>Ga0181574_10000055_pt1 | contig 105573 bp, 74 predicted proteins | sample 101ome_24_FD_145600 | JGI IMG/M metagenome (GOLD analysis project Ga0181574, IMG submission 145600) | Coastal salt marsh microbial communities from the Groves Creek Marsh, Skidaway Island, Georgia - 101410AT metaG (spades assembly) | ecosystem: Environmental > Aquatic > Marine > Intertidal... | reverse complement strand
ACAGAAAACGGAAAACGGAAAAGGCTGCGGCCTTTCGCGCGACGCGCGATCGACGTTTTCATCGATCGACGCCGAGGGCGCGATCGACGTTTTCATCGATTGGGAATTTTTCATCGATTTGAACGATTTTTGGAAAAACGCGAGAGATCCCCCGGCTTTTTTTGTCTCATATGTGTATTTACTTATGTGAGGGTTTTCGATTGAGTCGTGAACGGTCACCCCTGTGAGGACCCGCCGACCGCTTCCAGAGCGAAGGTCTTCGCGCCCGCCCGCGTCGCATCCGCCTTTTTACAGCACGCCGCTAGGTGGCAAGGTACGCGACGACGACGAGCGAATGCGAACGCGAGCGTTGTAATAATCTTTTACGCGCGTGTTTCGCGCCTTCTTCACCCTCTCGTGAGGCGGAACGGCGGCGATGGGCGAGTGACTGCGCGTGGCGGTGGGCGCGGGATTAGGGCTCAGGCCCTCGTTCCTCGGCTCGGTCGCGAGCAACCCTGGTGCGCGACGCGAGGGTTCTCGTCACAACGCGAGAGCAGGGACTGACAAAGAAATCATCTTTATTACGTTTGTCACGACGCACAGGTAGTCAACGAGAAGCAACATGGTGACTCCGCTCATCAAGCACAAGATCGTGAAGAAGCGCACGGCGAAGTTCAACAAGTTCCAGTCGGACCGCTTCAAGCGCATCGCAAACGTACGTACGCGACCGCGATGCTCGAAAGCTGAGGTTAAAACCCTTCGGGAAATTTTCATATCGCTGTTCGCGTCCGTTGATCCTCACGGACGACGCGACGACGCTGTCGGAGCAGCAAAGAAGACCGTGAGACGCGTGTGTGAGACCCTAGGTTGGGTCAGGGTCAGGTTACGCGGGGCGCGCACATCGTGATGGTCGACGAGGGGAGAATCTCGCGAGTAAGATGGCAATCAGAGAGAGAGAGAGAGAGAGAGAGAGAGAGAGAGAGAGAGAGGATGACTTATTGGCTCGTTAATGGACACTAACCGTATTTATCGTTTTTCCCGACGCACAGACCTCATGGAGACGCCCGAAGGGTATTGACTCTCGCGAGCGCCGCAAGTTCAAGGGCTTGCCGCCGATGCCCAACATCGGTTACGGTTCGGCGAAGAAGACCAAGCACTTGTTGCCGAACGGTTTCTTGAAGTTCGTTGTCCACAACATCAAGGACCTCGACCTCCTCCTCATGCACAACCGCAAGTACTGCGCCGAGATCGCGCACAACGTGTCCACTGCCAACCGCAAGGCCATTGTTGAGCGCGCTCGCCAGCTCAACGTGAAGGTGACCAACGCCGCGGCTCGTCTCCGCAGCGAAGAAGACGAATAAACTTCGTCTTCTTAGCCATAAACTTAGGAGCAGTGTCAGCGAGGAGGGTGTGATAATTGGGATAGAACTTACCTTGGGAATCTTTGATAGAGAAACTCAGCTCAAAACAAAAGCACGCTTTTCCGCCATTTTCCCTCCCGTGATCGTTTCGTCGACACGCGCATTTCGACACGTTAAGACGCGACACGATGAATTCTACCGACGCACGATTCTGAACCTCCGTTCCCCATCTCGATTGCGTGCGCCTCCATGAAGAACACCTTGAAAGTGCGTTGAGTGCACACCAAGATATGCGAACGCAGCACCGAGTGAGGCGCAGACCCTAGTTCGAGACGCGTGTGTGACAAATCCAACCCGTTGATGCTCGGCAAAACATGCTAGAAGGCGAGGAGCAGGATCGAACAGCAGACGGAGGGCAGACTTCCGCGCTCGACACGCTTCCCGAGCTCGAAAAGTTCGTTGATGTTGACGAACAAGTGCTCGCGGACGATTACTCCGCCTCGGGCTCGACGACCTTGGAGATTGCGACCAAGTACTGCAGAGACTGTCACGTCGCAAGCCAACGACTTTATCACGTAGAGTCTCTTTCGGGTGTCTGTGAGACGCTCGAGGACGAACAAGCTTTTCCAATCGACTTGATAACTGAGCTCGCTGAGGACGATGATAATGATGTGCGGAAGAGCGTTGCGAGTCAGTTGGGGGCATTTGCAACGTGTGTGAGTCGTTTAGGAGGTCGTCTAGATCATATCAACGCCATCAAGTTACTGGGAGTGATGTTTATGCTCATTGAAGATGACTGTGAAGAAGTGATTGAGTCTGCTGAGAGTGCTTGCGCACACGTTGCAGCTCTTCTTTCTCCAGACAAGCAAAGGACTTTGCTTGTCCCAACACTAAATAGCTTTGCAGGAAGTGACGAGGAAGAAATTAGAATTAGCGCCGCCAATACACTAGGGCGATTGGCATCGATTGTGGGCGTCGACGTCACAAAAGTAGAAATACTTCCAACTTTGTTGAGTCTAGCGGACGACGACGAGTTCAGGGTAAGACAGGTAGCTGCGCCGGCATTATGTGAGATTCTAAAGATTTTAGATGAAGAGGACAACCTGGCGTTAGTCCTTCCATCTCTGAGCAAGCTCAGCAAGGATGCAATTTGGGCTGTCCGTGCATCATGCGCAAAGCAAGTGGTACAAATTGTGAAGGCTGTATCCCGTGATCAAATGTTAAAAGTTGCATCTGACACGTTCGAGCCGTTGGCAAATGATGTCAGTTTTAACGTTCGCACTGCAGCTTTAGAACAGTTAGGACCACTCATATTCGAGCTGAGTGCTGTTGAAGTTCCAGTCATCTTTGTGGACTATTTCACTAGTATGGCAGAGAACGCGACGAGCAATAGTACTTTACAGCAGACATGTGCGTACAATTTACCTGGCGTAGTCTTGTCGTTGACATCAGCACGATGGCCCGAGTTACGCCAAGCATTTCAGTTGCTCGCTGGTAGCTTAAACTGGAGAGTTCGTCGAACTCTCGGTTGTTCTCTTCACGAGATTGCGAAAATCATTGGTCGTGAGCATACAGAAAGAGACATTTTGCCAACAGTTGAAAAATTGTTGGAAGATACCGATGATGTGAAAATCGGCGTCATCGAACACCTTTCGGACATTCTCACGATTATCGGATCCCCGTCAAGACTCTCTCTCATGCGTTTGCTATCCACATTCAACTCGGACGAACATGAAAAGATTGGCAACTGGAGAATCCGATATGCTGTGGCGGAGCAGATGCTTCCCACATCTCGATTATTATCCGGTACAGCAACAGCGGAGCTCATCATACCGGTGTTGACAACATACTTGGATGATGCAGCATCAGTAGTGCGCGAGAAGGCTGTGGCTGTCGTTGGTGAGGTACTCGCACATGCGGCTACAGAGCTTTCTTGGTACTCTAACAAGATAGTCAACGCGTTGTCAACGATAAAGCGTTTGGCAACAAGCCATCGTTGGTCAGATCGTCGAGCATACATTCATATTTGTTTATCTTTGGCGATGGAGGTTGACCAGCGCTTGATCGTGGACGAGTTGTTGCCACTTTTGGTGATGCTCGCAGAGGATCCAGTGACATCTGTCAAAACCACCCTTGGTGCGTTTCTAGAAGACGTACTCAAGCACGATCCAACCTATGCAACGTTACCAGATATCAATGCAGCGATTGATATCTTGAAGGCCGATAGCATCCCAGAACTTGTACAAATGGCACTTCGTTGTGAAGCGCACGCCGCGTTGTCAACCAACGAAAAAGAGTTGACGTCAACTCACGACGTTCGATTCGCGCCGACAGGGTTGTGATGTATGTGTTAGAACTTGAATTGATAAATGATGTATTATTAGCTAAACTCTAGAACAGTGCGCAAACGACGTCTACTGGTACACGCCAACTTCTGCGGCGCGAATGATTCGGTCGTGCAAAGTGTATCCAGTCTTCGTGACAGCCGCGATCGTTCCTACCTTGGCATCGGAACCCTCTGGAATAGGTACGTTGAATAGAGCCATGTGAGAGTTCGCATCAAACTCTTCGCCCTCTGGGTTGAACTTGGTGACGCCATTTTTCCGGAAGACGGAAGAGAGCTGCTTTTCCGTCATCACCACACCCTCAACAAAGCTGTTCAGCTTGTTCTTTACCTTTTCCGCATCTAACTCATCATTATCCTCACCCACTGTGGCGATCGCTCGATCGAGATTATCTGCAACGTCAAGCAAGTCTTTACAAAAGCCTTGAATGGCAAACTTTTTGGCATCTTCAGCTTGTCTTCTCGTCCGTTCGCGCAAGTTTTCCATCTCTGCCATCGTTCTCAATATCTTGTCGGTCAAATCTGCAACTTTAGCGTCTTTCTCTTCCAATTCTGTGCGGAGCCTGGTCAGCTCGTCGCCCTCTTCCGCCGCTTCTTCTCCTTCACCGTTCTCTCCGGCCAACTCCTCCTCAGCGCCTTCAGCTTTCTTGTCAGTGGAAAAGAATCGCGCCCCGATAGTTTCGTCCCACGGTCTGAGCTTGGACATGCGATCCATCGGTCGCACGGAATGCAAAGTTTGTATCCCTCGCCGGCTAGACGAAAGCTGATTCACGCGGAGGAGTCCCACTGCCGGGCTCTCTCGGAGCGCAGCAACTTCACCGGTGCCTTGAGGCAGTCCTCGGCGAAGAGCGCGGCTAAGAGTGCGTGAGAAGCTCCGCATCGCGCTACAAGAATGCTCGAAGACTTTCGGAGACAACAAATTCACGTTCTAACGGCGTGAAATCGAGCCGGCGCTGGACCGCGAATGCGGCGCGTGCTCGACCTCACTGCCCTGCACCCCCTCGTTATAAACCCTTGTAAACCCTAGCTGTACCCAAAAATGCACTCGGTGCGCGCCCCAGTCGAGGTGCGATGGCGACCACCGAGTTTTCGAAAGTCGAGCGTCAAGGAACGAATTTCGGTCAAAACGAACAATTTAATGCGTTCCATCGAGATACATACCAATTACAACTAGAATGAATACACTTGGCGCCGCGACTCTTTCTCATAACGACGTTCAAATTTTCCATCGACAGCCTTGTCTCTACTTTCATCGACCAATCGCTCGGCATCACGCTCACGCATGGCGTTCGCTTTGATTTGGTCCAAAAGCGCTCTTTGATGGAGTATGTTTGCATCGTGCGCATCCCTTAATTTCTCATCAAGCTCGCGACGGGCTAGCTTCAAATCTTCCTCTTGAATTTGTCTCCACTTGCGCTCTTCCTCTTCAATCGCTCGCCTTCTTTCCGCCAGCTCAGCCACCTGCTGCGCTCGCACCTCGTTAACCTCTTGCAACAGTTCTTCTCTTGCCCTGGCTTGCCGTTCAAGGCGCTCTTGCTCTCTTTTGTCGTGCATGTGACGCTCTTTTTCAGTGCATAAATCTTCCTCGTGTTGACAGCGTCGCCTCTCCAGCGTGAGTTTATCAAGGCACTCTTTGAACATATCATCTTCCTTTGACTGGCGTTCGGCGCGGATCAAGAGTTCTTCTTCGTTAAGCCTCTCTTGCTCGATCGCGTTCTGAACGAACTGAGCATCCAATTGTCTTTCGAGTTCCATCTCTTTGAGTTTCGCCAGTTGATGTTGCTTGTTTGATGCGTCAAGTTCGTCGTGCATCCGGGAGCGATTTATTCTCGAATCGCGCTCTGTTCTTTCAAATCTGGCGTTTTCAATAACCCATTGCGTATTTAAGCGCTCGCGTTCAGCCTGCGCTTCTCTCGAGCGCGCGTGGCGGTCCATTTCTCGCATACTAATCTGCTCTCTCAGCGCTTGCAGATGCGCCGCTTTGCGCATCTTTGAACCCTCTTCAGAATCTTTCGCGCGCCTCGAAGCGTCCTCCTGGTGCTTGAAAATTGCTGCATTTAATCGATCTCTTTCATTTTCCTTCTCTTCTTCGAGCCTCTGTCTCTCAACCATCTGCTCCAGGCGTCCTAATTCCACCTCTTGTTCGAGTTGCGCTCGAGCCATGGCTCGCACCTCGGAGTTGGTCTCCTTCCACTTTCGATACTCCAACTCTTCAGCCAGTTTTTGTCGCTCCTCCTCGCGTTTCAACAAGAGTTCACGCGCTCGTTTCTCTAGTTCTGCCCGCCTCGCCTCCGGGCTCACTCTCCGTCCCGCCAATTCCTCAGTGTATCTGGCTTCCTCGGCGTCCAACTTTGCCCGGAGTGCCGCTCTCCGAGCCTCCAACTTGACCGCCCACTCTCTCTCCATCTCCGCCATCCGTCTCGCCTCCACCGATCGCGCCTCCGCCTCTGGTCCTCGAGATCGCCAATTCACATCCTCTTGCCTTCCCTTGATCGTCTGCGTTCCGGTCAAACCAAAGTCAAAGTCAGTCTTGTCTGTCGCACTTCTTTTCTAGTCTTTCATTCAAACCGTCATCGTCGCACAACTTTCTTCGTGAGACATCTCCGCGCGCGATTCCGCCGGAGGACGTTGACGCACCTCGCAATACTCGACGTATTGCTCTCGTCGCGCTTCCCGCTCCCTCTGCTCTCGCGTCATCTCTGCGTTCCTCCAACGCGCGTCGCAGTCTCACGCCCAGCAGAGTTTCTCGCTTTCGGTGTTCCAGTTTCTATTTTTGGACGGTTCCCGACTCGTCGTTTTGTCACCCACTGTTCAACAAACAAAATTGGAGAGAGAGAGAGACAGAGGTTTGGGCCCGAAGCCGGCAGAGGGAGACAGGCGCGCGAACGAACGAACGAACGAACGAACGAACGATGGCGACGCTGGCGGACTCGTTCCTGGCGGATCTGGACGATTTGAGCGATGATGAGGAGACGCCGGTGACGACAGAGGCGACGGCGATGGAGACGATGGACGGCGACGGAGTGCGCGGAGCGAATGCTGAGGGCAGCAATAAGTGTCTGCTTCGGTCGGACGTTCTGGACGAAGTGTCGACGCTTCCGGGGACAGAGAGGTATCAGAGAGTGACGAACGCCGTGCGTGCGGCGATGGAGCGACACGAGGCGATGGAAGCGGATGGCAAGACACCAAGTGAACGCAGAGTGGGAGCGGTGGATGAGGGCGCAGAGGCGTTGGTGGTGGAGTGCAACTCTTTGACGGTGGAGGTGGATAACGAAATCGCCATCGTGCATCAGTACATCAAGGATAAGTATAAGAGTAAATTTCCCGAGCTCGAATCCTTGGTGTTGCATCCCATCGATTACGCTCGAGTGGTCAAGGCGATCGGGAACGAGTTGGACATCATGAAGGTGGAGCTTGACCAAGTGCTGCCATCCGCGACCATCATGGTCGTGACCGTCACGGGTTCGACGACCTCGGGTGAAGCTCTGAGCGAGGTTGAATTAGATAAGGTGATGAAAGCCTGCGATAGAGCTCTGGAGCTCGACGAGTCGAAGAGAATGATGTTCAGTTACGTAGCCACGCGCATGGCTGACACGGCGCCAAACTTGAGTGCTGTGTTGGGAAGCGATATTGCGGCCCAGCTGATCGGTATCGCCGGTGGTTTGCATTCTCTTTCGAAGATGCCTGCGTGCAACGTGCAAGTTTTGGGCTCGAAAAAGAAGAACACTGGAGGCATGTCGAGCGCATCTGCAATTCGAGCCGGCGACATGCACGCTGGGTTCATCTTTGAGTGTGATATCATTCAGAAGAAAACTCCGCCTGCTTGGAGAAGCAAAGCGGCTCGACTCATCGGGGCAAAATGTTCGCTAATGGCGCGCGTTGATGCGTTCGGTGAATGCCCGGATGGTTCCACTGGAAGGAAGTTTGCTGATGAAATTGTCAAGAAGATTGACAAGTGGCAAGAAGCTCCGCCTGCCAGAACGGCGAAACCTCTCCCAGCACCAGGCGTTGAACAAAAGAAGCGGCGCGGTGGCAAACGTGCGCGAGCGCTCAAGGAAAGATATGGTCTCACAGACATGCGTAAGGCTGCGAACAGAATGAATTTCAACGAAGTTGAGGAGGAGGTTGGATACGAAGGCGAAGGTCTCGGTACTTTGGGATCCGCCGCCGGTTCTGCGGCAGTCGCCGGTCGGCTCCGAATCGCCCAGAAGAAGGCTAAGCTTATCAAAACTGACAACAAAGCTGGCCGATCTACCTTTGCTAGCACCGCTGGTACGTCTGGTATGGCATCTAGCTTGGCTTTCACCCCCATCCAAGGCATCGAGCTCGTCAACCCGAATGGACCAAAAGCGGAAGGGACGGTATCTGGAACGGACTCTGTATTTTCTGAGCGACGCGGCTTTTCCAAAATCGCGCGACAACTTAAGCGATGATAGCACCATCTCGTGAATTCTAGTCAATAGCCAAAACGTTGATTTTAATCGTCATGTACCGTATTAGCCACGCCAGACGCAAAGTAAGAAACAGAACCCACTCGGTCCATGTTCCCCCACTCTCGCTGTCAGCGACACGTCACTTGGCGACTGCTGCCGACCTAACTTACGAGAGAGCGCTCGAAGAGCACTCGACAACGTGATCTACCCCAGGCTCTAAAAGTCTCGACAAGCAGAAAACGATGCTCGCGGTCACTGCGACGTCATCCGTCACCGGAACGCTCAAGGTGAGCGCTTCTGGGAAGGCGGCCAGGGGACGCAGAAGCGCGACGATGGCGCAGCGACGTGGCGGTGTCGTAGTTCGCGCCGAAGGAGATGATACCGCGGCGGCCTGCACTGGATCGTGCGATTCGTGCGGTTTAGCCAAGGATAAGATGCAGTGCGATGGCAGTGGACGCATCCAAGGCGGTCTGGCGGCGATTGAGTTGTTCTCTTGGTGGCCGATCAAGGCATACAGACCGTGCCCGGGACTTATCGAGAGCGGTGGTGTTTACACGCGTAAGGGCCAGGACGTGAACACCATTTGGTTTGGTGACTCCGGAAAGGAATAGACGCTCGCCCACCACAACTATTACGACTAGTAGCCCTGTTATGTTACACAGATTAAAACTCAAATCAAATCTACAGATTGGCGCTAGAAGAGCCGACGACGCGATGGTTGTCATCGACGTCATTCATCAAGCGAGTAAACGCGATGTCGCTCGTTCCTTGAGCACCAGGACTCATATTCTGACGGTTGGCTCCAGACAACGATTCTTCTATGACGACTCCTTGCGTCTCGGGCAATGTCAGCGCAACGGCGCACGCTGATGCTGCCGCCAAACCCAAAACAACGGGCGGCAAAGAAGCCGATATAGCCTGAGATAAAATTATACCCGGCGCAATGATTCCACCGACACGAGCCGCAAGAGAACAAGTACCCAAGCACGCTGAACGAACAATAGTTGGAAACAATTCAGTAGTGTACAAGTAAATCATGTTGAACGATCCTGCGATTCCAAAGCGCCCAAACATCGATACAAACACCTGTGTGCCACCGGTAAATAGAGAGCTAGCAAAAACTCCTACGGCAGCGAACCCCATGAGCAAAACTAGAGTCATTCGTCGGCCAAGCTTATCCACGCAAACTTGTGCAAACGCATGCGATGGAAATTCCACTATGCCGCTGACGAACGTGTTCATATAAATGGATCCACTGAGAGCCCCGACGTTGAGAGATAGTCCATAGTACACCATGCTTGTGATACAGAAGATGTAAGCCATGGCGATGAGCCGCTGACGCAGCGTAGCATATGGGAGGACAGCGGTCACATTCAGACCTTTCACGACTCGGTTCTGTTTCAGGGGTGGTAATCTACCACTAAAGTTCGGGTTACCTTTTGCCAGATGTTGCATCACTTCATTAGCTTTGTCAGTTTGGCCGGTAGCTAAATACCAACGAGGAGATTCATACAAGTACTTGTACGTGAGCGCAACATATGCAACTCCGTGGACTCCGCAAAAGGCAACGAATGATCTCCATTTCGGCAATCCATACGCAACTGGAGCCATGAACGAAATGCCGCTCGACCAGAAATACTGAGTGGAAATTCCTAACACTGCGCGCCATTTGATTCCGAGGACCTCAGTGCATAAGACGTAGCTCGCAACGCCTAATCCTCCACAGCCAAAGCCACGTAGACACGTACAGAAAAAGTACATCCAGTATCCACTTGAAATCGACGCTAAGAGAGCCCCAGCGCTCGCAAGAAGCGTGGAGAAATACAATCCCAAAAGTCTCCCTTTGTCGTCCGCCAACTGACCCAAAATACCAGCGCCGAGAAGGAATCCGAGAAAGAAGAACGAGTCTGCCAGTTGCACCTTGTATTCGTGTGCGCAAACGAGGTCCCACTCAGAAACAATCGATCCCGCAACGTCAACCCACTCCCACAACTCCCTATCCATGTCGCACAACTCCATCAACGCCCCAGTTTCACTATCCACACAACCGCCTTCGGTGGCACATCGCCACTCGGGTACTCTTGCAGCGAAGACAGAAGTCAAAGTGAGAAACGCCGCGGGAAACCAAGCCAGTGAACTCAGCGCGAACTGCGTGAGCTGCGCTTTATTCGCCTGCCCGATGCGCGAATCGAAGAGCTCGTCGATCGTTTGCCCCTCGAACTCTCCCTCGTCTCCTTGCGATCCCTCAACGTCCGCCCTAGAGCTCGTCCCGACAACGGACTCGAGCTCGACGTGCTCAAACTGTCCAGAACCCATGAGCCCGGGCGTGGAGCTCTGGGACGCGGTTTCGGGCCCGGAACGTCGAACGGCTGATCGAGCGTTAATCTCGCTCGCCTCCGGCCGCCCTCAGCGGCCTCGTTTTCGCCGTCCGACGACGCCGCGTCGAGCTCTCGCCCGTGAGTCTCGCGGTCGTTGCGCGTTTCAAATTTTGAGTAAACAAGTTTTGAATGAGTAAACAGTGATGTGTTTTCTTCTCAAAACACCCGGGTGTGGGTTGAACGGACGACGACCGAGATCGAGACGGTCTCGACACAGCGTCACGCGTGTGAAGACAGCGACGAGCATGTTGCGAAGATCGACGAACGCATTGGCGCGGGCGACCGCGCACGCGACGTATGGTGCTCGTCGCACCGTCGTCACGGCGAAACTCCCGGACCTCGAGTACGATTTCGGCGCCCTCGAGCCCGTGATTAACGCTGAGATCATGGAGCTCCATCATCAAAAGCACCACAACACGTATGTGACCAACTTTAACGCGGCGCAGGAGAAATACGCCGAGGCTGAGGCTAAGGGTGACTACTCCACAATGATCGCCATGCAGCCCGCGATCAAATTTAACGGGGGCGGACACGTGAACCACTCGATGTTCTGGAAGTGCTTGACGGCGCCAAAGGATTTCGCCATGCCGGAGGGTGAACTTCTCAAAATGATCGAACGAGATTTCGGATCGCTGGATGCGATGCAAGACAAGTTCACCACCGCGACGGTTGCGGTTCAAGGCTCTGGGTGGGGTTGGTTGGGCTACAACAAGGCTACCGGCAAGCTCGCAGTGACGACAACGGCGAACCAAGACCCGTGCGTCACCACCGGCTTGACGCCTCTCCTCGGTGTTGATGTCTGGGAACACGCGTACTACCTGCAGTACAAGAACCTCCGCCCCGACTACGTAAAGAACATCTGGAAAATCATCAATTGGAAGGTACGTGTCGTGCTTTTACTCTCTATCGACTCGCCTCAGCTCTCGTTTTCCTCGGCTTTGTGACTGACAGAAGAATTTTGTTGACGCAGTACGTTGGTGACAACCTTAAGAATGCCATGTAATATTAGAACGAAAACATCATACTTTGCTTATTCAAAATATTTCGTCGAGCTATGGAGCTGCTTATTGTTGCGCATCGCGCGCTTGCTATGTGCTTCTACAAGAAATTGTGCTCCTCTTCTTCTTGAGGGAGCTGCATTCGGCGGCTATGGCTACGTACCGTCAGCGTCTGAGCTCCAATATCAGCTTTCTCGTTGTTCCTCTTCGTCAGTACTAACGTCCTCCGCCGCCTCTTCATCGATCTCCTCCAGTTCGATGTCTTCCTCTCCCTCTGTCTCCATAATGACTTTGATGCACTCCTCCTTGTCGTTGTGCATTGCCTCGTCGAGGGGCGTGCGACCCGCCGCGTTGCAGGTCGACGCGCTCCCCCCTTTATCTAACAGTAGCTGCACAATGTTCGCGTGCCCGTTCAAACACGCCCAGTGCATCGCCGTACTACCTTGCTCGTTCGTCTTGTTGACGTCGGCGCCGTACTCGAGAAAGAGACGGACAATTTCCTCGTGTCCGTTTGCCGCGGCGTAAAGCAAGCCGTCGTACGCGTCTGCGAGCGCACCCTGGTCGAGATACGACCGACACTCATCGACTTCGCCGTATCGCGCCGCGTCCGCCAGAGCTTCGCTCAGTTCCTCCGCCGTGGACATGCTTTTCAGCGTGGAATGTTTTGGCGGCGAACGATTTTTGCTACGCGGTGTTGTTACTATTTCCAACATGGGTCAGTGGCGTCGGCGTCCCGTCGCGCCCCCGGGTGTGTGTAGGAAGAGAGTCGTTACCGGTGGTTGGTTTGTCACGGCGCGAGTCGGCGACACGGCGAGATGGTCGCCACGCGGCGCTCTCAGAAGCGCGATGGGACGACGAAGCGTTCGCCAAACTTTGCCGTCGGCTTTGCCTATCTGTTGGGTGCGTCTTTCGTGTCGTAAACGCGCAACTGGACCGGCTCTACGCGGCTGACAGCTCGATTCAGCCAACCATCTTTTTTCAGCGCGACTCGAGACTGATGCATGAGATGGCGATTCGTTTACGTAGCGACGCAATTGACGTCAAAACTCTTACCATTCTTCATCAACACCTTGGTTGCGCGACAATTGACCCCAGAAGAGTTTGGGGTGCCGACGGTGCACTTTTACTTACTATCCACAGTCATACTCACCACGCGCGAGGGCTTCCGTCGTGCCCTCATGCGAGACTCCACCGGGGACGCCTCCCTCGCTTACGCATGGCTAGTACTTCCCATAGGCGGTGTTTTGTCCATCTTGGTCCCGTTCGGGGTGATTCGGACACAGAATCTGTCAGCCTCTGAGCCATACGGCAAAGCCTTGCTGTACTACGGTTTAGCCGCCTTCATCGAACTTTGTGGTGAGCCCGGCTACATACGAGCGATGAGGCGATCCGCCTTTAAGCTCAGGCTCTTCGCAGAATCGACGTCAACGATCCTCAGGAGCGTGTTGACGTACGCTCTAGTGTCATCAAACAGCGCTGATGTTGTACTAGCGTTTGCGTACTCGCAGGTTCGTATTAATTTTTTTACAATTAATTTTTAGAAAGTTTCATCCAGCTGGGACTGACGGTGTTTTTCACGTTCAGCTTATCTATGCGGTGTCCATGACGATCTTTTATCTCATAGCAACGCCGAGATCATCGTTCAAAGCTTCAAATGGGGATCCCGCGACTGGGAAATTAATTAGTATATTTTCACTGCAGGTAAATATATTTCATCTTCTCAAATGGCTGTTCTCTGATGATCCTTCCACGCAGGCACTTTGGAAGCTCATCCTTGCCGAGGGAGAGAAGGCGGCGCTGATCGCGATCGCCGCAGCCGATCAGGTTGGAGTTTACGGACTCGTGGCTTCACTCGGGTAAGTGTGAATTATTTCATTAATTAATTATTATTTCACTGACGATTCGATTATAGCGCCGCATTCGCTAGATTAGTTCTGCAACCTTTCGAAGAGGCGGCATTTGTCATTTTCACTCGCAGTGTTTCCTCAAATGCGCATGCAAAAAGAGAAAAGGAAGTGTTTGATGCATTGTTGCGAGTAGCTATTATTTTTGGTAGTACAGCGGTACGTTTGTTGGCGTTGCGTGCTGACAGTCTCTAGTCGAGATGATTCTGACTTGTGCGTGATCGCAGGCATTCATGGGTCCACATTATTCTTGGTTGGTGCTTCGGTACGTGCTGTGGCGACGTGTTCTCCAGAGATGAAATTTAATTATTTCTTTCCGCGTGCAGCATCTTGTACGGTGAGCGATGGTCAAACGCTCATTTCGCCGCGGAAACACTCGGTTTCTACGCGATTTTACTCCTCCCACTTGCGGTACGTGCTTGACGATACTTGACGCGCGCGCACCCGAATTCCTTCGGTGTACGCGATAAAATTAATTAATTCTGCTCGATGTCATTTACGTAACATTGAATTATTTCAATACTGAATTTCTGGTGCAGGTGAACGGGATAACTGAGGCGTATGCCCACGCAGTCATGGTATGGATGTCTCACTGACGTTTTGCCCATTTCGTTGACTCTGTACACCCCGCAGTCATCTTCTGAATTGAGCTCGTCTAATATTTGGCTCCTCATGTGCTCACTTGTGAACGTGGTACGTGACGACGTCGTGGAGCACCGTGTACGCAGGTTCTAACCTCACAATAGGGTGGCACACTACTTCTTCAGCGTTCTTTTGGTCCTGTTGCGCTACTTATCGCCAATGCGATGAGTATGCTCGTTCGTATCGCTTTCACCGGAACATACATACGCAAGCGGTTTGTTCGCCTCAACGTGGACAGCAGACTCAACTTGCTCTCCAAGACGTATCTCTTGGTGAGTCAATCTCGTCCTGATGCTTTAGATATTCCGTACTCACTATTTCTTTCGCAGACTTTAGTCGTTTTCTCCATTGTTTCTCGAGCATCTGCGGTTATGCTGCGCAACAACCCGACAAGCGCTGGCTTGCTCGCGCACACATCCTGCGGCGCTGTAATACTCGCCATATTGCTCGTAACAATCTACAAGTTTGAGCGTGACGCGTTTTTGTACTTAGCTAGACATGATAAACATGATTAGCGCGACTCTAGCTCATTTGAAGAAGATTTACGTCGTTTTCACAATTTGAAACTCTTTGGCCCAGTCCCCAACATGGCTGTTTTCGTCAGAAATCCAGCACGGTGGTGCTTCACTTGACCTAGATCGCACCTGCAGGCGTCAGTCTGTGACTCGAGCGTTCCGCGCTAGCAGAGAACGCGCTCGTTTTCTCCAAAGAGGAGTGAACGCATAACACACAGCAGTGTCTCTGCTGGAGTACGCCAGTTCCGAAGCCGTCGCGTCGTCAAAAGCCGCGTCATGTTGACCTCTGTCGTCCGCCGTGTTGCTGGCGCAACCGCTCGCAGTTTCAACCGCACGTCCACTAGATCTTACGGCGCCGGTCCGCCGGGGGGCTACTTCGCGGAAGGTACTCAAACTGGTCGCAACGGCTACCTGTTCGGGGAAACTCCGCCGCCCCCGGGTAAGTCGAGAGTGTGGGAGGACTGGGAAGCTCCGTGGTACGCATCTCTTGTGATCGCGGCAGGCGTCTTGACCTTCGGACTTCAAGCGAAGCCGGAGACGAGAATGACGTCCTGGGCTCGAGAAGAGGCTGCTCGTCGCCTTGACGCGGAAAAGTAGTTGCCTCCTCGCATGTGATGCTAGCAAGTAGTCGAGCACCAGACTGGTGTGTTGTAATTGTGTTCCCATTAGAAAAATTTCTTGGTTCCCTCTTCTTCACGAGTACGTGCGATGTGCTCAGTTCCTAGATTTTCGCTTCTATTAAAATATTTCTAATGTTTTTGTGCTAACGGCGATACTTCGGGCGCTTGAAGTTGACGTAGAGGTGAAAGATACCGCGCTCAAACGTGCATCGAAAGCCCCGCTTGTGGCTGTATTCCCACTCTTTGTTGACGATCTTAAAAGCGACATCCTCGTATGGTGGTCCAGCAGAGATTTTCAGCAGACAGGTTTCTGCATTTGGGGACCCATCCGGTTCAATTCTGTACGTCGGAGCCTTCGAACGATCGATGAGATCGGGATAGAAGATGTTAAACTTGTAGCCTTGTACAACCTTTGGCGGAGGATTTGATGAGTCGTAGTGCGTTTGGTTGTACTTGTTCCAAGTGTAACCAGTGTGAACACGATTGAAATATTTCGGTTTCCGCGGTCGATACTTGTCGTGCCACCAGTAAGCTTGCGATTCCAAAGCGACCTCTGCGGAAAAGTTGGCGTCACCGTCCTCTGTTGCGCCCATCATGCGCTCTACTAGAGCCTTGGCCTTTACATCTTCTTGTTTCTCGACATCCTTGAAGTCGGTGGTTCCCGTGATCAAGTTTGCAAGGACGCCAGTAGTGTGATGACGCCCACCGGCGCTTTTGAAGGCGTTGTAGACGTCCTCTTCAGTCTTTCCCCGCAACACGCGCTTCTCGGATGTTACCTTTGTGAAGCGAGACATGCCTCTAATGCGCTCTTCTTCGCGAAGCTTCTTAGTGTTCGCAGCATCTTTCGTCGCGTCGATGATTTCGATACCGTCCTCAACCTCAGTCACCCGAGCTGGCGACAATGCAGGATCGTAAGGTGCCGCAGCGCTGTGCGGCACATCCGCCAGCTCCTCTTCCCACTCTGATGACCCAGCGCCATGAGCGTCTTCATCTCCCATATGCTTGCCAAAATCTGCACCAAGAAGATCTTCGTCATCGTCGTCGCCATCAGCGTGATTCGAAGCGGCCGCGGTGGAGGGGTGCACTCGTACTTGGCTTCTATCTTCAATCTCACTTTGTTCAAACTTTGCCTTGAGAGCTTCGTGCATCTCCTCGACGATGGCTTTCGTCTTCGCCATGGAAACGCGCATAAGAACCGCTTGCCAATACTCTATTTCGCTCGCGTCAGGTCCTTCGATTTGTTGGGAAATTTCCGTCTCGAGCTCTGACAACTCGGCGGCTGATTTTCCGCTGACAATTTCCACGACGTCATTGTCAATGTCCTCGTGAAGACTAGTAGCCTCAACACGCACAGACGCTTGTCCGTGAACACGCGCTCGCTCTGTCTCTTCCTTTTCGCGCGCTTTGTTCGTCTCAATCTGAGCCACGCCGATGAGAGCCGTCCAAAACTCTCTTCGGCGGGAGTTCTTCGTGTCGAGCTCGCGAATTTCCTCCAATTCTCTCTTCGTCTCATCGAGCTCAGCGAGCGAGAGCCCACCGAGAACGGTGAGCGGATTCACAAAAGCGTCGAAATCTCTGTGAGATTCCGCGAACACGTTCCTCGAGATCAAATCGATAGCTTTCGCCCTCCCTTCCTTGATCCGAATGTCCGCCCGCACCTTGGCCTGCTTGAGGTGAAACTCATTCTCCTTCTCCTCGAGTTCCCGCGCCTCGCTCTTCGCCTTGGCGCGTTTTTCGTTATCCATCGCCGCTAACGCGCTCGAGTTTCCTCGTCGCCATCTCCCGCTCACGCCTTCACCCTCGCTCACGCCCCCGCCGCCCGAGTTTCTCCAGCCCTCCACCGCCGTCCCGGCGCTTCCCGGTCCGAACCTCGGCGCCCCGCCTCCCGCGCCGTCATCCACCCGCTGTCGCTTGCCTTCCATGTTCGACTTCAACGACACCCGCCGTGCCCGCTTTCTCGGTCCCCTTCGTCGGCGGCGGCGGCGGCGTGTGTCGCGTCCGTCGCGTCTGTCGCCCGCGTCGCCCGTCGTCGACCCGTCGTCATCTTTCCATTTCCAACGCGTGCGTCGTTTTTCTTTTGAGAGGATAGGAGGGGTCGGAGGCATTTTAAAGGTTTGTGACTCGTCGATTTCGAACGATTTTTTGTCACTCACCCATCCACCCGCGGTCGCGACGGAGTGAGAGCTCTCTTTTCGTCCAACACCATGGGTGAAGTAAACGCTCCGCGCCGCGGACCGCAGTCGGGGTCGTTCGCGACGACTCGGCGACCACAAAGCGACGAAGCGATCGGAATCGCCCGCCGTCGAGGGAGGGCGCGCACGAAACGAACGACGCGCGTCGAGTCGTGTCTGTCCATCTCGAGAGACGATGACGACGAAGACGATGATGAACAGAAGAGGCGCGTCGCGGCTGGGCGCGCTTTGGGCGGCGGTGTTGACTTGCGGGTTGGCGCTGAGCGGCGCGGTCGGTGTGAAAGCGGACGATCAAGCGACGTGCTTGGAGAGAACGGAGACGGTGGCGCTGGATGCGGAGTTGGATACGGGGACTTGGCAACTGGTGGTGCCGGCGGGACTAGCGCTCTTTGGGGGAGACGTGGCGGAGAACGAGACCCTCGGGCCTTGGTCGCTCGGATTGCCGAAGACGGATCCGTACGGGTGCACGAATGATGGGGTCGGGACGACGTTCGAGAAGGATGTCCTCGTCGTCACCCGAGGCGAGTGTGAGTTTTATCACAAGGCTTTGGTAGCGCAGGCGCTCGGCGCCAAGGGATTGCTCATCGTGAGTCCAGGAGAAGACTTTACGACTATGACGTGCAATGAAGCGACCAAACTCGACGTTGTCACGGCTCTGGTCACTGGTGCCACCGGCCAGGCGATCGTAGACGCGATAGGTGAGGTAACCACGCCGACGATTACGATTGCGCGGGCGGATGCCCTTCCTAGACCTTTCGACTTTTTGGCGTCGACGGCGCTCGTCGCCATCGCCATGTTGACGATTTACCTTGGTGGCTTGTGGTCTTTGAAGGATAAGCGGTACGCCCATAGCCCAAGAAGAGACGATAGTGCGGAAATCAACACCTCTGACGCCAACGAGGGCGCTCAAGACGGGATTGAGATCAACGAGTACACAGCGTTTTACTTTGTGATGATCGCCTCTGCCGTGCTGCTCATCCTCTTTTATTCGATGCAACACTGGATCTTCGTTGTGATGCGGTTAGTTTTCGCCTTTGCATCTTTCCAAGGATTGCACGTCATTATTTTCGAGTCTTTGATCGCTTACCGCAAGACGGCACCTCGAGACTCCCAAGTGCTCTTGCCACTAATTGGCAAGGTGCACTTCTTGTCCATCCCGGCGGCGTTTGGAGCAGGTTTGATAACTGCTACCTGGCTGATCTTCCAGGGTGCTCATTGGTCTTGGATCTTACAAGACATTATGGGGCTCTCATTCTTGGTCAATGTCCTTCGTTTAGTGCACTTGCCAAACTTGAAGGTTGCGACTATTCTTTTGTGCTGCGCCATGTTGTACGACATCTTCTGGGTGTACGTCCAACCACATCTGTTTGGGGATAAAAGTGTCATGGTTACCGTCGCCCGCGGGGGTGAACGCGGTGAAAACTTGCCCATGCTCTTCTTAGTTCCTCGTCTGAATAGCGTCGGCGATTTCTCCATGCTAGGCTACGGAGACGTCATCCTTCCCGGCTTACTCATCGTTCACAACTTGCTTTTTGACAACCGTAAGAGAGGTTTCTCCGACATCAAGTATTACTACTTTTTCTGGTCAATGGTAGCTTATGCGGTGGGAATGTGTCTGACGTTCGCCGCGCTCTATTTTGAGGTTGGAGGCCAAGGTGGCCAACCAGCTTTGACCTACTTGGTCCCCACGGTGGTTGGCACATCTGGGTTCCTGTCGTGGAAGCACGGAGACCTTGGCGAGATGTGGAACGGGGTTGACGAAGAGTACACATCCTCGGAGTCTCAATCTATATTGTAATATAAATTTGCGAGCCGTTAGAGTTATCACAGACCATAAACCTATATTTGCGCGATTGAAACGATGTGCTCCCTTTACTCTGCGCCTTCTCGTTATTTCGCTCCTGAGAAGCTGATTGAGCCGATAGCGGCAGCACGCGTCAGACGCCGACGTCCGTAGCGATATGCGATGAATAGGGACAAAGCTCGTCAGAGCCTACAGGCACCGTCGTTCGCTGCGAGAGGTGCGCCCACAGACACTCCGATAGCCCGTCGCGTTGCCTTTCTTCGTGAAGCCGCTCAAGCGTACGTGAAAGAAATTCCCGAGTTGGCGGCGCACTTGAACATGTCGGCGACGACTTTAGCGAGAGAGAATGAGCTATCGCGCGCGCAAATCAATGCTTACGGCTCCTGTCCAGCTTGCGGTCTCCCGAAGGACGCCGCCGGCCTTTCCTGCGGACTGTGTAAGAAGAAACTCAAAAGCAAGCGAAGACGACCACCAAAGCAACAAATCAAAGGCTTGGGTATTAGACGGTAGAGATTCTAGAAATATTGTATTGAATGTGCTGTATCATAGAGCAAAAAAGGGAATATGGTACACTTAATCGTCTAAGCGAAGGACGAGTTCTTGAGAATGGCGGCGCCAGTACTAGGCATCGTGGCGAAGAGGACCGAGCTGAGTTCATCGGCGTCGACAACTCCGGATTCAATCCTGGATTTGTAGAAGGTTTCTCGAACCGAATTGATAACGCTTTCGACCGCGTCCTTCGCAACAAGGGCAACAACACATCCGCCCCATCCCGCTCCAGTCAAACGAGCCCCGAGCGCTCCCGCGCTTCGGAATGCGTCGACGAGTTCGTCCAACTCAGAACAAGAACATTCGTAGAGTGCGCGGCAAGATTCGTGGCTTCCGTTCATGTAAACTCCCAATTCCGATGGATCAACTTTCATCGCGCACGCTGCGGCAAACAAGTGCACGCGGCCTGCTTCGGCAAACACGTGTAACGCCCGAGACAGCAACTTGTAACCCTTGTCATTGTGCGTCAGAACCATCTTTGAAGCAGCGGAAGAGAAAACATTCATGAACGTTTCGACGCCGATGATCTCTTCAATTTCTCGGGCGTCGTAGTAGCCTTCGTGCAAGTATTCTTCTGCCGCAGCCTTCGCTGCAGACATCGAGCCTAGGTGCGTTTCAATTTCCTTGAGCGTTTCAACAGCACCGGCGTCTTCAGGTGTCATCCCAAGTTTGAGCGCCAAGACAATGGCGGCGAGTTGGCACTCCACGACGCGTAAATTGTAGCGCTCGTGCGCTCCTTCGGCTTTATTACTCACCGCCAAGCAGTTTCCGATGACAAACGCGGCGTCTTCGGGAAGCACGACGTCATTCGTAGAGATCGGATTGAAGTCGACCAACTTGGCAACGCCCGCCTCGCCCATGATGGAAATGGCTTGATCCATACCACCCGATTGAGTTCCAGAGTATCTCTCGCACTTGCATGTAAAGTCTGCAAGTTCACCTTTCGTAAAATTCAATCCATAAGCCGCCATCACCGCCACAGCCACGGCGCAGCACAGCGCAGACGACGAGCTTAATCCGCTTCCCGTCGGCACCAAGCCGTCAATCAACAAATCTAATCCGACGAGCGGCGGCGTAGCTTGTCCCGATTCCTTCAAGAAATCAAAAACCCCCTTATACCCACACATCACGTAGTTGGTCCAGTGAAGCGAAGCGACGTCCACGTCCTGCGAAGGATCCGTCGTGAACGTTTTAGATGTATACTTTTCGTTTGTATTCCCCACTGTCACAGCATTTGACTCCTTGTTCACCCTGAACGCGACCACCGTGTCCAATCCGATCGCCATCGGGAGCACAGAGTACCCCTCATAATCGATGTGTTCTCCGATGAGGTTCACACGCCCCGGCGATCTCGCGTACGCGTCGGGACTCGCCCCATCGTGCGCACGAGAAAACGCGTCGCGCAGCGCAGCGTATCGTCTCTTCGTCTCTTCCGTCGCCTCCTCACCGTAAGCCTCAGCCAGGGAGTCGTATGTCGGTACGTGCGCGTCTGCGTCATCACCCATATCTATTCTCCGTCTCTTTTCTCTCCCCGTTCGTCGTACTTTGACGCGACGACGACGAAGACGAAGACGAAGACGCACAGGAGTGACTGATTGATTTGAGACTTTGACTGGATTTTCATTGTTCGTTTTCGTCCGTCGTCTTCGGACGGACGGATACCTCATATACCACGTAAACTTAATTCATCTTCATACCCGTACCGGCCGTGATAAAAACCATCGACGCCCAAACCCGCGACATCGCGTTTCGTTTCGATGGCGTTCGTTCGTTCGTTCGTTTTCGTGTCCGAATCGACCGTTCATGATTCATGATTCGAGCTCAGTTGCCATTGAGACTTGCCCGATCGGTCGGTCGGATTGCACGGAGGGTGAGACGAGCGACGACGCGCTTTTGCGGCCGGCTTTTTTTTCGTGGAGGGTGTTCGGGGTACAAAACGACGGGTCGTGAACCGTCTAGTTTACGTTTTCGAAAACGCGGGAACGCGGACGAGCGACGGAAAACGAGCGACGGAGAGACGCCGGTGAGATTTGAGCCGATGCGATGCGCGCCACACGGTGCCGTGCGCGCGACACAAGGAAAGGGTTTGCGAGCGACGCGGTGACGAAGGGTGCTTGAGAGCGAAAGAAGACGCATCGTCCGGTGGTTTCTACGCGAAAAGAAGCCGAGAGAACGCGCGAGCAGAGGACGTCGAACGGTAATTGTCGCGACGACGTTTCGCCGTTTGGTAGAAAAATAATTGTCGCGTCCATCTTGTTCTTCGTTTGGATTCTGATCTCTCGATCCGAGGTATAGTTTGGACGAGCGGAGCGCGGCGTGGGAGCGCGGATTGGACGCGTGTGAGGTATTGAACCGACCTCCGCGATGGCTTCTGGGATGAAACGGAGCGAATCTCAGCTTTCTTTGATCGATGGAGAGTTGAAGAACGCGACCGTCAAGGAGCTCGCCAAGGCAGGAATCACGATCGAGGGACTGCGTGATGACATGGCCCCGGAAGAGCGGGAAAAACTCATCAGAACGCACAGACGTAAGTTGGCGAATCGTGAATCGGCCAAGCGATCGAAAATCAGAAAGAAGGCGGAGGATGCCAAGCTGTTAGATACCACAAAGACGCTTCTCGCAGACGCAAAGAGCATGCGACAAACGATACAAGACTTGCAGCGCAAGGTTGATGTGCTACACGCTGAGAACGTGAAGCTGAGGAGGCGATTAGGTGAGAACGTTGAAAAAGATGGTGAAACTATGAGCTCTGAGATAGCTCATATGCCGATCAATGTGCCTCCAGAAGTTGAGACGCCGAGTGCCGTCATCAAGGATACGCGAAAGAAGTTGAAGCGCTCGATGCCATCCGAGTCTGATTTGCCGAAAAAGATGGCACCGAAGCGCAAGGGTATGTTGAAATCCAACTCGGACTCGTCAATCGCTACCAATTTCGGTGACAAACCTCAGTATGCGATCGCTGGTGCACCCGACACGGCTGAAGCGGCCGAGACTTACACTCGGGCGTTCAAGCAAGGAGCTGTCGGCGGCAGTGCTCCGCAGGAAGACGTTTACGCAGACTTCTGCGTGGATAAATTCCTCAACTTGATGGGATCCAACAATCGTGCAGATTCACCGTTTTTCACTGACAACTTGATGTATGGTTGCCAAGACGGAGAACTCGTTCATAACACAGAAGACTGCTGGGCACTCTGAGAGCGCTCGTCTGCGTTATTCATTTGTCTGCCGCGTTCATTTACATGTAAACGTTACAGCACGTGCGATTTTTGCGTAAAGTTCGCATATCGCACATGAACCGATTGCCTGTACAATCGCGAATAACCTTCCATAGAATTTCTGTAACATTAAGCGCGCCACCTTTTCAACAACACATCGTCGGTAACCCGGCTTAATGTCTATTTTCGAGCGCAACATTTTTGTGTGAAAGATTTACTCACATCATTATAACAGAATTGACTAAACGCGTATCGAAAAAGGCACAGACTAGAAATTAGTGGCTCTGAACCTTTTATTGGTTCAAGCGAGAGCCGAGAACGTCCATAACCGCCGCGAAGTCGTCCTTGACAACAACAGGAGGGTTGGCGTACTTCGACTCGAGTCCTTCGAGTCTCTTCTCGTGGTACGCAACCTTGCTGTGCGTGAACTTCAAGCCGTGGGCGGTACTGATGACGACGGTTCTGTCGTTCGGTCCGATGACTTGAGATTCGCGAAGCTTCTTGAGAGCAGCGAGGGCAACACCAGTGTGCGGGCAGTTGAACATACCCGTCAAGTCAGCCTCTGCCGCGGCATCCATCATTTCTTCTTCACTCGCTTCTTCAACGATGCCGTTGGTTTCCGTCAAGGCAAAGATGGCGCGATCGATGGAGACCGGGTCACCAATTTGAATGGCAGAAGCAAAGGTCGGTTCAGCCTTAACCGCTTCGAACTTGTCCCAGCCCTTCTTGTACGCGCGGTAAAGCGGGTTGGCATTTTGCGCTTGTGCGACGACCATGCGGGGAAGACGGTCGACAAGTCCGAGATCCTTGCACATCTTGAAGCCCTTGAAGAAGGCATAGACGTTACCGAGGTTACCACCCGGAATGATGACGTAATCCGGAACCTCCCAGTTGAATTGTTGGCAGATTTCAATTGCCGCCGTCTTTTGACCCTCGAGGCGTAACGAGTTCAAAGAGTTCGCCAAGTAAATCGGGAGCTCAGCGGTGACTTCACGGATGAGGCGCATGCAACCATCGAAGTCAGTGTCAATGGAAAGCACGAGAGCACCGTTGGCGATCGGTTGCACGAGTTGCGCCACAGAAATCTTGTCGGCCGGAAGGAAGACGATGGATGGGATACCAGCCGCTGCGGCATACGCGCTCAACGCAGCGGAAGTGTCACCGGTGGAGGCGCAGCCAACAGCCGACAAGGGTTTGCCCAACTTACGCATGCGGTTCACTTGGGACACCAAAGCAGTCATACCAAGATCCTTGAAGGAGCCAGTGTGGGAGTTGCCACACTGCTTCACCCAAAGATCGCTCATGCCCAAGTATTCACGCCCGTAGCGTTCAGCCCAGAACAAGTTGGAGTTACCTTCGAACATGGACACGATGTCTTCATCAGCAATGCCCGGAAGGACCCATTCCTTCTTACTCCACACCCCAGAACCGTACGGCCAAGTCGTCGTACCGACGCGCTCGTCGAACAACGCCTTCCAGTACTCTGGAGGGTACACGGAGAGCGCTTCCATATCGTGGGTCACGTCGAGGAGACCGCCGGACTTGCTTCTGTAAATAATCTCGTCCAGGGAATACTCTTCGTTCGAATCACCCGCGAACGGCGTGAACTTGGCGCTGAAAAGGTTAGACTTTTCGAGCGGACCGCCGGCTCGCGCCGCCTCCTTACCCAACCTCGCCGCATCCATGGCGTTCACCTTAACCCCAGCGCGCGCGCCGCGGACCGCGCGCTCGGCGCCCGCGCGTCGGTTCAACACTTTCGCATTCGCGGTGGATCCTCTCGCGCTGAGCGCGGACGTCATCATCGTCGACATCTCTCGCGTTCGCGTTCCGATTCCTTCACCAAAGAGTAGGGAAACCAAAGCCTACCCTGAACAATTCACCAACGCTCGCCTCCGTCTCGGGGTTCGTCCTCTGCGTCTCTCCGCGTATCGGGAGATCCGGTTCGATTCGTTCCGGGACACCTAAGGTGAGCGCGCGCGTGTGTATGTCGTCTTCGTCGTCTTCGTCGTCTTCGTCGTCTTCGTCGTCATTCTCAGTCACACAGTCAAACTCCCACGCCGTCAAAAAAAAAACCCGCCCGAGCTCGCCCCCCGGGGACGGGACGGAACGGGACGGGACGGGACGGGACGAATGTTCGGGTGAGGGGTGGACGACACGGACGAGGGTTGGGGTGTTTTCAAGAATATTTATGCCGAGAGAGAAGAGGGACTGTACACACTATTGGGGGTAAAACGTGGGCTATATGTACGCACGAGAGACGACTTTGATGAGAGACGACTTTTTTTTCTCGCGGACTGTTTACACGGATGATGGCATTTACATCGTGTCCCCGTCCTCGTCCTCCTCCGTTCTTCGCTGCGTCGCCGAGGTGGACAGTTGCGCCGCGTCGTCGACGTCATTACGACGAGGGTAGTTTCCCCCGAGGAGTTTGGACGAAGATGGCGATGACGACGACGACGACGGCGATGAACGGTGTGAAGGGTGCGGTGGTGACCAAGACGAAGACGATGCGCGCGCGCGCGGGGGCGGCGCGAGTTGGCGCGCTCGGTGGACGCGTCGAATCGCGACCGAGGGAAAGCGTCGTCGTGCGAGCGGCGGGTAAGAATGACAAGAGGATTCTGCGGGAGAATGAAAAGGAGGCGTGGTTGAGCGAAGCCGAGCGCGACGGGGAGAACCCGCTCAAGGACCCGATGGCGCTCATCGGTATCGGTGGAATCATGGTGCCGTTCATCATCCTCGCCGTGGCCTCGGCGGCTGGTTTTATCGGACAATAGAAAGCGCGTTTTGAAGAGGGCTGGGCGGTGTTTTTTTTGGCCGCTCGACGCAGAAAAGTATGTGTTGTGACTTAAACTGAAAATCTTTATTTGAAACAAATTACGGTTGTTCGCTCATTGTATACCTTGTTGTTATTGTACGCTCGCTGAGTGCGCTGATTATACATGAAGACGACGACTCAAGGCATCTTTGAGTTGGCTTGAAGCGCTTCTCCCTTGGCGAGAATGCCATCGAGCCACTTGGATAAGTCTGCTCCAGAGCTTCTACGCCGAGAAGACTTGGCGTCGACTGGACTAAAGACGATATCGTCGTCGAAAAGGGTCAAATCGAGCGGTTCGAAGATGTAATCGTCGCCAATCTGGGGCATGATCGCGTCGACAGCGTACAAGAGCGAGTCCTCGTTCCAACCGGCGGGCGCCTCCAAACTCGAATTGAATTCGTCGCCAATTTTTTCTTCATCGTCCGCGCCCAACCAATCCATGTAAACGCGCTCAACCGATTGAGCCGCTTCATTAAACTCTTCCAACTTTGTTTTCATCGTTTTGCTCTTCGATTTTGCACCGACCGGACGTTCCTTCGTCCGCTTCGCTGACGTCGCCCGAGGAGAGGATGAAGCCTTCTCAGCCTCTCCCAACTCCAAGGCGACGAATTTCGCGCACGCAGCGCTCAGCGGTCCCTTGAGCCGTCCCTCTTTGCTCCTCGGCATGTGTATTCCACGCGACGCTCTCGCGCGCGTCCACGATCGCGGCGGCTCCGGATGACGTTCCGTTCGCTCGACTCGAAAATATCTTTGGGTAACGTCCACGAAAACTGGAAAATCGAGCGTTACAACTCCCGCCGATAACTTTCCTTCGACTCCCGCCAAAATTTAATTGAAGACTGCCGAATAGTGTCAAACGTTTCCCCAGGGGCCGAGGAGCACTCGTAGTGTAGTACTCCCGTGACCAAAGGAAGATATTTCCGGAAACGAAACGAAACGAAAGAAAGGCTCGAAAGGCGAGCTCTTCGAGCTCTGCGCGTGGGTGCGGGTGGAAGCTCGAAAACCCGACGCCGAGTGACGGGAAAGAGACACAGAGACGCAGACGCAGTCGGCGCTCTCGGTTCTCAACGATCGTTCGGAAAGGAACCGACCGACGGGTGTGAATTTTTTGCGGCGCCGTCGCTCCGAGGAACAGATACGTCGGAACGCACACTCGTAAAAGCATCTCATCATCATCAGCAACATGAGCGACGAGGGCGGCGAAGAGGTCCCGAAGACTACCAAGCTCTCCGCCGGCGCGGCGAGCTTTAACTTTAACCCGTCCGCGGCGTCGTTTGAGTTTAAACCGAGGACGGTGACGCCCGTGGGGGGCGGTGCGGGGGCGGGCGCGCCGCCGCCGCCGCCACCAGGGGCTCCCCCGGCCAAGGCGGTGTCCTTGTCCATCGGCGGTCCTGCGAAGGAGGTCACGATCGGTGGTCCGGCCAAGTCCGTGTCCATCGGTGGTCCGGCCAAGTCCGTGTCCATCGGTGGTCCGGCTAAATCGGTGTCGATCGGTGGCCCGGCCAAGTCCGTGTCCATCGGTGGTCCGGCGAAGGAGGTGTCCATAGGCGAACCCGCCAAGGCTAAGGAACCCGAAGCGACCGCGGAACCGGCGGCGGCGGCGGCGGAATCGGCCAAGGTTGAAAAGGTGACTGCCAAGGTTGCAGAAGTCGTGATCGAAGACAATCCCGCCGACGACGTCGAGGATGAAACCTTTGACCGCCGGGAGCACTTGAACCTTGTCTTCATCGGTCACGTCGACGCCGGCAAGTCCACCATCGGCGGGCAGATCTTGTTCTTGTCGGGTATGGTTGACGACCGCGTCATTCAGAAATACGAACGCGAGGCGAAAGAAAAGAACCGCGATTCGTGGTACATGGCGTACATCATGGACACGAGCGAAGAAGAGCGAGCGAAGGGTAAGACGGTCGAAGTTGGCCGCGCTCACTTTGAGACTGAGAAGAAGAGATACACCGTTTTGGACGCCCCGGGTCACAAGAACTACGTGCCAAACATGATCGCTGGTACGGCTCAAGCTGATGTGGGTGTACTCGTAATCTCTGCTCGTAAGGGTGAATTCGAAACTGGCTTTGATAAGGGTGGACAAACGCGTGAACACGCTCAACTCGCAAAGACTTTGGGCGTGACCAAATTAGTTGTTGTCGTGAACAAGATGGATGACCCGAGCGTCGAGTGGGACCAAAAGCGTTATGACGAAATCCAGACCAAGATCACTCCCTTCTTGAAGCAATGTGGCTACAAGGTTGATGTGGACGTCAATTTCGTTCCGATTTCTGGTTTGACGGGTGCGAACATGCAGAAGAAGGTTGGGTCGGACGTGTGCCCGTGGTTCCAAGGTAAGTCATTCTTCGACACGTTGGATGACTTGGAGCCTGTTCCGAGAGACCCTAACGCTCCATTCCGCTTGCCCATCATGGACAAGTACAACGAAGCGGGAGCTATGGTGATGGGTAAGATTGAGTCTGGCGCGGCTCGCATGGGCCAAACCATGATGCTCATGCCGAACAAGGCTGTCGTCAAGGTTGCCGGCTTGTGGCGCGACGAAGTCGAATGCACAAAGTGTAACCCGGGTGAAAATGTCCGTTTAAAGTTGACTGGTGTCAACGAAAGCGACATTCAACCTGGTTTCGTTCTCTGCAGCCCGAAACAGCCAATTCTCATCTGCGATGAAATCGAATGCCAGTTGGCTCTCCTCGAGCTGCTCGAGCACAACTCTGTGTTCACCAAGGGATACAAGGCTGTCATTCACATCCACACGGCCACCGAAGAAGTTGAAGTGACGAAGCTCGTCTCAGAAATCGACACCAAGCTTCGCAAGCCGAAGGAAGGTAAGCCCAAGTTCCTGAAGAGTGGCAGCCTCGCCAATGTTCGGCTCAAGTTTGCGCAGCCGGTGTGTGTTGAGAAATTCGCCGACTTTGCCCAGCTCGGACGCTTCACCTTGCGGGACGAGGGTAAAACTATCGCCATCGGCAAGGTCACGAGACTCAAACCTGTTTCTAGCGAATAAAGTAAATCATACGAAATTCTTAGACTTTCAATGCCAAAATTTCAGCTCCCTTAATAGCTCCCAGCCGGCCCGTCGCTCTCCCGTCCCTCAGAGCTGGACTCATGTGGAGAGCCCTGGCTCGACACGTGAAAAGGTCTCGGGTGACGAACGCTCGAACCTACATAGCGCTCAGTGCTGGAAACGGGGACTTTGGTCGCCTCGGGCGGGAAGAAGCTGTCGATGAGAACGGGGAAGCCTCGCTCAAAAGCTCCAACTACTTTCACCCGATTGAGGAGTTGACCGGGATAGATGTGCGATCCATCGCAGCTGGTGGAGCACACTCCGTATTTTTAGACTCGAATGGACTCGTGTTCACGTGCGGGCTGAACGATTGTGGCCAGTTGGGTCATTCTGCCGGGTTACCTTTTGCGGCGGAACCGTTGCTCGTGCCAATCGACGTCGAGGTGGTTCAGATAGCTGCCGGTAATCATCACACACTTTGCGTGGACGTCAATGGATTCGTATGGGCGTTCGGAAAAAATACATCGGGGCAACTTGGCACGGGAGGTGCCGAAGGATATGAGCCGAAGAAGGTTGCGGCGCTTGAACAGGAAGCACGCATACTGCAGGTGGCGTGTGGTGCTGAGCACTCTTTAGCGGTGTGTGATCGTGGTCAAGTGTATTCTTGGGGATCGAGCGTGGACGGAATTCTCGGGCACGGCGCAGAAACATGGAATCAAGGATGGTTTTACCGCACTGGCAAGACTGAAACCAGTCCGAGGTTGGTTCGCGCTCTTCAAACAAGCAAAGTGTTGACTGTTGCCGCTGGTCACATGCACTCTGCCTGCATAGATGACCAAGGGAACCTGTACACATGGGGTCAAGGTAGATTTAATCAGCTCGGTTTAAGTGGTGATAAATTTACTGACCACGAAACCACACCATCCTGGGTTTCATCGATACGGTTTGCGCATGGTGTTGCATGCGGTGGTTTGCACACTCTCGCGAGTACAAATGCCGGAGTCGTGTCTTGGGGCGCGAATCAGCACGGCGAGCTTGGACACGGACACTACTCTGATTATAAATCAGCCCTTCCCAAATTGATTCAATCTGGAACAATTGGCTGGTCAAAGATTTCAGCTGGGTGGAAACATTCGGCGGCCATCACGCATAACGGAGAGTTGTTTACGTGGGGTTTCGGTGGATCTGTCGGTTCTCACGCGGGTGAAGGTGCTTCGAGTGGTGGACAACTTGGGCTGGGTAATGAATTTGATTACTGGGAACCGACTTTAGTACCAGTACCTGGTGAAGTGCGGGAAGTCGCATGCGGCTTCAATCACACGCTTGCACTGGTGGATACAACGGACTCTCGATAGATAGGATATTAGATGTTAGATAAACGAGAAGCTTAGCGTATATTTCTACTGGAAATATTCCATTCTTTTTTACTTACATTCGTCTCTCCCCCATGTGCACCATGAAGAGGCGCAGAAAATGACCGAGTAAAGTTTGCGCAGCCTTCGTGCACTATTTCCAAAGTTGTTGACCGTTCCACCTCAGACGCACATCGGCAGAGCTCGACGCGGGCTGTCGCGATGACTTCGTCGATGTTGCTCGCCAGTGTCGGGCGTTCGCGTAACGGTGCATCCGAGGTACGCATCCACGCCCCCGAAGCTAGCTCGGTGGTGCTCGTGGCTTCGTCGTTGGCGTCATCGTCTGCCAACGACTCCCTGGGAGAAGCTCTGTGTGCAAAGTGGTCACCGACAAACGGAGCGCTCGCGGTGGGTACCGCAGACAGAGGTTGTGTCTTATTTAAACCGGATCTCACGCCGCTAGGCTATGTACCGGAGGATGCGCGTGAGATAGGTGAGGTACACGCGATCGATTTCAGCGCCGGGTCCCGCTTTCTGGCTGCGGGCGGGAGCGCTGCGGGCGAAGAGGTCGTTGTGTGGGATTTGAAAAGGAAGAGAAAGCACCGAGCGTTCGCTGGACACGAAAGAGGAGTAACGACGATGAAATACGGCGGATTTGGACGCATAATTGGGAGCGGTGGAGGCTCAGGAACGATAATAGTGCACGACGTTGAGAGTGGAGCGACGAAAGCTAAGCTGACGCCACCAACTGCGAGTGGCGTCAACTCGGTCGATTTCTCACAGTACGCTCCAGAAAACTTGGTGTCCGCGTATGCAGACGGAACAGTTAGACTCTGGGACACAGAAGCCGGGCAACTGACGTCGACGCTCACCGTGAGAGGATCGGAGTGTTATCAAGTTGCATTCTCGCCGACGACGCCAGGATTAGTTGGATATGTGAAAAGTGATGGTCGGGTAGTCCTTCAAGATGTAGCGTCTCCGACGCCGTCCGGAGCCGTCACGTTCAAAGGCACACAAGTTACTAGCATGGCTTGGCATTACTCTGGATTCGCCCTCGCCATTGGTACTTCTGACGGACGAGTATCGTGGTTGGATACTCGCAAGATGAGCGGCGGCACGCAGGTATCTCAGTGTCAACTGTATGAGACCAACGCTCACGAAGGAGGAGTCTACGCTCTCGCGTGGCAACAACCTCTTCCACAGTCTTTCCAAGTTGAGAGTACTCCTGCGCGGGGAGATAACATTCCAGACTCACCGATGACTCCCCTGGCCGACAAGTCGGCGGGACTGATTCACAAAGACAGTCACCACAAACAAAATGGTATTCCTCCTCCAGAATTAGATAGACAAGAACTACACTTGACCAAATCTAGCGAAACAGGCTCCTCAGCTCTGTTTTCAGAGCTTTCGTCTCTCGTTGAGGGCGCTGTGGAGAAGCTTGGGTCCGACATCTCCTTGCGAGTGCGCGACCTCCACCTGGAGTTGCTACGCCAACATCAACTTCAACAAGAGGAAAATGCCCGCATGTTCGTTGAATTGCATCAGACGCAGCGTGAAATGGCTGATGAAATAGCCGCGCTCAGAGCTGAGCTTAAAAATAGGCCACACTAGCGCAAAAAGTAGACCGTAGTGATAATAAAAGCACAAAACTTATAGAAGTAATCTTCACTCCGCGGCTCGAGTCGTACTTCTCGTTCCTTCGCTTCGGAGTCGTCATGGGTCGCGATACCCTCCAGGGTTACGTGCCCGGCTCGTACGAGGAAGAGATGGAACAGCTAAGGATAGCGCTCGAGCTCTCGGCTCGGCCGTCGGCGCCGAAAGAGACGCGTTCCACCGCGAAGAGTAGTGTAACTACCTCTCGAGGTTCCACGTCGAGAAACGTCGGGGAAACCAGTGGGAGCAGGGCGCGGGTCGACGAGTTCAACTTCAGAGACAACCACGGCGATCTCGGTGCGAGTCAATTTGACCCGACCAGATCTACCGAGGCCCGTCTCTGTCGTCGTCATGGAATATCTCGCAACGAGGCTCGCCGTGTACTCGCGTTGCTAGACGGCGACGTCGTGCGTGCTGATGATGTTTCTGTATTCATGGCTTCGACGAAGCTTGGTGTGGATAGAGCGATAGCATATCTTCGAAATGCAGGCTGGGACGTAGAGTCAGCCATGCAGAGGGTGTACGGTGGAGCGGAACCAAGTCCTGATGCGGAGAAGGAAAGACAAGAACTCAAGCAACGCGCAGATTCCATGCGACGAGAGAGTCGGAAAACGAAGGAAGACTCTGGAACCATCAAGCAAAACTTGAATAATCACTCTGACACATATACACCGAGAACTTCGGCTGGTTTTTCACAGCATTCCTTTCGAGCAGCAAGTTTTATGAATGAAAGGGATCGAGACGCTGAGTGTTATCACAAGGAACAGTGGGACAGAGAGATGTCGAGTCGGGTAACTCAGGCGAGAAGAGCAACTTTTGGGTCAAGCGAGGCTTCTGAGAATCGAAATCACTCCGACAGAGCCACGAAATCCCGGGGATCGATGCCAGAGCGTGTCTCCGGTCCAACTTCTCCGAAAAAGATAAACGCTCAGACAAAGACAAAGACAGAGTTCCATCGGTCAACTCCATCGGCCGCTGAGCTCGCAGACAAAGGAATCGTCGAAATTTTATCAGAGATTGGCATGAAACCTAGCTCAACCTCGGTCGCTTCGGTTCGATCTGCGTACCGCAAAGCCGCGCTCAAATACCATCCTGACAGAACGCGAGACCAACCAGAGCGTGAGCTCAAGTCTGATCTCTGGAAGCTTCTCTCCGCAAAGATGGATTGTTACAAGTAGAAGATTATAATAACCACCTTAGCTGTTGTATTTTAATCGCGCGTCGCCATCGCACGGGCTCGCCACGCGTCCGCGGCGCCGTTCCAAGAAAACACTCCATATGGATAAACAGTGATACACTCCCTGAAACGAGTGTGCGATCTCGTCGCAAACCCGTTGGACGGAACGGGACGGAAACCTCCTCAGATCGGGGAGGATGTTGACCAAGTTTGAGGTACGACGACGACCGATCTCGAGTGAGAAAACGCCGAGGAACGCGTGATCGGAACTTGTACTGATCGTTTATGTGTCTTTCGCGCGCGCAGACCAAGTCGAACCGGGTGAAAGGGTTAACTTTCCACCCAAAGCGACCATGGATTTTAGCCTCGTTACACAGCGGGGTGATTCAGCTGTGGGACTACCGTATGGGCACCCTCATCGATCGTTTTGACGAGCACGAAGGACCGGTGCGGGGGATAGACTTCCACAACTCTCAACCGCTGTTCGTATCTGGAGGTAAGCGTTCCCGTCGACGAAAAAGACGCGTTTTGTTGGACCCAGGACTAGCAATTTCGAGATCTACGCCTAGACTTTCCGCACCTCGAAGCAACCTGCGGCTCGTTGTCCGATACTGACGGTGTGTGCTTTAATCTCATAGGGGATGATTACAAGATCAAGGTGTGGAGCTACAAGCTCAGGCGTTGCTTGTTCACGCTCTTGGGGCACTTGGACTACATCCGCACGGTTGAGTTCCACCCTGAGTACGCGTGGATCGTCTCTGCTTCGGATGATCAGACGATTAGAATTTGGAACTGGCAAAGCAGAAACTCAATCGCCGTGCTTACTGGTCACAACCACTACGTCATGTGCGCTAGATTTCATCACAAGGATGACTTGATTGTTTCTGCTTCGCTTGATCAGACGGTGCGGGTGTGGGATATCAGTGGGTTACGTCGCAAGGTGGTGAGTCCGATGGATGAAAGGATGCCACAAATGAACAATGACTTGTTTGGTGGCGGAGATACGGCCGTCAAATACATTCTTGAAGGTCACGATCGTGGTGTCAACTGGGCTGCTTTCCACCCGACACTGCCACTGGTCGTGTCTGGAGCAGACGATCGACAAGTCAAGCTTTGGAGAATGAATGATACAAAGGCCTGGGAAGTGGATTCACTTCGTGGCCACGTCAACAACGTCAGCTGTGTCGCATTCCACGCCAAGCAAGACGTTATCATCTCCAACTCTGAGGATAAGTCGATTCGGGTGTGGGATATGTCGAAGAGAGTTGACGTCCAGACTTTCCGTCGCGAACAAGACAGATTTTGGATCCTTGCGACGCATCCGGAAGTCAACCTGCTGGCGGCTGGTCATGACAGTGGTATGATCGTCTTCAAGTTGGAGCGCGAACGCCCTGCGTTCACTAGTCATCAATCCAACTTGTTCTATGTGAAGGACCGTTACTTGAGATGCTACGACTTCCAGTCGCAGCGCGACAACCCGCTCGTGTCCATCAGACGCACGTCTGGCGGCCTGAACTCCAACCCGCGTTCAATGTCGTACAATCCGGCTGAAAATGCCGTGTTAGTGACTTATGACGCCGGTGGAGATAGCTACGAACTCTTCATGTTGCCGAAGGATGGAGGAAGAGGAGAGGTTGTTGGCGACTCGCGCCGCGGTGAAGGGACTGGGGCCGTCTTCGTCGCCAGAAACCGTTTCGCGGTGCTCGATAAGCAATCTAACAACATCATCATCAAGAACCTTGACAATGAAATGACGAAGAAGTGCGCCAGCCCGGTCGCTGGAACGGACAACATCTTCTACGCTGGTACTGGTTCACTTTTGTGCCGCGCCGATGACAAGATGGTGCTCTTCGATCTTCAACAACGGGCTGCGGTCGCTGAGTTGGCGACACCGTTCATTAAGTATGTCGTGTGGTCGAGTGACATGAGTCGCGTGGCGTTGTTAAGCAAGCATGCTATCGTTCTTGCGGACAGAAAGCTGGGTAACGCAGTCACTATTCACGAGACCATTCGCGTCAAGTCTGGTGCCTGGGATGACCACGGCGTTTTCATCTACACTACGCTGAACCATATCAAGTATGGCTTACCTAACGGCGATTCTGGTATCATTCGCACGCTTGATAATCCGATCTATCTCACAAAGGTCTTTGGCAACATCATTTATTGCCTCGACCGTGATGGACGTAACCGTCAAATCCAATTTGACTCTTCCGAGTACATGTTTAAGCTTGCGCTCAACGCAAAGCGATTTGATCACGTGCTCTCAATGATTAAGAGTGGCCAGCTTTGCGGTCAGTCCATCATTGCTTATCTTCAGCAAAAGGGCTACCCGGAGATTGCGCTGCATTTTGTGCAGGTGAGTGATTTTTCAACTTCATTTTTTTATCTGCTTCAAAAGAACACGATGATTATACACAACCTTACAGATTCCTTCCTTGGTGAATGCCGAGAGTCCATGAAGATTTCTTGTTCGCTATTTTTTGTATGAGTGTTCTACCTTTTTTGACATCTTGAGTACCTGCTCGATGGACAACGTACTGACGGTCACCTTTTTCCCTTTGCAGGACGAACGCACTCGCTTCGAGTTAGCACTCGAGTGTGGTAACATTGAAGTTGCACTTGGTAGTGCGCAAGAAATTGACGATACGGAGACTTGGCACAAGCTTGGTGTTGCCGCATTGAACCAAGGAAACCACCAAATTGTCGAGTTTGCGTACCAGAAGACAAAGAACTTTGAGCGCCTCTCTTTCTTGTACCTGATCACCGGTAACATGGAAAAGCTGAGCAAGATGCTCAAAATTTCCGAGATGCGCGCCGATGTGATGGGGCAGTTTCACAACGCCCTGTACCTTGGGAACGTGGCGGAACGCGTAAAAGTGTTGGAAAGCGTCGGACACTATCCGTTGGCTTACTTGACCGCGAAGACTCACGGCCTCGAGGATGATGCGAGCCGTTTGGCAGAAATCTTGACCGAATCAGGTTCTGCTATCCCAGACGTGAGTGGCTTAGGGAAATTGCTGCAACCGCCTGCTCCGCTGCTTAGAGGAGATAACTGGCCATTGCTTCCCGTGTCCAAGGGCTTCTTTGAAGGAATGCTTGCGGGTGAGATCGCTGGTGACGCATACGCTGAGGATGATTCTGCGATGGGTGACGCTGGCCTCGGTTGGGGCGATGCTGATATCGACATCGGTGAAGACGAGAGAATCGATCCGCTCGCCATGGCTGGTATTGCTCCTGAAGACGACGTGCTCGACATTGACAACGAGAATGATGGCTGGGGTATGGATGATCTGGAGGTTCCCGATGAGTTGATGGGTGACGCTTCTGGTGATGTGGCTGGAGACGACTTCTACAGTGACGTGTTCGTTGCCCCTACCGCTGGTGTTCCGCAGGCACGCCGCTGGACTGAGAAGAGTGGCGTCGCTGGCGAGCACGTCGCTGCGGGTGACTTTGATAGCGCCATGAAGCTTCTTAGCCGTCAATTAGGTATCGTTAACTTCGAGCCGCTCAAGCAGCTCTTCGTTGATTTGGCGTACGCATCGCACGCTAGCGTTGAAGGAATGCCAGCGGCTCCGAGAATGAGCGCTCCTCTCGGACGCGGATGGACTTCTCGCGTGACAGGTGTTCTCCCGCCAGCCATGATCTGTTCGCCAGCCATCTTAGAACAAAGGCTCAAAGCTGCTTTCAAGATGACGACCGAAGGCAAGTTTGTCGAGGCTGTCAAGGCGTTTGTTGGAATTATCCACGCCATCACGTTGCTGAGTGTGGAAGAGCCTGCCGAGGTAGACCAAGTCTTCGAGTTGCTCAACGTTGCGCGCAACTATGCGTGTGCGCTGAGAATCGAAATTGCAAGAAAGGAAGTGAAGGATGATCCGGCTCGTCAAGCTGAGCTCGCTGCGTATTTCACGCACGCCCAGATGCAACCGATCCACCTTTCGCTGTCCCTCAGATCTGCGATGTCGACCTTCTTCAAGCTGAAGAACTATGTCACCGCCGCGACTTTCTGCCGTCGTTTGCTAGAATTGAACCCTCCAGTGCAGGTAGCACAACAAGCCAAGCAAGTCCTTCAAGCCTGTGAGCGCGCTCAAAAGGATGAAGTCGAAGTCAATTACGACTCGCACAACCCTTTCGTCGTTTGTGCAGCCACCTTTGTCCCGATTTACAAGGGAACGAAGGACTGCTTGTGCCCAACTTGCGGCGCGCACTTCGTTGTTGAACAAGCCGGCAACTTGTGCAGCGTCTGTAACCTAGGCAAAATTGGAGCTGATGCCACGGGACTTGTGTGTTCTACTTCGCAGGCTCGATAGATTAGTAGCTCATCGTATCGTCTGTGCTTATTATATAACAATTGCTGATAAAAACATCGATCAAATCATCGATCAAATCATCACCTGTTTCCTATGCTGCTCTACGTCTAAACTAATCCATTCCTTCTCATCTATCGGTTCCTCTAATAAGCATAAAGCGGTCACTCGTTTGAATACAGTACCTCATAATGAATCAGGCATCGTCACCAATCCTTCCGTCGAAGACGTCGGAGTCATTCTTGGAAGGCGTTTGCGGCTACTGCTTGGGTAGATGACGATGAGCGCAATCTGGATGACGGATAATATCGCCCCAAACAAGTTTGGCGCAGCCAACCACCAGTCATTCAGCGCGATGCCGTACGTCGTCCAGCATACACCATTCAGACAGTTGCACAAGACGAGAGGGAAGTGCATCGACTTCGAATCTCGGGTTTTTACAACTTCCCACAGCGTCGACATTGGCGCGCTGTAGTAGACGACGAGAATAGAGTTTGCCAAGACTCCCGCCACGATTAACCGATCCTTTTCGCTCGAATCGCGCATGACGCAGCTCAAGATCATCCCTACAAACGTCACAATGACGATAAGCGCCGCCACAATCCTCTCCATCGCTGGACGATGCGCTTCGCTGATGGCGTACGAGACAAAGCTATAATACGTTCCGACAAAGTATCCCGTCACATTGGGCACGTACACCCAAAAGTTCCCGCAAATCGCCCCGTACATCATCCACGCTGCGCAGTTCGCCACGGCGAACGGATACGGAAGCGGATTGAGCTCCCCGAGATCCTTGGCCGCCTTACGTCGCTGTATCTCGGGCAACGGGCTCAGAAACATCAACTGCGCTAACGCGCTTCCGACAGCCGGCGCGACAAAGAGCGTGAGCGCGTCCATGTTTCCCATCCTTCCTCGCGGGCGCGTCGCACAATCCGTTCGAGACGTCGGGGTTTGTTTCACCCGCGTCTCCCCTCGCTCACCGGTTTCGCGAGCCACGCCGTGCGCGCGTCGTTCACTACCGCGTCGTTTTCACGGCGGCGTTTCAACGCGGTTTCACAACCATCCTTATTTTCTTGGTTCATGACTCGTAATTTACCCACCCCCTCATCAACCCAGCGAACATGAATGGAACGAGTATGAGTGCCTCTTTGCAAACGAAAAGCGAAGTCTCGTCCGCCCGTTCGCCAGGTTCCGACGCATGCACCCACCGCTCACGCTCGAGAACCACCCCATCTGTCGAGACGTCGTCATCGCCTTTAAGCGCTGTCACCGAGACAACCCGCTCGGGAAGTTTATCGGCGCGTGCAACGAGGAAAAGTGGGCCCTCGACCGGTGTCTGCGAGAGCAAAAGCTTTGGAAGAGCCGAAGAAACTTGGAAAAGGCGCGGGCGAGCAAAGAGCGGTTGAGGAAAAAGTTGGAAGAGGAGCGCGCGCGAGAGAAAGGGACAGAGTAGGGAGACAGGTAGACGGTTGATCACGCTGACGAGGACGGCGAAGATGAAAGTTAAGCTCTTGGTTGGGTTGACGGGTTCGGTGGCTAGCGTGAAATTTGTAGAGTTGATTACGGCGTTGGACGAGACGAGTGCGTTTGAAATAAGGGTTATGCTATCGGATTCGGCGATGAAATTCATCTCCAAGGATGAACTCGCCGCCATCGATCAGTCGTCATCCATCGGTGAGACGAGGAGGGTGTACACAGACTCGGACGAGTGGTCAAGTTGGTCTCGCGTGGGTGACCCAGTGACACACGTGGACCTCGCCAAGTGGGCCGATTGGTTACTCATCGCCCCGCTCAGCGCCAACACACTCGCCAAATTCGCAAACGGACTCTGCGATAACCTCATCACCTGCGTCTTTCGAGCGTGGAACTTTGACAAACGCGTGTTCATCGCTCCCGCCATGAATACTCAAATGTGGAAGTCTCCGTTCACGGCTCGACACGTAAGCGCCGTCCGAGCGCTCGCGCCGAATTCCGTCATCGTCCTAGATCCCATAGAGAAGCGTCTCGCGTGCGGAGACACTGGCATCGGCGCCATGGAGGAGGTGGGCGATATAGTGCGCGCCCTCGTCACCACCATCGGCGTCTCTTCGTAGTCACATGCGTCGATTAAAGTTGTTGTAATTAGCCACGAAACAAACCACTAGTCGTTCCAGCAATTTCGCTCTCGGTTACGTCGACGTCACGACGACACTTCAGGCGAACCTCACACGCCGCCGGCGTATGCCCGAAACGAAACGAAACGTGCACGAGTACACACTGACGACCGACGATGCACAGAGCTTTAATCTCGCGATCCACGGCGAGTTTCGTCCGCGCGGCGACGAAAACCGCGGCGACTAGGACGACGACTAGGACGACGACGAAACCCATGGGCGTGGTGCAATCGTCTCGACAGCAGCAACAAAACCACGTCCAACGCGGACGACGCGCGTTTGTCGCTCGATCGAGCGCGACGGCGGAAGCGAGTGTCGATGGACAATCAAAGGCGTCGACTGGGAAAACCGATGGTGGGGTGAACGGGGCGCCGACGTGGAAGGCGGCGATCGATTTTAAGTTCGTGCGGGACAATGCCACGGCGGTGCGAGACAACGCAAAGGCGAGAAAGGTGGACGTCGACGTGGCGGGGATCGTAGCCAAGTACGAGGCGTTGAATGCGTTGAATTTCAAGTGCGATGAGATTCGTGAAAAGAGAAACGCCAACGCGAAGAGCATGAAGGGTAAGATGGAGAAGGAGACCCGAGATGCGCTCATTGCCGAGGGAAAAGCGCTCAAGGATGAGCTCGCAGAGTTGGAAGTTGAGCAATCGGCGCTCGAGAGCGAGCTTCAAACGATGGCACAGCGGTTGCCCAACATGACGCATCCGGACGTTCCGATCGGGAGCGAAGAGAACACGGTGACGCGCGCGACGATTGGCGAACAGCGTTCGTTTACTTTTCCAGTGCAAAACCATGTAGACGTCGGCGAAAAGCTCGGCATGTTTGACTTTGAGACTGGAAGCAAGGTGAGCGGGAGCCGTTTTGTCTATCTCACCGGCATGGGCGCCATGCTCGAGCTCGCTCTCATCAACTGGGCCTTCGCCAAGGTGCTCAGTAAGGGGTTTAAGCCGATGATGGTGCCGGATATGGTCCGAAGCAGCGTCGTCGAAAAGTGCGGCTTCCAGCCTCGGGCGGAAAACACACAAGTTTATAGTATTGAAAATTCTGATCTTTGCATGGCTGGGACGGCTGAGCTCCTGCTCGGAGGGGTTTACATGGACGAAGTCGTCGAAGAATCGCAGCTTCCCATAAAGATGGCTGCGTTCAGCCACTGCTTCCGCACAGAAGCTGGGGCTGCTGGAGCACAAACGCGCGGTATGTATCGACTTCACCAATTTAGCAAGGTAGAAATGTTCGTTGTCGCGACGCCGGAGCAGTCTGATGCGCTCCACGAGGAGCTCATTGCGATCGAGACGGAAATGTTTGAGGAGCTTGGGTTCCACTTCAAAGTGCTGGACATGCCGACTGAAGATTTGGGTGCGCCAGCCTATCGCAAGTTTGACGTCGAGGCGTGGATGCCTGCCTTGGAGCGTTACGGAGAAATTTCCAGTGCGTCGAACTGCACCGACTACCAAGCTAGACGTCTCAACATCAAATACAGACCAAACGCTGTTGACGGAAAGAAGCAACCTCTGGTGCACTGCCACACCTTGAATGCCACCGCGTGCGCGATTCCTCGCATGATTGTGACCATTCTCGAAAACTTTCAACAAGAGGACGGAAGTGTGATCGTACCCGAAGCTTTGCGTCCATACCTCGGCGGCATGGATGTGCTTCGTCCCACAGCGTGAGTGTTGCGATGGGTTCATTATTAGATTGTGATAATACTTCTTCTTTTGATTTATTGGGAACGGTAAGATAGCAACGTTAAATTGATGGTGGAATCGTCTGAGTATGCGAGCGAGGTTGTCTACCAGGAGAAGAAGCCCTTCTTTTGGGATTTCTTCCAGTTGTCAATCCACGCTTGAGCCGAGGCGGCTCTGCGCTCCGGTGCGGTTGCCATCCACGCATTGATCCACTCTTGCGCTTCCTTCGCGTTCTCGGCCGGGATCTTCTTCGTCGCCATCGTCGTGGAAGAAGCCGTAGCCGCCGGGGCGGCCGCCGGGGCGGCCGCCGGAGTCTTTTTCTTCGCCGTCTTGTTTGCCAAATTGGATACGGACGGTTCCGACGGGTTGCGGTTTGTGTAACCCCACAAGCCTACACCGAGAAGCACCCCAACAGGGAGAGATGCGTTGAATCGACTCACCTTTTTCTTACTTGGCGCCTTCGAGGCAACCTCCTTCGTAGCATTGACCGGCTTCGCAGTCTTCTTGTTTACCTTGTTTGTCGTCATCTTCTTCTTCGCCACCTTGGCAGCTGGGCGGCGCTTGTTATCATTCGCCGCTCGAGCCGACGCCGGCGATGTCGTCTTCTTCGCCGGCGCTCTCAACTCCGTTCCACGGAATCGATCCGGTTCCGGTCTTCGTGGTTCAACCTTTACATACATGGCTTCCGTCTTGTTGTCCAGTTCCCGACGCTGCTTGGGCGTCAACGCGTACGACGGTTCCACCAAGCTCGCCGTGAGCGTCAACGCCGCTGTCGCCGCAACCATTGCGGTTTTCACGTTAAAAGCATCCTTCGTCTTCTCATCAACACTCTTTCCAACGCGCGCGACAACCGTTCTTTCACCGCGCGTCGTCTATAGTTCCCAAAGCGAAGATTATCGATTGATCCGTCAGTCACTCTCAGCATTTTTCGTTTATTCACTTTCTTTCATCCATTCCGTTCGCGGGTAATCGTGATTCGTGCATCGTCGTCATCGTACCCTCTTGGTCGTCCTGGTCGTCACCGTCGTCGTTCTTTGCGTCGTCGTCGCTCTCAGCATCATCGTCTTCGTCTTCGTCGTCTTTGCGCGCGCGCTTGTGTACGCGCGATCACGTGTCAATCCAAAAATCCACCAAAAAAATCCAATTCACCTTTCAAACCGACGCGATCGATGCGTTTCGAGGTGCGGCGCGCGATGGATATCGGTGAAAACACCGATGGATTTTTTGTGAAACCGAAAATCAATCCACCTGTTTTGCTCGCGTGCGAGACAGAGGTCCTCAGACGGACGACGGACGGACGGACGGACGGACGGACGACGATGGCGCCGACGACAAACCCGCGCGGGGGAGGCGGCGGAGGTCGGACGACGAGCGCCGTGGGCGATGGTGCGGCGCGGAAAGCCGGGCGAGGGAGCGGCGGTGGTGGGAAGACGAAAGCTGGGCAGAGTGGTGGTAGTATCGGTGGTGGTGGGAAGAAGAGCAGAGGAGCGATGAAAGGAGGCGCGAAAGCGAAAGCGACGGCGCGAGCGCTGACGGAGGAAGAGAAAGCGGCGGAGATTGAGCGATTGCGAGCCAAGGAGGAGGAGATTGCGGTGAAAAAGGCGAGAGAGGAGGAGGCGCGCGCAAAGGAGGAAGCGGAGCGAGTGGCGGCGGAGCTCGAGACGCGAAGGGTGGAGATTGCGCGGATTAGAGAGACGAGAAGGTGGGCACGGGGTGCGAACGCGTCTCCATCGCGCCCGACTGAAGATGCGTTGAAGGGACGAGATTCGAGCATTAAGAAGAACACGACGGTGATTAAAAAATTGAGGCTGATTACAGAGCAAAACAAAGCGGCGCTGATCCAAGACTTGTCCAAGGTGAATGTGAGTAAATACATCACCGAAGCGGCAACGGCGTGCGTGGAAGGTAAAATGAAGAGTTCAGATGTCTTCGCTGCGGTTGAGATTGTATCTCTTTTGCACCAGACGTACGCGGATTTCTCGGCGCCGCTCATTGAGGCGCTGAGAACTTTTGTGCTTCCTCCGCAACCGGAAGCTCTGCTGAAGATGGCTGAAGGAGAGGCTGAGGCGCTGCCCTCACCTTTGCAGCGACGCACGAAACTGCGACTCTTCATGGAACTGTATCTTGTCGGCGTCTGTGGCGACGCAAAGCCGGTACTCGAAGCGGTGAAGGAAATGGCGCGCTTGGAGTACAAGACGGCTCCAGATTTGTATCAACACTCTCTGAGTACTCTCGCGAGCTTTGCGAAGACGTTCAACGTCGAACTACTCAGCGCGACATCTGAAGTGGCTTTGGAACCAGAAGATTTTACCGTGCCTCAAGCCATACGAGACAATTTCAAGGCTGTGCTTACTGAGTACTGCGACAGACTCTTCATGGTTCTCATGGAGGCATTCCACGCTGTTACAAATCAAGAGCGTGAAATGGCGCGACTACTTGAGAAAACGGGAGCTGTGAGTGAAACTGCCTCTGTCGAGTTTGCAGCGTTGACAAAGGTCTTTGACGGACTCTTGAAGGGCGCGTCCACACTCGCTGAAGCACTCGGTCGCGAACTGCCAGAGATGAAGAAGACGCGGGAAGAAAAGGTGCAAAGAACTGGTACCATGGAATTACACAGAGGCGGTGTCGCCAAAACAGGAGCAAACAAAGACGTGTGGGAAGATGAGGATCAGCAACACTTTTATGAGACTCTGCCAGACCTGCGTGCATCCATACCAGCTGTTCTTCTCGCAACTGCAAGTTATGAAAACGAAACAGAGGCGGAGAAGAAAGCCCGCGAAAAGGAAGAAGAGGCAGAGGGACGTAGCGCAAAGTTGGAAGGCTTGGTGATGCGGTTATCTGACTGTCTTTCGAAAGATAAAGCGGATGCCATCTGCACAGACTTTTGTTACATCGCCGCACGTGGTGGTCGCAAACGTCTTGTACGCGAGTTTATCAACGTGCGGCGCTCCGACATGGATCGCATCCCATTCTACTGTAGGATGATTGCAACTCTTTCGGCCGTCTTCGACGAAATGGCAGTGTCGACCGTCGAACTCGTCAAAGCGGAATTTGAATTTCTCGCTCAGAAAGGGAGGCGGGCTCAACTTGAAGATAGATTGAAAAACGCAAAGTTTCTTGCTGAGCTTGTCAAGTTCAAAGTCATTCCAGATGCCACAGTGTTTCAAGTCATCCAAGTCTTATTGGATGACTTTCACGAAGACAACGTTGATGTGCTGTGTAGCTTCTTCGACTCATGCGGATTTTATCTAGCTCGCGCGCAGTCTTCATCAAAACGTATGAATAGTATTCTGGATATCTTGCTAAGACTCAAGGCGGTCAGTAACCTTGATGCTCGACGGTGTGCCTTGGTTGATAGCGCGTATTACACCTGCCGACCAATCCAGAAAATGATCGAGCGAAAAGTGCGACCACCACTTCACGAGTACATCAGAAATCTCATTTATTCGCAGCTTTCCAGAAAGACCCTGCAAAAAGTTGCCACGCAACTTCTCAAACTCCCGTGGCACGACACGGAGGAATATCTGTTGAAACGACTTTTCAAGGCTTGCAGAGGCAGCCACGATTCTGTCCCGATCGTTGCGTCACTGATCGCGAGGTTGTCTGAATTCTATCCGACGCTCGCAGTTCGAGCTTTGGATACAGTTTTTGAAGATATTCGATTCGGACTCGAGACGAACGAAACCTGGATGCATCAACGCCGAATATCAAATATGCGTTTGCTGGGATGCATGTACAAGGAGCGCATCGCACACTTTAGAGAACTTCTTGACACTCTGTATCTCATCGTACTGATTGGGTACGATGGGAGACAAGCGCAAGATCACTCTAAAGATACGATAAGGCTACGCATGGTTTGTACACTGCTAGACACCGCATACAAGGTGAGAGGAGCCATTCCTTATTCGCACCGCAAGGATATCGATAAATTCTTGCTCTTCTTCCAGAGGTACGCCTTGACGAAGAACGTGCCGTTGGACGTTTCAAACGATGTCGTCGAGTTGATGCTCACGATGAATCCACAAATGAGTGTGTGTGAAACGTTTGAAGAGGCTGATCTCGAATGCAAGAAGCTTCTCGAGCGAGGAAACGATGCCGTGGGGAGCATGGAACCAATCTTGGAAGAGGACGGGGAAAGCGACGTTGATGACGACGACGAAGACGAGGACGAGGACGAGGACGAGGACGAGGACGAAGATGAAGACTACGAAGACGACGAAGAAATGGAGGCTGCATCTTCAGACGAGTCCATCGACGAGTCGATGGAAGAATCCTCGGACATTGACGTTAGTGACACCGAGACTGCTGATGATTTCAAGGAGCAGGAAGTCAAGGTTAGAATGGCACCCGAGCGCGCTTCTTTGCAAGAAGAACGCGAATTCGAGCGAGAAATGAGTAAATTCCTCGGAGTACTATCAACTCCGGGTTCATCGATGATTGGGACGGCTGGAGGCGGTAGAAATCAGGCGAACAACTCGAAAGCGGGGAGTGGCGCTACAGGGAGCACCATTGCGTTCAAAATGCTCGTCAAAAACCAAGGGAAGCAGCTGACAAAGGAGCTCAACGTTCCGGAAAGCGCTGAGTTTGTCGCGAATGTCAAACAAGTTTTGAAAGCGGAAGAAGCTGAATTGGCTAAAGTACGCCGTCGCGTCCTTAACAGCGCCATATATGATGATGCTCCGGTGGCCGCAGGCCCGCGATTTAGTCAGAGAAACGTTCGAAGAGAGCACAACATCTCAAGAAGGTTGTAAATTTAGGAGTTTTAGTTCAAAGTCAATAGTGATTCATCAAATCGTTGCTAACCTAGTCGCATTTTCAAAGCTTAACCGCATCAACACCCGCGGCAATATCTTCCACAACTACGTATGCACACGCCGGAGCGCCCGGTGTGGCTTCGTCTGCCTTGCTACCCGCAGCTTCATCCGTCGTGAAGCAAACCTTAATCTCCGAGACGCCCACCGCGCGCTTGATAAAATCGATGTTCTCCGTCAACACGGCGTGCTCATCGAACATGAGCTTCGTGTTGAGCGCAGAAGCGCCGGCAAGGTTGGCTTCATCCATCTTGAACTTGATGAAAGGCATTACCATCTTCATGACGTTCTTGAAGTTTGCGTCAGCGGCAAGTTCGCTGCTCTTGACCTTGACCAAAATATCAGGGACTGGCGGAAAGGATTTGTTAGCGCCGTCGTAGCTCTCCGCCAAGATCCCGAGGCAAATGGCTCTCCAGCCGACAAACTCACTCGCGACGACAATGGTGGCTTCAGAGACGCTCTTTGGCGGTCCCTTAGGTCCCTTCTTCGGCGGCGCCGTGCACTTGGCGATGCCCTTGCGCATGTTGGTAATCAAATCGTTCAAGTACTTGTTCGCGGCGGTGAGTGCGACATCTTCGGCCTCACCAGTGGGGAAACCAGCGTTGGTAACGGAGCCTTCCTTCTTCAGAATGGTGCCGTAAATGTGTTCACACGTGTGCGGACAAATCGGCGCGAGGAGCAACGTTTGGACCTCAAGGAAACGCTTGACGAGATCGGCGTGCATACCGCCATCTTCAGGGCTCATCAAACGGTAAGCATCTCTCGCGGCTTGCAAATCATAGAAACCAGTCTTAAGAGCCTCGCGGAACATCATGTTGTCATAGTTCTTCTGCGTCTCGGCGATTGCCGTGTTCATCGCATTGTTGAACACGCGATCGATAAACTTGTTGGCTTCACCATTTCTCAACTTACCAGCTTCCATTTCCGCAATCTGTTCTTCAAACCAAGCGAGTTCCTTCGTCAATCGCAAAATGGCCGCATTGGCAGTATCGTCGACGTAGTTGGCATCCTCAACAGTATCACCGGCATCTGCCAACGTGAAGCGCATGGCGTCCGCACTGAACTCTTCAATCGCTTGTTTGAGCGTCTTAAAGTTACCCGTCGACTTGCTCATCTTCTCGTTGTTCAACAGCAAGTGACCGTTCGTTCTAAACGAACGTGGCCACATCTTCTCATCCTCCCAAATAGCGGTGTGGTTGTAGATGGCGAACGTCAAGTGGTTCTGGATTAAATCCTTGCCGGAAACTCGGAGATCGAACGGATACCAGAAGTTGAACTCGTTAATCATACGATCGAGCAATTCTCGAGGGAAAGCATCCTCAGAAGGCTTCTCAGTCCCCAAAAAGATGGCATCCCAAACTTCATCAGTCATCTTGCTCGGATCGACAGACGGGCGCGCTTGGCCAAACATGTCGCCTCCTTGCAATAAGTGCGCGATGGTGTAGTAAGCCATGTAGATGGTAGAGTCAGACAAAGACTCAATCAAATATTGCTCATCCCACGGCATTCTCGTGCCGAGACCGAAAGAGCGGCTGCAAGCCCACTGGCGCAACCAGCCAAGCGTGTGTTGGAACGAGTTGCGAGCCTCGTCATGGTAGCAGTTCATGTTCTCGAGACATTTTTCGGCACGTTCCTTCCAGGCGTCTTCACCGTACTCCAAGTACCACTGATCAGTGAGCGCGACGACGCACTCACCGCCCGAGCGCGACATCACGGTACGCTCAGGTTCACTATAAACGAGACCAGTGTTGTCATCAATCATTTCTTGTCTGATCAACGGCTTCGCCTCCTTGACCGGTTTACCCTTGTGGTTACCGAGGATCATAACACCATCGGTGAAACCCTTCAAGTAGGTTCTGTGCTTGGCTTCATCAAGCTTGACGCGATCGTTTTGCGATTGAATCTTCAATTCAGCACAAACCTTTGGAGCGCAAGCGTCGCCAAACTCTGGGATGTGCACACACGGAACAACCTCGAACGGCATGACCCACTCATCCTTCACACCAAACTTCTCGCGCAACGCCGGCTTGGCCTTCAAATCGCTGAGAGCCATAAAGTCATCCGGCGAGTCAGACGGCACCGAGGTGACGACACCAGTACCCTTGTTCATCAAAATGGTGAGCATCGGCAAGCAATAAATCTTTTCAAGCTCGGCTCTCGGGGACTTCACGGCGCAGCCGATCAGCGATTGACCCTTGAACGTAAGCAAGCACTTCGGTTTACCTTCTTCCGCGAACTGTTCTTGGTAAGACAAGTTCAAGGCGGCTCTCTCACACATGACAACGACTTCGCCGTTTGCAAGTTCGTAAGCGCCGTAGTCACCATCCGGCAGAATCCAGCAGTTGGTTTGGCCGTACATGGTTTCCGGACGGAGCGTCGCGGCAGCCAAGAAAACCTTCTTGCCAGCCAACGGAGCGAGATCGCCGGTGAGGCACTCATCGTACACTGCCATCTTGATGAGCAAATATTCTTGTGGACCGACACCCTCACCAGAAGCTCTGTCGTGATCCGCGCAGGGCTGACCATCAATCGGAGAGTACACGGCATAGCGCTTCGCCTTGACAATCTTACCAATCTTTTTCAAAGTGTTGAATTGCCAGCGGACAAAGGCATCGTAGAACGGGTTCGCATCCGTAGTGATGAAAGAGCGACGCCAGTCGACTTGGCAACCCATAGCTATGACATCTCTCTTTGCCAGCGGAGGAAAGTAGTTCAACCAGTGCATGGATTCCGCAAAGTTTGGAATTTCATCCTCCGGGATACCGCTCGCCTGCATAATTCCCCACTGCGTCGTCTGAGTGCCCTTCTTGGCGGTAGCCTTGGACTTTTTGGCTACAAACTTGGTGGGGTCCACCGGGCCCGCGTTGGCGGCTTCCTCCGCCGCCTTGGCTGCCGCCGCCTTTTCCAACTCTTCCGCGTTCGGGAAAACCGGCGGGTTACCATACTGCGCAATTTCCTTCTTAATCTTATCCGCGCACGCCTTGATCGGCATACCCGTGCAGTGAAACGCAAACGGAAACAACGTCTGATCGCCCTTCAACCTGTGGTATGCACTCGCAAACTCGAGCTTTGACAACGAGAACGCGTGTCCGAGATGAAGTAATCCATTCATGTACGGGTACGGGAAGTTTCCGAAGAACTTTTCCTTCTTCACACCATCGTTCGGCGCGTCCACCTCGAACGTTTTCTCCGTCGCCCACTTCGTCTGCGCCTTGGCTTGCAACTCGAGCAGGAGATCCCGTCGAGCCGTGTTCTTTTGCGAATCAGCCATCGTGCTCGCGCGCGCTGTTTCTCTCTCCCAGGTATCTAACCGCGCCTGGATCGGGGCGCAGCGTCGAGGCGTTTCTTTCCGTACCGGGTCGGTTCGAGTCTGACGCGCGGTGCGAGCGTCGTCGTCTATCGTCCGTCGGTTCGTCCTCTATCCTTTCCGCAGTGGCGGCTGATTGCGTTGATTATTTTTCGAGAGCGAACAAAGGAAAGGACGCGCTGCGATTGATGGGACGAGTCGTGAACCGTTTTCTTTTTGAGTGAGGGTGAAAAAACAGTCGCCGAAAAAAGGTGCGGAGTGTGTGGACTCTTGCGCTACGAAGGACACTTCGCGACGGCACTCGACGACCGGAAGAAGAGGAGGACGGAGAGGAAAGATGCCGAGCGATGTAGACAATCACGGTCGACCAATCTGGACGCCGTTCGCCAACCCGAGCGCGACGAGCGGTAAGTCGCACGGGGTGGAACCGGTGCTTCGACAAAACATTCTGAATTCGGAATACTACCGAAGGATTTCGAAGGAGGGCGATTTCATGCTGCTCGTGGATGAGATTTACGAGCAGGTGGATCACGCGGAACCTTGGATGTGTGGAAACGCTCGAGGGGCTTCGAGCGGGTTTTGTCTTCTGTTTCGACTGGCGGAGATGTGTTTGACGGATAAGCAAATCACGCACTTGGTGACGCACGGGGACTCTCCGTTTATACGAGTCATTGGATTTCTGTACATTCGATACGTCGTGGATGGAAAGGAGCTGGGTAAATATCTCGAAAAGTACTACGGCGACGCCGAGGTTTTCACCCCGTCGCCAGGGGGTAAAGAGGTGACGATGGGAACCTTTGTGAGAGACTTGGTCCTGGACCAGCACTACTTTGAGACCATTTTCCCGAGAATCCCCGAGGTGGCGCGGCGTCAGCTCGTCGCTAGGATTAAAGAATTGGGATATTCTGATAAGCCTCTCGGATGCGGCGGTCAAGGTGGGAGCAGGAAAAATGATCCAGGGCACGGGCGTCCACAGTCCGTCAAGGACTCTCTGTCCACGCGCGTTGGACGTCGTGCTCCTGTCTCCGATGGAGACGATTACCACGGTCGCCGCGAGGGCAAACACCATCATCGTGGGGATCATAGATATGATAGGGATAGTCGTCGCGATCGTTCGCGTGATAGGTCGCGCGATCGCGATAGACGTCGTAGCCGTAGCCGTGATCGTGACCGCGGCAGTGATAGGTACAGACCATACGACCGCCGTGATCGTCGCGATGATGATAGATACGATCGACGATACGACTAGCTAGAGAAGTTGATTCAATACATTATGTCCTATGCTAATCTAAACTTTTTTGTATCCATGGATGCTCGAGTGCTTCCAAAGCGGTCGGGCGCGCATCAGGATTGACACACAGTAGTTGTTCCAAAAAGTTGACGAAATCGTCATCGCACTCACCGAGTCTGCGTCGTAAACAGGTTCGCTTCGGTCGCAACACGACCAATACGCCACTCATTTCCTCTATCTCAAATGGGAAACCTTCCTTGGTGAAGTACTTGTGACTGTCTGCGCCTTGCGCCAGAAGCTCGCTATCAAAAGGCCCCCGAATGCTCACCATTCTGGCTAGCAAAGTCGCGACCGATTTGTTGCGAAATAGCACCTCTCCGGTGTAGAGCTCTGCTAAGATGCAGCCAAGCGACCATAGGTCAACCTTCTGTGAGTACGTAGCTCCTAAAATGACCTCCGGAGCTCTGTACGCGCGAGATTGAGCGTAGCTGCTCATGCGGTCGGTGGTGAAACACGAACTCCCGAAGTCAATCAGCTTAACAGTGCAATCTGTGTACGATCGCATCAATACATTCTCTGGTTTCAGATCGCAGTGTATCAAATCCAACTCATGCAGAAATGTGAGTGACTTCAGCACTTGTTTTGCGACGGATTGAATGCGACTCAACGTAAAGTACGGCGATTCAGCAGTCTCCCGTTCATACTGTTGAAATTCGTACAAGTTTGCTCGCAAGAGCTCGCTCACGATGAACAAATGCTCCTTGTAATAGAAATAATCATGCATTCTCAAGATTGAGTGTTCATCTTTCGGATCCTTGTCGTTCAACATCTTCAATAGCTTGATCTCATCGAGACCTTGGTCGAAAAAGTCCTTGTTGTTCTTGATGATTTTAAGACAGACAGCCGTATTCGTTTGTAGGTCTTGCGCTCTGACCGTCTTACTAAACGCCGCTCGGCCAATTCCCTCCACAACTTTGTATCTATTCGCGATCACATCGCCGTACTTGACGATGAAATCTTTTGATTCTTCAAATCCAGTGCGAGAGGCGTGATGATACACTTTCAGATGAAACACGTCGTAAGCATTCATTGCGGCATTTTGTGCAGAGTCGCTCCAACCCGTTGGCATTGGAGTTTCTGTGCCATCTTCAGCATCTCCTTGTGCAACGTCGCCAAAAGTAAAACTTTCGCCTCTGTCCAGAACTCTCGTTCTCTTTTCTGGTTTTGTCGAGTGCGCGTCGTTCGCCTTCAAATCAGGAGAAAATGTCACGTGACCGTCTGCGTACTCATCTGCCTCTATGATTGGATCAGCCACGCCTTCAAACGACTCCACCAAATACTTTTTCACGTCCTGTCGAGGAATAGAAAATCTGTCGAATCCTTCATCATCGTTTCCATTGTATTCGCACGCAACCTCTGCATTCTGTCGCCAGTGTTCCAAAACTTCCTCGTGCGATGCAGCCGCTTCTGGCAAGTCGTACGGCTCGATGATCGATGGGGTTCGCGCGTGACGCTTCTGATTGGCATCAACGTCACCATTCGCGGGAGTCATCGGCTTGATTGCCTCACCGCATACGTTCATACTATGAAGACGTCGCAGTAGACCAGGTTGCCACGAATCCTCATCCTCTTCGTCCTCCTCAGCTTTCGTTCCGCCAGGAGTGCTCAAACCCGCCGATTGCGGTATGATGACACCAGGACCACCCACCAAAGACACAGACGCAGCCGCTTCTTCCTCCTCCGCCGCCGAAAGCGTACTTTTTTCACCTCGATTGGACTCCAGTCTACTCGTCAGCTCGGCAACTAACGCCTCTTCGCACCGGAGAAGCTCGTGCCTTCGCAAGAATTGGAGCGTGCGCTGGAGCTCATACCCATCCTCACCGAGACCGAAATCCATCTAGCGCCTTTTCGTCGCGAAACCGCGCGATCGCGGTCACGTTGTGACGTCCGTTGCCAATTCTTTCACGCGTCTCTTGACCACTCTCAGCCCTCTAGACGAGACGCCAGTTCGGGACTCACCGGCTCTGATCGACGCTGTGCGACTCGGCGCAGATGACGACAATTCGTCCGTTTGCGTGCGATGACTTGTTCGCGTACAACGACGTGAACACCGACGCGCTCACGGAGACGTATTCGTTGTCGTTTTATCTACACTACCTCGCGACGTGGCCTGAATATTTTAGCTCGGCGACGACGACGGAGGGTAACGTGGCGGGATACGTCATGGGAAAGTGCGAAGGGGAAGATGAACTGTGGCACGGACACGTCACGGCGGTCACAGTGGCTCCTGGATATCGTCGACAAGGCCTGGCGGGCAAGCTGATGTGCGAGCTCGAGGAGGTCACAGAGAAGACACACGACGGCTTCTTCGTCGATCTGTTCGTGCGCGTCTCCAACGCGCTGGCGATTGGTATGTACGAAAAGTTTGGTTACTCTGTGTATAGGAGAGTCATCAACTATTACAGTGGCGAGGAGGATGCGTTTGACATGCGGAAAGCGATGAGGCGCGATGCGGCCAGGAAGAGCGTTGTACCTAGCGGTCGTGATTGGCACCCTCACGAATTGGAATGGAACTGAATTTATTCTAGACATAAAGTAGATGTAGACGTTGAACTAGTTTTGCTATTGCTAGGTAATCAATCACCCGGTGTTTTGCACCGCCAGCCACCACTTGAAGTCTGCTCGGCCGCTCGTCGCGCCGAGGACTCGATCTTTGAGCTCTTCGGCCACGCCCTCCTCAATCTCGATCTGTATATGAACTGAACCGTCATCCGAATACTCTTCATCGATTTTCAGCGCGGCGAACTCATCGAGGGCCAGGTAAATGCTTCCCAAGTCTTGTGGCGAACAATTGACAACAGCGTCAACCTTGGCTCTGACTTCCTTGGAAGTTTCTGCTGCCGCTTCGAGCGCGAGCTGTGCCGCTCCTCCATAAGCTCTAATGAGCCCCCCTGTCCCGAGCTGTGTACCACCATAGTACCTCGTCACTAACACGACGCAATAATCTAATCCGGAGGTGTTCAGTGCCTGGAGTATTGGCTGACCGGCAGTTCCACCTGGTTCGCCGTCATCGTTAAAGCGGTACACGCTCTCGCCAAGACGAAAGGCCCAGCAGTTGTGAGATGCCTGCGGATCGCCTCTCTCTTTGATGAACGTCAACGCGTCCTCTGGCGACGTACAAGGCGCTGCCAAGGCGACGAAACGACTCTTTTTGACCTCCGTCTCAGACTTAGAGACGTCCGTGGGGGTGCGATAAAGCGCCGATGGGACGGCTACGCGGCGACGACGAGCCGTTGATAGACTACGAGAAATTACCGCGGGGACGAAGACCGTCTCTCCGAGCGTCCGAAGCGTTGATGACAACATCAGGGCAAGTCAGGCTGTGGGGACATGGGCGTGCGTTAAAGTCTTCATTTACTCGTCTCGCTGTCAATTTTTTCTAATGTCTAATGTGTGCATACTATTGGTACAACTACATCCACTCTTCGGCATGAATTCCTCGCTGAGATTGACTAGTTTGTACTGTGCGATTCGCTGCGAAGAGAGTATTCAGCTTGTCGGTACCGTCTGGGCGAGCGTTACGTCGAGGAGAAGGAGAACCAGCTTTGATTTCCCCAGCATTCCAACCGACTTGTGTCTCGTGATTCTCCATCTGAGTCATGCGAAGACTCGGCATTCCGAGTTGAGTCTTACCTCTAGTTCTCCTGCCTTGAACGACAGTGTTTTCCGCACCTTTTGGCGAGAGTGGGTCTGGAAGAGGCATGTCTTGTGGTCCGGCGTCGTGTCCATCCACATCCATACCGCTCACAACATCATTGAGCAGACCTCCTATGCCATCTTCGTCACCTCTAACTCGACGTGCGCTAGACTTTGATCGTTTACTCGCTGGAGTAACACCTGAAGATGTGCGCGAAAGAGGTGTCTTACCACGGGAACCGACCGATCTGTTGTTCTTGCCATCAACGACTGCACTTCGTCCGGTTACGCCTTTGGGAGTGGTGAGTGATTGATTGGCAGGTCCAGGAGAAGACGTTTGAAGTAAACTCGATAGGTCTCTACCAACAATTTGCTGAGCGATTGACTTCCTCGCTTGGACATCAGCTGATTGAGTCAGCTCTGGTTGAGGGACGGGTTCTGCCGGTACTGTTGCCGTGGGTGTAGCCGCCATATTGTCATCTTTCGGAACGAAACCTGATTCACTCAAACACTTTCCGGCACGTATGCATTCTTCCAACCACTCTTTTGTAGTGACCTTTATACCCCATTCCATGGCGCCTTCATACTTTTTGCCGGATGGAATTGGCGTGATTAGATGAGTATTCTTGCTACGCCGAAGCTTGTCGCTGTAAGTAGCCTCGTTCAAGACGCACATCATCTTGATCTCCCGTTTCGTCTTCTCATCGTACTGCGACGTACTGATGCAAAATTCATTCATTCCCGGGATGGGGACGTCGCATGGCATGGGCTCGTATATCATTGAGTCCTTGACAGAGATGATGGAGCCTTGCTCCAGGCACTCCTCCAACCACGCACACGTTACGAATTGCATATTTCCAATCTGCATCGACGCCAAGGTCCTGCGTTCCTTTGCGCTTGGTGTGGATGGACAAACCATGAAAACGGCACTCATGAAATCCCTACCGACGCGCGAGTCTATCACTCGGCCACCTCCTTGACTAACAAAATCACGCGCAGTTATCGCCTCTTCCTCGCATAACAACGCTGAAAGCGCAATGCGAACATCGACAAATGGCGTATTGATCGCAGCCGGTTCGCATGATTCGCCCTGTCTGTCGTTTGTAGTTGGTTCTGTCGGTAGGAGCTCTGTCCCGTAAGTTTCTGGGACGTTCGCTCGAGACAAATTCTCTCGAGTAAAAGGATTTTGAGCGCGAGACATCAATTTTGGAGGCGAACGCATCTGGTTTTGGATGTTGGCCGCTTCAGGATTCAGTCGACTAGTTCGACACTGACGATTGCTTACGTCACCACCAACGTGATCATCGCTGGAAATAGTCGCATTCCCGCCTGATTGCATCCCGGAGTTGTTGCGCTGTGCCGTGTGGCTTGCCTTAATTTTGCTCCATAGACTTTCTTCAATCAAAAAGTCTTCCAAAGGGAGGAGCCGTCGCTCATCTTCGCACTTGATCAACCAGTCACCCTTAACACAGCGATCCTTCACAGAACGAACATCATACAAATGCTGAGGTGTACAATACTTGCCAATGACGATGTGTGTCGCCTTGTTGAAATCGCTGGTGGTTATCCCCGCACCGGCGCGCACCCGTTTCACCTGTTCAAACGCATACTTCTGAGCTCGAAGCTTGAGTTCCGGATCTGTCTCCGTCTCGTAAGAATCAAATCCAACCATGAAAATGCGACATCCAAAGAGGTAGTGTGAATCCCACGGGGTGTCATCTTCCTCAAGAGGTGGCGGAACCCATTTCACGGGCGCCGGTGCTTCATGCGCACTTCTCTCCAAAACTAAGTAAGGTGTCTCATCCAATTTTTCCTGAGCTCGGATGCAATCCATCAGCCATTTTGCACTAACGATTTTTACTGATTCCCAATGCGCCGCGTGATCGTACTTTGGACCTTTTGGCTCCTTTGCTAACAAGTGCGTACACTTGCCTTCAATCAAATCTGCATAATACTTACCGCCGTTCTCCTCCACCTTCTTGCTGATACTATCCCTAAAGCGTCGGTCTGTGTAGCCAGTCAGACAGACGTTACACCCTTTGAGCGGTTGAATCTTGTAGCGATCCATGGGCGCTAATTTCCCCGCATTTGCACTAACTTGCAACCACTCAAAACTGACAATCGGTTTCCGCAGCTGTCTCGCGCAGTCGTACTTCACCGAAGCCGTGGTTGCCGCGACGCAGACGTCGAAATGATCCTCAATTTTAAACTCCGGTAAATACGTAATGCCCAGTGAGTTACAGAGTTCACCGATCTCGTGCTGGAAAGGGAGAAAGAGTTGCGTGTCAGTCCTTCATGCTCCGAGGCGGATTTCAAAAAACGAACGTACTCCTTTCTCGGCGTTGAACCCCGTCGCGATGATCGCCGTGGACATCGCGAGTGCGCGCGCTGCAAACAAATCTACTACAGTGATCTATGACTCGACACACGACTCCTTTGTAGTTTTAAGACGCCTCGTCGCGCGGACAGCGTGTGAGGGAGTGAAGTGAAGTGGTGCTCACTTTTCACTGTTGGGTCGATGGAGAAAAAACTTGGCAAATGGAAATTTCAAAAGGCTCTAGAGTTCTATGCGTCCGAGTGAGCCTCGAACGAGTGAGCTAGCTAATAAAACACTTTGTTACGAACGTGACGCTGAGTAAACGTAAACGTGACGTCGAGTCACTACGTTTTGGGAATTTGCGCAAAAGATTTGAGTAAACCATCAAGCGTTTTGCGCATGGCAGCCAACTCTTTATTCTGCTTGTCTACCGTCGACTCTAAATGTTTGACTCGAGATTCAAGCTTGGTTTGGGCTTGCTTGGATCCAGAATAATCTTTATACATATCGACATGCTTCGTTTCCAGAGCGAGAAGCGCGGTGTCGAGCGCTTTTAATCCTTGAAATCGAGACTCATTTTCTTCCGTCACCGCCGTGGCCCACCGTTCCAGATCCCCCACGCGTCCCGTCAGCTTGGACTTTGACTCGAACAGCATTCTGAGATGGTTGTCTACGTTTTGCGTCAGGTGATTGGCTAAGTCACCTTGTCTCACGGGATCGCTGCACCCAAGGTCGTGGTACGGACACTGAACGCCTTTCATGTTGCAAGGACCGAGAGTGTGCTCCTTCATCTCTCTACGCATCACCAACTCTCCGCACTCGAGCACACAGTCGATAAGTTTAAAGGCACATCGCGCATCGTGCTTATCTTGTTGTCTCAAACTGAAGCTACAGGGACATCCATCGTTTGGACACGACACGGGTCTGAAAGGACAGATCATCTTGTGCTCATACAGCGCTTCTTCGCCTCCGTAACAACTCGAGCAGTGGGCTTGATTATCGCAATCATATCCTCCCCTAACCAATGTCACCGCCAATCTGTGACGATCTCCTTCTGCCCATGCATCTTCTCGCACGAGTAACTCTTCCGTCTTTGCCACCGCGCTGTCCACTGTGCCCGTCAAGGCGGCTAAAACGCCAGACATGACTCCCCTCTTCTTAGCCGTCCAGCCCTCTAAAACGCTCAGCAAGTCTGATAGACGTTTCTCACCCACTTTTAACGTGCTCAAGAGCTCCTCTTCGAGCTCCTCGGCGAGCGCGTTAGCCGTTTTCACTTTAGATGCATCGCTGGATAAGAGCGAGCTCTGGTAGACGACCGCTCTGCACACGGCATCGTGCAGCGCCACGGCGATGTTCGTGCTCGTGGAGATGCACACGTGATCGCACGTAAACGTACCGGTATTTTCTCCGGTTTCGTTCACTTCCGGCATCTCTCTATGCGGGTCGAACTGTGTTGCATGAATGACTGAACGATAATCGCTTGAAAAGTGGACAGTTGGCCGCCTTTGCAAAGGCAGAAGGAAGAGTCTTTTCATATGCATGAACTCTATAGTAAATCTTTACAACTTAGACGCGTAGTATCTGGAGGCTATTACGGAATGCGATCGCGATCCAGTCGGGCTGAGTCGCGCTCCACTGCAGCTGATTGATCTCGGCTCCGGCGGAGTAGGCGAGGATCGGGTCGAGGCCACCCTCTGGCGGTTGGTTCATCGTAGACAAATCCCAAATCAATGCCTGACTATCGTCACCTGCGGTGCACATGTGGCTTGAACTGTGCGGTGCCCACGCCAAGGTGTTTACACTGGACCTATGGCTTCGAAGCTCCGCCACCGGAAGCGTTGGAAAGCGAATGTCCAAGATTATCACCGGACTATCCATGCAGATCGTTGCCATGTATCTCGGGTCTTGCTTGTTCCATCCTAACCGAAGAAGCGGCGTATCCGGCGTCTGACTCTCATAGATGATCGTACTGTGATCCTTATCTCTCAAATCAAACACCCGGACGCTACCGTCTGCGCTCACGCTCGCAAACACCTCCGGTCCACCCCACGCTATGTCATACACCTCCTTGTCGTGAGCAATGAGTTGCGTATCCACGCACTCTCGCTCGACGTCCCAAATCGTACATGTCGTATCGATGGACGACGTACCGATCCGCTGAAGCTTAGTCTCGTTCCAGTCAAAGCTCGTCAACGGCGCACAAAATTCACTGCTCTTATTGTTGTTCAACAGCGACTTCATCTGCACAGAGTTGTCATCCATCACCTGCCAGATTCTCAGGTAGTCTCCCGTGGTGGCGAGGAGATCTTCCTTTGTGCACTCCTTGTCTGGAATGAACGCAATCTTGGTACACGGGTACGGATGCGTGAACGAACACTGTGTTTCCTTTGGGAACTCACCTGTCTCATCATCCAGCGTAATGATCTCAACCTTGTTGCTGTACTCCTCCACGAAAGAACCCAAGGCGAGTCGGAAGCGCTTATCTTGACGAACCTGTTGCGAGAAGGGAGAAATTCGCGCGGGCGCAGTCAGTATCCATCCATCATTCATCGCGTTCACAAGCATCGCGGCAGTCACGTTGATTTCGATCCGTCATTCATTCATACGCGCCGCGCCATCGCAATCCCTCGGTTCGCCCCTCGATCGCCGTCCAGTTCTGTTTGCATTCCGCCCCGAACGAACAACCCCTTTGTTCGCGGCGCGTCCTGACGGCGCTCTCCTCCTCTCTCCTCGTCCTCGTCCTCCTTCATCGCGCGTCTTCGTCGAATACGTACGCTCCAGTTACACGCATATATCATCCACGGCGCCTCATACGTGTAAATCTCCGCTCTCTTCCCGGCGTTCATCGCGCTTCTCTGTTCTCAGTCGTCGTCGTCGATCCAACAAAGAAGCCAATCCTCCAATCAATCCTTTCCTTTATAGTCGTCCCGGTCCCCGTATCGACGTCGCGGACGCGAGAGCACCGTTCCCGTGGCGAGATGAAACGACTCCCGTCTCTCAGTCCGCGTCCTCGTCTCGACGTCGCGCCCTTCGCTCGCGTCGGGGACGCAGACTGTGGCGCGTCGAGGTCGGCTCGTTCCGCGCGCTGACGTGTGCGAATCCAAACCGAGTCCCTCGAGCCTGGACGGTTCGTGATTCAAAGGATGAGATCCAGAAGGGTACCTGGCGATTCATGAATCAAAGAGTTCGGGAAAAACCAACCTCTGAGGGCGCGGTTCCTCTCGGCAGACCGCGGACGACGACCGAGTTTGTTTGAGACAGTGGACTCTTCGCGTCAGCTCCTCGAAGGAATCGATTCGTTTCGTCACCGCGGTCTGCGTTCGTTACGACGCGAACGCGAGTTTCGGTGGTGCCGCGTAGGTGGGGGAGTGAGTAAAAGTAAGATGGAGGCGGCTGGGCGCGAGTCTCGAGCGAAAACCATGGCGGCGGCGATCGAGCGGTTGGATACGGTTCGATCCGTCGTCGAGTCGCACGAGAAAATGCGGGAGGACGACGCGGAGACCGGTCTTGCGCGGGGCGACGCGGTGGGGATGGTTGGGGCGAGGGGCGAAGAGGAGGTGACCATGCGGGTGCTGTGTTTGGGCGCAGATAGGCGAGAGGGAACGACGCCGGCGGAGACGTCGGAACTATTTGAGGAGGTGCGGACGCGGGCGAAAGAAGGCGGCGTTGATGTCGTGGAGGTGACGTGCGTCGGTCCGAACGTCAAGGTTGAGGATTCGTACGATTTGGGGGTGGTGTATGACTCGGCGGAGACTCGGGGAATCGAAGAGTCAGAGTCCATGGCTGCGCTGCGCGTGGAATACAGAACTGGTTTGTATCACGAGGAGGTTGAAGACAAGAACCCAACGCCTGATGTGGCGTTTGCGTTTAACGCTGGCATTTGGGGGTACGATCCGAGCGATTGGCATCCCACTATTGAGCGCGTGGTGGTACAGGAGCAGACGCCGCTCGTCGTGACAAGCTACTCGCTTCTCGAGGCGGAATCTGACGAAGATGCCATGCGCTCGAGTCTAGAGCACGTCGGAAATGTATCGTGGGAGTGGGAAGCTGAAGAAAATCCTTCGTCTTCGAGCGCGATTCGCACGCTCGGGTTCGACCATCACGAATATTTACAGGACAAGGATGGGGAAGACTTGTTTGAGAATTCAGCCTGGCAATGTGTCGCTTTGGCTGTGTAGTTCATTGTAGTGCATTGGATATTGATGATTTGCAAGAGTTGTAATGTTTCGTTTGTGACTTTTGATTGTTTCAACGAAGTGGACAGTACGTGAGCGCGCCTGTTATTGCATTCATGTCGCGAACGTGAGCCTGAATAATACCAAATGTCGATTCGTCTGAATGAATTCCGTAAGAGCTCGTCAATCCGACGCCGCGGTCGTACCAATGCCAGAAAATCGTACCAGCAAGCTTACCTTCGTACGCCGCGCGCTCAGCCACGTCGAAAGCATCGCGCATGAATCTGTCTCGCTCTGCAAACGTCGAGGATTCCTTCTTTTTGCCAAATTCTTCGAGAATGAATGGCTTTCCAATCTTCGCAGCCAAATCGATGTGCGTCTGAATGTAACGGCGCTGGAATTCCACAGTCTTTGGCTGCCAATTATCCATCCACACATGGATCGATGCAAAGTTGATGCAAGGGATCTGTGTGTGTGCAAGCCAACTCTGACCTTCGCGAGCAGCCCAATCGCTACCGACGCCCGGGTTGAGATTTCGTAGTTCCTCGGAGTCGTCACTGTGAAAGAAGCCTTCGTACCCAAGACCGACGAGATGATTCGGCGCGAAGCGTTTCAAATGCTGACACATTTCATTCATCCATCGACCGATAGTTTCTCGCGGACAGTTTTGACAACGTGCTTCGTTGATGAGATTGTAACCGAATATTGTTGGGTCTCGACCATAAATTCTCCCGTTGATCATGTTTCTCCGCGTCGTAATCTTTTCAATCATTCGCTTGAAAAGTCGTGTTGCCGCGTCGTCTGTGTAAAAGTCCTGATGCCGCGACGCGGTATCCGACCACTCAACGTATTGGTCTACTCCTCCGACCGAATACCAGTTGTCTGCAAGCACGATGAGAATTTTCAATCCGCGTTTCCGCGCTTCATCCAGGAAGAAATCGAGACCTTGCAAGGCGTCTTCGTCCCAAATACCAGGCTTCTTCTGAACTTCGTTGCCTTTAGTGATCGTATGCGCCCAAATCCGAATCAATTTCATGCCTGAGTTGACACCTTCGTTCATGAGTCGCACGATGTGCTCTCGTCCTGGGAGCGGAAGGTGTCGTGCAGGAGGACCAGCGTTCGACGCAGCCTCCATCACTTCCCATTGATTCCATCCCGCAAACACGAAATGTTTTCCGTTGATGTGAAATTCGTTACCATTCACGCGGACGAAAGCATCTTCAGGCAGACATGTGGTCGCCTCAACCTGATCGGCGAGCGATTTAGAGTAGTCGAGAGCATTGTGCATACCGCTCGGTGTGCTGCGAAACCATTCCGCCGAGTGATCTGCAAACACTGGTGATGAAAGGAACGCGATGGCGACGAGGCAAGCGATCATGATCGGCGGCGTCACATGGTGGCGTAGATGTTTTCCAGCCGGTTCTTCACATGGTTGGTTCGTAATTCACACATCATGTGTCACATGTTGTTAAATTGTTCCGATTAGTCTCCTATCCTTTTCCTTTTTCAGCGCCATAACGGATGCCTTCATTTCTTTGAAATGAGCAAGCAGTATATCCTGTTCCAATTGTTGCATCTCAGCGATGATTGAAGTGGCTACGTCGGGCTTCAATCGTCTGATGACTTCTTTTTGAGCAGTCACACTCAACTCGGAGAGAACCAAGGCGGCTTCGTGTGGTGGTTCTCGAGATATCTGACGAGTGCGCATTTTGATTGTTTCTAATGATGATTCACCTCTACCTGACGCTCGGGGGCCGCGACGTCTTCTCGATTCCATTCTGCGGAAACTACCGTCCCGTCGAAAAGAAAAAGAAGACAGGAATTCGTGTTCCTCAGCCGATTTCTTCGTCATGGCGCCATCACCTCTAAGCAGCCGATCTATTTGGGCTATTTCTATTGCACTTTGTTCATCCGGACGATCATCTTTCGGTAAGATCGGTCTATCGTCATCCAGTGCGAGCTTGCGAGCCCATTGCCACTTGCCCTTTGCTCGTTCGCGTTCGACTCGACTTCTGATCGCAGCCTCAATCACCTTTGCTTGCAAATTATCGAATTGAACATTGTCCTTGTTGAGTTTCCGGATGAGCTTGGTACACCTAGGTGCTAAAGCTTTGATCCTCTTCTTGTACATGCGGTCTGGCACCTCAAAAATCTCAGGAAACTCTTGGTAAACGCGATTGAAATCTTGCAATGAGAGCTCCGTCGAGCACTCTCTGGTGAGGTACAAAATCGCACGTTTCACCAAGTTTCTGACGGGCCTCAAGAACTCGCGTCGATCAGCTCGTCGATCTGCAATATACGTCTCTTGTATGTGTCTATCCAAAGCGGCATCGATGGATGAGTTCTTCATCTTGATGGACTTTATCTTTCCAAACTGACGCTCCTTGGATTTTTCATACTCCCAAAGTATCGAGCTAAACTCTGAACGGTCTAAAACACCGTTTCCATCGTAATCCACCAGAGCGAAAAGGAAGAGAACGTTCGGAAGAATCTTCTCATTCTCTCTTGACTTTCGATGCGATGAGGCTTGCGCTCCTAGAATTCCGAGAGTGCCAACAAACTCTTCAAAGCTAATCTTCCCGTCTGAGTCAGTGTCAAAGTAGTCCAAGAGTGCTCTCAACCAAAAGCTACGCCGGTCGAGGCCAATCACCCTGCACAATTCGGAGCGTTCGATCGTCCCAGACCCATCCGTGTCGAATTTAAGGAAATCTCGGCGGACGCGTCGCAAAAGAAACGAGCCTCTCATGGCGGTCTCGAATGGGCTCAACCGTATGCGTTTGGGAAAGACTCGCCGTCTGAGTCGTACCAGCCGGGAAAGCCAGCTCGTCTTTCGCTCGGGTTCATCCTCCGTTTCCGAATCCACATCCTCGGCCTGCGGACGTTTCTCCAAGGTTTCCTCCACCTTTTCCTGCACAACCTCAGGGACTTCCTCTTCCTCCATGTCGAGAAGTGAAGTTGGTGTCGCGCGTCGCCACAAACTTCGCCTTCAAGTCGCGCGATGAAATGAGAAAAATGACAATGCGAACGATTAATTCATTGATTGATGGCGCGGTTTTGGACGAGTAAGATGTCGTGCGTGCGCGCGAGAAACGCGTTTGATGAGTGAGCAAAAATCACTCGATTACACCTCTAAAGTCGGAGACGTCAAGACTAAAATATGACAACCACCTCACCTCATCACCCCATTTATTCGGTTTCGATGGTGCCCTTCTCGCTAACGTAGATGCCATCAAGGAACTTTCTGATATCCTTCTTCTTCACCAAGCAAGCCATGTGGATGAGCGCCGCAGATTTGGAAACGTTGTCAATGTCGTTTCCTTCCATGACGATGCAGTCCTTCACAGTTTCGTCACGGTACGCCTTGACGCCCTCGAGCATGTTGCACACACGGGTGCGCTTTTCGCCGAGGAAGTTACGAATTTCAACAACAGAGCCGTTCTTGTCAATGTTGATGTTCACGGGGAAGTGCGCGTAGACGGCGCGCATCTTGTAGCGGAAACCCTTGGTGACGCCGTCAAACAAGTTGTTGATGTGGCTGCAAGTGGTGCGGAGGGAGCCAGAAAGCTTGGCGCTCGCGAACCACATGGTGGCAACAATCTCGTTCTTTTCCTCATCCAAGACGAGGTCAAGCTTCGGCACGTGGTGGAAGTCGCGCTTGAGGCTGCCGCGCGGGCCAGTCACGGTGATCTTGCGCGCCTTGCAGTCGGTCACCTTGACACCCTCCGGAATGGACAATCGAAGTTCTCTCTTGATGAGTCTCATCTTGGAGTCTGTAAACGTGTAAAAACAGTTTCATCATCGTCAGTCTTTCGTTCACACGCATTCAATATCTTGAAGACCCCGGCAATTTGGATCTCCCTGCAGAGCGAACAAGTAGGGCTTTGGGAGCCACTCCTCCCGCATCGCCTCCCGCCTCACACGCGTCGCCGAGTCCTCGCCGACGGCGCATCTCGAGCTGAAAATCAATAAAAACTTTCAGCTCAACGCTACCGACGACCGACATCACCGCCACGTCCTCACTTCCCGCGCGAAGGCCCACTTCCCGCGAATCCACATCCGGGCGGCTCCGCTCGCGGTCCACGACCAAAACGCGCCCAGTCGCCCTTGCCCTCGACGCCCCGCCCCCCAGCGCTACGTCCCCTAACCGCACGCCGCCGAGAAATAGCACCCATCGCATCGTTCTCCATCGAATCCCATCGCACGCGATCCTCTCCACGACCGTCGCGTCCGCGCTCGCGGCGCACCCGCCCGCGCGACCCTCACCCTTTTAGGGCTCGGCCCGGCTCGGCGGGAGTATTCCCGATCAGCGCATCTGTCGCGGCGTCGCGCGCGCATCACCACACATCAACGCGTTGCATCTTCAAACATCATCACTCCATTCATTCCACGCGTTCTCTCGCCCTCACGTTCGTCGCATCGTCGTCGCATCCACGCACCTCGCTCGTTCTTCGCGCGCGTTAAAGAGACGGAACCTGCACCTCGGCGTCTCGAGGTGAGCGAGCAAAGTGAGACTTTTCAAACCAGGACCGGTTCACACAATCGTACGCCACCTGCTGTAAATTTAAATCACTCCGGTGGAACGCCTCGGACGCGCTCCAACGAACGAACGAACGAACGACCGGCGGCGCCGGCAGACGAGGGACGACGTGCGTTTCCGATTCCACTCGAGGTGGGACGGTTGACGAGGGTAACGAGAAAACCGACCGACGTCCATGCGTGAAGGTCGCGATGATGGCCACCACGCCGGCGTGACGACATCGAACGGAGGCGCCGGATACGGCGACGAGGAGCCACCAGCGCCGTCGAGTCGATTGTGCGTGAAGAACGTGCCGAAACACCTGAAGGAGGCGCGGTTGAGGGAACACTTCGCGTCTCAGGGAGAGGTGACGGATGTGAAGATTGTGCGCACGGCGGATGGGACGTCGAGACAGATGGCGTTCATTGGGTTCAAGACGGAAGCGCAGGCGACCAAGGCGTTGGGATACTTTGATAAGACGTTCATCGATACGAGCAGAATAGAGGTGCAGTACGCGCGAAGCGTGCACAGCGCGGCTATTCCGAGGCCGTGGTCAAAGTATTCGGTGGGGAGTTCGGCAAATAAGGAGAAGGAGGAGAAACAAAAGAAGAAGAGTAACTCTGGGAAAGGTAAGGGCGGGTCCGAAGGGGATAACGAGGACGAGGAGGGCGAGAGATGGATCGGGGCAAGAGAGGCGAAAAAGTTGGCCAAGCAAAAGTTGAGAGAAAAGTACGATCCCATGTACAAGGCGGAACAGTTGATGAAGGAGGATCCAAAGTTTCGTGAATTCATGGAACTCATGTTGCCTGGTAAACATAAATTCTGGAATGACGGATTTTTCGAAAATCAAGACGCTTTGGAATCGATCAAGAGTACGCAAAAGGCGCTCGAGGAGGATGGCGACGCTGGAAGCAGCGACGACGAATACCAAGACTTTGACGGTGGAGATCCCGATTCTGAGGCCGCTGGAGAGGACGATTCGGATTCCGACGAAAACTCTGACGATGATTCCGATTCTGAGGAAGACGATGATTCGGAGAAGCTCGCGAATGATGACAAGGTGTCAGATATGGATTATTTCAAGTCAAAGCAGTCGACGTGGAACGACGAAGACGACGACGACAACGATGGCTCCAGTAGCTCCGATAGCTCCGATGATGAAGATGATAGTTCGGATAACGAATCAAAGTCTGGATCAAAATCGGACGATGCCACATCTGATGATGACGACGACGACGACGACGACGACGACGACGAGGATAGCGAAGATGAAGAAAAGGAAAAGTCTGCAGAGACAGAGAATAAGGATGCGCCCGAGGATGTTAACGCAGCGGATATGGAGGCCCTCTCTGAGACTGGCAGAGTCTTCGTTCGTAATCTGCCGTACACTGCAACCGAAGAAGAAGTCGCCGCGCTCTTTGAGCAGTTTGGTAAGCTGACCGCGGTGCACATTTTAGTCGATCGTAGCACCAAGAGAAGCAAAGGTTTGGCTTATGTCACGTTTGCATTGCCAGAAGATGGAGTCAAGGCTATGGAGGCGATCGATGGTTCCATTTTCCAAGGTCGTCTGATTCATTTACTTCCCGCCAAGCGCGCTCCGCAACTCGAGTCTACTATGGGTGGTGTTGGACGCACTGGAGAAGGTGCGGAGGAAGAGGATGAAAAGAGGAAGTCTTTCAAATCCGAGCGCGACGCGGAGCGCAAAGCCGACGCTGGCAACACAAAGGCTTGGAACTCGCTCTTCATGCGCCAAGATACCGTTGCAGCAGCGATTGCTGCGCACTACGGTGTCACCAAGGCTGAGCTTCTCGAATCTGGAGCTGATGATCTCGCGGTACGCATGGCACTTGGGGAAGCGCACGTCATCGCGACGACAAAGGAACAACTGTCAGATGCGGGAGTGGATGCTGATTCTTTGGAGCAGTCTGCCGCGTCTAGCGGTGCGAAGAGTGCAAGCAGAATCAAACGGAGTAACTGCGTACTCCTTTTGAAAAACTTACCGTACGAAGCTGAAGAAGATGAACTCCGGGAGCTGTGTGAGAAGTTTGGAGGCTTGGCTCGCTTCATTTTGCCAGACACGCGCACCATTGCGGTGGCAGAATTTCTTGAGCCCGCAGAGGCGAGACGCGCGTTCACAGGTCTCGCTTATAAGCGTTACAGACACGTCCCTCTGTACTTGGAATGGGCACCAGAGGGCATTTTCTCTGCGGGTTCCAAGGTTGACATCAAGGGTGCAAAGGCGTTGGCTGTCGCGGACGCTGCGAGCGACTTGGCGAAAGAGGCCAGAGAAAAGACCAAAGCCAAGGTGGAGGCTGCGAACGATCTCGGTGGTAAAGCGGCCAACGAAGACGCAAAGTCCATCTTCGTCAAGGGTTTGGATTTCGGCACTGTCGAGAACAAGCTTCGCACGCACTTTTTGCCGGCGGCGCAGCGAGTCTCTGGACAAGTTCTCTCCACTCGAATCGTCATGCACCGTGGTCCCGGTGGTAAGATGTTGAGTCGCGGCTTTGGTTTCGTCGAGCTTGATTCACATATTACTGCGAAATCGGTTCTACGCGCGCTCCAAGGTTCCTCTCTTGATGGAAAGACTCTCAAACTCGAGCTCAGCACTCAAGGCCAAGGCGTGGGCGACGATGACGACGACAAGCTAGGCAAGGTTCCCAAGGGACACAGCGCCACCAAGCTCGTCATTCGTAACGTTGCGTTCGAAGCCACGAAGCGTGACATTCAAAAACTCTTCAATCCCTTTGGAGCTCTCAAACAGGTTCGTTTACCCAAGAAGTTTGACGGCGCGCACCGAGGTTTCGCGTTTGTCGAGTTCAACACGCGCCGTGAGACGCAGGCTGCGATGGACGCACTCAAGGGTACTCACTTGTACGGTAGACACATCATCATCGAGCGTGCCGCTGATGATGACGACGTAGAGACGATTCGAAAGAAGACGACGTCTAAATTTGATGCGAACGAAAAGATAGCAAAACGCGCTCGCCTAGGCATGTAAGTAGTCGGGAACATCACCGATATTGATTGATTTCTCTGATAAAATAACAATAATCATCATATCCATCGACTCGTACTCGTGCTACCGAAATCTCTTTGAAAGAATCAAGTAATGACAGTCCTCTTCCTCCGGGCTGTTGTCGTCCACCTCGTACTTCATCTTGTTTGCATAAAATCCGCGCGCCGCCTCGTTCACCTTGAGCACCGTCAACACGACGGCGTCCATGTCCTCACTCTCGCTAAGCCTCTCTACGCACGTCACCAACTTGCGCCCCAAACTCTTCCTCTGATGTTCAGGCTCGCACTGCAACTCGTAAATGTACCCCACCGGCGCGTCCACATCTTCGTCCTCCTTTTCAAACCGAAAGTGCACAAACGCCGCCGGTGCCCCGGTTTCTCTTTGTCTCGCCACGATAAACCTCGCCGCCCCGTTATTCAACTCCCGCCGTTTCTCCACAGCGTCCCATCCCCAGCTCATCTCATACATCGCTCGCATGTTTCGCCTCGTCAGTTCAAAGCACCACTCCCGCGTCGTTTCGTCCAGTTCTCGAAAGCTCCCAAACATTTCCAATTCGTACTCGTCGGCTTCCTTCGCATCATCTTGCTCCTTCTTCACCCGCACGCGCATTTCCTCCGTTCCTCGTTGAGAATTCGCCCGACGAAGCGTCGTCGCCGTTCTTCCCTCGTCCTCCCTCGTCGTCATCCTCCGTCCGTCCGTCCGTCCGTCCGTCCGTTCGTCGTCGAGTGACGACACCGGTCCCACCTTTCCGTCTGTCGTCGAGCGAGTATTCAAAACAGACCGGATACCTGGACCGTCTAATAAAAAAATACAGATTATACGAGGCCAGATACAATACTACAACTACAAAAAACACTGATTCTGGTGAAAAATAACACTAGAACCGCGCTCAGATTTCGAAGAAATCAAATCAATCAAATCAGATTTCCCCCGTTCGTGGGTTGATTTCCACCGATCGCGACCCGTCCCATCGACCCCTCCTCCCCCCGCCCCCCGAAACACGTGATCCGTCGTATCTTTTCCCCCGAAACGAGGGCGATCCCCGATCGGTCGGGCGCGTCTTCGTCTTCGTCTTTGTGACTTTTAAACGTCGCCATCGACCGTTCACGACCCATCAAAAACGGTAGACACAACCACCTCCCCCGACGCCTAAAAAACCCGGGCGCGGGTTCGTCGCGACCCGTTTCGCCGGTCTCGCCTCGCCCGGTCGATCGAACGGGACATCGCGACGCGAACGACGAACCCACACGACGATGAACACTCTCGCCCAGGTGCGTGCGACGACGAGGATGGAACTCGCGACGACGACGACGACGACGAACGCGACGACGACGAGGAACGCGCGCGACGACGAGGATGAACGCGCGCGACGACGAGGATGAACGCGCGACGAGGGATGGGGTGCCGATGCGCACGCGAGTCGAGCGCGCGGACGGAAGCGAACGGAACGAACGACGCGGTTGGAAGAGGGAAACTCGACGAGGACGATGATGATTGCTGATGAACCGAAGTGGGTGGAAACGGGTCGCGTTCTTTCGCGGTTCGCGTTCGCGCGCCGGTGGAATCGATCGATCGATCGTCGTGGCTTCTCCTCGCCGCACCGCGGTCGCGCGCGTCGCCTTCGGCCGGTTTCTTCGAGCTTCGTTCTTCGGGCGTCGCACCCTCTCTCTCGGTTCGAAAATCCACACCCACGGGTCGGGCGATACGGTTCGGGCCAGCCAGGCAGCCACGGAGAACGATCGGGAGATCGTCCGCGGGGGCGTCGAACGGGACGCGTCCGAACACCCGGATCGGACGTCGCGACGGACGGACGTCGCGACGGACGGATCTCGGTCGACGACGCGACGCGACGCACCGTCCGTCGTCCGATCGGTCGTCCGATCGATCGCTCGGTCGATCCGATCATCCGTTCGTTCGGGGGTTTTTCGTGGATATGCTCGAAATCTTGAGCGATTCAGTCTCGAAAACTCTTGATACATGGGTATAACATGGTTATAATATGGGATTTGGTGGATTGATTTGGTTGACGATGCGCGCGCCGTCGGCGTCGTTTTGGTTTCAACGACTGATTGGTTGACTGACTTGACTTTAATCGCGATTGAACGAACGCAGGCTCAGCTTACCAGCAAGGTGACCGTTTCTGGTCTCAAGCAATCCGGCCGCGTCTCCGCGCGCAAGGTGCAAACCGCGGCGCACTGCTCCGCGGCGGATGCCACCCGCAAGGCGGCGTCCTTGGCCGTCGCCGCCGCCGTCGCGGCGTCCCCGCTCGTCGCGGTTGAAGAGGCTTTCGCGCGCGATGTGCAGCCGTACGCCGGCCTCACCCCGTGCAAGACCTCCAAGGCTTTCGCGAAGCGTGAAAAGACTGAAATCAAGGCGCTCGAAAAGCGCCTCAAGAAGTACGACGCCGACTCTGCGCCGGCGCTCGCGCTCAAGGCGACTATCGAAAAGACGAAGACCCGCTTCACCAACTATGGCGAAGCTGGTCTTCTCTGCGGTAAGGATGGTCTCCCGCACTTGATTGTTGATGGTAACCTCGAGCACCTCGGTGAGTTCGCCATCCCGGGCTTGGGCTTCCTCTACGTGGCGGGCTGGATTGGCTACGCGGGCCGCTCTTACATTAACGAAAACGCCAAGGCGTCCAAGCCGACTGAGGGCGAAATCATCATCGACGTCCCGAAGGCGCTTGGCCTCATGTTCCAAGCGGGCGCGTGGCCGCTCCTCGCTGGCCTCGAGCTCAAGAACGGTACCCTCACCGTTCCGGAGAGCGAGATCACCGTGTCCCCGCGATAAATTGTTGGGCATAGAATCCAGAGCGCTGTGCTGTAAGTGCGTCACAGGCGTTTTAGTTACTCTCTTGTGATGTTTAAAAACATGTCTTAAAAACAAAGCACGCAACTCTCTCTTTGCTACGAATGAATGTTTTCATTCTCCTTTCTACTTAATCTATCTATTGTATACAACCAGTGTCGCGATTCGGGCGTGCATCAGTGAATGCCCGCATCGATGAGCGAGTCCGGCTGGCTTGACTCTTCGACGAAATACTCAATCAACATCACAGCTATGAACGTGCACGCAATGGTGATACCGATTCCAGCGCGCATGAAATTTGATGAAGATTTGATCCAATTGACGACTGGGACGAGAAACGAAGTTGAGGCGCCGCCGTCGCCGACATTGTTTGCAATCGTCACAGTTGAATCAGAGAGCGACGCGAGCGTGGCGTCGATCTGTAACAACACTTCATCTCTCTTCTTTCTGCTCGCCCGCCGAGCTTCCTCTTCTTCCTCTCGACCTCTAAGAACCGACCGCGACCGCGGTTCTGGAAATCGACTCTCCAGTTCGGCGAGCGCGCGACGTGAGCGCTCCATCGCATCCTTCGACGCGAACGCCCCGTCGTCGTCGTCGCCCACACCAAAACCCATCGATTTCAACACCCCGTCTCGACCGTTTCCCACCGATCCCGGTGCGTTTCGCGTTTCCCGAAGCTCTCTCGTCGCTGCCCACTCGTCCAACTCTCTCAGCACCTCGCGCTCCTTCCCTTTCGTCCCGTCATCCTTCAACTCCATGTCCCATATCGCCCGGTGTCCCACATCCAACGTGCTCTGCACCATCTTTTGCACCGCCTCGAGCTCACCCACGGCGCTTCCCCCGATCGCGGCGCCCTTGGACAGGAGCGCTCGAGACGCGCTCTCCAACGACTCGAGCGCGCTTCGCACCTCTCCCGCCGACGTCCCATCCATCGCGTCCCGCCGTAAGCTCTCGCATCGCGCGTAAACGTCCGCGATCGCATCCGCAATCGATCGCCCGGGAGTCGACGCCATGATGACGACGCCGCGCGCGTCGGCGTCGCGGCGTCAACTGGCGTTTCGGTTTCCATTTTGTGTCTTGATCCGCACGACGACGCGCTCGCGCTCTAGAGAGAGACGCTCTAAAGAGAGACGGGTTTCACGCGCCGAGGCTTCATGTCGACGAAAAAGGTACGAAGAAAACAGTCGTCGTCGTCTTCGTCTTCGTCGTGAACGTCGCGCGTTCGGTTTCTACGCACACGACGACACTCGGGTCGGCGGGTTTCGCTGGATTTGGTGTTGGATTGTTGAGTCTAATCCAACGCTCGTCGCGAACGTTTTTGAATTGTGTGACTGACGAAATCACTCGACTATTTTGAAATCACAGCGTACACTTTTAAAGGTTATCATCCTGGGTGACTCGGGGTGCGTCTCGCAAGACTTTGAACTCGAAACACTGATGCGAAATGCAAAAGCGAAACGCGCACGCTCCATTTGAAACCGTCGGAACAAATGACTGACTGCGCGTTTTCAATCCGATGGCACAGGGTGGGGAAGACGTCCCTGATGTCCCAGTATGTGAATAACAAGTTTTCAAAGCAGTACAAGGCCACGATTGGGGCTGATTTCATGACGAAGGAGATCACCGTGGACGACACGATCGTGACGTTGCAAATTTGGGACACGGCGGGTCAGGAACGGTTTCAATCTCTCGGGGTTTCGTTTTACCGAGGCGCCGATTGCGTCATGTGCGTGTACGACGTCAACTCGGCAAAGTCTTTCGAGTCGTTGGAGAACTGGCGGAACGAATTTCTCATTCAAGCTTCGCCATCAGATCCGGAAAAGTTTCCCGTCGTCATCGTCGGCAACAAAATCGACGCCGCTGACGGTGGCGAGAGCAAGAGGGTGATCAGCGAGAAAAAGGCCAAATCGTGGTGCACATCCAAGGGTGGTCTCATGCACTTTGAAACGAGCGCCAAGGAGGACGTCAACGTCGCCGCCGCTTTCGAAGCCGTCGCTCGTTTTGCTGTTTCAAACGAGTCCAAGGAGGAGGACGTCTACCTTCCAGACGTCATCCAAGTCGACACCGCGGCTGCGCCGTCCTCCGCCCAAGCCGGTGGCGGGTGCTGCTAATCATGCCCCGCGGTCATCGACGTAGACAACGCGATTAAACCAAACAATCGTCATCCTTCCGTCGGTAGACTCGTCCATAACTCTCAACTACTTTTTAGCAAGCCAAGCGACGCGAGTGGCAAAACGTGTGTACATCAAAAATCAGCAGTATGGATAAACAGTATAATATCTCGCAACCTCATCCAAACTCTTCGAAGCCTGGGACCCTCTCGTGTCAACCAAAAAGACGAATCACGAACCGTCACATGTGTGTGTGTGTGGATTTTTGGATAGCGACGTCACTGACGCTGGAACAAAATCTCTTTTCATCTTCTCATCAAACCACGTCGACGTTCGTCACACGCGGACGCGATTGGGAGCGAAACACCATGTCTGCGACGACCATGACGACCATGACGCGGACGATGTCGATTTCCGCGACGAGCGTTCGACGCGCGCGAACGACGGCGCGACGAACCTGTGGAGCGAAGACCCGAGCGATGGTGGATGCGGCGGCCGATGATGCGACGGCAGAAACGACGGCAGCGCCGACGGTGGCGGTCGATCTCGGGGTGTTGTCCGATGAAAGGTTTTCGTGCCTGCGCGCGGCGCTCGACGCGGCGGAATTGACGTCGGCGATTGCCGGGGCGACGGCGGAGAATGCGTTGACGGTGTTTGCGCCGACCAACGCGGCGTTTGCCCGGGCGAGCGCGGAACGCGGGTTGGCGTTTGAGGAATTGGCGAGCCGAGAAAACTTGGGTGATATTCTCAAGCATCACGTCGTGTCTGGCGCGGTGAAATCGACGGATTTGCCGGCGGAAGGACGGGTGAAGACGCTCGGTGGACGGGAGCTCAACGTCAAGGTTGCCAGCGGGTCGGCATCGGTAGACGGCGTCGCGGTGTCTGAGGCGGACATCCAAGTTGGATCTGGCGTCGTCGTGCACGTCGTCGATGAAGTTGTCTTCCCGGCGTTCTCCATCAACGCGAAGATTCAAACTCCGCAAGAAATCCTTGCCTTTGAAGGTTGGGCCCCAGAAGTGGTCAACGGCAGAGTCGCGATGATTGGGTTTGTGCTCGCCGTGCTCGGCGAAATCTCCACGGGCGAGTCATTTGCGAGCCAAGTCGGGAACAACTTTGGAGAAGTTGTCCACACTTCCTTCGTTTGGTCTTTGGCTTCCCTCTTCCCGGCGTTCAGCTCGAACGAGGGTTACGAGGCGAACCCGTTCAAGATGGCGGGAAGCAAGGAGTGGGAATTCGTCTTTCGCGGCTGCCCGCCGTGGCTCGCGGTGAAGGACCGCCTCTCGCCGGAAGTCGAGCAGCTCAACGGTAGAGCTGCGATGGTTGGCTTGACAAGTATGTTTCTTCTCGAAGCTCTTCTCGGACATGCTCTGTTTTCTTTCGCGTAAAAACATGCGGCGTGACAAATGCGTATGACGAAAACTGAAAATGTGTTTCATCTTAATTTGGTGGATGTGTTTCTTTTTCGTATTAAAATCATCAATTCCTGTTTAGCTAAAACTTCTGTAGACGTGCGCTGTCAATTTTCAATTCATCATCATCACAAGCGAAATCTTCTATCCGCCGCCGTGCTCTTTTTGATAACCTCTTCGCTCTCGCTCCCAGAGAAGATCTCGTACTCGTCGTCGGATGACGTCGTCTCTTCTTCAACGATGGCCGGTTTTCTCGTGCGAGCCGAACGCTGGAGTTCCATCTCCTCAACCGCGGGAGCGTTGATTCGATCTGACACGCGCGTCGCCTTGTTCCATTTAAAGGCACGGCGAAGAGCAACCAAATGGAGTCGAAGCGAGCGAGCGTCGCTCGTCTCGTTCGATCGCATAGCGGATCGTAAGAGCGGCGAAAGCCAGCTCCACGGAAGCCAACCGGGATGCAGCCAATCGCTGTCGATGGCTCGTTCAAAGACGATGATCGCGGCGGTGAGACTCGGAAGTGATTGAGCCGCTGCGGCGAGGTTCCGCCACATCTTTCTTCTTGCATCGCTACCGAGAGATTTATCGAACGCGGCGTCCGGGATTTCACTCTCCAAAGTCAAAAAGGCTGATTTGACGCGAGCAATGCCTTCTTCGGCGTTTTCGGCGTCGTTTCCATCCTTGCCCCAATCGCTGGTGACTGGACGAGGCGGTATAGGCACAATATCCGGCAAAGCGCTCGGATCGGCGCCGTAGCGTCTTTGGAGCGCGCGCCAGAGGTCTCCTTCACGTCGACCCTTGGGGTTGATGGAGCCGATGAGCGATTTCGTATCCTCCAAGGATAGAACTCCATAGTTGGGTTCAGTCTCGTGGTTTGCAGCATCCTTTGGTGCTTGCACAATGAGTTCGCCCCAATTACCGAGAGCCCAGTACCTTTGCTTGTGACGATCGGATCCCAGTGGTTCCCGTCGAATCGACGCACTGAGAACGGGTGCCTCAACTTCGTGCCATTTGCTTTGCCAACGTACTCTCGCTTGCGCAATCTCTTCATCCGTTGGGATCTTTTCAATCTTCTTGACAGGCACCGGTCTCTTCTTCTTTTCCTTGTCCTGCTCTGATGGCTTAGTTTCGGATCCTCCATTTTCACCGTCGACTTCCATCTTTTCAGCTTCTTTCGCTTCTCTTTCGGCTCTCTCTTGTTCTTCCCTCGCTTTCGCTTCTTCTTCCGCCAGTCGAGCCTCCTCGGCGTCTCGGGCTTCACCCTTTCCATCTTCTCGGTCCAGTCGGTACTCGCTCCACGCCTTGATGTGCTGTCTGATTCCCTTTCTAATCTCGAATGCACCGTGCACACCATTCTCGATGGAAGACTTGAGGCGTGATGAATCTAAAGCAAGATTCATGAGTGTTCGCATCAACGTCAATCGGACTTGCGGCGAGAGACCGTCAAAGCCGACCGAATCCAGGGCGCGAGCCATGGATCGTAGGCGACGCGCAATCGCACCACGGCTACCACCAGTGGGTCTGGCGTTTCCATCTTCATCATCGCCTTCATCCTCTAAGAGTGCATCCTTGACTGTGATTGCTTCTCCGGTGGCCGCCTTCTCCAGTTGAGTGCCCTTGAAAGCTTGGCATTCATGCACGTTGAGAGTGTTTTTGCCCTCTTTTTCTCGCGTGCACTTCGGGCAGAACCATTCGCCCTCTGGTTCAGAGGTTAACGGCGGATCGAGGCATTTGGTGTGATACTCCGCATCGCAACAATCACAAAGTAAAACAATTCCACTCATCACATCCAAGCCGCAGACGGAGCAGCCTTGATCCCAAGGCGCCTCTGGTAGCTCTTCATTGCTCTCCTTCGTCAGCTTCAGCGCAGCGTCGACGGCGGCGATCAAGTCCTTTTTAGCCTTTAAACCATTTCCATTCGTAAGGTGAGACAATGTAGTCGCCGCCTCGAAAGTATCAGCTCGAATCATGTCATCCATTTCGTTGTTATCTTCAGATTGAATGCAGTAAACGCCTGCGGCAAGTCGGGCATCGAGCATTCGCAAATCCAAACCACGTGGTTGTTGTCCCTTGACTGCTGCGGCATCACCGCGTCGACAAACCTGATTCAATGCGTGGACATACGCAGAGTTCCTAAGTGCACATCGAACAGCATGGATATGGTCTGACTTGGATGCGTTTGCGGCGGAAGTCAACGCCTTTGATCGACGAGACTCCATGACGCGGAAGCCGGAATCACCAGCAGCTCCAGAGCCTAGAGAATAGAGTTCTACTTCAGCTGCCGCCAGTGCTTCAGCGTCCGCCTGAGCGCAAATTCCGGGCGCAACTCGACACTTATAAGAATCGACAGGGTGTCCATTCCACGGAGAGCCTTCCTTGTGTGAGAGAGGATCCATTCCCGCGTTGCCCGCGCACATGTAACGCGCAAACACATCGGCCGCCTCGGGCAGGATCGGCGCTGCATCCTTGAGGAAAGGTTCGTAAGCGGGCATGTCATGGATTGCAGCTACGCCGTGTAAAAATCTGCGCACAACTTCTTGCCACACTCCTCGTTTCTCCGAAATGTGAGAGTTGGCGTTTGGTAGGTAGAAAAGCAAAGCTGAGCTACTCGATTGGTCGACGGATGCAGCGACGTCAGCCACGTAAGGCGTAATGAGAGCCAGATACATCGATGCCAACAGATCCTCGCTAAACTCCTTCGGATTCGAAAGAAGTTTGGCGAGCGCTTGAACAGTCGGTGGCGATTTGACATCGGCATCCGAGCCGAAAAGTTCACTCTTGAAACGGTCAAGGAACATCCAAGCTTCCAAGATATCTCCCAATTCAGAGTTTTCTTGAAATTCTGGTTCGATTTTGAGATTCGCAGTCATCAGTGGAGGAGAGTAAGCAGTATCGGCGCTGTCTTCTTCACGATCTTCGACACCAGCGAGCCAAACCTTTTGCTTCTTGTCTGCTTCAGCGAGGAGCTGAGCGTGTTCAGCGTCGCGTTTCTTCTTCTCCTCGGCTTCCTTGGCGCGTCTCTCCTTGGCGAGTTCCTTCTGTTTCTCGCGTTCGATCTGTTGTTCTAGACGGGCTTCTTCTCTAGCTAACTTCTCTTTTTCTCTCAATGCTTCTCTCTGCATTTTAGCCGCTTCTTTGGCAGCTTCTCTTTCAGCTTTAGCAGCTTCCTTGAGAGCATCGCGCTGTTTTTTCGCCTCTTCCTTGAGAGATTCACGCTGTTTCTTAGCCTCTTCATGCGCCTTCAGGCGTTCTATTCGAGACTTTTCACGTCGAGCAGAGTTATCGACACGGGAAATAACTCGGAGCAATACCCTTTCAATTTCCCTCTCCACTTTGCTCTTCTCTAGATCTTGGATCTTCTCTTTCTTGACCACTTCGCGGAGTTTTTTGAGCATTTCCTTCGATTCTACAAGTCGAGCCTTAGCGCGCCTGACGCGTTCGTCGTCCCACCCACCTCGTTCTTCAACGTATCGGTACTTCGTGCACTTATCAGATCCAGGCAACCCTTCGATTGCACGAACGACGCGAACATCTTCAAAGCTAAAATGGTCAGAAATCCCGACGGATACAGTTGGGCCGACGACGTCGCACATGTCTATCCAGGCACCGAGCGGAGAGGCTGAAAATGCTTGAAGCTCTTTATCACCGACAACCGCACTGACTACAAATTCGGGCTCACCGTCTGTCGCCCGAGTCACTGTGCTTGTGAAGACGACACCGCCATCATTCGTCCACTGCGTCGTAAAGCCAAAGGGCCAAATGTGATCCTCATCGTGGAACGCCTCATCATTCAAAATCTCTCCTAGTTTCGTGATGACGAGTCTGTCACCGAGATCATACGGGATGGACGGTTGTTCGTTCTCCTGAGACTTTTTGACCGCCGCTTCCCGAGAGATGGGTTCGACGCGCGCCTTTATCCTGGTTGCAGTCTTGGTGTGTGTCACCTTTTGCGGAGCAAGACCGAGCGCCCGAACCACCTCCAAGCGCGATCGATAACGTTTCCCATCTGGAGCCCAGTAGAGAGCATCATATGAGCCCGCACTCGCACCTTGCGTCCGCATCGTCGCCGTACAAGCCCACTCATCCGAAAGACGGCCACCACACTTTTCCACATATTCGCGAAGCGCTTCCAAAAGCGCTGGTGCCGGATTCACATCTCCCTGTCTATCCGCTCTCACCGCTCCACTAGGCGTGATTCGCACCCGCTTCGCCGCACTGCTCTCATCATTATCACCTTCCTCTTCATTTCCCGTGACCACTTTCCCATCGACAATCTTCGCACCTTCCCCCGCAGGCACGCTCTTCCCTCTCGTGCGCGTCTCTTTGAAATCTTCGTCGTCGCTATCGTCGTCGCTATCCTCCTCATCCTCCGATCCCAGGTCGCTTACCGAGAAATCCGATCCAGAGTCATCTCCGCTCGACTTTTTCCCCGCCGTCGTCTCCTGTCGTCCACGTTTCTTCCCAGTCTCCGTCGACGGAATCTTCTTGTCATCAGCATCTGTTCGGTTCTCCTGCGGTTCTCCCTTCCCAACCTCCTCCATCACCGCATCCGGAGCCGCATCCGGAGCCGCCGCCCCTCCGACCGGTCGCGCTGACATTCGAAATACCATCGTCGCGTCGCCGTCGCGGTTTCGCGTCCACGCGTCGCCGTCTCACGGTCGATCTGATTTGATTACTTTCTTATTTTTGAAACAGTTCGTTCCGCTCGACCAAACTCTGCAACTGGATCGGCTCGGCTGACCGATCGGACATCGGACTGCCCCGTGTGGGTAAACAGATTGGAAAAGAGAACGAACGAGACGCGCGCGGGTTCGTCGGTGGCACGCGCCCGGGCGGGGCGAGAGCTTTGGCTCGGCTTGGAGCGGGAAAAGCGCACAGCGACGAGCGACGAGCGACGGGCGACGGGTGCGGCAGTCGACGGCGCGAGGGCGGGACCGACGCCGACGCCGACGCCGACGCCGACGCCGACGCAGGTCGACTAAAGGAATACGGGTGACGGTGGCGTGAGACGCGGCGCGCGTAGGACGCCGGTTGGACGTTGCGTGGGACTGACTGATTGTCGCCCCGAATGGCTGACCGACTGAAGGGTGCGCTGAATGCAGCCAAGACGAAGGCGTCCGCGGCGGTTGCGGGGGCGTCGACGGCGATAGAGAACCGGAGAAACGCGAGTAAGAACGATGGCGCGGGTGGAATGACGACGCAACAGCTCGCGGTGGCGTTGAAAGAGTCGCGAAGAGGGGAAAAGGAAGCGACGGAACGCGCAGAGGCGCTCGAACGCGCGCAAGCGAGTCTCAACGGGGAGATGCGACGGATGGCGAACGAAATGGCGGAGATCAAAGAGGCGTACGAGTCGGCGGTGAAGGAAAAAGAGGAGATGCGCACCAAGGCGTCGTCGATTTGGACGGAGATGACGGCGGAGATTGAAACTTTGAAGCAGGAGAATGAACGCATTCGAGCGACGGAGGGAGCAGACGAGGTCGCAGAGGAGGCACTGAAAAAGGCGGAGCAAAAGGGACACATCGAGGCTCGAGCGCTTAGAAAGGTGATTGAAGAAGATCGCGCCAAGTTTGCCGAGTTGGAAAAGGAGCTGAAGGATCAGCTCAAGGAGCTCGAGGACATGCTCGCCGCCGCGAAGGAGGGTGCCTTGGACGTGGGCGAACAACGAGACAGAACGCTGTTGCTCGAGTCCAAGGTGACGGAGCTTGAGAGTGAGCTCCGCGCCAAGGTGGAAGCTTTGACTTTGGCGGAAAAGGCTGGAGCCGCGACTCAAGAGCTCGAATCGCAACTGGCTCGTGCGCGCGAAGAGTGTAATCAGGCAAAGGAGGACACGCACAAAGCGACGGCGAGCCAGCAAGAAGTCGCATCCGCTCTCGAAGTCGCTAAATCCGAGCTTCAGGCGACCACCGTAGCGCTCGAACGAGAAAAGTCTTTCGTGTCAAAACTCAAAGAGAGTGAAGCCGCGCTAAAGGACGAAATCACGGGTTTGCGCGCAGAGTTGGACGCTAAAGTAGCAGAGTTGCGGACTGCCCAGACTGCGTTGGCTTCTGGTCAATCGAGCAACCAAGAGGTGGAGTCTGCCCGCCAGTTGTTGGAGTCCCAGCTCGCGTCCGTCCAGGCCGAGCTTCAGTCTAAGTCTGAGGCTTTGGACCGGGCGCAGGCTTCGTCGAGCACGGCTGTGCAAGAGCTCGAGTCTCAGGTGGCCGCTCTTCGCTCTGATCTTGAGGAGAAGAGCCAATCTTTGAACGCGGCTGAGGCTTCTGGTGCTCGCGCGCAGGAGGCTGAGTCTGCCCGCCAGTTGTTGGAGTCCCAGCTCGCGTCTGTCCAGGCCGAGCTTCAGTCTAAGTCTGAGGCTTTGGACCAGGCGTGCGCCGCGTCTGTTATGACATCGCAAGGATTGGAAAGCAATCTCAATGTTGCGAAAGAGGAGGCTCGCGCTCTCGAAAGCGATCTGGAAACACTCAGAGCGGAACTCACCACGCTCCGTGGGGAACTCGAACACAAGCAAGAAGTCATCAACTCGTTTGAGCAAAACTCCAATGAAGCCAGACAGGAACTTGAGGCAAAGCTCCAGGCGAGTCTTCAGCACGCGAGGGAGAGCGTCGAGACGGTCACCAAGGCAAGCGAAGAAGCTAAGATGTCACTCAATAACGACTTAGAGGCTCTTAAAGCTAATCTCGAGGCTAGCGAAAGAAAGAATGCGGTCATGGAAGAAGAACTTCGATTGACGAACGAGGCACTGAACAGGACTTCGGTTGAGGCATCTGGTATTGAAGGAGTCCGTGCGCAGCTCGCGGAGGTATCCAACAAGTATCGCGATAGCGAAAAACAGTGTAGAATTCTTGACGAGGCGCTACAAGAGGCAAATGAGCGCTTGCGAGAAATGGAGGATCGCTTGAAGGATGCCGAGGCGAGCGACGCAACAGCCGCCGAAGCGCTTCGCGTCGCAAACGAGCAGGCTGCGAAAGCAAAAGATAGCGCGGCTTCAATCGCGTCGACAAGCGCCACACAGTTTGCACAAGAACGTCAGATGATGAAGAACGCTCTCGGCGAACTCCAGACCGAGCGAGATATCCTCGTCAAGATGCTCAAGACGTTCCACGCGCACTCAAACATTCACTCCACATCAGTTGAACCGCGCACAGATGATCAAGCGCCTTTCGACTTTGCGAAGCGTTTCACCGAAGCGCCTTCATTAGCTGGTGTGTTTACACCTCGTAAACGAACGCCGTATGTGGAGCAACCCGCTTCTCCTCAAAATTGATTTCCATTAATATAACGTGAGACAATAAGCGTCCCTTCACTTCTCGCCTCGGGCACACTTCTGAGGATGACTGCCGAGCGCAAATTGTCAGGTCGCGACGGCCTACTCGAAGATATCGCGTCTTCGAGCGAGCCCGCGGACGCCGACGACGGTTTCCCACCCGGGATTCGTCTTCGTCACACGCACGGCGTTCGAGTCCTCGAGATCGACGACCACCCGAAGGACAAACCAAAGTGTGAAAAACGCCTGTCGCATCCCTCGAGCGGTGCCGACGTGCGTATCATCGGCAGTGCCCACGTCTCTTCGACGTCTGCAAAGGAGGTGAAACGAGTTATCTTGGAAAACAAGCCAGACATCGTTGTCATTGAGCTCGATGGTGAAAGATTAAAGAGTTTGTTAAGTGCCGCAACGGAGGACCGGCCGGCTGCGCACGCGGCGGAACGCGTATCGACCGTGCGTAAAGCGTTTGAATCGATGATGAAGGGTGATTTGGCCATTGTTTTGGGTAGCTTGGGATACGCGACGATCGGAGCGATCTTGGACACGCGTCCGGGTGCAGAGTTCCTCGCAGCTGTTGAGGCGGCTCAACAAGTGGGCGCTTTTATAGTTTTAGGAGATCGGAATCAAAAGGTGACGGTTGGACGACTGATGAAACGCGTCAGATGTGGATCGACGATATTCGACGAGTTATCGCGCAACCCTACGGAGGCAGTGGCGCGAGATGAGAACGTGGACTACTCGGATGAGCTGGCGTCGGCGAGCAAAGAAACAGTGGTCGCTTCTCGAAAGAGCGCTGTTGCGCATTTCAGAGGTATTCTCGATAAATCTGGATGCGAGGCGAGCGATGAAGTGATCAAAACTAGTTTAGAAATGTTGGATAGTGCGTTACGAGGGGTTCCGCTGCGCGTTGATGATCTGATGCGCGTGCGTAAGTGCGCAAAGAAGGTTGTCGAGTTTGTACGAGTGGAATCGTTTCAAGGAAACGAAACATTCTCACCAGGCTCGCGGAACGTTTCTCTCGGTAAAAAAATGACACTCGCCGATTGGGCGTCGGCGGAAACGGTGATTCGCGAGCGCGATTTAGTTCTCGCAACCGCTCTTCAGCGGGATCCAACCGCAAGATCCATCGTGGGGGTCGTTGGAGCAGGGCACATATCTGGGATTGAAAGGGAATGGGCGAACGTCGAACTGCCCGAATCTCGCGCCCGATTCAACGAGTATTTACAAGACGAACCCTCTGATATTAAACCGATCGATTACACGTATCGAATACTGACTGGGGCTCTAGGCGCAGCCGCGTTTACAACGATTTTGAGACGCGGGTCGCCCCGCGCTGTCGCGACCGCCGGAGCTGTGGTCGGGTCCGTTTTAACTCTAGCCGCGGTCGGTACGTATGCAGGCGCTTCTGGTCTCGTTGCTTTGGGGAAAATTGCCGTTGCAATCGAAGACGCATCCATCAGAGCCGCTGAGCTCGGTGGAAGGAAAGATTCTGCGCGTGCGAGAGGTTCGTTCACGAAAATGATAGTCAGGGACGCCGTCATTCCATTTAAAGAGTCGGCTTAATCACCTTTGTAGCTTTGTATATTTATTACACGTGTTGAAAAACACGTCAAATCTAACGCGGTGAATATAACTTAGGCTCGCTAGAGGTAGGGGAGGTTACTTGCACCGTGATTGGACTCCCCAACACGCCTTCGTCTCCCATTTCGGGAGTTCCTTGCACGTTTTCCTTGTCCATAAATATGGCTGGGGAAGCCAGCATCGGGGTACCTCCGTCTTCCATTCCTTCATCTTCCGTGGTGTTCAGGAAGTTCAGTGCGTCACGTGCGGCTTCTAAGTCAGCTTGGCTATCCTGGACGTTCATGTCCCCAGAGGCAGTGCGATCTAAATCCATGGAATCCCGCCACTGCATGCTCGTTCGAAGCATGTTTTCTTCGCCAATGGCTGTAGTCACCATGGGCGGAACGTCGTCGTCGACGTCCAGTTCCGCTGAGTCGTCTCCCATATCGACGTAAACTTGAACGGGCTTTGGACTACCCTTGATCATCACCGTTTCCGTTCTCGGACCGAGGGACGGAGAGTTGGACACCCCACCACCAAGCACTGGTGTCTCCATCTCTGTGGTGTTCAACTTGTTCTCGTCCACTGGATCCAGCGGCAACCGGCGCATCGGAGCCGGCGAGGGTGAAAACGGTTTGGATGTTGGACTCGCGAAAGTCGTGTTCTTTTTCCAACCGTTCGTCATTTGTCTACCGCCGATGGCATTATTGATGGCGCTGACGCTCGGATAGCCGAGCGGCGGACCCTCTGGGACGAATGGGTTCCATAACGCCGCAGCACTCATCCAGTTGACGGCACTGATCATCCACAAAAAGTTAACCGTCACCGCAACACCTAAATAACTATAGTAATGCTCATCCGCAACAAACGAAATCACCATAAGCATGATTCCAGCCTCGCCAGCAAGAACGCCGATGATGACAGCGAAAGGGATCAATGCGTCTTCGCGGGTCAAAGCCCAGAAAGACTTGCGCGGGCACGACGTCGAGCGCCACCAAAACTTTCCTTTGCGATCGGCAGAGTTAGAAACATAAGATGATGGCGGCCAGATGAGGCACGCCACAAGAAGCTTCATGTCGTCGAGCACGGGCAAGTTCCACTTGCGGCCAAAGATCTCAAACTCTCGCAACTCACAGAACTTTTCCCAGACTTTTCTGTCGTGCACACCCGGGAGACGAATCTTGAGGAGACCAAGAATGATACATGCGTGCAAAAAGAAAACGAGGATGACGTATGGGCCAGTCACGGCGGCAAAGAGACCGATAGTGCAGATGCGGGCAGACAACTCGAAAAATCTGTAGCACGCCTTTGCCATCATTTCTGATAAGTGCGCCTTGTGCATCTTCCAGTACTCTCCCCAGTTGTACGCCGGCGGCTTTTCATGCAAGTCCAAGGATACGAAACATAGCGTACCCGAAGTGATCGAGCCGACGACAGCGAAGAAGAGCAAAGTATCGAAACCATCCCGACCTGGGCAGGCGTTGGCAGGATTGGAGCATGACATTCCGATGTACGCTTGTAATGTCGCCATGGGCAACGTCAAGAAGACTGTGTCTACGAGCTGCATTCCTCGGAGATCCATTTCAGCCTTGCGTGCTCGAACGTCATTCGTACGCAACGCACGCCAGGCGGCAAAGGCTGTGCCAAGCTGAATGGTTGCGCAAAACGCACCAAATCTTCTCACAATCACCTTGAAGTCATACTTGCTGAAACCAAACACCTTTTGATCCTTTGAGATGCTTCCGGGCTCAGGCTTTGGAGGCATTGGATAGTGAAGCACCCAATACCCAGTAATGCACATGGCTGAGAAGACGAAGAAGGTCAAAACAATGCTGAACCAGATCCACGAGCCGGCTCTCGCGAAGCGGTGAAGTTCTCGAATTAACTGAGTCTTCGAGTAGAAGTCAAGGAGAATGCCCACGACGAGCATCATGCGTTGAACAATGTTGAGAGACGGACCCAAACATTCAATGCGCTCGAGCACTTGACGGGAAATCGGAATCGGAGTCATGGGAACGACGTTCGCGGGCAAGGACATGCGCATCGCCGCGCGTTTCTTCGCCGCGCTCGGGCGCATTGGTGTTTCTCTATCGATCGACGAAACCAACGCCTTGTTATCGAAGGGAGCCGTCATGGGTGAGCCAATAGAGGCCCAAACTCCACCTGGTCTCGTGTTATTATTTCTCGGTTCGACGTTGCTCCGACGGAAGCGATCCACGGGAGACATGAGTTGACTGTTTGGTTGACTTCCCTCGTCTTCTTCGTCTTCCACAACTCCTTCCGGCGTGCCACCGAGATTGACGTCGTCTCCGCAATCGCTCACACCTTCCTCCTCCAAAGCTTCATCCGTCGTCTCGTTCGCCTTCTCAGGTGTTTCCAGCCCGTCCATGTCCTCCTCGTGCGCGTCTCGCTCGCTCGGCGCGTCTCGCTCGACGCGCTTCGCCGGCGTCGGACTCTCCTCCATCCTCCATCCATCTTCGCTCACCGGCGTCTCACACGCCGTCACATCGCTCGCTTCATCATCATCTCGCTCCGGTGACCCCCCGAGCTCGACGAAATCGTCCTCGCCCTCGTCTCCTGGAAGCGTCGAGCACTCGCTCATCAACGACGCGCGAACTCCCGGGGACTTTTTCGCCCCTCCTCCGCTCGCCGCCCACGCATCCTCGCCAGCGTCTTCCCCACCGAATCCGTCTTCACTCATTCGTCCATTCTCATTCGCCTCGGCAGCCGCTTTCTTCGCCGCCGCGCGCGTGCGTCGTCGCGTTCCGAGCGGCATCGTCAGAAAAGTTATTCGTCGTCAGCGCCGGACTCGTTCCCCCACCAACGACTCGTCCAACCGCGCGCGTTCGACGTACCGCGCGCGTTCACCCGACGACGGAATGCCGCACGCGATCGATCGCGTGATGTATTAAAACGACTTTTGTCACACTAGGCCCGTTCCCGCGCGTCGGCGTGTGTCGCGTCGGCGCGTGTCGTGTCGTCATTCGTCGCGTCGCGTCCAATCGCTTTCCTCGGCTCGGAAGCCGAACCGACGACTCGGACGACTGGGTGGTACTGAATCACATCATCAAATCGGACATTTGAGAAGGGGAGTCATCGTCGATTCATAAACCACCGATTTGGATCGGCCCCGAGGAGCTAGCCGTTGGAAGTCTTTTTATTTTTAGGTCGCGAGGCAAGGTATTCGTACTGTAGGTTTATGAAAGCCGTGTAATAGAATTTCCTAATAAAAACCGTCCCTTCTGCTCCTGTGTTGTAAAGTAACAAATTCAAACATGGGAATTTTCCGTCGAGAAGGAAGAGGAGAGGAGGAGGAGAGAGAGGAGAGAGAAGAGAGACGACGGCGAGCGCATCCGCCTCTTTCCGACGCAACCGAGTTAGCCATGGGTCGCGTCATCCGAGGCTGCCGTAAGGGCAAGGGGTCGGTTTTCACCTCCCACACGCACACCCGCAAGGGCGCGGCGAAGCACCGCCAACAGGTACGCGAGCGCGAGAAGCGACTCTCGAGAGAGATGCGTGGGGTTGGACCTAGCGAGGCTGCAGCGGGATCGCCCGCGAGGAAGGATCGATGTTTTCGCCGGGGCGAGACGATGGAGGCGATGGAACGGGACGGAAACGCGCGTGTGATTTATGATAGAGACGTTGGATGCGCGCGCGCGCGTCGATCGGAGGAGGTCGACGCGGTGGACGGCGATGGAATCGGTTGGATTTGGAGACCGTGTCCACGAGACCCTAAACTGACCGCGTGTTCGATCTTCTTTTCACCGCTACGTAGGACTTTGCCGAACGTCACGGCTATGTCAAGGGTGTGGTTACGGACATCATCCACGACCCGGGTCGTGGTGCTCCGCTCGCCAAGGTACGAACTTTGCTCGGCGCGCGCTCGACGGCGACACCTGCTCGTGGCTCACGGTTCGCGTTGAGGCTCAAGTAGGGCTTTGGGTTTTGTGGCGCGCTGCGCGCCCCGCACGAGCCTCTCGGCGTCCGCGTGGGAAGAATGCAGCTGCGAAAACGCACAGAACGCGATGACTGACGATGATTACCTCGCTTTTTTTGTTACGATTCGTAGATGACTTTCCGTCACACCAAGCAGTACCGCCACCAAAAGGAGCTCTTCATTGCCGCCGAAGGTACGTACACCGGTCAATTCGTGTACGCCGGTAAGAAGGCTGCCTTGGCCATTGGTAACGTTTTGCCGTTGAGCGCCATGCCGGAAGGTACCATCATCTGCAACGTCGAGTCCAAGCTCGGTGACCGCGGTACCCTCGCCAAGGCGTCTGGTGAATACTGCATCTTGATCTCCCACAACCTCGACACGGGCTTCTCCCGTATCAAGCTTCCGTCTGGCGCCAAGAAGACCATTCCGTCTGGCTGCCGTGCGACTGTGGGTCAAGTTGCGGGTGGTGGTCGCTGCGACAAGCCGATGCTCAAGGCTGGTGCGAGCTACCACAAGTACAAGGTCAAGCGCAACAGCTGGCCGAAGGTTCGTGGTGTGGCTATGAACCCGGTTGAGCACCCTCACGGTGGTGGTAACCACCAGCACATTGGTCACGCCTCCACTGTGCGCCGTGACTTGTCGGCTGGTGCCAAGGTTGGTCTCATTGCGGCGAGACGTACGGGTAGACTTCGTGGCGCCAAGCCGTCCGAGGCTGATTAAACGGCTCATCTTAGTTTGGAAATATAAAGTTACCAACCATATATCAACGTCGGCTCGTACGCGCTCGTCATTCGGCGTATCTTTCGCTCTTCTTCGTTTTGCACGCAAAGATAATTACCATCCGTGAGTAAAGTCCATCTCTCGGGCGGCAGTCTCTTTGCAACATTAACGCCGCACGCGCTCTCGCGACCGACCGATCCATCCCACTCGTGGGATCCGGTTGGACTTCGTGAGCGCGAGCGCACATTTCTCCTTTGTCTCTAAAAACAGTGCACTTTTTCTCACGCACCTCTCTCGTTGTCGCCAGATGCCGGAGGGTGATCCCGAACGCAACGCCCGTTTGGGCGTGCGCGCTCGGCGATGGGCGCGCGCGAAACGTAAGCGCCGCGCTGCGGACGCCTCGGCGTCCCCCATAGTCGAGTTTCGCGTCGTCTCGTACAACGTGCTGGCGCAAACGTATGCGCAGACGCTCGCGAGAGCGCTCTACCGCGTCGGTTCTCATCGTCTCGAGTGGGCCTCGCGCTCGAGAGCGCTGTCTGAAGAGCTAAACGTGCTCAATCCCGACGTGCTGTGTGTCCAAGAGGTGGAAGAGGCGTCGTGGAAGACGCTCGGGAAGGAGTTGAGCACGCGCGGGTTGGTTCGCGGAGCGTTTACCAAACGTGAGGGAAGCTCTATGAAACGAGACGGCTGCGCCATCTTTTACCGGCGGGAAATATTCGACTGTGAATTTAAAGAGGATGTTTCCTTTGCCAAGTATGGACTCGGTGAGAATGCGGCGTGTATCATGATTCTCAAGCACCGGAGACGGGACGATTTTCGTATCGTCGTCGCCAACGCGCACCTCTTGTTCAACCCGAAACGAGGCGACGTCAAGGTGGGACAACTTCGGGTGCTTTTGGACATGGTGGCGAAAATCAAGGCGGGCATTCACGAGCGTGGAATCACCTCGCACTGCATCGTCTGCGGCGATTTCAACTTTTCCCCAGAGTCGCCGCTGTACGATTTTGTCTTGTGCGGTAAAATGGACTTGGAGGCTGTCAATCGTCGCGAACTCTCTGGGTCCCTCGTCGACGGCTCAGCGGGAGAAGATGAGACGCACGACGCGGACGATTATTTACACGGGGAAACGATGACATCGATATCTCGCATGGGATGGGACTTGCAAGGCTTATCGCTCGCTCTGGGTACGAAGAAATTTGAGAGCTTTGTCGCGCGTCACAGTCTTAAACGCGAACTTCGGAGCGCATACGTAACAGTCACTGATCGTGAGCCAGCGTTTACGACGTGTCACAGTAAATTCTGTGGCACGAACGATTACATATGGCACAGTCGGTCTCTCGAACCCACGCGGGTGTTGCAGTGTCCCCAGCTCGAAGACGTTGTGCGACACGGAAAACTTCCATCCGTGCGCTACGCGTCTGATCACGTCTCCATCGCCGCAGACTTTTGTACTTGATGAAGGCACTTAGAAGATAGAGATTTGTAGGATAAATAGGCTTGACATATCGGTAGCATAGAATTGTACACACATCGTTTTGGTATTATAAATACATCCTTACGCGTTCGCCTGATCTACAATGCGTTTGAGTGTTCTCATCAGTTCCGTAGCCTGCGCCCGAAAGGGCTCTTCGAGTTCGGCAGCGAGTTGAGCCTTCAAGACATCGATCGAGTGCGTGAGTCCCATGGTACGTTCACGATCACGTTCGAGGTACACACGCAGCAACTCATGCTCTATAGTGGCGCGTTCTAACTCTGCTTGAGAAGAATTGCACGCGTCGTGACTAGAAATCTCGTATCCTTCGTGCAACTTTCTATCCAATTCATCCTCCGAAATGAAGTCTAAGTCGGCGAGGTAAAACTCCGAGTGCGAGCCATCGATGGGCCTAATCTTCAGCCCCATCCCGAATTGTGCAAACTGACCCTTCATATGGGCATCGTATTCCTCGCACTGCACCAAGGCTTGCGCAGGCTGCGCGTCGTCTGGTTCGTTGTCGTGCATGTCATCCCACGTCGCCATCTTTCCCTTTTTGTTATCCGGCTTGCCGCTCGATAACTCGGGAATCAACTCTTCAGCAATATCGTGCAAGTTTACCTTTTCTGATTCACTCTCCTTGCTGCTCGACGCCGCAGCCTTTCGTTTTGTCGCCGTCGGTTTTTTCACCGTCGATCTCGACTTGGCCTTGTTGTTGTTGTTGTTGTTATTGTTGTTGTGTCCTTGGAAGAGCCCTGTGAGCGCGTCTGCGGCGCCGAGCGCCTCTGCGTGGTCGCGATCGTACGTCCCCTTGACCTGATTCAAATGCCTCGGGTTTGGTACAAACAACGGTCTCGTAGGCGTTTTACGATGCGCTTCATCGGCAGCCGGAGTCTGCGCGAAAAGCTCTCTCAGCTTATCCTCATCGACCCCAATCCTGCTCAGCTGCGCGCGGCTTACCTCGTACGACTGCGTGTTCGGCTTGAGCTTGAAAATTTGACCCCCATCCGTCGCTCCAATGTCATCCTTCGCCCCAGCAAGAATCATGATGGATGTAAAAAACTCATCCGGATTCGGTTTCCCGTACCAGTACGAGTTCTTATCGAAAGTTGGTCCGAAAATCATATCCAACATAAACTCGACGCGCTTGCGGTACGGCAGCTCTGCGCCCGCGTTGCGCATGTGCCCCAAACCCAAAAACCGAAGTAAAGACTTGGTGCGCTGTAAAATTTTCCTACGCATCCACGCGCGCACCGAATCCGTCGCACTCGTCAGTCTCTAATCACACCCATCGCGCGTCGTCATCCTTGCGCGCGCGCGCGTCGTCATCGTCGTCGTCCACGCGAAATCAAAATCTTTCGAGAGAATTCCGTCCGTCCCCTACAACGCGTGTGAACCCTCACGGCACACGATCATTCTCGCGCCCTCATCGTACCTTCGCTGATCCACGACGCGCATCTTTTTCGTCGACGCGCCACGACCCCTCTCCGTTTTCCCCGCGTCGCTCATCGTCCGTTCGGGTCGTCTCGTTCCGTCGTCGCGCGCGTTGTGACGCGCCCGTTTTCGCGATCGCAGTCGTGAAACAAGGCACCCGAACACGACGACGACGCGCGCGCCGCGTACCCTCCCTCGCGTGTGACAATGATTACGGATTTTGGTTTTGTGTTTCGAGCGTCGTCGGTCACGCGGCGGTTTTCTGGTTTATGAACCGCGAGAAATACGAAACGACAGACGGAAAACCGATTGAAACGGATGAACTTCGCGTTCGGTTCACGACGCGGACGGACGCACGGACGGACGGGCGGGCGGACGCACGCACGCACGCACGCACGAACGGGCGGAGGAGAAACGAAACCGACGGGTCGAACGCGCGCCTTCATCTCGCCGCGTACGTTTCCCCTCCGGTGAATTTGCTTGATTGTTAAAAGATGATGATGACGATGATTTTACACACGCACGTACACACTACTGTGACGACACCATCGGTGCTCCACCGTCGTCGTCGCCGCCTCTCCCCCACCGAACGATCGCCCCGAGTCTCCGCACCCGTTCCGAACCGCCGACGCCGCCCGCGTGCACGCGCCTCGCGGCGCGCACAACCCCACCCGCGACGAGTTCCGGTTCCGTCCATCGCCGGCGCTCAATCGTCGAAAACCACGTCAAGGCGGCGCCTATGAGCACGCACGCGGCCGCGCGCTTCGACGCGCGTCGGCTCTGCATGAGCAACACCGCCGCGGGCATGACGACGGCGATGAGAAACACGGCGAGGAGGTCGAATCCGAGCGTTTCGTGGTATTTATGGTGGTGGTGGTGGTGACGATGCTGCGCGGGCGACGACATGGACGGTTGACGGATGGACCCCGGGCGGAATGTAATGTGTTTCGAGCGGGTGGTCGCGCGCGCGTGCGTTTTGGTTTAAAACTTGGTTGTTACCGATGGATTTAAAGTTGTTACCGATGATGGTTGGATCGATGGTTGGATGGCTCAACTGGGCGGTTGGGTGGCGCGAGTCGTCACAACGTTCGCGCGCGGACGCCGATGCCGACGCGATGGCGCGTGACGTGGACGCGGGACAGGGGGAAGAAGAAGAAGAAGAACCAACGAAAGTTTGATGGGTATTTGGATGTGGATGACGATGGGAAACGGGTGACGCTTTACGACGACGCGGGTGGTGATGATGATGGTGATGGTGGGAGCGGGACGCGCAGAGGCCGAGGTCGACTTGAAACGATGATTACACGTGGACGATTGAGCGATGACGTCGCGAACGGGTTGGAAGCGGGGTGCGAGATTGATCTCGGAGATACTTATGCGGTGTATTTAGACGAGGTGGTCACGACGACGACGACGACGATGACGATGGGTGGTGGTGATGGTGTGAGAGCGGGTGAAGAGCGGACGATGCCGCCGCCGACGCGCGCATCTTCGGGCGGCGGCGTTCGAGCGGCGAGACACGGGTACGTGAATAAAGCGTTTGCGAAAAAGTTTATCCCGCCAATGTTAAAGACGACAGCGACGAGGGCGGCTGCGGTGTCTGATGGTCGGGCGCCGTTGGGGAGTTTGAATCTTCAGCGTCGCGTAGCGGGCGGGACGGTTGAGAAGGAACCGCCGGTGGGCGCGTTTGCACGAGCGCTTCTCGCTGCGGGTGGGGATTTCGACGCGATGCTGGCATCTGTGGTGGATTCGGATGACGATGATGGGAGTGAAGATGATGATGATTTAGTGCCGGTGACGACTTCAACGGTTGGTATGGATTTAGCGGCAGAGCGCGCGGCGTTGATGTGTCGTGTGGCTTCGGGAAGGTCGGCGTCGGCGGTGAAACCAGAGGCGCCGAAGCGAGCGGTGGCGACGACGATGAGTGTCGATCGCACGGTGGCATTCCCTCCGCATGATTATCGAGGTGCCGAGTTTAAAGTTGCGAATAGCTTTAAAAACGTGCGCGAATATCAAGCCTACTTTACCACGGCACTTTGCGAACAGCTCAAGTTGCGTTTGCTCGGGATTTCAAAAACCATGCATCAACTGCGTGTGGACGGAGAGCAGTCGCAACACGGACCGCAGAATCCGCAATTGTTACAGAAAATCCTGTGGTCGAGACACAAGATTCGCTATTACACGCAAGTTGAGCTCAACTCTCGCAGGTTTGTTCCAAAGAATTCGACGGACAGAGTCGAAAAGACAATGCAACTGATTGAGGTCAAGGACATTGCGGTGAATCAAGGTAAAAAGAAGGAGTGGACGAAAGGGGATCTATACATTGTGAGCACCGATCCCATGTTCAACGTGCTATCGATGAATGAAGTGGGAGATAGAAACCGCGCCCCATGGACCGGTTTGCTCGAAAATCTCTGGTACGGATTGGATAAATTCAACAGATTTGAAGCACGTTTTCTTGGGCCGAAACCGCCCCGCTTTCGAGATAATTCAACAGTCGGCAACCTTTACGCCATTCACGCGCTAAATGCACGCTCGGAGACTGAAGAACTAGACTGTATTCAAACGTTGAGCGAGGGTCAACCTCACCCTCTACTCGACTGTTTGCTCGGCAAGCCACCTCCCATGGAGCTTCTTGAAGAAGCGGATCTCTACCTCACGGATTCCGAAACAGGCGTCGAGGCGCTGCAGAAACAATTTCAGCTGAATGAAGACCAAGCACAGGCGGTTTCAGGCGCTCTCGCGAGTGTGACATCAGCTTCTAAATTGCCGATACGACTGATTCACGGTCCTTTCGGTAGTGGTAAGACGCACACCATTGCCGCGTTCATCATCAAAGCTGTCGAGTGTCTCAAGTCTACAAATGGTAGAATTATGATTAGTGCGCACACGAACGTCGCCGTCGATCGCGCTTTGCAAGCACTTCTTAACCTTGGATTTGAAGATTTCATGCGAGTCGGTAGTTTGAAGAAGATTGATCCGAGAATTTTACCCTACTCACTCCACAGCGCAAAGACAAAGACAAAGCAAAATCACCTCAAAGAGTTGCAGTCGATGCTCGACGAGACATCGTCACACAGTGCGCGCGCCATCCTCCAAGCTGAGATTGATAGATTTACGAATTCTAAAGAAGTCGAAATACGCAGAAAGCTATTGAAGAAGTGCCGCGTGGTCGGAGTGACGTGTTCGTCAAGTTGCAACGATGAGTTGAAGAATATGACGTTTGATGTTCTCGTCCTGGATGAAAGCTCTCAAGTCATGGAGACTAGTAGCTTGATGCCCATCGTTCAGTCTCGGTGTAAGACGCTCGTCGCCGTCGGCGATCCGAAGCAGCTTCCACCCGTACTCGAGAGCACCGAGACGGCCTCTCAAGCGGGGAAAAAGTCGAAGAACACCACTCGCGATCCGCTCAAGAAGACGCTCTTTTCGCGCATGTGTGATTGCGGCCATTCGCAAACTACGCTCCGTACACAGTACCGTCTTCACCCAGCTCTCTCTGCGATTTCGAATCAGTTCTTCTACGAAGGCGTACTCCGCGATGGCGTCACAGCCGCTGACAGAGAGGGAATTATCACAATCTCGACGGGTGGAAGGTTGCCGCCGATCACTTGGTGGGATACCACTGGCTTTGACGAGAAGGTTGGACTGAGCAAACTGAACACAGCCGAGGCTCAACGAGTGAGCTGCGTCGTCCAATGTCTCATGGACAACAAGATTTCCGCTCAAGACATCGGTGTGATATCGGTCTACAAGGCTCAAGCTGATTGCGTCTCAAAAAATCTCGCTCACGCATCGGATCGGATCCAGCAAAACGAGGATGAAGATGCTGAACAAGTATCTTCTCCGTCTGATGTCCAGGTGAGCACTGTGGACGCTTTCCAAGGTCAAGAGAAGGAAGTAATCGTTCTTACTCTATGTGGGGCATCTGTGAGCTCTTTTGTCACCGATGAGCGCATGAATGTCGCGTTGACTCGAGCGAAGAGACATCTCATAATCGTAGGCGCCGCGGCTCCCGTGCAAAAGAGTGGAGCCACTTATTGGTGCGAAATTCTCAAGCGCGCGCGTAAAATGCCTAATGGTTACATTCCCGCGTCGCAACAGACGAACGCAGTTCTGCAGAAATGGGGCCCAGTCGAAAAGCAGCGCAACGTAAGAGATATTCTGTGTTCACCCAGCTCTGAACCAGAACTATCGCAGACCTTTGTACGACAGATGGACGCTTTGCGCAAACTTGGCGTCGATCAAAAGATGTACTGGGAGCTTTATTGCGACATGATGCGCGCCGTCAACTATGAGCACGAAGAGAGTCGCGTCAACGTGGCCACATCTGTCCTCTTTCCGCTCATCAGGTCCATGTATCCACAATTAGTTGGCGAAGACGGATCCATCGCATGGAACAAGTCTAAAGCTCGCAAAGTGCTCACTCTCGATGTTCTGGGTCTTCTTCGCGATTACGTTATGCACGAGTTTGGTGCAGAATGGGGTCAGCTCGATACGCTTATCGATGCGTTCGAAGACCGAGAAGAGTTTGAGAAAGACCCGACGCGTTTCGGGTGGCTGTGCCTGGAGGACGCCAAGAGCCATGGCGTCCACGGCGCGCGCACGTGGGCGAAAAGTGACTTCATTCCATCCGATGCCGAGGATTCATGGTCCAGCGACGACGACGACGATGACAGTGCCGATGACGATGATACATTTTGATTGATAAAGCGTAGAAAACTAGCATTTTTTCAATTCTATACGATTAGCTTTTGAACGCCTCTTCTCTCTCTCTCTTTTGTGCGGAAGAACGAGACTTCAACCGTCACTTTCACGCACACGCGTCACTTTACGCCTCGCGACGACACCGCTCGTCCGTTTGAAGCGTGGAAAAGACAAATCAAATCGTTCTTCCGTCTCATCGACATCTCTCGCTCGATAACACGCGAGCCGCTGTCCGTTGAAAATGCTCGCTCGCGCACCCATCGCGCGCGCTTCTTGGCAACCGGCTGACGACGCCTCGACTTCGCTGCTCGAAGAAGCTCTCGCGCACGCCCGCGGCCGCGCCGTGACGGCAGAGTTAAAGATTGTTGAACTCGAACGAGCCGTTCAAGAGAGCTCCATCACGGCGCGTCGAGCGGAAGAACGCGCGAATGCGTTGGGGGAACGAGCAGTGCGCAACAGCCAGTTAACGGCGTCGACTCTGGAATGTAACGCGGTGAAAAATCGCTGTGAGGCGTTAGAGACGGCAAACGGACGATTGCGTGAAGCGCTCAAACAAAAGACGGCCCGTGTCGATGAGCTTGAGGCGGAGGTGGCGAGTTTGAGACGTGATGAGACTCAGGCGTTGGATGACGAAGATGCAGCAAAGAGAGCTGAGCAGCGCGAACGAGAAATTGTTCGATTACGTCAAGAGTTATCGCGACAGGCGCAAGTGATTGCAGATGCGTATAGGGACGAGGTTCAAAAGTTGCAATCGGCGCTGGCGGAAAGTCAATCAAAATCTGAAAAATTGACGGTTGAAGTTGAAGAGGCAAAGAAGAGAGCGTCGGCACAGAAGAAGGCATCGCGCCACAAGCACGAGTATCGCATGTTTGAGTCTCCTTACGCTTACGCCAAGTATTCTGAAAAGACGTCGAGTGATGCATCTCGCGCTCGAACACCACTGGCTCCTAGGGACGAAAATGTCTTTGAACGTCTCGCTACTCCGAAACAAGTGGCGTCGCCGAGGCGTTTGGCGCCGTCTCCTAGAGGCGTTCGATGATTCGTCTGTAGCTATGTATCTTTACGATTTGTTATCAAAGCGGCAATTTAGAACTAACTATTTTTCATTTGTTTAACGTCGACGACGTTTCTTTTCGGCAAGCAGCTCGCCGACGCACATCGAGCACCTTACGTATTCGTAAAACTCTGGAAGAGTGAAGCCAGACGGTCCCCAGACTGGATGCTCATCAATGGCGTCGAAAGCTGCGCCAGAAGAGCACGAGTCGCAGAACGCGCGGAAACACGATACGCATCTGAATGTCACGTGGCCAGGGGCAGCTTCTTTGGCGCACACCAAACATGAGTGCTGCGGGCACTTCCAACCTTTCTGCGGCACGGTGCGAATGTACGCGCAACCCATTGAAGTAATGCGTGGACATGAGATGCAGCGGATCTTCATGCCAGCCTTCTCCGGAGGTAAGAAAGCCGGTGGAATATTTTTACATTGCCCAGGAGCGGCGTTGCAGTACATACAGGTGTGTTCATGGAGCGTCCACCAGGAGGGATCTTCGACAACCTCAGCCCTCTTTCGTTTGCGTTCGATGGCTGTGTCCCAACGTTCGTCGTCATCTTTGCCCAAATTGGGCTCGACACTGCGACTGGGTGGAATTTTCTCCAAAGCTTCGGCAACTGACTTTGACGGCTGATCAGAAATCTTGTTCAAGGTGGCTTTGTTCCAGGTGATTGATTTACCATCAGAGTTGAGTGTGATAAAGTTGGTGGTTTCCTTCACTGGCTCGAGCCCCCAAACGCGATTTGCAACGATCCATAAGTGATCCGCCACTGGAACACCAGAAGCATCAATCTTATCACTATACTCACCATCCGCAAACATAATGGACGTCGTGTTTGAAAGAAGGCCCTGCTGGCGTCTCAAGTTGTCGAAGCGACAGAACAAGAACGAAACAGCATTTTGCGACGAGGCAGTGTTGTATCTCGCCACGGCGTAGAGCGCGTGTCCGAGAGACTTATCTGCCTCATCGATGCGTTCATACTGGAGCTTAGCGATCTGCATGTACTTCATGATAGAATCCAGCACGTTCTCATCTTTTGCAACGATGAGTACCCTGTGCGCATCCTTACGGAGCTTGCGGAAAGTGTGCATCAACGCGTCGGCGGGATGCATGTCGCCAACGGGAATGTTGAAGAACTTTGTCAGAGGGGCCGGTACAACTGGCGGCTCCACCACGCGTTCCGTAGTTCGGAATGTAAGCGTATTTATCAGTGGTTCTGAGAACGAAGAAGACTTACTCACTGCTGGAGACAACTCCTTGAACAGAATTGCTGTAAAATGTCGCATTTCGTTGGCGGTGACTCCATTCAAAGGCGAGTCTTCCGAACTACTCTTCGATCCTCCAAGGAAGAACGTCGAGAGCACCGGAGCACTTCTCTCCGAAATGAGCTTTGATACAGTTTCAAGATTAGAGCCTTCGCGCCATTCATCGCAGATGATGCTTTTGAAAGTCATACTCTTGATTGCTGCGCTAGAACCGAGGCACTCGTACGGCATCAGCACGTAATCAAAAGACAGATTCTTCAACACAGGAGCATTCGCTGGAGTTTTCTCATCTTCTGGCGTCATCAAATTGATGCTACGAAGAGAGGTGCACCACTTGTGTAGGTCAGCGACCCAGAGATGCACAGTTTCTCTGCTGCACACGATTAAATGCTGACCAGGTTCTCGCAAACCGTCGCGCACCCACTGAATGAACGCCAGGGCTGTCAGGCGCTTGCCCAATCCAGTTTCGAAAGCAATCATCCCTCCCAAACCTAAAGTAAAGCGATCTCGCATCCAGTGCACCGCTTCTATTTGATGTTGCTTCAAGTGTTTCCAAGGTGGCAAGTCAGCGTGCGGAGCGCCATTCTGTGGCACGTGCGGCGCATGCTTCTTCATGTGCGCAAATGCCTCTTCCAAAGTCTTGGTGGCATCATCAGCGCTCATCTCATTCAGTCGCTTCATCTCATCAGCGTTAACCTCGGTGCATTTCGCCTGGATGCTGTTCAAGAGCTCACGTGAAGTTGCGTTCAGTCCGACCAGAGCCGATAGACGCTCCCAGAGAAGAGTGATGGTGGTGACACGCTTCGCCGCAGTCGAAGTGGCGAGTGGGAAAACCTCAACTTCTATCTTTTCCTTTTCCTTCTCTTTTTCCTTTTCTTTCTCCTTTTCTTTCTCCTTCTCTTTCTCCTTCTCTTTGCTGAGTTTGGTGGCGATTCGACTCGCTGCGGCCGCCGCAGCAACTTTCTCTGGATCATCCGCCCAAAACACGCTACTGTTCCTCGGCTCGTCTGTGCTACCGTCCTCAAGGTAACCACACGTCAAGAAGCGTTGCTGTTCGAATTCTGGATCACTATGTGCTTTGCAGAAAGCCATCGGTTGACCGCTCAACGCCTGACGCAAGACGACTTGCTCGTTCGCTCTCGCGCAAAGCGGATGAAAGGCGTGGAAACACTTGTGCATCGCGCATTGCGTGCACGCACCAGTTTCGTTGCACACAGAACACTTGAGATTCATGCGAGAAGCTTTAGTGCCCGACATGTCCACGATCGGATGACCCTCTTCATCTCGAATGATTTTCACTTCCGGGAGATGTAATGCGCACGCCAGGTGGGCGTGATGTCCTGGAGTCAGCCACGGCATAGCCCATCTTGACGGCGGAACGCAACGCACCAGAGCCCCTCCAGGGTGTGGACAGAATGTGCAAATCCCTCTCGGCGTACCGACGCTGACGAGTGGACCTTTCGTGACGCCCTCTTTACATCCGCGACAGAACCAGTCGCCCGACGGAACCTTGGTGAGTCCGTAACACGACATATGCACCTGCACGTCGCACGCATCGCAAAACACAATCTCATCCGTGCTGTGCCAATAATCGGGAAAGCCTTCGCCACACACGTGGCACACATCCGCATCGCTCGCTTTTTTCCAGAGCGCGGAAGTCTCAGCAGGAGGCGGCGGCGGAAGCTTCCCCTTTGGCCGAGTCTGATGCGGTGGCGCCTTGAACTGTCCCGGCTTCACCGGCTTGCCGTCCGGTGTCTTTCCGTATTGTAACACGTGAAGATGACTCGCGAGACCATCTGCTTTTGACTGCAGTTTGGCGTGACGCTTCTTCGCATCCTTCGCGTACGCCTGCGCCTGGAGAGCTAGATACTTCTTGTTCACCGCAAACTGATACGCACTCGTCGCCGCCGCTGCCGTCATCGTCCACTCCGGAACGCCGGTCGGTTTACGCGCCTTGACTCGCTCCAACACTTCACCCATCGTCGGTGTCACTCGACCACCGTTGAGAGATTTCGGACCGAGCGCGAACGTCTCCAAAAATGACATGATGGACGTCGTCTTCATGCTCGCCTCGTCAAAGTCTACGATTGCGTCTCCCCTATCTTCAAACAAACCATCAAACTGCCCCGGGCCCTCCCCACCCACCGACGCACTAGCCCCATCGTACTCACTCCCATAATCTCCCTTGACGTCCAAATCCTCAATCGTCGCCATCCGCGCGTCAATATCCGCCATCCACGCCGACTCATCGTCCTCGCCAGCCTCGCCCGCCGCCGCTCGCTCCCCTCTCGTCGTTGCCTCGCCACCATTCACCCCGCTCACATCCTCCGCGCTCGACACTCTCGCCACCAACGCCGCGATCGCATCCCCATCCACACCGTTCGCGCACTCCGGATCCGTCTCCACCGCTCTTTCCTCATCCGTCATTTTCTGCGAGTGATAGAATGCGAGTGGAATGCAAATCAGTGTACTCGATCCCTCCTCCTTCCTTCAACGAAAACCCCTCACCGTCGCGTTTCCGTCGGATCCACAAACCAACTCCACGCGGTACCGTCGTCGTCTCCTCGCCTCGACTACTTCACACGTCACCGACGCGTCGTCGTCGGGTCGTCGTCGCCGCGCGCGCGTCTCGATCTGACATAATTAACTGCAAAATGTGCTTTCTTCACGAACGCACGTCAAGCGCATGCATGCATGCATTCAATTTTACATGTGGTGGCGTTTGTATGTGGATGCCACCACATGTAAAAAGTACAAAACGCGCGCCGCTCGTCCGTTGGAAATATGAACCGACGGATTGATGCCTTGGTGGAATAAGATGCGCTGGTTTTTGGCTGCGTGCGCGCACGCGCGAGTCGTCACCTCGCGACGCGACGACAGAGGACGAGGGAAGAGTTATTTCTTCCGTTTCTTCTCGCCTGTTCGCTCTTCGAGGCGGGCGTCGATGGCGACGTGTAATACGACGACGACGACGACGACGACGACATCGTTGACCGCGACTGGAGAATATGTGAAGAATATTTTCAGTCGATTGACGCATCGTGACGCGCGTCGCGGGATGATGCCGGGGTCGGGAGAGCCGAAGATGACGACGGAAGGGAAAGAGGAGTTTGCGATGATGAATTACGAGTTGTATCGACGGATTCCGTTGAGTGCGAGGGTGGTGTTGGCGGCGACAAATGCATTTTATTGGTTGCTGGCGTGGAGGCTGGCGAGAGCGACGAATTTGGAGTTGCCCAAATGCGCGAATGATTTGTGCCGGTCGCACGGGGTTCACGCGGTGTTGGTGTTGACGATTGCGTCGGCATCGTCGTATTATCACTTTATTCAGCTTGGGTTGCATCACGAGGCGCGTAAGGTGAGAGAAAAGGCGGCTTGCGCTTGCTTCAAGTTTACCGGCTTTTCGTTTAACAGCGGGGGGAAGCGCAAGTCGTTGGTAAAGTACTGCGGTGGTGACGACGACAGAGTGGGTGGACACCGTCGGTCTCCTTCCATGGCGTTAAAAGTGGCGTCGCTCACCAATCTCAGCGGCGCCGATGGGCTGAACGACGCGCAACGCGCGCACGTTGAGTTGAGCGCCGCGGCGGAAAAGTCGCTAGGCGACAACAAGTCCTGGAGAACCACATGCCCGGGCGTGCTCGAATTCGTGGAGTACCCGGCGTCACTCGTGAAGGCTCTCTGTGGCATGGATGTCGGGTGCGCTTTCGTCTACGGCGTCTTCTGTACGCTGTGTTTCGGGGCGGAGCGGATGTTACACGCCGGTCGTCTACCAATAATTTTCCTTTTCGCAGCCATGTGGTGTCAACGATACGGCTACTACTGGGGCTATGTCGTCCTTCACTCTATTTGGCACGCGCTCAGTGCCGCACTTATGCTCGAGTTTCTGCTATCGCCCAGCTTTTGATAATGGTGGTTGTTTCTTCTTGTTTTGTACCGTATTACCCACCGTAAAACAATGCTATCGTAAAATTTTTATCACATGTGTAATCTATAATTTCTATCTAAAGCAGCATTACTATCGGCATTACGCGGCGGCGCTTTGATCCTGGCTCGTCGATATTTTCGAGTAGAACAAAATGTATCCGTGTTCCGAACCGCTAGAAGAATCCTGCGTCGAACCAAAGACGTGCTGCAGCTGTTCCTCATCCACGAGTTCAACGCTGTCGTCGTCGTACAGAAACCACTTCTTCTGACGCTTGGCGAAACACACGTAATGCCCGTGGTTCGGTCCCGAACCGATGTGAACTACGACAGCGAAGAGATTGTACGCAGCGTCCGGATCGACGGCGTCGTCAACCAAGTTTGGAATTTTCAGTTGAGCCGGGAAAACCACTCTATGATTCAACTTGGCGTGTCTCCCGATGCTTTCGATGTACTTGAAACGCTTCAAATGTAAACATAGAACGTTTGGTACGCTTTGAATGAGCATTCGCTTCTGTGCCTCGTGAAGGCCGCCGCATCTATCGCATTGAAACTTATCCTCCTTGCCCAACAGTTCCTTGGCGCTGAAGTTGTTGAGACACGCCGTGATGGATGAGTTTTGCTCAATATCAACAGACAAGTCTAAAAAGCACTCCTCACGGTTGGTTGTGTTCTCACACCACAAACACCGCGTTTGATTTGCCAGTTTCCCCTCGAAGACGTCGTGAATCCAAGTCTTTTGTTGAGGCTCATACCGTCCGTTTTCCTTGAGCTCCTTCTCCAAGTTTTCGCAGCACTCATTCAATAAGAAATTCAGAAACTCGTGCGCATCTTGATGCATATGCCCGCGAAACAGCATGTTGTCCATCTTCAACCGGTCGATGAATGGCTTCGGAGCGACGTACCCGGTGCGTTTCCTCTGTGAGGAAATCTCGTGAAACAGATCTCCCAACGCGCCCAACAAACTCTCTGGAGGCTTACTCCCCACACCCGACGACGACATCGACGTCGTTTCCTCCCTGTGCTCGATCAACCGCCTTCGAAACGGTTCGCACGCGTAGAGCGCTTGAAGAACCGAGTTACAGTAGCACGTGTTTCCGAAGTTTTCGAGTCCGAAAAACTTTTCATCCTCTGGAAAGGATTCACCGAGGGTGTGTGCGGACACCTCGCTTCGAGCTGCATCGGCGATTATTCCAGACTTGACTGCGGATCCGCTTCCGCCGAAAGACTTGACAAAGTTTAAAAGCCCCATCGTCGTATCGTCGGTCGCTCCCGGCGTCAACGGACGGGGTGTCAAACTGTGAAGTACAATTGATCCAGAACCAGCTTCTTTGGTTTGGTATGTATGCAAATTCGCAAACTTGGCATGTAACATAGATTACAAGTTGACTGAGATTACAAGAGGCTAGATGATGAAAGGGTGCTCATTCGGCGCCAGACTTGAATTCTTCGATGAACCCGTTGACGACACTTTCGTATTGCGCTAAGAAGTGATCCGCGATCATCGTCCGCGATAAAATTATTCTGCTGTACATGTCGAGGTTGACGTCGGCAATGAGCGCATGCTTGGATTTCTTGGGCGCATGCATCCCCATGGAGTGCTGTGTCTTGGACGCATCGCTCGACGTCGTCTTATGGGTGTTCTCGAATGAATTTTCGTGGATAAAGTGAAGAATGCGACCAGCTGGAAATAGTAAGACGGTGCCGCGTTGTTCTTCGTCCCGGCGTTCATCTTCGCTCGACTGTTTCGGTCTTTTGATCACCGGCTCGTATTCGGAAGGCGGGCACTCGATATCATCCATACGCAGAGGAGGTAAATCAGCGCCATAGTAATCTGCCATGTGAGTTGCCTCCTCGTCGCTCACGAGTCGTTCTGCGGCTCGCATGACGGAAATATCTTGATCCAAAGCGAGCACTTCTTGCGCGGCAGATGCTTCGACTTTGTAAATCTTCGCCCGATCTGCCTTGGTGAGAGGTCTCTGAAAATCTTCATCGAGAGCGATGCGGGCACTTCTGATGTATTCCTCAAACAAATCTTCCTCCTTTGACTGCCGTCGAGGTTCATCGCGCGACGCGGCGGCGCGCGCGGTGTGACTGATATCCGTCGCGAGTACGGCGCCGGATATCGTGTCGCCCACTTGCTGATTCGTCTTGCTAAACTCCGTCTTGTCCTTTGAGTCACTCTTACGAACCTCCTGTCGAGGTTTCGGCGCGACGATCCCTGCGATAAAGGCACCGGAAAGACTGGCTAATTTTGAACTCGTCTTGCTCACGCTCTTCCCGATTAACAGACTTTGTCTGTACAGCGAGCTCGTTTCCACGAGATTATCGTGCCGCTTCTTCAAAGATTTGAGCGCTCTCAACCAGTTTGGATACTTGTGCGGGCCATAGTTTTGCCTTCCAACCGCCGCAGCTGCAGCTGCAAATTTTGACGGCGTCGGTCCGAGTGCGCACGCCATCGCAGACTTGCTCTCCTTCCACTTTTCTAATAGTCGCTGCTCGAGCGCGGTTCGAACCACCTCAGATTGCAATTCCGTCACCTTGCTAAAACTCACAAACGGTACGAGATCTGCGTTGTTGACACACGTCGTCACGTACGTTCTGCACGACTCTGCCAACTCGCGACTCAGCGTTGAAGGACACGCAAACGTGTAGCAATGCAAACCAACGGATTGGAATTTATCATCCTGTCGAAGCATCTCCGTGAGAAGCACCGCGACTCCGGCGCCGAGAGAGTGACCGACAATCTTCAACTCGTACCCAGGATGCGCATCGAGCGCTGCAGCGAGCTCACCCTTGATTTTCCGCTCCAAAAATCTCGCCGTCGTTAAAAATCCGCTGTGCGCGTACCCAACCTTCAACTTCCCGTCGTCACCCATCGTGTGATGCGGGCACACGCTTCCGGTGAGATTCGTAATCATATCCTTCGCGCTATGCGTTCCTCGAACGACGAACACGAGCCTTCGGGTGAAATCATCCCGAAACAATACGTATGCTGGTCGCATCAACTGCGGCTGCAAGTCGCTCAACAAAATCGTATCCAACTCCACACCTCCTTGCGCCGCCACCGTCTTCAAATCCGGCGCTCGCCGCAAAGATTTCGAATACCGTATCGCCATTTTCAACTCTTTCAAATTCTTTCCCCAATTCTCCTCAGCCTTACCACCTCCCTCGAGATTTACGCGCGTTCCGTACCGCTCGGCGTCTCGCGCAATCTCCATTCGCATGTCCCTCCTTGACAGCATTCGTATCGCCAACACGTGATCCAACCTCCATATCCCCAGTCTCGCCAGCGCTTCGCTCCAGCTCAACCGCACGACCCGCGCGAGTCTCGACGCCGACTCACCCCAGGTTTCCGGCGGCGCACCGGGCGCGTAATCATACAGCGCGTCCCGTCGCTTACTGGTCCTTCCTAGCGATGTCGTTCCTAACCCGTCGTTCCTTTGCGTCGTCGTCGTCGTCGTCGTCGCCGCCGCCGTTGATGAATCCGACGCGACGTTTCCATACGACGCCACGAACACCCTCAGTTCCACCAACGCCCGTCGCGCCGCGCCCGTCGTCGTCGTCGTCGTCGTCGCCATCGTCTCCCACGCCAACGCAGAGTCTGACGCGGACGACCGACGGTTTGCGTGCGCGTCGCGCGCGTCCACTCAGTAAGACTTTTACAACACGGATCCACCGAGACGACACATCGAGCGCGACGATCGGTATTCCAAGCGCGCGCTGACTGAGTGACTGACTGACTTGATTGAGTGATTGAGTGCTTCA
>Ga0181574_10000052_pt1 | contig 113842 bp, 108 predicted proteins | sample 101ome_24_FD_145600 | JGI IMG/M metagenome (GOLD analysis project Ga0181574, IMG submission 145600) | Coastal salt marsh microbial communities from the Groves Creek Marsh, Skidaway Island, Georgia - 101410AT metaG (spades assembly) | ecosystem: Environmental > Aquatic > Marine > Intertidal... | reverse complement strand
ATAATCCAGCGCGCTTTCGCCAATTTCAGCTTCATCAAAGAGCGAGGGGAAGGAGATATCTGGCACGACACCTCTGTGCTGCGTTGAGTCACCCGAGATGCGGTAAAACTTACTCTCAGTTACCTTCAGTTGGCCCTCAGGTAGGTCAAGCAAGGTTTGCACGGTGCCCTTACCAAAAGACCGATCGCCAATCACGATGCCTCGCCCGTAGTCCTGAAGCGCCCCGGCAAAAATCTCGGAGGCAGATGCGCTAAGTCGATTAATCAATACTGCAACGGGGCCCGCGTAGTAGGCAGACCGCTGTCGCTTGCCGTCTCGCCACACCCGCCGCTCGGCACTTCGGATTTGAACCGTCGGTCCGTATTCGATGAACAGACCAGTCAGATCATTAGCTTCTTGAAGAGAGCCTCCACCGTTATTTCGCAAATCGATGACCAGACCTTCTACGTCTTGCTCCTCGAGCTCGTCTATTAAGAGCCGCACATCCCGAGTGGTGGATTTATAATTCTCGTCGCCCCGTCGAAGTGCGGCAAAATCAATGTAAAACGCTGGAATTTCGATAACACCGATTTTCCGGTTTTTACCGTCAGCATCTTCGATCTCAAGAATATGACTCTGCGCGGCTTGCTCCTCAAGTTTCACCTGATTGCGTTCGATAGCGATTACGTGACGTTGATCCATCTTTCCTTTATCGGGAATAACTTCGAGGCGAACCGTGGTTTCTCTGGGTCCGCGAATGAGGTCTACCACTTCATCAAGCCGCCAGCCTATGACATCCTCGATAGCACCTTCATCACCCTGACCAACCCCGATAATAAGATCAGAAGGGCGCAAGGATCCCTGCTTATCTGCGGGTCCCGCAGGCACCAGTCGAACCACTTTGGTGAACTCGTCATCAACCTGAAGAACCGCTCCAATACCATCAAAAGACAGGCTCATATTGATATCAAAGTTCTCCGCTCTTCGAGGCGAGAAATAGGATGTGTGGGGATCGTAAAGCTCGGTGAGGGCATTTGCGTACACCGCAAACACGTCTCGCTCGTTGTACTGATCGAGTCGATTTAGCTGGTTCTTGTAGCGTCGCTCGAGAGTGGGGACAATTTCTTCTGGCGCCTTGTCCGCAAGCCTCAAGCTTAAAACCTGACTTTTAAGACGCTTGCGCCACCTGTCATCAAGCACATCACTGGACTCAGCCCAAGGCAGATCTTCTGAGTCCAGAGGAAGATATTCGTCAACCGTGAAGTCAAAGCCATCTACCTGTTGTTGCATGGTAGCCAGCGTGGTTTCCAGGCGGGCTCTGAGGGCGCTTTGATAGCGGTTAAACATCATGAACGCCGGCGCCAGCTCACCTGCTCGACCGAGATCGTCGAGGGCCGAACGATAGGCCTCAAAATCGTTAATGTCGGCCGTAGTGAAGAACATTTTTTGAGGGTCCAGCGAGCCAATGTAGGCGTCCAAGTGTAGACCGGATAGGGCATCGTCGTAGGACTGTTTCTCGTAGTGCCGCTGTTCCAGAGTATCGATGAGCTTGACCAGAGTATCACCCTGGATAGAGGTGGGTGTGAGGGCCCATCCGGGCATCGCCCCCAAGCAGCAGAGGGCGATCAGTAGATTGAAGTAACCACCTGGGCGAAGTTTTCGGGTAAGCATCGAGGCTCCAATACTAGTCAGCTATGTGTCGATTAGACACTTAATACAGGCTAAAAGACGAGACCATGTCGATATTGTGAACATTTACTCCCTTTTGCTCAAAAGGGATGACCAAAACGCAGGTAAAGCGCCGAATTGTCTCCTGACCCCTTTGCTACCTCTGCCCTGACAACAATACCGGACTCCTCCTTGAGCAAATAGCTAATGCCTGCTCCCAGAGCGGGGTAAGCGTTGTCACTACAGGAGATGCTAGCAGAGCCGAGCCCGTCACCGTACAGGCAACCAACGCCTCCAAAGACAACGGCGCCCCAGCGTTGCCCTAGACCTACCCTTAAATCGAACTGTAGGTGGCTGTAGTTCTGCCCCAGATAGTTACCCTTGGTGTACCCGGGCAGGCTAATGGAGGAGTACCCCGAGACCGGCGCGTCATCGGTCCAGCGGTTTTTTAACTCAAGGGCGAGTGTGCTGCCGCCTCCCTTAAACCCGAGATTCAGGTGCAGGTAGGTTCTGGCCTCGGCATGGTAGACGTCAAAATCAGCATCACCCTCGCCGGATGAGAGAATCGGCTCATCTAAACCGGGGAAAATCGGATCCACGATGGCTTCATCGTCACTCCCCCGGTAAGCCACGTTGTAAACGCTGGCAAAGGTGCCCGATGTCGGATTTCTGACATCATCTCGGGTGTCAAAATCCAGCACAATTCCTGCCCCTGTCGCCTCAAAACCAAGATAACCGATCTGATCAACGATGCCCCCGCTCCGAGGCGGGAATTCAATTTGATAATTGCTGTTGAGTAATAACCCCCCGATGAACCAAGGGCTATCACCGATTCGCCTCAGGTAGCGCAGAAAGAGCGCATCAAAGTTATCAACGGTCTTTACGTTTGTACCCAGCCCCAGGAAATCGTCGTAATCGTTTTTTATTTTGCCAAAACCCGCCCCCATGCTCAGCCGATTGCGGTCTTGTTGCCAATAGAGGTCGGCAAACAATCCGCCCACGTAGCTATCAGTGCTGGAATAGGTAACAGCCGTTCCCACCATCGACGCCGGTGAGTCTTCATCGAAGCGGAGGGTGTAAGCGCCCAGGGCTCCCACATTGCGCCCTAGCTTGGGATCTACGCTCAGGAGCGGTGTCAATAACCAAGGGCTCTCACTTTTTTCTCCGAAGAGATCAAGATCGATGGCATCGCTAGCCTCATCTTGCCCATGGCTTGTAGCTGAGTAACACAGAACGATTAGCAGTATGGCACTGCTGATAGCACGTAAACGATCCATCAAAAAAAACACCTCATCACTGAAACACGGACCACTTGGGCGTTGGCGCCTTAATCTAGTGTGAGAAGAAACGGTACGAACGATCGCTCACAAAACATTGGCGCGGTATAGTAACCATAAGGCGGCGTTAGTGGACCGACAACAGCCAGAAAAGCATGTTCATAAAGTGGCGAGGAGAGTGCCTATGGAGATTTGTCCACAAGATTCGGGGTTCGGCGCGACAATCCGCGGCATTGATCTGGGCAAGAATTTGGCGCTGGACGAGAAAGAGGCCTGTCGCCTAGCGCTGCTCAGACACAAAGTCATCGCCTTTGAGGGGCAGTCGCTTACCGACGAGGAACTTGAGCGAACCTCCCTACAATTTGGGCCCTTTGGCGATGACCCTTTTATAGCCCCAATTTCGGGCCATCAACACATCATTGCCGTGTGTCGCGGTGCTGAGGAGCAGGCACCGATTTTCGCTGAGAATTGGCATACCGATTGGAGCTTCCAATCGGAACCGCCAGCGGCTACCTGTCTGTATGGCATTACTATTCCAACCACTGGAGGCGATACCTGGTTTGCTGATCAAGTTGCTGCGGCGACAGGTCTGCCTCCGGCCCTCAGGAAGCAGATTGAGGGGAGGAGGGCGATCCACTCGGCCAAATTACCTTATGCACCCGAAGGCGTTTACGGAGAGAGCGACAGGCAGTCGGATCGCAGTATGGACATCAGAGCGGATGACTCCGCCAACGCGACGTTTCTCCATCCTTTGCTTTCACCTCACCCGGAGACGGGGGAAGAGCGGCTGTTTGGATGTGTGGGCTACATTATCGGCATAGAGGGCATGCCGGACGACGAGGCGATTGGCTTATTGATGGAGCTGCTCGGCCATCAAACTCAGGCAGAGTATATCTATGAGCATCAGTGGAAGCGCGGCATGTTTGTTATGTGGGATAACCGCGCGGTTTTGCATAAAGCAACTGGTGGCTATGAAGGTGAAGCGCGTCTGTTACACCGCACCACAATTCAGACCCTTCAGTAAAAACCGGTAACACGAGAATCTGCTAAAAAAACAGGCGGCTATCGCCGCCTGCGCATGATCTTAAGAGCACCAGCGTTTACTTTGGCTGCATGCGAATACCACCATCCAAACGAACGCACTCTCCGTTGAGGTAATCGTTTTCTGCGATGAAAACCGAGAGATGAGCAATCTCTTCAGGCTTGCCCAATCGCTTGGGATAAAGCACTGATCGCTCCAGGGACTGATAGTTTTCCTCGGGCAGCATGTCAAATAGGGGAGTGTGGATGAGTCCGGGCACGATCGTGTTCACCCGTATGCCGTAAGGCACCAGATCTCGAGCCATTGGCAGGGTCATGCCCACCACAGCGCCCTTAGTCGCCGAATAGGCGAGCTGGCCAATCTGACCTTCGTAGGCTGCTATCGACGCCGTATTGATAATAACGCCCCGGCCACCATCTGCCGTAACCGGCTCATTGTTTGACATTGCCTCGGCAGCAAACCGACTGACGTTAAAGGTACCGACCTGGTTCACCATGACCACTTGCATGTAGTTTTCGAGGGGAAACACGCCACTACGCCCAAAGGTTCGGTTCGCGCTGCCAATACCCGCGTAGTTGTTACAAACATGGATACCACCATGGGTTGCCACAACCCCAGCAACAGCCTCCTTCACAGAAGCTTCATCTGCTACATTGACCGAGCTAAAAGAAACGTTGTCAGCACCGTGCCGGTCTATGACTGCTTTAGCACGCTCTGCGTTCAGGTCGAAAATAGCGACTTTCATTCCTTTGGCAACATAGGCATCAACGGTGGCTTCCCCAAGGCCTGATGCGCCTCCCGTAACAATAGCCACTTTTCCTTTAAGATCCATTTAACGCTCCTTTTCCTCTAATTCACGGTTGTTAAGTGTTGGGCTTGCGCGACGTGTCATCGGTTTCCGGAGTGCATTAGTTATTTGCTACCGCGGCACCGCTGTATAACGGGTGAGGATTATTGCATCAGTGGTGGCCCGGTTAAAGTTGAATGCGTGCTGCCGTATGAAGTTCAACGTGCTTGCGTTGTCGCCCACCTCGGCTGTGCGCGGGCGAAAGTAAGGCGTTGAATAGGTAATCAGGTTTCGGGACTGAATTCTGTCAGAGAGGGTCGCGGTAGCGGGGTGCCAACTGGAATCAAGACGTTGGTGACAGGCACCTCTGGCCAGATCGTTAATTTAACATAATATACATTATGCGAAGTATACATTGGCCGTATACCAGGGGTGGCTTTGTCTAGGATGGGACAAACAGGGCTGGTACAACTGTATCGAATAACCTTATTACGTTATCCTAGCGGCCCACCGATGCCATAGCGCGGTGTAATCACATACTCTTTACGACGCCAGAGGCGTTTGGCAATGACGACCGCAATAGAAAGACCTGAAGTGCAGGCGTTCTACGACCGTGGGTCGGGCACGTTTACCTACGTTGTGTACTGCACTCAAACCAACCTGGGCGCAGTGGTAGACCCAGTTTTAGATTTGGATTATGCCTCGGGCACCATTTCGGCGGGTTCGGCGGATCGGGTTGTAGAGTTTGTTGTTGGACACAACCTGTCTATTACCCACCTCTTAGAAACCCATGTGCACGCTGATCACCTGAGCGCTGCCCCCTATCTTCAGGCCAAACTCGGCGGCAACATAGCTATCGGAAGCCAGATTACTGGTGTGCAGCAGATTTTCGCGGAGATTTTCAATGAGGGCTCCGACTTTGTTCCCGATGGTGGCCAGTTTGACCTGCTTTTTGACGATGGCCAGGGCTTCGAAATTGGCGAAATTCAGGCGTCTGCCATGCACGTTCCGGGGCATACCCCTGCCTGCATGGCCTACTTGATCGGTGACGCGCTTTTTGTCGGAGATACCCTATTCATGCCCGAGGCAGGCACTGCCCGCTGCGATTTTCCGGGGGGCGACGCAAAAACCCTATATCGCTCAATCAAGAAACTGCTAGCACTACCTGAGCAAACCCGCGTTTTTGTTTGCCATGACTATCCTGAAGACGATCAGCGTGAGCGCTACGAGACCACGATTGCCCACCAGCGAGACGCCAATATTCATGTAGGGGGGACTATTACGGAAGAGGAATTTGTCATCATGCGTGAGGCTCGTGATGTCACGTTAGAGATGCCTTCATTAATACTCCCCTCCCTGCAGGTGAATATGAGAGCTGGCCGGATGCCGCCAGTTGATCAGAGTGGTCGGCTGTTTCTAAAGGTTCCCATTAATGCCTTCGGCGGGGCTGACATCACCACGCTGCCGCAATCAAAATAATTGACGCCTCGGGGGAGAAATTTAGATGACGCCTAACAAGGACCATACGGACGTGGCCATCGTGGGGGGCGGAGCGGCTGGTATTGCGGTCGCCAGCAGCCTACTCAGGCGAGAGCCTTCACTGGATATCACCGTGATCGATCCGGCTGAAATGCACTATTACCAGCCGGGATGGACCATGGTTGGCGGTGGCATCTTCGACCTGCCGCAAACCGGCAGGCCGATGGCATCCGTGATGCCCAAAGCGGTTTCATGGAAAAAAATGTCGGTGGTGGCCTTCGAACCCGATGAAAATCGGATACTGCTGTCATCTGGCGCAAGGCTATCTTATAACCGCATGGTTGTGTGCCCTGGTCTAACGCTCAACTGGGAGGGTGTCGAGGGCCTGCCCGAGACCCTAGGCCAGAACGGAGTAACCTCAAACTATTCATATAAAACAGCCTCTTACACTTGGGAGCTTGTTCAGTCTCTTAGGTCGGGACATGCTATATTTACCCAGCCACCGATGCCCATAAAGTGTGCTGGTGCGCCCCAAAAGGCGATGTACCTGTCTAGCTCTTACTGGCTTCGCAGTGGTCTCCTTAAAAATATTGACGTCAGCTTTTTCACCTCAACACCCGGATTGTTTGGCGTCGCCGCCTATGTTCCTGCCTTAATGAAGTATGTTGAGAAATATCAGGCTGCCCTCAACTTCCAACACACCCTCACCAAGGTTGATGGGGATAGGCAGGTCGCGACTTTCAAAGATGAACATGGGGATCACCATGAGGTCGAATTCGACATGCTTCATGTGTGCCCTCCCCAATGGGCACCCGACTTTATCCGAGAGTCGACGCTTGCAGATGAGGCGGGTTGGATTGACGTGGATCAACACACTCTCAAGAGCCAGCGCTTCGAGAATATCTGGGCTCTTGGTGACGTTATAAACGCGCCTAACGCAAAAACAGCTGCTGCGGCCAGAGCTCAAGCACCCGTGGTCGCTCACAACCTGTTACAGCACGCGGGCAAACGCGACGGGATTAATCACTACAACGGCTATGGCTCGTGTCCTCTCACGGTGGAGCGGGGCAAAATTGTGTTGGCTGAATTTGGTTACGGAGGCAGGCTGCTGCCGAGCTTCCCGAAATGGCTCATCGATGGGCAGGAGCCCTCCTCCCTTGCCTGGCTATTGAAGGCCAATATCCTGCCAGCGGTCTACTGGGAAGCTATGTTAAAAGGCAGGGAGTGGATGGTGCGGCCCGAGCCACAGCATTGAACGATTTCGAGTGGGTCTGTCACTGATGACAATACCGAGCTGGCTCCAGGGCTATAGCAAAATCACCTTTGGGCGGGATATTACAGCGGCCATCGTTGTAACAATCATGCTCATACCTCAGTCCCTGGCATATGCCCTACTCGCTGGCCTACCTGCTGAGATGGGGCTCTACGCGAGCATTCTGCCTTTGATCGCCTATGCCTTGATTGGCACCAGTCGAACCCTTTCTGTGGGACCTGTTGCGGTTATTGCGTTGATGACTGCAGCCGCTGTGGGTGATGTAACGCGCCAGGGCACGGTCGATTATGCCTCTGCCGCCATCTTACTGGCATTCATGAGTGGGGTTATATTGATTGGGCTGGGTCTGTTGCGATTTGGTTTTGTGACCAACTTCCTGTCACACCCAGTGGTCTCTGGATTTATTACAGCATCCGGGGTGCTTATAGCGCTAAGCCAGCTTCGACACATTCTTGGCACCGAAGCCTATGGGGCGACGTTACCCGAATTGTTGGGTAGTCTGATCGCTAGTATTGGCGACTTTCATCTGCCAACTTTTCTGGTGGGCACAGCGGTTCTGATTTTCCTGTGTCTGTGCCGGAGTTTCATGACCTCTTCGCTGGTTGTGCTTGGGTTTACCCTCTCCAGGGCGGAGCTGGTAACGAAAGCCGCACCCGTGCTCGCCATTCTCGCAACGATCCTCACGGCCATCACCCTTAATCTTGAAGCGATGGGCGTTGCCCTTGTCGGCCAAGTACCCCAGGGTCTGCCCGCCTTATCTGCGCCACATATTGATTGGGAGTTGGTTAAGACACTTGCCCTACCCGCCCTGCTCATCTCACTTATAGGGTTCGTAGAGTCAGTGTCAGTGGGACGAACCCTTGGAGCGAAGCGCCGTCAACGTATTAATCCGGATAGGGAATTAATTGGCTTGGGTGCCGCCAATGTCATGTCTGCGTTTTCGGGAGGCTTTCCTGTTACCGGCGGATTTTCCCGTTCGGTAGTGAATTTCGAGGCTGGTGCTGAAACCCAGGCAGCGTCGATTCTGGCTGCCATTGGCATAGGACTTGCTGCCCTGCTGCTAACCCCTCTGCTCTACTTTCTTCCGAAGGCAACCTTGGCAGCCACAATAATTGTTGCAGTCGCCACACTTATCGACTGGAGAATGCTGGTCCACGCGTGGCGCTTTTCCTGGGCTGATTTTCTGGCAGTCGCTTCTACGATTGGCCTAACATTGCTGCTAGGCGTGGAAGTGGGCGTTATTTCGGGCGTCGGGGTCAGCTTGGGGATGCATCTGTACAAAACCAGTCGGCCTCACTTCGCAGTGGTTGGCTCAGTTAGAGGGACAGAGAAGTTCCGGAGCGTTAAGGCACATGATGTTTGTACTCACCCAACTATTATCTCAATTCGCGTAGATGAGAGCCTTTATTTTGCCAATGCGGCCTATTTGGAGGAAATCGTTTTTGCACAGGTGGCACAAAACAAAGAGGTCCGACACGTTATTCTAATGTGTTCTGCGGTTAACGATATTGACCTAAGCGCGCTTGAGGCTCTCGAAGCAATCAACAGCGGACTGAACGACCTCTCGATCTCTCTCCACGTGAGCGAAATTAAAACGCCGGTCATGACGACCTTGAAGCGAAGTGATTTTTTAACGCATTTGACCGGGGACATATTCGACACTCAGTTTGAGGCCTACGGAACCCTGAGAGCCAAGGAGCGGGTGTAGTGAAACGAGCTCATCTTCTCAGTGCAATTTTCGCTGTCGTTGTGGTGACACTGAGCGCCTATTGGTTAACACAAGATAACTACGTGGACCCCTGCACCACCACTCAGGATCTCGCCGCGGCTGCGATCGCTGAAGAGGGTATGGATCAGGAATCTCTCGTAGACAACGCGTTGATTGAGCGTCGGGATTGCAGCACCCCAGACTAAGCTCTCCCAAGACAGATAGGTTAAGGCAAAGGGCGTTCTGACGCACGCTGGTATACCCGCAGGCCAAGTCGCTCTATTACCCGCTCGGCCGACATGCCTAATTTTTCCTGCCAGCTCTTTCGCGGGACAAAGCGCACTTCCACCACATCACGTTGGTCAAGCGTTGACTGAATATAGCTGTCGGAGGTCATGATGTCGTCAACAAGCTGCTTTTCAAGTGCTTTTTTCCCATACCAGACTTCTCCTGTAGCGACCTCCTCTATGGCTACCTGAGGTCGCCGCTCGTGGATAAACTCCTTGAACAGACCAAAGGTTTCCTCAAGGTCTTCCACAAATTTTTGACGGCCCTCGTCGGTATTTTCGCCGAACATCGTGAGGGTGCGTTTGTACTTTCCGGCGGTCAAAAGCTCAAAGTCAACATCGTTCTTTTTTAGGAGTCGATGAAAGTTAGGGATTTGTGCTAACACGCCGATAGAACCTATTACAGCGAATGGGGCAGCTAGGATTCTGTCTGCAACACAAGCCATCATATAGCCTCCACTCGCTGCCACTTTGTCGACTGCAATCGTGAGCGGCACACCAGCGTCGGTTATGCGCTGCAGCTGGCTAGCGGCCAGCCCATAGCTATGGACAAGCCCTCCGGGGCTCTCCAGACAAACCAGAACCTCATCATCTGACTTTGCCACCGGCAAAATGGATGAAATTTCCTCACGCAAACTGTCAGTCCCCGACGCTTGGATATCGCCCTCGAAACGAAGCACGAATAGACGGGGCTTGGCCGTTGAGGACGTATCTGCTCTCTGTTTTTTCTTCGCTTTGGCGTCGAGCTTAGCCTGTTTTTTTTCGGCCTTGAGCCGTTCTTTCGTGGCCTCAGGTGTCTCCAAAGATTCTTTTACCGCGTCTTGAAAGGCACGGTATTTTTCATTGGTCTGGCGGACTTCAATTTGTCCCTCTCCCCCAGCGCTGCGCCGTCTCTGGCTTATCGCCGCTATGCCCGCTACCACAAGCAGAATGGCGATGACCAGAATAACGGCCTGAGCCAGAAAAACCCCTATTTCACCTAGAAATTCCATCCGTTCTCCGTCCTACTGAGACTCGTGTGAGTCTGTCTTAAAAACCCGTTTCGCCCGAGAGTGCTGCGTGGATCAGCTGCCCGGATATCGACGCCATTGGTGGAATCGTGGGAAGTGACTCCCTGGTGAACCAACCCGCATCCTCTATCTCAGCGGTGTCGAGCACCAAATCACCGCCCGCATAGTCAGCAATGAACCCAAGCATTAGCTGGGAGGGAAAGGGCCACGCCTGAGACCGAAAAAATCGTATATTGCTGACTTCGATCCCGACTTCCTCGCGAACTTCCCTCGCAACGGCCGCTTCTGCTGATTCTCCGGGCTCGATAAAGCCTGCTAGTGTACTGTAAAAGTCGGCTCTTCGCCCTGACGCCGCTGCCAGCAGAATTTCGTCTCCGCGTGTCACTGCTACGATGATGCAGGGATTTAGCCGTGGATAGGCCTGATAAGTGCAGTTTTGGCAACCTAGGGCCTTACCATTATCCCTGAGCTCAGTCGCCGTGCCGCAACGGCCACAATACTGATGGTCCCGCCACCAATGGTGTAATTGCAGGCCACGGCTAAAAACATCGAACACGTGATCGGAAACCCGCCCCAAAAGCGTATATAGGCTGCCTTTTGCATGCTCCATAAGATTGAGTTGCTGCTCGGTCACTTGAATGGTGTAGCAAGGGGTGTTGTGCCAGTAACCAACCGGTATTTCCTGTTGGTAGGTGCCAAACTCCGAGCCTATTTGGTCCCGGGTGTAGAATGAATCCGGCGGCGCGCGTAGTGATACTACCGCCTCCCGACCGACGAAAGGTATAAGAAGATCAGTGCCAGAGGGTGGCTCCGAGACGGGCTGTATTGATAGCATGCTGCGCTCCTAACTGGAGCCCGCATGGTAGGAAGTCGCTCTAGGTTTCACAACTACAAATCAATAATGTCCTGATTCAATCCGGACTTAACCGTCGGCACACAGCGGCGATATACACGACAAGGGTTTACGCATGCAAGAAACGACCTCGCAGGCCTTATGGCATAACTTCCTGGGACCCTCTCCGGTCTGGTACAAGCAATCGATCATTGCTTTTTTGATTCTAAATCCGATTTTACTCTTCACAGCCGGCCCTTTTTTTACCGGCTGGGTTTTGATCGGCGAATTCATTTTTACCCTCGCTCTTGCTCTACGCTGCTACCCACTTCAGCCAGGTGGCCTACTAGCTATTGAAGCAATCGTTATTGGCTTGGCCGACCCCCACACAGTATTTCATGAGGCGGAGGCAAATTTTGAAGTCATCTTGCTGCTAATGTTCATGGTGGCCGGCATCTACTTCATGAAAGATCTGCTTTTGTTCGTCTTCACGAAAATATTATTGAACGTCAAATCCAAGAAGATACTCTCACTCCTATTTTCACTGGTCGCTGCGGTGCTCTCTGCTTTCCTCGATGCGCTGACGGTGACTGCAGTATTGATAAGCGTTGGAGTGGGCTTTTATGCTGTTTATCACAAGGTGGCATCAGGAAAACATCATTCTGTTGACGGCCATGATCATGGTAACGACGAGGACATTACCGATACCCACCATGAAGATTTGGAAGGTTTCAGGGCATTCTTACGCAGCCTGCTCATGCATGGCGCCGTCGGAACCGCACTTGGGGGGGTGTGCACGCTGGTTGGGGAACCGCAGAACCTGTTGATCGCCACTGTAGCCGGCTGGGATTTTCAGCAATTTTTCCTGCTGATGGCCCCGGTTACGATGCCTGTTCTCGCCTTTGGTCTGCTGACCTGCCTTGCGCTGGAGGCGAGCGGAAAATTTGGCTACGGCGCCACCCTCCCTCCAAAGGTGAGATTGGTGCTGGAAGAATTTGAGGCCAAAGAAAGTGCCAAGGCGAACCCTCGCAGTAACGCCAAGCTGGTGATTCAGGCAATTGTGGCGATCATTCTTGTGGTCGGCCTTGCTCTTCACCTTGCGGCAGTAGGATTGATCGGGCTTTTGGTGATCGTGCTGCTTACAGCATTTAATGGCATTACCGAAGAACACCAAATCGGTCACGCGTTCGAGGAGGCCCTACCGTTTACCGCATTACTGGTGGTCTTTTTTGCCATTGTTGCCGTGATTCATGAGCAACACTTGTTTACGCCGGTTATCGAATGGGTGCTCCACCAAGACTCCCATATCAGGCCCGCTATGTTTTTTGTGGCTAACGGGGTTCTGTCAATGATTTCTGATAACGTATTCGTCGCCACCGTGTATATAAACGAAGTGAAAATGGCGCTTGATTCAGGAGAGATTACCCGCCCGGAATTTGACCAACTTGCAGTAGCAATCAACACCGGCACGAACTTGCCGAGCGTCGCGACTCCCAATGGTCAGGCGGCATTCCTCTTTCTGCTCACATCGGCGCTGGCACCACTTATCAGATTGTCATACGGTCGGATGGTGGTAATGGCGCTTCCGTACACCATTGTGCTCGGTGGCGTTGGTCTGGCCGGGGTCTATCTGTTTATATGAACAGCGGTAGCACAAGTCGCTGCACTAGCAACCAAGGTTCTGGTAAGAGATGAAACAAGGCCATTGAGTCGCCTAGGCTGGCCAGGGTATAACGTGGCCAGCCTTCTCTCGCATTTCCGCCAGCTTTTCTTCGTGTCGTTCAAGCTCTTCGTCCGAGGCTTTGATTATTCTCAGCGGCCGCCGCCCCACAGGAAGCCGCCTGATCCGGCTTACGGACTGAGCACCCTCTCCACTGCTATTGTCCTCATCACTGAGAACAAGAGAAGTCTGCCCGCCCGTCATGGCAAGATAAACCTCCGCCAGAATCTCTGCATCAAGCAACGCGCCGTGAAGACTTCGGGACGAATTGTCTACTTCATACCGTTGACACAAGGCATCCAGACTGTTCCGCTGTCCGGGGTGTTTCGTCCGCGCTAGCGTAAGCGAGTCGATAATAGCGCAGCGACTAGCTGTTGACGGCCCGCCAGGATCAACCCGCTCAAGCTCTGCATCAAGAAAGCCAACATCAAACGGTGCGTTGTGAATAATGAGATCTGCACCATCAACAAAGGACAAAAAAGGCTCAACTATTTGCTCAAAAGGGGGCTTGTCCGCCAAAAATTGCTGGGTAATGCCGTGGACTGCGAGTGCTCCGTCGTCGATGTCTCGATGAGGCTGGATGTACTGATGGTAGTGCCTCCCAGTCAGCTTTCGATCAATTAGCTCTACACAGCCAATCTCAATAATGCGATGCCCTTGAGACACCTCTAACCCCGTGGTCTCTGTATCAAGGACGATTTGACGCATGGCCGAGTCCCAATTCATCAATCGCACGGTTCGCAAGCTGATCAGCCCGCTCATTTTCCGGGTGTCCGCTGTGCCCCTTCACCCAGAACCACTTCACATCATGCCGTGCAACTTCTGCCGACAAGGCTTGCCATAGCTCTTTATTTTTTACGGGCTTTTTTGCAGCCGTTCGCCAACCATTTTTCTCCCACTTGGCCAGCCACTTGGTTATGCCATCACGGACATAAACTGAGTCCGTTGTGAGTTTAACTTCGCAGGAGTGGCGCAAGGCTTTAAGTGCCTCTATTGCGGCGGTCAACTCCATACGATTATTGGTAGTTTCGACCTCCCCACCCCAGACCTCGCGCTCATTATCCCCGGAGCGCAGCAGCGCTCCCCATCCGCCTGGCCCCGGGTTTCCACGGCAGGCTCCATCCGTGAAAATCTCGACCGTGCTCATTTGTCAGGAACGAGCTCCACAGACTGGCGAGAAGACACACTGCGTGCGCCTCCAATGACCGGCTTTGCCACGGGGAGCCCCATCATTTTGGCCTTTACACGTCTAAGCGGCTGCTCCTGCACATAACCCCACACAGATTTATTGCCAAACAGCACATAGTAAGAACCCACGGGTATGTTGTGGTCGGCAAGCCATTGATCGACCCGCTCAAACCAGCGTCCTACCTTACCTCGGTGTGCGAGAGGTACTGTGAGCTTGTGACGCCCTGGTGCCATCTGGAAATTCAAAAGGCGCAGCCAGTCCTCCAGCTTGCCCAGAGAGAGCGGCTTGGCCTTCGAATTTCGTCGGGGGTTAAGTCTTCTCAATATCGACGACATCCACCCCATCAGACTGTTTGCGTTCGCGTCGACTATAAACAAATGCCCGTCCGGGGTTAGCACCCGATGGATCTCCCGTAGTATTCGATGAGGCTCCGTGCTCAGTTGTAAGCAGTTAAACATGACAACAACGTCGACACTTTCAGTCGCTACAGGCAGCTCTTCATTCGTTGCAATCAAGTAGTCTGAGCCCCTCATTGCCTCTGCCTTATCAGAAATATCCAGATAAGCGGTCGACACTTCGTGGGGAGAGACGACTCGTGTAACATGACGGACGCGAGTCGCATCGTCTACAGGCAAGCCCATATCATCCCCGATAATAACGAGGTGATAACCGAACCATTGATCAAGGACGACTTCGAGGTCTCCGTCAATCTGACTAACCAGGCGCCGGCCAAGGACAGATTGTCGACACCAGTTGTGCAAGCGTTCTCGCGCTGATAAACGGATAAGCGTTGATGTGTTGGACGGTAGCATCATGTAGTGAAGATAGCGCCCGATACCGCAATCGACAACCCAAAAACACGCAGTGAGGCAAGGTTTTCATGGCAGAACTTGTAATTCAACCGATCGAAGCCTTCAGCGACAACTATATCTGGCTCCTGACCCGAGGAAACCTCGCGTTTGTTGTTGACCCAGGGGATGCCGCCCCAGTGCTGGAGCGCCTGGAAAGAGACAATCTTACACTGCGGGGTATTCTGATAACTCATCATCACTTCGATCACGTTGGTGGCGTTGAAGCGCTGGCCAGCAAAACAGGTTGTCAGGTCTGGGGGCCCAAGAACACAAAGATGCCTTTTATCAGCCACGCCCTCGGTGAAAGTGATTCGGTTATGGTACTGGGCACACAGTTCGATGTAATGGAAATACCCGGGCACACCCTTGATCACATCGCCTACGTAGGGGGTGGAGCTGTATTTTGTGGCGACACGCTTTTTGTGGGTGGTTGCGGACGCGTCTTTGAAGGGACGCTGCCCATGATGCGACAGTCACTTGCGCGGCTTCGGGATCTGCCCGGTGAGACGCAGGTATACTGCGCTCATGAGTACACTCTCGCGAATTTTGCCTTTGCACAATCGGTAGCGCCACAGGACGATGCCATTATAGCTAGGACCGCAGAGTGTCAAAAGCTAAGGTCCGCGGGGCTGCCGACAGTGCCATCAAGTATTGATAGGGAACGATTGTCAAATCCGTTTTTTCGCTGGGATGATCCTGCCATACGCGCCGCTCTTATCCTGCATGGCAGTAATATTCCTGAGGATGAGGACATCGTCTTTTCCGAATTGCGGCAATGGAAAGACAACTACTAGCAGCATGATTCTGCGAGGCACGCGAACACTTATCTGGCGGCCAGCCCTCGGGCTTGTGCTGGTACTTGGCTCATTTTTGCCAGGGTGCACCAGCTCGCCTCAAAGAGACAATGGGGCAGGTGAGCTTTTGATGGTGGAGGTCACTGCCCTACCCCGCCCCGTCCCAGCCGAGGTAAGTCATGCGCTTGCCCGGCCCACAGATCTGTGGGGAAGCATTGCCCACGATCTGAGCTGGAACTACGACCACCCGTCAATCGACGTGGAGCGGACCCGGTGGCTGTCACAGCCATTCCTTCAGGCAGCGCTCTCTGAGCGTGCCCCCATGCTGATGCACTGGATTTCTGCGGAGATTCGGCGGCGTCAACTACCGATGGAGTTGGCATTGGTAGCCATTGTCGAGAGTATGCTGGACCCCTGGGCTTACTCCAGCCAGCGCGCGGCCGGACTCTGGCAGATCACCCCGTCGACGGCTGCCTATTTCGGTTTGGAGGTGAATTGGTGGTACGACGCACGCCTTGATATTGTCGTTGCAACCGACTTTGCCTTGAGTTATCTGCAGGAACTCTATGAGGAATTCGATAGAGATTGGCTCCTGGCCCTTGCGGCCTACAATGGGGGCAAGGGTCGTGTTCACCGAGCATTGGAGCGGGCGGTCGAGAATGGAGGGACATCGATTACCCTGTGGGATCTTCGGCTACCAAGAGAAACAGCTCGGTACGTCCCTAAAATTTTGGCTTTGGCCCAGTTAGTCAAAGATGCTGAAGCCTGGGATGAACCCTGGCCCGCACTGCCGGCACAAATGGAACTTGCGGTTATCAACACCCAAAGCCAAATGGACATTGGGAAGGTATCGTTCATTACCGGCCTGCCGCTCGAGCGGATTCGTCGCATGAATCCTGCCTTGTTGAGATGGTCGACCCCCCCGGAGGGTCCCCACGATCTCTTGCTACCTGAGTTGGTGCATGGAGTGCTGGCTGAGGCTCGTGACAGTATGAGCGATGAAGAAAAGATGAGCTGGCACCGTTATCAAATTGCGCCGGGAGACAGCCTAGGCGCCATTGCCGCCCGCTTTAACACCGAGGTGCAAATTCTACAGTCGACCAATGAATTGGAGAGCTCTCTCATCCGCGCCGGGGATACCCTGCTAATCCCCGGCGCTGGAGACGCTCATATAGCAAGCGTTGGGGAAATCGATTGGCCGCCACAGCGAACACCTCGGCGCTATACCGTCAGATCGGGAGATTCCCTCTGGAGCATCGCGCGTCGGTATGATTTGCGGGTAGACGATATAACGAAGATCAACAACCTCAACGCTCAGGCTTACATTCGTCCTGGTCAAACCCTCAGGCTTGCGCCCTGAGCTCCGAGAGGATTGTCTCTTTTTGAAAGGCCTAGTGGTAGGCAGGCTGGAACAAATCGGCTAAAGTCTCCGCCCCAGTCTAAACACGATAGGACTTGTACATGAAAATCAAGACTTTACTTCTCGCCGCTCTTACCGCCGTGGCCTTGCCAGCATTTGCTGCTCACCATGAGGGAGGGCATGGTGCGATGAAAGCAGAGGGAACCCGCGCTATGGTCGTGGCGATCGTGGGCGAGATCGTTGCTATTGATAACGAAACAAAAGAAGTCACCCTGCAGGGACCTGAAGGGAATCAGGTTACTGTGGTTGCTCAAGAGCAAGTAGTGAAGGTGTCTGACCTGAGCGTTGGCGACAGAGTAGCTGCCGAATACCTCGCGTCTATTCACGGTGAGGCTCGGGAGCCTACCGAAGAAGAGCTGGCTAACCCCTGGGTAGTCTTGGAGGAAGGCGTTGTTGATGAAGCACCCGAGCACCCTGCCGTCGGCGTGGCGCGGCAGATCAGGGCGGTGGTAACTATTGAAGCGATCGATATTGATGCCGGGTTCCTCATGATCAAAGATAGCCGCGGTAAAATGCACACTATTGGTGGTGTACCCCGCGCCAAACTCGATGCCATTTCCATCGGCGAGATGGCAGTGGTGGTTTACACCGAGGCGCTGGCAATTGGCTTGCAGAAAATGCCAAAGGCCATGTAAGACTGCAGACGCGCTGAAGCCCACCCGCAATCGCCGGTGGGCTTTTTTATGCCGCCACGCCAAGCGAGTAGGAGTGCCCATTGAAAACCTCTGTGACTCGCCGTAGCCGCAGGGCTTCCGTTGCGTGGAAAACTTTCTTTGCCTCAACTCTGCTGTGGGCTTCAGCCGAATCGGCAGGCCAATCTGAAAATAACAAATACCCTGTTCGGGAAGATATAGCGCCCTACGTTCTGCCGTTGAAAGTTCCAGTGTTTACCTACACTGATGGACGAAAGCAGCACCGAATTGAATTCTGTTCAGGGACTCTATTGGCGACCGAACCGCCCGCCATTCTCACCGCATGGCACTGTTTCGATGGACTGCAGGATCTCACCAAACCCGCTCAAGGATTCATTTCGGATGAATGGATTTCGTTGAAGTTGATTGCTAGCGGTGATTCTATGAAAGCTGACTGGGCCTTGCTTGTACCCTCAGATAACAGCGACTTGAGTTTGCCAACAGGATTGTCTATCTCAGCAAGCAGGCCGAGCGTGTTCTCAGTGGCGGGCTATAGCCGCGAGCAGACTGGCGAAAGCAAGGGATTGTCGGTTGGCCATGACTGCGCCGTCATCGGGAAATTCGAAGGGTTTCTGACAACAAGCTGCGACGCTGCTGAAGGCGCATCAGGGGGGCCGGCGCTGGGGTGGGTAGATGGCGAGCTGAGGATTTTTGGCATCATTTCAGCGAGAAACGAGGCGGGAACTCTATTGCTTACCCCTGTATCCACAGAGATCTACCCTCCCGGCGTACTCCCGTCACCTCCGTGACAATCCGGGGATGCAGGAGATGTCTCGAGCCGCGCAGTCCACTCCTCTGGAGTGTATAGGTGCAAGGCCAGCGCGTGAACTGGGCCATCAAGAAGGTCCTGCAAAAGTTTGTAAATCATCTGGTGCCTGGCAACCCGCCTGACAGAGCTGAAAGCTGGGGATACCACCGTTACCTTGAAGTGGGTCTCAGAATTGGCAGGCACATTATGCATGTGACTCTCATTAAGAACCTCAACTACCGCGCTTTCGATGTTTGCGGTAATCCGCTCTTCGACGCTGGACTGTATGGTCATTCAGACTCTCTCATCAGGGGTATCGGGCCTAGGTCTACGGGAGACACTAGCCGCAATATCGTAACCCCGGTGCCTCCGTTTGCAAAACAAGGATAACACCGCGACAATTCCTGTACCGCATATCGTTAATCTGCAGAGAGGCGTTATGGACAACACCTACGATGTGTATCTTACCGGCACGCTACTTGGCGGCGGCACCGAACAGGTAGCCGTCGATGGCCTCGTCGAGCTTTTTACCCTCAAAGAAACTGATGCCAGACGGTTGATCGATGGTAAACGGCGCCGAGTGAAAACCGGTTGCGACAAAAGCACTGCCCTGAAATACAGGGAGCGGTTACAAGCGATTGGCATTGAAATCAGCATCGAGCATCACCATGACGCAACGCCTGAAGAGCCAGCCGCGGCACCGGCGGGTATCGCTGCTCAACCAGCGGGCCTTGGAAAATCAGCTCAATTTGACTCTCGAGACCCCGGGGATAAAACGATCCTGTATGAACCGCCCCCCCCAGAGAAGTCGGCTCCAGTCACCGAATTTTCGCTGGCTCCCGCAGGGAGCAGACTTTCCGAGGAACCTACAGAGCTTCCAGCGGCGCCGACTATTACAGAGTTTTCATTGGCCGAGCCTGGTGATCTAATCCCCTCGGTTCCCGTAACCGTTGACGCTGTCAGCCCAAAAACAGACCATCTCTCGTTGGTGCATGGTTCAGGTGAGGATTCACATGATCCCTAGCAGAGCGCCGCTATGGCGATTGTTCTTTGCGATGATCTATGACGTCTTTTTGTTAGCTCCCCTTCTCATGGCGAATGCTTTTGTTTGGGTTAGCATTTTCGGACCCATTAAAAGCGTCGAGGAGACTGCAGTGCCCAGTTGGCTAATGCAATTATCGTCTGTTGGCGTCATCATTATTTTTTTTACTATTTTTTGGTGCAAGAGCGGACAGACCTTAGGTATGCAGGCTTGGCGAATTAAGGTCCAAACTGCAGGTGGGGAGTTATTGAATCCGAAACAGGCTCTGGGTCGCTGTGCTGCGTCCTTGTTGAGCTTTGCATCATGTGGTCTCGGTTACCTCTGGGCTCTTGTTGACCCGGCATCACGCACTTGGCACGACCGACTCAGCGGTACACAAATAGTCCTCCTCCCCAAAGCTTCTTAACCCCCGCACTACGCCTTTCGCTGCAAGAGCCATAAGCCGCATAACCAGCAGCACAATATCGGTATTACCGCAGACAATACCGAGGGAAAACCATAAATGAGGCTAACAGGCCCAAAAAAATCTTCCGAGATGCGAAACACAACGCCAACGACAACACCGGCAAAAATGCGAGCTCCCATTGTGCCACTACGAAGGGGGCCAAAAATAAATGACATGGCAACGAGTACCAGTCCGGCCACTGCTAAGGGCTGAAGTAGTTTGCGCCAGAAGGCCAACTCGATATCACGATAAAGCAGGCCCTGAGACTCTAGATACCGCGCGTAGGGCCACAGTTGCCGCGTTGGTAAGCTTGAGTGATCAACAGCCTCTAACGCCAGTAAGTCTGGAGTAATCTGGGTATCCCATCGATGGGTGGTTACCTGATTAATCTTGGTCGCTGACCCATCAAATAAGGTCATTTCCACTTGTTCGAGTAGCCAATAATTTTCCTGAAAACTGCCACGTTCAGCTCTCAGTGATTGTGTCATACGTCTGTCGTTATCGAAGGTAAGAAGTTGTACACCGTAAACGACTCCCTGACGCTGAACTGCTTCGACATGAACGAACGTGTTGCCTTCCCTGCTCCAGACGCCAGCTGCGCTGGCAAAGCCTTCATCCTCCCTCTGAGCAAGCGCGCGGTGACTGACAGATAATTGCTCTGTCAGCGGCGCAAGAAACTCACCCACGGTGAACCCAAGGATTGCGATGAGGAGTGCGGGCTGCAAGACCATTAGCCCTATTTTTGAAGAAGAAAGCCCGGAAGTTTGTGCAACCGTCAGTTCACTGCTACTGGCGAGCTTGCCAAGGCCAATCAATGCGCCAATGAGCGCAGCAAACGGAACAAACTCCTGGAGTCGCCGGGGCAAACTGAATCCGACGTAGATCAGCACATCCAAGAAAGTGTAGGTCTCGGTAATGTCATCCAATTCGTCGATGATCGCACTCAGCGCATCAAAACCCACGATGAGAGCTAGAACACCCAACATTGCTACAAATAGTTGACCACTGATGTACCGTTGTAGCTTACCCACGGCGGACTCCAAGAGCCCGGCTTGACAGGTCTTCCCAAAACAGAAGCAGCGCGGCGAGACAGGCAAAAACGAGATGCGTTGCCACCATCGGCCAGACTTGGCCATCTGCCTCTATTAGGCTCCGGCTTTGAGTCAGGGCAATAAAGTAGACGAGAAATATCACCAGCGCGGGTCCTATCCGGGCATATCTGCCTCGCCGAGCATCGGTCTTGCTCAACGCGACCGCAATGACTGCAACAATGGGAACGAGTAGCGGTAGCGACAGCCGCCACCAAAGTGCGGCCTTTGCTTTGGAGTCTGAACGGTTAAGCAGTTCTCGAGTCGGGATTGATTCAATCCTTGGCGTGCTCCTGACGCTGCCTTCTTCTTCAGGGATAAGTTCTCCAAACTGAGAAAAAGAAACCACTTCGTAGTCGGCTGCCCCCGGGTGACCACGATGCCGGGATCCGTTGCGAAGTTCGAGATAGCGGCGCCCTGTTTCAGGATCGATAATAATTTCGCCTGACTGCGCCAATGTGATGGTCATCTGTAGATCGTCAGGCTTCCGCTCAGCAACAAAGACGTTATGCATGACGCCCTGGTCGTCAATGGTCTCAGCATAGCTGACCAGCCGGCCCGCTCTCTGTTTTTTAAAGCGTCCACTGGCCAGTACTTGCAGGTTTTCTGCCGCTTTCGGGGTCTCGAGCAACAGGCGGGCCCGCGCGGATCCGTCGGGGGCTACGTGAAGAGAGAGCAACGCGACAACAGACGCAATCAAGACCGCAGGAACAAGCGCGAGCCGGGCTAACTTGGCAGAGCTGGTGCCGCAGGCCCGCAGGACAACTATCTCACTGTCGGCATAAAGCCGTCCAAACGACAGTAAAATCCCGATAAATAGGGAAAGGGGCAAAATTAATTCGAAAAAGCTGGGCAGCCGATAGAGCATCACCGGCAGCAGAATTTCCGCAGTGATATCGCCCACCGCAGCCTCGGCCAAGTAGCGGATGAAACGACCGCTGAATACAACAACAAACAGCACCACCGCCACCGCGAGGGTATGGGTGAGCACGTCACTGGCCAGATAACGAAAGATTCTCATGGCAGATCCGGTTCTCAGTGGGCAAATCACTGTAAGCAGGTTTTGTTAGAGCCCAAGGCATCATACACTACGCGCTTTTCGGCGAGCACGTTCCGTCAGGAGTTAATATGACCAAGATTACTTTCAGCGCAAAGACTAAAACCTCATTGGAGACCATTCGCACTGAGTGCCTCGTCTTGCCCGTTTTTCAGAACAGCAAGGGTATTGCCATCAAGCCGGGCGGCGGCTTCAAGTTAGTCTCAAAAGTAGCTGACACCCTTAAGCTTGGGGATTTCAGTGCCGCCTCAGGAACGGCTGCGTTGATCACCGGAGACGCCGGGGTCAAGCGAGTCATGCTTATAGGCTGCGGCGACAAGAGTAAATTTGATCGCTCGGCACAACGTTTATTCGCAGAGGCCGCTGGGCGCGAACTGTCCAAGGTTAAGGCCAAAGAAGCCTTGGTCACTCTTCAGGATATCTCGCTCTCAGCAGAGGATCTAAGATCCACGCTCGAAGACATTGCTTCGCAGGTAGTCACCGCCTGTTACGTATACACCAGAACCCTGACAAAAAAAGTGGAAAATCCAGCGGTGCGCAAGGTGGTTATTAGCACTGACGGCTCACTGTCAATGCCCAAGGTCAAAGCGGCGATAGGCACCGGAGAAGCCCTGGGGTTGGGGGCTAACCTGGCCCGGGAACTTGGCAATACTCCGGGCAATATATGCACCCCACGCTTTCTCTCAAAGCAAGCCCGTCAATTGGCCAAAATTCATCCAGCACTCAAGACAACGGTGCTTGATGAAGCAAAAATGCGCGAATTGGGCATGGGGTCGCTGTTATCTGTCGGTCATGGCAGCGACGAGCCATCACAATTAATTGTCATGGAATATCGTGGGGGTAAGGCAAAAGACAGGCCCTATGCCCTTGTCGGCAAGGGGATAACCTTTGATACGGGTGGCATCTCTCTGAAACCCGGGCCCAAGATGGACGAAATGAAATTCGACATGGGTGGCGCTGCATCCGTTTTCGGAACCCTTCATGCAATTGCAACCATGGCCTTGCCGATTAATGTCGTTGGCGTGGTAGCTGCAGCCGAAAATATGCCGAGTGGGCGAGCGACCAAACCGGGTGACGTCGTTACGAGTCTTAGCGGTAAAACCATTGAAATTTTGAATACCGATGCCGAGGGCCGACTGGTACTTTGTGACGCCCTTACCTATGTTGGGCGATACAAGCCTGTTGAGGTCGTAGACATAGCGACCTTAACTGGCGCCATCATTGTCTCCCTTGGTCATGAAGCCTGTGGCATTTTTGCGAATGATGATGATTTAGCGGAAGCCCTACTGGAAGCTGGCGAAAAAACTCGAGATCGAGGTTGGCGCATGCCAATCTGGGATGACTACCAGCGCCAGCTGGATTCCAAATTCGCTGACATGCAGAATATTGGTACCGGTACGGCAGGCAGTGTCACGGCGGCCTGCTTCTTAGCGCGGTTCACCGAGGAGTACAAATGGGCGCACCTAGACGTCGCCGGAACAGCCTTCCGTAGTGCCCCGAAGGGGGCAACGGGGCGCCCGGTGCCGATGCTTGTTCAGTATTTAAGAGGGCGTGCTGCCGGCTAACGTATGACCCGAGTCGATTTTTATATCAGCAAGGACCATGGCGATAACGCCCGTTTGGTCATCGCGGCGCGGCTGGCTGAGAAAGCGGTGAAACAAGGTCTCCGCGTGTTTATTCACAGCACTTCGGAAAATGAGGCTACTGCCATGGGCACGTTGCTCTGGGCAGCTAAACCCGCCAGCTTCCTCCCCCACTCCCTTGGAGATGCTGAACCAGAGGAGCGCATCGCGATTGGTTGGGGGCAAGAGCCTGTAGGGCATAACCAGTTTCTGATAAATCTAGCCGTCAATGCGCCCCCCTTCTTTTCGCGATTTGAACGTGTGGCTGAGGTAGTGACTCAGGACGCTGATCGTATTGACGCTCTCAGGTCCGCGTGGCGTTTCTACAAAGATCGGGGGTACCCTCTCGGGAAGTATGATGTTTAGTTGTAACGTAAAAAAAAGCGCGGGGTTTGCGGCTGCATGACAATAGATAAAACGTTCTCCCCCGCGGATATTGAAACTCGCTGGTATCAACACTGGGAAGCCTCTGGGTATTTCGCCCCTGCAGGAGGTGACGAGGCCTTCTGCATCCCCATCCCACCGCCCAATGTCACTGGCTCTCTCCACATGGGCCACGGATTCCAGCAGGCCATTATGGATGCTTTGATTCGCTACAACCGTATGTCTGGCAAAAACACCTTGTGGCAAGTGGGCACGGATCATGCTGGTATTGCGACACAAATGCTGGTGGAGCGTCAGCTGGAGGTAAGCGGAACATCCAGACATGATCTTGGCCGAGAGGCATTTATTAAGAAAGTTTGGGAGTGGAAAGCAGAATCCGGTGGCAACATTACGCGACAGTTGCGGCGCCTGGGTGCATCAACAGACTGGAGCCGCGAACGATTCACAATGGATCCCGGCCTGTCTGATGCGGTTCAGGCAGTTTTTATAAAGCTCTACCAGGAGGGATTGATTTATCGCGGTGAGCGTCTAGTGAACTGGGATCCCAAGCTTCACACCGCTATTTCCGATCTTGAGGTGATCAGCGAGGAAGAACAGGGCAGTCTCTGGCACTTCCGATATCCCCTCTCAGACGGATCAGGCCATCTAGTTGTTGCAACTACGCGTCCAGAAACCATGCTGGGTGATACCGCTGTGGCAGTACACCCCGATGATGAGAGGTATGCACACCTAATAGGAAAAACAATTTCCCTGCCACTCACCGACAGGACGATCCCAGTTATTGGTGATGATTACGTTGATCCAGAATTTGGCACTGGGTGCGTGAAGATCACACCAGCACATGACTTCAATGATTATGCGATGGGTGTAAGACACAACCTGGATCGCATCAATATTTTGGATGCGAATGCGGTGTTAAACGACGCAGTGCCTGTGGCGTATCGTGGTTTGGATAGATTCGAAGCACGGAAAAAAATCGTCTCGGAGCTGGATAGCTTGGGCCTACTTGAAAAAATTGATGAGCATCGGCTCAAAGTGCCCCGCGGGGATCGATCAGGGGTGGTGATCGAGCCCTGGCTGACCCCTCAATGGTACGTAGATGCGAAGAAGCTTGCAGGCCCCGCCATAGCAGCCGTAAAAAACGGCGACATTCAATTTGTGCCAAAGCAATGGGAAAACACCTACTTCGCCTGGATGAGAGATATTCAGGACTGGTGCATCAGTCGACAGTTGTGGTGGGGGCATCGCATCCCCGCCTGGTACGACGAGCAAGGCCACGTCTATGTGGGAGTAGACGAAGCCACCATCCGTGAGACCAACGGCCTAGCAGCCTCGGTTAGCCTCAGTCAGGACGAAGACGTGCTGGACACCTGGTTTTCCTCAGCGTTGTGGACCTTCAGCACACTGGGATGGCCAAACAAAACCGATGACCTCGCCACTTTCCACCCGGCATCGGTATTAGTGACGGGCTTTGACATCATCTTTTTCTGGGTTGCCCGAATGATCATGATGACCCTACATTTTTGTGGCGAAGTCCCGTTCCATCAGGTGTACGTTCACGGCTTGGTGCGAGACGGCGAAGGCCAAAAGATGTCAAAGTCGAAGGGCAACGTTATCGACCCCATCGATCTTATTGACGGCATCTCGCTCGACGATTTGGTGGCTAAACGAACCGCTGGAATGATGCAGCCAAAAATGGCCGCAAAGGTTGAAAAGGCAACACGGAAGCATTTCCCAGAAGGCATTCCCGGTTATGGAACCGATGCCCTCCGGTTTACATTTTATTCACTGGCATCAACAGGTCGAGATATCAAGTTTGATATCAGTCGCATGGAGGGCTACCGCAACTTTTGCAATAAGCTGTGGAATGCAGCCCGCTACGTACTGATGAATACAGAAGATTACGCGCAGGCGAGCAATGCTGCCGAATATTCTATCGCTGACCGGTGGATCCGCAGCAAATTACAACGGGTAACGACAGAGACCACGACCGCGATTGAGAATTACCGCTTCGACCTGGCATCTCAGACACTCTATGACTTCGTCTGGAATGAGTACTGTGACTGGTATCTGGAGTTATCCAAGCCCATCTTGTGGGATGAGGATGCGAGCGATACACAGGTTCAGGGTACCCGGGAAACCCTTCTATTCCTGCTGGAGCAAATCCTCCGATTGCTTCACCCGCTCATGCCCTTCATCACTGAGGAGATCTGGCAGAGCGTTGCGGCAAGGATAGGGATATCCCGGGAAACCATCATGCTGGAACCATGGCCTGTGTGCGATGAAGCACTCGAGGACGATACTGCAGAATCGGGTGTGGAGTGGCTCAAAGACATGGTGACAGCGCTTCGCACAATTCGTGCGGAGGCTAATATTGGCCCGAGCAAACCTCTGGCCCTACTGGTCGCAAATACAAGCTCCGAAGACCAGTCGCGCTTGGCTGAATACGCACTCTATCTTCGTAAGCTTGCGAAATTAGAGACTGTCGAGCTCGTAGCCTCAGACGAGCCCGTTCCGCCATCACTATCGACACTTTGCCGCCAAATGGAGCTTCACGTGCCGATGGATGGTGTCATTGATATTGAAGCTGAACGAGGCCGCTTGAAAAAAGAGCTAGCCAAATTCAATGCCGAAGTCGATCGCCTGGCGAAAAAGCTGGCCAATCCCAACTTTGCTGAGCGGGCGCCTGCAGACGTGGTAGAGGCGGAGAAAGGTAAGCTAAATGCGGCTGAAGATGCATTGCGCAAAATAGAAGCGCAATTAGCGAGGCTTGAGGGATTGCCATAACGGCAAAGTACTGTTACACATTGCGCTGGAGAAACTTCCCGGAGCAACCTATGTCCGAACGTGTGACAGGCGTTGTGAAGTGGTTCAACAACGCAAAAGGCTTTGGCTTTATCACCATGGCCGACAGGGACGATGATATTTTTGTTCATTTTCGTGCCATCCAGGGGGACGGCTACCGCTCTCTCGCGGAAGGCCAAGAAGTCGAATTCTCACTGGTTGAGGGTCCGAAGGGGCTTCAGGCGGAGGAAGTCGTAAAGCGCTAGCTGTCCACAGGCCACCCGAAGCTGTTAAACTCCGGGTCCCCGTTTTTGGATAGTTCTCATGTCATCGCAACATCAGCTTACCGGCATCGGCCGGCTACTACTCAATGCGCTCTTCGGTGTTGGGATTTACTTTGTTCTTACTCTAATACCCGAATTTCCCTACGACACCCTAGCCGCGCTTATCCTGATGGCTCTAGTGGGCAGCGTCACCGCCTCGATCTCGGTTTCGAAACCTCAGGCGACCGTTTCCAAAAAACGCAAGTCAGGCAAGCGAACTCAGGGCAGCATCAAATGGTTTAATGGCACGAAGGGCTTTGGCTTTATCACTGGCGACAATGGCACCGAGGTGTTCGTTCACTTCCGAAGCGTAGAAGGCCTGGGCAAACGCAGCATAAAGCCGGGCCAACGAGTGAGCTACGTGACCCGTACTGGTGATCGAGGACCCCAGGCAGAGGAAGTTCAACCACTGTGAGTAAAGTGAAGAAGAAAAAGGACAGCAAAGGGCGGGTAACCGAAAGAAAGTACCGCGGTGTCGTCATGCCAACTGCAAGCCATAAGGCGATTCGGGCTGTCAAACGCGCCGGGCATGAGCCGTCCATCCATGGGACGAAGCTCTGGCGATCAAGTTTTCTAATCATGGACTACCTCCATAAAAATCCGCCTGCGAGCGCTGATACCGTGCTGGATGCAGGATGTGGCTGGGGCATCACCGGTATTTGGTTTGCAAAACGTTTTGGTTCGGACGTGGTCTCGATGGATGCTGATCCTGATGTATTTCCTTACCTGGATGCCGTAGCAGCACTCAACAAGGTCAAAACAACCCATCTGGTTGACCGTTTCGAAAAGCTGAAAAAGAAGAAGCTCGCCAACTTTGACCTCTTGGTAGCGGCTGATATTTGTTTCTGGGACGATTTGGTAAAACCTGTCGGCAAAATGATCGATAAAGCTATCGATGCGGGGGTCGGCCAAATCGTTATCGCTGATCCTGAGCGGCCAACGTTTCATGAAATGGCAGAAAAAGCGGTCCGAAAGCATGGCGGGGACGTTATTGACTGGTCACTAAAGGGCAAACTAAAAGCGACCGGCGCCCTACTGGTGATCAACAATCAGTAATGAGCTCTGGCCGTCATTCGATGATCGCTATTCGCAGTCTTATTGTTCCATCCTCCGGCTCTCCCTCTTGGTCGAGCGCGGGACTGAAGCGAAGGGACTTGAGGTGACGCACCCCTCTGCTCATTAATGAGGTGCGGTTAGGGTCCACTGGCTCGATGTCGATATCCTTGAGTAGTCCCCTTTTATTGACTACAGCAGTGATGTAGTAGTGCTCAATCTCTCTTGAAATAAGCGCGGTATCTCTCGGCTCAAACAGTGCTGCCGGGATAGGCATTGGTTGCCTCGGATCTGATAACGCTCCCCCTGATCTCACGTCATCATCCTCATTTATAAGCGCTCCGTACAGGGAAAGGGCCTCACCGGTTCGACCGTGGAACCATGACCAATCTGCCAGCGCTCGAGTGAGTGCACTATTCTCGGGAGTGATTTCAAGGGCGTCATTAAGAATCCGCCTACCTCTGGACCGCACCCCCTGTTCGAGGGACCTAAGACGTTGCTCCAGTGGGGTTTGATTGAAATCGTTGTCGTAGCCTAGTGTATTGCCATAGCTCGAACGCTGAACGCTTCCGTAAGAATCAACCACCAGAGGGTCGACGTGATAGTCCAGCACGTACAGGAGAGCTAGTAGCCGGAGTGTCAGCTGAGCACAAAACCGACTTGCCCAGATCTGATCCGCACACACCTCCTCGCGGAGCTCCTCCGCATGCTCGAGCAGGAAGAGAAGCTCACTTTCCCGGCCCTCCAAACGGTCCGCAACCAGCAATTCGGTACGAGCCTGCAACCAGCGCTCGGCAGCAATCAGGCGATCGTCCGTCCAGGGCTTGGCCCCTCGCCCCATCAGTCGATATAAATAATCACTCCGGTTCTGATAGGCCTCTAGGTCGCCACTCGCGCGAAGAATCCCGAGCATTTGTTCGATAACCGGGAGTTGTTCCGAAGCATTCAGCCCCTGATTGACCCGCAGGGTATATAGCCCCCAACGATATAGCTCCATCGCCCGATCAATTTCACCGTATTCTGCCGCTATCTGGGCTGTCTCCAGCAAGGGACCTGTGAGATCAGGCGAGTATGGCCCCTGCCCGCGCTCAATATTTGCAATTTTCTCGGCAGCCAAATCCAGCTGAATCAAGGCTTCGGAGGATAAACTCTGTGGAACTGGTGGCCGTTCGGACTCCTCTGCAAAGACTCGGATACCCCATGGTTGGGGGGTATCTGCATCCGCCTGAGCCGCTAATCCAAGGCATAGCAGAAAGCCAATGACGCACTCGAGACGCCGAGGAGATTGCCGCACATATGGAAGCGAACGGAACGTGGTGAATCTCATTTGGGCATGGTAGCAAATAAAAAAGCCCGTCCAGAGGACGGGCTGAAGGAGACTCGGGACCTGGAGGGGATGCCTGCCAGCACCGGGCTGAGCAAGCGACCAAGACTCGATATACCTAATATCTGCCACTGCTTTACATAATTCAAATGTATTTATATTATAAAATTCATTCTTCCAAGGAATGCATTAAAGCGCCGTGAATATCACTAAACTAGCCCGCCTAGACCTCAATCTCCTAGTTGCACTTCAGGTGTTACTGGAAGAGAGAAGCGTGTCAAAAGCAGCCTCTCGAATGGCCATTACCCAGCCTGCCATGTCAAAAACACTGTCGCGACTCAGGGAAACCTTTAACGATCCCCTATTCGTCCGTTCTAAACGCGGTATACAACCTACGCCCCGTGCAGAGTCGCTCGCGAGCGATTTGGAAAATATCTTGGGTTCAATCGAAAACCTGCTGACTGAGGGAGAATTTTCCCCACTCTCCTATCAGGGTGAAGTTTGCATAGCCATCTCCGAATATGTTGGTCTATCACTCCTGCCCTCACTGGCTAGCAGGCTCCAGACCATTGCCCCCAAGCTCAGAGTCAAAACGATCACGCGCGTGGAGGGACAGTTAGAGCAGCTGGCATCAGGAGAACTCGACTTCGCCATCCAAATAGAGCGACCCTCTTACGCCCCGGAATATCGGGTTCAGCCACTTGGCAGTTCTCCGCTGGCCATTTTCGTGCGGCGCCAACACCCTCTTGTAGAGGAAGGGGTATCTATCGAGAGTGTTCTGCGATACCCAACCATCAATCTTTACATATCCGATCGGGAAAACCTCGAGTCCACCATCCAAAATCGCTATCAAGAAGTATTCGGCAGCGCAGGCATGGTAGAGACGTCGCACCTCCTAACAGCCCTGGAAATATTACGGGAGACCGACTACACGCTACTGTGCCCTGCCTATCTCGCCCGAAACGACGGCGCAACAAGAGATGTGGTGGCGCTCCCTCTCCCTGCTGAACAGGCTACCGTGATCGACTACACACTGGTCGCACATGAGAGGACCCAGCGATCAGCCCTTCATCAATGGCTGTGGGCCGAAATCATTGATACCGTCAGGAATATGCGCATCCGCACGGTGCACCGCGGCTGATCAACTTGCTATCCAACGGGGCGCTCCCCTGTGGCATAATTTGCGGCGCACTCCCCCGTCTTTTGATCCCATGCCCAACAAAGACCGAAAACCAATACCACGGTTCACAACCCCTATTATCGAGACCCATTGTCATCTTGATTATCTGACAGCGGACGATCTCGATAGCGAATTAGGGCAAGCGGCCGACGTCGGCATCGAGCGCTTCATCACTATTGCAGTATCAAAAGATAATTTGTCTACGGTACTGGAACTCACGAGAAAATCGCCACAGATCTGGGGTACTCAAGGAATTCACCCCCATGAAGCCGCTGATTGGGACGCCGCGCTGGCACAACGAGTCACCAGTGGTGCCTCTGACCCACGGGTTGTTGCGATTGGCGAAATTGGGTTGGACTATTTTTATGATCATGCAGACCGAGCCGCACAGCGACGCGCCTTTGAGGATCAGCTGGCAATAGCGGCAGATCTAGAACTACCGGTGGTCATCCACACCCGCGACGCGGATAGCGATACCCGGGAGATACTTGAAAACGCACTGCCTTCGATGCAAGCACGCGGTGTCATCCACAGTTTTACCAGCTCCATAGAACTCGCTGAATTCTGTTTGGACAGCGGATTTTCACTCGGCTTCAACGGCATTTGCACTTTCAAGAATGCCGATAATGTCAGAGACGTCGTTAAGGTAACGCCGCTGGATCGAATTCTTTTGGAAACTGACAGCCCTTATCTCACCCCCGTCCCTTACAGGGGGCGAGTGAATAGTCCAAAATATCTTCCATTTATCGCCGAAAAGATTGCGGAAATTAAGGGACTAAAAGTCGACGCACTCCTCGTTGCCGCCAAAGAGAACAGTGAGCGCCTGTTTTTTGGATCACTATGAGTAATTTCCACCTTGGCCAACGCTGGGTAAGTCACGCTGACGTGGAGTTGGGACTGGGCATTATCGTTGAACTGGAGGGTCGCCGTGTCACCCTCCACTTTCCTGCGGTGGGGGAAGATCGAACTTACGCAACCGACAGAGCCCCCCTCACGCGACTGTCACTATCTCCCGGCGATGAACTGCAGCACGTCAATGGCAACTCTTATTTAATAAAGGATGTGCAGGAAGCAGACGGAGTTCGATTCTATCAGACAGCGGAAAATGGCCTTGTCTCAGAGCTCGATATAGATCCCTATATTCGATTAAGCTCACCCAAGGATCGCTTACTCAACAATCAGCTGGACAAGCCCACTGATTTTCCTCTGCGCTACGCGACACTTCGGCACCGAGCACGAAACATCTCAAGCCGCATTGCGGGTTTGTTGGGTGCAAGAACGTCACTACTATCACATCAGATTTATATTGCCTCAGAGGTAGGTAAGCGTTTCTCACCCAGGGTTCTTCTTGCAGACGAGGTAGGTCTGGGAAAAACGATTGAAGCCGGACTTATCCTCTCACAACAGTTAGCGACAGGACGGGCAAATCGCGTTCTCGTCATCGTCCCTGACTCCCTAGTGCATCAATGGTTGGTGGAGATGCTCCGTCGGTTCAATCTGGCATTCTCACTCTTCAATGAGGGAAGGCTTAGTGAAGACGGTGAGGAACTTGCCTTCGACAGCGAACAACTCATCCTCACACCCTTCTCTCTTTTTGCTGACTCCGAGATGATGCAAGCGAATGCACTTGCTGCCACATGGGATCTCGTCATCGTCGATGAGGCTCATCACCTCAACTCTGTGGAATCATCGGACAGTCTTTTTGAGTTTGTTTCAGCCTTATCTCGCACCACCAAAGGCCTCCTCCTGCTCACGGCAACGCCTGAACAGGCCGGCATTGAAAGCCATTTCGAAAGAATGCGCTTACTGGATCCCGACCGCTTTACCGACTTTGCCGCTTTCAAGGCCGAACAGGCGCAATACGCTCAGTGGAGCGATATGATTGAGTCCCTGCAACAAGGCAAGCAGCCCGAAGCACTCCCCGCGGGCATCGATGGTGAACAGTCAGCCACCTCCCAAATCCAGCAATTGCTCGATCGCTATGGCACAGGCCGGATGCTCTTTCGAAATACGCGGAGCTCTGTGTCCGGGTTCCCCCAGAGGGAGCTTAGAAACTACCCACTACCGCTACCCGCTCAATATCAGGACTGCAGGCATCTGTTGTGTCCCGAAACCACTTGTTCCCAAGAAACCTGGCTGGATTTTGACCCAAGAGTTCATTGGCTCGAACAGACCCTGCGTAATCTGCGGCCAAAAAAGGTATTGGTTATTGCGCACTCAGCCGAAACAGCGCTGGCACTCGAGCATTACTTACATTTGCGCGCAGGGATACGTTGTGCGGCATTTCATGAGGGATTGAGCTTAGTCGAACGGGACCGCGCGGCGGCATTCTTCGCCGACGATATCGGTGGTGCCCAAGCCCTTATATGCTCGGAAATTGGCAGCGAGGGACGTAACTTTCAATTTGCCCAGCATCTTGTTTGCTTCGACCTTCCCGAGAACCCGGACTTGCTAGAGCAGCGCATTGGACGATTGGATCGAATTGGCCAGGAACAAAATGTGGTTATACACGTTCCCTACTTAGAAAATTCGGCGCAAAGCGTCCACTTTCGGTGGTTAGATCAGGGACTGCGGGCCTTTACCCACTCATGCGCGGTGGGTTATGCGGTCTATTCAGAGTTTCGCAGAAGACTGGAATCAATTCGCCTCACAATAGCCACCGATGATCTCGAGCAGCTAATTCAGGATTCACGATCTCGGGCCGAAGCCCTCGAGCTGACAATGCAACAGGGGCGAGATCGCCTACTTGAACTTAACTCACACGACCCTGAAAAGGCTGCGGAAACCATCAGCATTATTCAGGAGAGCGAGCGACCGGAGGAAATTTTCAGCTTTGCAGAAATTCTCTTCGATCGCATTGGTATCAGCCAGGATTATCACGGCGAGACGAGCTGGGTGCTACGACCCACTGAGATGCTTATCACTGGCGACCTACCCGGACTCGAGGAGGACGGGATGACAGTAACTTTCGATCGGATGACCGCAGTTTCACGCGACGATATTCAATTCCTTACTTGGGAGCATCCGTTGATACGGGAAGCTATGGATATAGTCGCGAGTTCCGAGCTGGGGAACTCCTCCCTTGTTATAATTAAGCATCCAAAGATTAAAGCGGGTACAGTCCTGATGGAAGTCATTTACGGAGTGGACTGTCTAGCACCCGCCGAGTTGGAAATAGGAAGGTTTCTGAATCTATCACCCCTGCGATATGTAATCGCACCGAATAACAAGAACGTTGCAGAAAATTTGACCCACTCAATCCTGAATCAATATGTTGAGAGTATTCCGGCTGCCATGTCTGCCAACGTTATCAGACAGATTCGCAATATCCTGGAAGAGCGATTGGAAGTTGCAGACCGCCATGCCGAGCAATCACTTCGTAACCGCATCGAAATTGCAATAGACATGGTAAAAGCCGGTCTTGGCGAGGAGATCAATCGACTCAGGTGTTTGGGTGAGGTAAACCCTTCAGTAAAACCTGCGGAAGTCTCTTCTCTCGAGGCCAGGCTTGCAGACAGCGAGTCAGCAGTCGCTGACTCACGGGTTCATCTGGAAGCAATCAGAGTCATTGTCGCGGTCTAGGCCCGCTCAAGGGGTATACCAAACGGAGGAGGTGTAGGCCCTCTCCTGTATCGTATCTGGTCGCCTGGTGTCGACCTCCCCGCCCAGCGCCAGTTTATCCAGCAAAGAGTGTCTTGCAGTTGGAATCTGCAGCACTCTTGCGTAGTAAAACGCAGGCTCCGAGGGATCGAAATCTGGGTCTGTCCAGACTGCTCTTAGCTGAGCCGAACCAACACTGTTATCTACCCGACCCGTGGTGAGGTCGACTGAGTTCGCTACAGGCGCGAGGCTCCCATCTGGAAGCACCCGTTCGGCGCCCGACCACGCAATGTCATATATTTTCTCGCGAGTGGTTCCATCGCCGAGCAGGGTTCCCTTTATGATTTGAATGCGATCAAGATGGCCAGAGTTGGGGTCAGCCAACGCTTCAACGAGGATCATCGGAGCTTGTTGTTCACTAACATCATTTGCGAGGAGCTCTCCGCCCATCGGGACCGCCACACCGTTCAAGTTCTCAGGGAAGTCGCTGGCGTCGAACATGTCATCAGAGAGCTCCCACCCCGCATAGAGGCGCACGCCTATCCTCGGCCCTGAGGTTGCATAGACCTCACGCCGGCGCATTGCGGCGACAATGCTTTCCCGCGTGTTGTCCTCTGCCCACACTGCGGCTAGTCCTGAGGCAGACATCGCCCAGCCAAAGGTTTGATTAGCCTTATCGCCCCAACGCTGGTCCTTGTTTTTCGGAATTGAGTCGGTAGCCATTTTCCCCTGAAAGTTGTCTTCCTGGGCACTGGAAAGTCCAGTATGGGCGTCAGTAGAACCAATGACCCCGAATTGATACGGATTAACTCCAAGCTTGCTCTGGAGTGACAGACCGCGGCGAAGTCCAGAGCGAATGTAATCACCCTCGCCTGGTTTATATTCGCCTGGAGTTCGCTGAATGAGATAAGGGTAGGTTTCAAAATCGGCGAAAGGATCGTCAGGAGACAGTGTCGGATGGGTTTCCGAGTCGCCTTTGATCTGCGTTATTTCGACGATAGGCTCCCAAAAACGCCGATTTTCTGCATAGTCCACCGTCATGTCACCCCCGCGTAGGGGCTGCAAATCGAACATAAAGCCTTTGGAAATATTTGAGTTATGGGGGATTGCAAGAAAACTGCCGTCGGTGTCCTGTGATGTCTGCTCCAGCCATGCCCATAGGTCCTCAGGGAATGGGCTCTGATCCAGACCGAAGGGGTCAAAGGTTTGCGCCCTCTTCGCATCGATGTCGCTAACCACGATGCGGTGCAAATTGCCGCCCCCGGGAATCGAACTATATTCCCAGCCAATCAGCGCAGAAAATTTGCCTGGCTCATTGTGTGACTCGGCGGCATCAGTAATCACCTGCCACGCGTCGACTTCCAGCTCTTGCTGGGGTGGAAGCCAACCGAAACTTGGACGCCAGGCCTTTGCCGCTGCGCGAACATCCGCATTTGGCTCAGGCAGCGCGTCGATGAACAACAGGCGAGCTGTTTGTTTGTCGACCGCGTCGCGGAGCACAGCAGCCGCATACCAAGCCCTAATGCTCTCATACCAGCCCAATCCATCGGTATTTACCCCGTTGAAATAAACGCCGCGAGTGACCCCAAGCAGTTCTGCATGATCGGATAACACGAGAAAATCCAAAGGTGTTTGTAACTGTACCCGCCTCTTATCCCAAGGGTGTTCCACGGGTGCCCCTTTGGCAAACCGATACGCCACATCGGGTGTAGCGGATAAGTTGTTGTTTACAAAAGCGTCAAAGGAGTAATTTGAGTGCAAGTGTGTATCACCCCAAAGAAGCTGTTTCTGACCAGCCTCGGCGACACCATGGATGGTTATCAATACGGGTAAGAAAATCCATAGTCGGATCACAATTAGGTATCCTTTTTTTTATTTAATGTGGGCCTTGTCGCTCGTTTCCGACAAACGAAAGCCCTGATCTGCGTATACTGTTGTCCTTGCACTAAATTAACGGCCTTTCCATTCGTAGGCACGCTTTTCAAAGAAGGCTGCAACGGCGTTGGGACTGTCTTCGCTGTTTATACACTTCTCTTGTAGATGTGCCTCTTTTGTAATGGTTTCCGCAAGAGTCGATGTGGCTGCATAGCGCAGCGCCTCTTTGGTGTAACGAGCGGCAAGAGGCGACCGGGAGGCTAGATCTGATACAAACTCAGCGGTCTGATCCCTGAACGTATCATCACTGAACACCCGATTTACCATGCCCAACTGAACCGCTTTTGATGAGGAAACTTTCTCACCCATGAGCATCATTTCCAACGCAAGTCTACTACCAATAAGTCGTTCGGTGAGCCAGGTTGAGCCTCCGTCTGGGACAAGGCCAATGCCGGCAAAAGGCTGATACAGAAACGCTGATTCGGCCATGACAACTAGATCGCACGCCATGGCATAGGAATAACTTATCCCCGCGCAGGGCCCATTGATAGCGGCAACCCATAATTTGGGCGCATCGGCGATGGCAGTGACAGCGGGCCCAAATTCGTTAATTAAGGCATCCCGCGTCCGTTCACCCATCATTAAACCGCCCTGACCGTCATCCTCCGCAAGATCGGCACCGGCACCGAATGCCCTGCCCTCGCCAGTGAGCTCGATGACGCGAATACTGTCGTCAAGATTGAGTTCTCTCGCCGCCGCAAGGAGTTCACGACGCATTGGCGTGTTCATGGCATTTAATGTCTCCGGTCTGTTGAAAGCAATTCGAGCCACTGGGCCAGATTTACTCACAACAAGCGTTTCAAAGGTCGTCATGACAATTCCTCGGCTAGGTAAAACATCACTGTCCTCATCGATTCTGAAGAAAATGAATCACGTGCACGGTTTTTGCAGTACAGAACCGACACTTCTCGCGGAGCCAGTGTACCGTAAGGCCTCGTGACAGTAACGGCAGCAATAAGTGGCGCGCCTTTTCACCACACGATTATGCCGGGTGGTGGATATCTCATGTTCCCTGCAACCACACCAATATAGATGACGTTTTTGCCTGCGCACGGGTATTTGAGATTCGAGCTCAGGGTTCGCCCGGTAGGTGGCCGAAGGCTCACCCCCCATCATCTTCATAAGCTGACGCCATTCAGGCCCATGAGGCTTGGCTCTCCAATAAGCCATGTCAATGGCGTAGTGACACACTTCATGGATGACCGTGTCATCAACATGAGCTGTGAAATCAAGACTGAAGACGACCGGATTGAAACGGAACCAGCGAGTAGACCCTCGCCTGCAATACATCCCAGCCGCAGACCCCGACAAATCAAACTTTATCGGGATTACCGGGATAGACAAATCGAGAAACTCCCCGGCTCTCGCAATTTCTTGACCTACCTTTTCGGCTATCGTCTCCCGCTGCTGCGAACTCAGACCATCCATATCAGCACACATCAAGGGGGTCAATCAGCGCTCTCAATATCCAGCACATCACGAAGCTCGCGTTTCAAAAATTTGCCGTTGGCGTTTCTGGGCAAGGGTTCTGACAAGAACCATATATAGCGGGGGATTTTAAATGCGGCTAAACGTGTAGATAAGTGCTCTCGAAGTGTCGCCGCATCGCACATGGCAAACTCGCGCAGGTGAACAGCGGCACCCACCTCCTCACCCAGACGGTCATCGGGTACGGCAAAGGCGACACACTCCAGAACTGCTGGATGGTCAAAAATGGCATTCTCTACCTCCGCGCCATAAATATTCTCACCCCCACGCAGGATCATATCTTTTGCTCGATCAACCAGATAAATGAAGCCGTCCTCATCGAAATACCCAATGTCACCTGTGTGCAACCAGCCGTCTACAATGGTCTCGGCCGTTGCCTCCGGCCTATTTAGGTAGCCTTTGATCACGGGGGTGCCACGCACACATATCTCCCCTACTTCGCCAACCCCCTTGAGCTCGCCATCTTCACCGACACAGCGGCCTTCAAGTACGGGAACCAGCGGTCCTGCGCTTGCAGGACGCTCCAAGAAGATATCCCCTGCTATATAACTAATAATCCCGCAGACTTCGGTCATACCGTACCCTTGAGTCGGCTTTGCTCGCTGGGTTACTTCAGCCACCTTGCCGACAAGATCCGGCTGCATCGCTGCTCCCCCGCCTCCCATGGCACTCAAACTGCTTAAATCGTAATTATCCCTGTCCGGATGGGACAGAATTTCACGAGTCATCATGGGTACGGCACTCATGGTGGTAACTTTTTCCGCCTCGATGAGTCGCATGGCTTCTTGAGTGTCCCATTTATACATGAGGATGAACTTACCCCCAGCAACACTGCCCCCCTGGAGGATGCAGTTGTTGGCGGTGACGTGGAATAAGGGAGTTGCAATCAAGGCCGTCGGCGCCGGCGCGCTAACCGCAGCCTCGGGCTGCTCCCCGAGCTCGAGGGCTCGGGCGGTGGCGTAAATCGACCCCATAGCAGCAACGCTCAAGACGTTGGCAACACAACCTCGATGGGTTAGCTGTGCGCCCTTTGGACGTCCAGTGGTGCCAGAGGTATAAAAAATACAGGCGTCTGAATCGGGATCAATGTCCACCGCAGGCAATTCGCCTTTCTCTGCTATCGCATCCTGCCAATGAGTGCCGGGGACTGGACTCTCTGCCGCACGTACCGTTACAACCGACATCTCCTCAAAGCGGTCACGGATTGAGGCGAATATCTCTAAACGACGATCGTCCGCAATGAGTAGCCGTGGTTGTGAATCATTGAGGGCGTAAGCCATTTCATCTGCGACCCACCATGCGTTCATGCCCACCACAGTGGCGCCGACGGCGTTGATCGCCCAATGAGCCAGCATCCATTCAGGGTAGTTTCTCATCGCGATGGCGACCCGATCACCAGGCCGAATGCCTTGACGCTGCAGCCAGCAAGCGAAGGCGGCGACCTCTGCAGCAGCCTGTGCATAGGTGCGGCGCTCTTCCCCGTAAATGAGATATTCGGCATCTCCGTAACCGGCCGCAAGACGCCACAAGTCGGTCAAGGTGCCCGGCGCATTGACGTAACCGCGAAGGGACTGGCCGCGAACATCCACATTCCCTACCTCAAGAAGTGTTCCAGGCGCGGTCACCATCTCACGCGCTACATTAAAATGGTCAATCCGAGTCATTCTGTCTCCGTGGTTTCAGTATCATCACGGCGGTGCCGCGCCGCGCAAGCCCTGTCAATTGCGCCTTGCCTCGCGGAGCATAACCACAGCATACTCTAGGTTCAAATTTTTTTACTGACAGTATGGGGAGTCCGGTGCGAGCCAGAAACGCAGTAATTCTGGCTAATGACGCAGGTTTTTGATGGATACACAGACGCTTGATACCACACGACTTCGAGACTGGCTTACCCAACAGATTGGGGAATTCAATGGGCCCGTTGAGGCCGAGAAATTTCCCGGCGGGCAATCAAACCCCACATTTAAGTTGATGGCTGGAGACGAGCGGTACGTATTGCGCCGTAAACCGCCTGGCAACTTGTTGGCCTCTGCACACGCAGTAGATCGAGAATTCAGGGTCATTTCTTCCCTGCAGACCACCGATATCCCGGTTCCCAAGTCAATCGCCCTGTGCGAAGACGAGAGCATTATTGGCTCAATGTTCTACGTGATGGAGTATCTGGAGGGCCGCGTTTTTTGGGATCCCGCCATACCTGAGGTCGGGAACGCCGAGCGAAGAGCAATCTACGATGACATGAATAGAGTCCTAGCGTGCCTGCATGAAGTCGATGTCTCCGCTGCCGGCTTGGAGGATTACGGTCGCCCCGGTAATTACTTTGAAAGACAGGTAAGTAGATGGACCAAGCAATACCGGGCCTCGGAAACCGAGACTATCGACGCCATGGAAAAACTTATAGCGTGGCTGCCTGAAAACATGCCCGAAGACGATGGCAGGGTTTCTCTGGTACACGGCGACTACCGGCTTGATAACCTCATGTTCCATCCGACCGAACCACGCATCATCGCGGTGCTGGACTGGGAGCTCTCAACTCTTGGCAATCCCATCGCTGATCTCGCTTATCAGGTCATGGCGTGGCAACTGCCGCCAACTGGAGGGGTCTCCGGCATGGCAGGTGTAGACCGAAAATTACTGCAGATACCAACTGATGATGAGTACGTACGGGCTTACTGCGAAAGGACCGGTAGAGACGAGATAAAGAACTGGAATTTCTACCTGGTTTTCTGCTTTTTCCGCCTGGCAGCAATACTGCAGGGAGTTAAAAAGCGCGGCCTCGACGGCAACGCATCCAGTGCGGAGGCCATCGAGCGCGGCAAGCTCATGACCCCACTCGCCGAGCTTGGCCTGAGTTTTATTGGCTAGATCCGATCATCAGTGCGTGACACGCGAAGGGCTTCGCTGTGTCGGTCCACTTTTTCCCGTATTGGCCAACTTTGACCGCTTGTTCTTTTTTACTGTCGCCTTCACTTTGGCAGGTTTTGAACCCGCTTTGAGCATCTCAAGTTGTTGTTTGGTTGGCGGTGGTCTGCGCCGTGAGGAGCGAGGGCGCCGATATTTTCGCGCATCGGGTCTCAGGTCACCGTACTCGAATCGGTATAGGATCTCCTCAAGTGTTCGCGAAATGACAGTGCATCGCCTAATTGCCTCGACTTTTTCATAGCAGGCGCGCTGACCATGCTCGATGATTTCAAGCAGCTGCTTATCGTCAACGTGAGACAGCAACTTAATTGGGTTAGCCATCCGAAAGCTCGGAATAATATTAATGTCTCCTGTGTACTCCTGATCCATGAGCGCATGAAGTCCATGCATCATCATGTTGAATCGGGGCCAACTATCTCCCTGTCGCTGGGCTATTCCTCGGTAAAAATTCAGGACCTCTCGGCCAACGCCCACGCCGAAGGTGCCGGCGGCTTTAGAGAGAGGGTGCTTGTCCTCATCTTTTGACAGAAAAGCCGTAGCAATGGGATTTACCATGCTGACAATATAATGGTTGGTACCAAATAATCGCGACAGACGTTTCGCGGGCAGATCATCTGCCACAGATCCATCTACCCACCGGCGACCGGGCAAGTAGGGCTGAGCTTCACCCTCCACATTCTTCGCCATGAGCATCACGGGTGGGAAGACGCCGGGTACCGCGCAGGACGCCATAACGGCAGAACGGATGTACACGTTGGGCGATGCGACTGCATTCAACAACCGGGAGCGCTGATGAGGCTCTGCTGGAGCTACGGTAATGCTGACTTGCCTGCCGGTTTTCGCGTACGCCTCCTGAAACGTCATATCAGGCACAAGCCGATCAACCAGCGCCTCAAGATCCTCAAGGGAAATATGGGAGCCCCCCCCAAGCATACGACGGAAGAAGCTCGCTTCATGATCCGCCTCCCGGTGAAGTAACATGGGATCCTGAAGCATGAGCAACTCGTCGTCATTTAAGCAGCCCAGTACCCCAGCCACCAGTGCCCCAGCACTGGAGCCGGAAATTACCCTAGGCAACAGGCCTTGCTGCGCCAGGACATTCACCACCCCTAAATGCAGAAAGCCCAAAATACCGCCGCCACTCAACATTAGCGCCGATCGACCGAAGCAGATATTTGCCCGATAAAAGAACTCAATTTTTTGCTGAGCCGGGATAATGTCGTCTTCCAGCTCAGCCAGTACGCGCAGGGAACCGTCTATCTCGTTGATGTACTCTTCAATCAGATGCTTGGTGCCGCATTTGGCCATGCGGTAAAGAACGCTCTGCCCCATACCACCCATGTTTCCATGGATTCCCTCGTTAAGAGCAAACAGAAGACCTTGAAAGTTTTTTCGTTTTCTAAGCGCTTTTAATCTATCGAGTCGTAAGCGTATCTGCGCATAATCATAGAGGTCCGTCTCTTCCTCTGCTCGCCAGAGATCCATACCGCTCGCGGCGTCGTGTTCCGCCGCGATTTCAAACCAGTGCTCATAGTTTTCCGCAGCATCCAAACGTGTATCAAGATTGCGCAGCTTACGTTTATTGCCCACAAATACCTCGGTTGGCAGGACGTCTCGAGAGGTTAGTATACCTCCTCGAGGGATAGGTAGACGAATCGTCGAGACATCTACGCCAAGCATCAAAAGAAAATCAATTTTGCATAAATAACAATAATTTGGAGAAATAATAGTGAGTGATTTCATAGGTTATGCCGGTCTTTTGGCGAGCGTTTTTTTACTGATCTGGCTAGCGTTGCGAGGCGTCGACATCGTATTTGCAGCGCTGTTGAGTGCCATCGTCATCATAGTCTCCAATCAACTCCCGGTAGCGGATGCCCTTCTTACTGGCTTTACGTTAGGAAAACTGGGCGCATTCACATTTGCAGGCAAATTTTTTCTGTTGTTCACCGCAGGGGCTGTCTTTGGCCGCGTGATGGGAGATTCCGGCGCCGCGGCTTCGGTCGCGATTGCGCTTATAAAGCGAATGGGCGCTGAGCGAGCTTTGATAGTCACTACGTTGGCCTGCGCCTTGCTTACCTACGGAGGCGTAGTCGTCTTTGTCGTGATTTTTGCGATGTATCCTCTGGGGTTACAGCTACTCAAGGAGGCCGACATTCCAAAACGTCTTTTTTGCGCCGCTCTGGCCCTCGGCGCTGGCACCTTCACCCTTACCGCCTTGCCCGGCACGCCATCAATACAAAATGTCATCTCGGCCACCGCGCTGGGCACCAGCCTTTTTGCTGCGCCTTGGCTCGGCATCATCGGGGGTTTGACGATGTTTTCTCTCGGATTGTGGTATCTGGAGCATCAGCGAAGAAAAGCTGCCTTTACTGGCGAGGGGTTTGAACCAGGCCCAAGGGATCAACTGATTGATACAGAAACCGGACCGTTGCCACACTGGCTGCTCGCCCTAACTCCGCTAGTCCTTGTGCTTTTCATCATTATGTTGCCCCGCGCTCTTGTTGCAGCAAATATCACCGTTGGAGCCTATTTTGGCGAAATTCTCGCATTCGCAAATAGCCAGCCGGTCATATGGCCAAGCATTGCACTGGCTATCGGCAGCACGCTCGCGGCACTACTATTTCCTCGGGTACGGCGCGCGGCTCTAACGGTGATGGGACAAGGTACTCAGGATGCCATCCTCCCCCTAATAAATACTGCCGCCGTCATAGGTTTTGCGGGCGTTGTTACTCAAACTTCTGGATTCAAGGCTTTTCTGACCTTGGCAGTTGATTCGGGACTTCCCCCGCTCCTGAGCGTTTTCGGGTCAATCAGCTTGATCTCAGCCATCACCGGTTCGGCATCAGGAGGGCTACAAATATTTATGCAGACCCTAGCGCCCCAGTATGTCGCCATGGGTATAGAGCCCGACGTGCTTCACCGTGTAGCGACTATAGCGAGTGGCGGCTTTGACTCACTCCCCCATTGCGGTGCTGTTGTAGCGATGCTGACCATTACCCAGCTAACCCACAAGCAGGCGTATCGCGACGTAGGCGTCATCACCGTGCTAATACCAGTCGTGGCAACCCTGGTAACGATTGGGGCTGCTGTGGCAGGCGTTCGCTAGAATTTATGCGTCGCGATTACGATAGGCTTCCATGAGGTGGCGCTTGTAGAGCTTACCGTTATCCATTCGGGGCAGCTGCTCGGTGAAGTCCAGCCTTTTCGGAACTTTGATAACGGAGAGGCGTTCTTTCAACCAAGCAATAAGCTCTACCGCAAGATCGTCAGACGCATCAGCCCATTGCGCGGGCTGCACAACTGCCTGAACGATCTCACCAAATTCCTCATCAGGCACGCCAAATACCGCGACGTCTGCGACGCGCTCGTGTCCAATAAGCACGCTCTCGATCTCCGCGGGATAGACATTGACGCCACCCGTAATGATCGTGAAGTTACGACGATCAGTGAGATAGAGATAGCCGTCCTCATCTAGATAACCTACATCACCAATCGTGGTCCATCCTTCCTTGTTATAGACTTCAGAGGTCTTCTCGGGCTCGTTGTGGTACTCAAATTTGTTGTGAATCTCTGAAAACCAGATAGTGCCTACATCACCTGGCGCGAGCTCATTCCCATCGTCATCCAAGACGTGAGGTACTCCAAACAAAGGTCGGCCTACTGATCCCTTGTGCGCAAGCCAATCGTTCGAATCGATCAGCGTAAATCCGGCACCCTCGCTTGAGGAATAGTATTCAACGATGATCGGGCCCCACCAATCGATCATTTTTTCCTTCACATCTATTGGGCAAGGTGCCGCGGCGTGAATCGCTATCTGCATGGACGACAGATCAAACCCTCTCCTGGTTCCCTCAGCCAGCTTCAACATTCTTACAAACATAATTGGGACCCACTGGCTGTGGGTGATTCGATGCTCTTCTATGAGCTCTAGGGCCCTCACAGCATCAAATTTCTCCATGACAACAGAGGTTCCGCCGGAGTCGAGGACAATCATGTTGAAGTGCAGCGGTGCTGCATGATAAAGCGGCGCAGGTGACAAATAGGTGGTTTCGGGACCAAAACCAAACGTAACTCCAAGTGAGTTGGTAAGCCCGAGAGCCGCATCCCATTGGTCAGTGTGCGGTGGTACAAAAACCCCCTTGGGTTTACCTGTGGTGCCGGAGGAGTAGAGCATGGGCGCTCCCATACACTGATCGTCAACTGGCGAGGTTGGCAGCAGATCCACCGCTTCCTCAAATGACTGAAACCCGGAGTGCACTCCCCCAACCATGTAGAAATGGTTGATCGCAGGTACCGCAGAAACCATCGCTTGCGCGACATCCGAAAGGCAGGCCGATGCGATGAACAGCCTTGCTCCGCAGTTTTCCAGTATGTAAGCGGTTTCATCTCGTTTTAGGTGCGTGCTAATGGGTGTAAAAATCACGCCGGCACGCATTGCGCCGGCAGCAACCTCGAGAAATTGACGGCAATTGACCAACATCATCGCCACGTGATCACCGGGTCCCACACCACACAGACGAAATAAATGGGCTACCTGATTACTGCGATCATTAAGCTCCCTATAGGTAACTATTTCGCCGGAGTTTGCCATGATAAAGGCGGCTTTATTAGGACTTTCGACTGCGGTCACAGACAGGTGTGGCATGGAAGTTTTCCTTTTATCGTAGCTTTCGTAATCCCGGCACGTAATAGGTCCCTAATCTGATAATTATTACCTTGGTTCGACCACTGGAAATGTTACTCGAAATCGAAGACACAGATCCAAAGCGATAATCGTCGAAGTTGGCGACAAAAAAGCATCATACTGTCATTTTGAGGTACTCTGCACGAGCTAGCTTAATAGACCCGAACGAGCACCCCACTGGATATTGAGAGATGAATTTATCCAAAGAGGCATCTCCACAGCGATGGAGGCACATTATTCGAAGCGGGAACTATCAATCTCCCACGAGCGGCTTGGCCGGCGGGTTTTTACAGGGCAATCTGGTCATCGTACCGAGCTCTGTAGCAGATGACTTTGAGCTCTTCTGTCGCGCCAACCCTAAACCCTGCCCACTACTCGCCAGGAGCCCATCGCCGGGGGATCCCAGCATGCCCTCGCTGGGGCAAAACATCGATGTGAGAACCGACTTGCCGCGCTACCGCTACTGGGTAGACGGACATATAGTGGAGGAAACGGCCTCGCTGGAGAATCACTGGCAGCCCGATGATGTCGCCTTTGTCCTCGGCTGCTCTTTCTCCTTCGATGAGGCTCTGTCTTCTGCGGGCATCGAACTCAGGCACCTCACCCAAAACACCAATGTTCCCATGTACCGGACCTCTATACCTTGTACTGAGGTAGGTCCGTTCAAGGGAACTATGGTGGTTAGTATGCGTCCCATGCTGCCCAAGGACGCTATTGCAGCCATCACAATAAGCGGTGACTATACGGAAGCACATGGCTCCCCGGTACATTTTGGAAATCCTTCAGACATTGGAATACTTAATCTCGATGTGCCAGATTTTGGGGACCCGGTCGTTATCAAACAACGCGAGGTGCCGGTCTTCTGGGCCTGCGGTGTGACTCCTCAGGTCGTTCTGGAAAATGCGCAGCTAACCAGAGCGTTCACCCACGCACCAGGACACATGCTAATAACAGATATCACCCACGAGGACTTTCATGAAATCGGTAAAGCAAGTCGTCAGTCGTAGGAGCCGCAAGCCTACATCGGTGGCAAAAAAAAAGTTGCTGCTTAATTGCGATCTGGGGGAAAGCTTCGGTCCCTGGCAACTGGGCTGCGACGAAGACATCATGGGCCTTATCGACTGCGCCAACATCGCCTGTGGGTTCCACGCCGGTGACCCCACCGTGATGCGCAAAACGCTATTGCTTGCAAAGCGTCATAAGGTAGAGATAGGGGCTCACGTTGGCTATCCCGACCTTCAAGGATTTGGCCGTCGATCCATGAACATTCGCGGCCAGGAATTAATCGACTGTATTCACTATCAAATGGGAGCCCTCGACGGGATCGCACGATCCCATGGTCTTCGTCCTACCTACCTGAAGCCCCACGGCGCGCTCTACAACGACATGGTTGCTAACAGAGATCTTACTGAGACCGTCATAAAAGCTGCTGCCACGTGGTTTCGGGGAGCCGATCTTGTGGTGATGGCGACTGCAAACGACAAAAAGACCGTGCAGATGGGTATTGAATACGGTGTAGGACTGCGATTTGAGGCCTTTGCTGATCGCGGTTATACGTCTTCAGGGACCCTAATACCAAGAAACGAACCCAAAGCCTTACTCAGTGCCGAACAGGCCGTGGAGCAAGCCTTGGCCATATCGACCCAGCAACTGCGAAGTCAGTCAGGTAAGCGTCTTAACCTTGTGCCCGACACACTGTGTGTTCATGGTGACACCCCGGACGCTGTCGCCATAGCCAGAGCTATTCGAGAGGCTCTGGACTAGGATTGGGCAACATGCAATTTACGCACAGTCCTGCAGGTACTGATGGCCTGAATTTTAGACTGGAGGGCTGCCCAGGCCCTGACATGACATCCAGACTGCTGGCGCTGGATAACTACCTTCGAGACCATCCCGATCTTGCGATCAAAGACACCGTTATTGGCTATCGCTCACTCGTCGTGTTCTTCTGCCCGGTGAGCACCAACCGGGCCATGCTTCTGCAATTGGCAACGTCCTTCGATCCCGAGCCCTCGGCCAAAACACCTGCGGGCAACCTGATAAGACTCCCGGTTTGGTATTCTCCAGAATCAGGGCCCGATCTGATCGAAGCGGCTACCCTTTGCCGATTATCAATAGAGGAATTGATCTCAGCTCACACCTCACCTACCTATAACGCTGCTGCCACCGGGTTTGCGCCCGGATTCTGCTATCTCGGCAAGACCCCAGACTCATTAACCCTCCCCCGGCTAGAAACTCCTCGTCGGTTAGTCGCTGCCGGTAGTGTTGCCGTGGCCGATAACCAGACAGCGGTATACCCCACCGCATCCCCCGGTGGGTGGCGACTTCTTGGGCGCTGCCCAACACCACTGATGTGCATGGACTGGCCTACACCCGTGAAAATTCAGGTGGGCGATCGAGTCCAGTTCTTTTCCATATCCCGAGAGGAATTTATTGATATGGGTGGAGCGCCTTGACAGTGGTGGTTAAACAAGTAGGCGCTCAGGCGACTATTCAGGATGCGGGTCGGTTTGGGCACCTACGGCTAGGCTTCGCTGAGGGAGGTGTAACCGACCCGTGGTCGACGAAGCTTGCAAATCTGTTGGTCCACAATTCACCGGATGCCGCGATAGTGGAGATCGCGCTTGGCGGGCTGGTGCTCGAGGCGCATCTTGACGGCTGTATTGCACTGACCGGCGCTTGCTGCGACCTATTCATCAATGAAGCACCGGTAACCATGGCAAGTCGACATGCGGTACGGGCTGGTGATTGCATCAAGATAGGACGCTGCCATCAGGGTGTATATAGCTATTTGGCAATCTCGGGAGGAATTGACTCGCCGCCGGTTTTGGGTAGCAGGAGCACCGTGCTTCGTGAGCACATTGGTGGTATTTCCGGCCACAGCCTCAGGGTGGATGACCACATCCCCATAGGAAAAAGGTCAGTTCGCAGTTCCGGGGAAGCGGGTATAAGTGGACCCATCGAGCAAGCATACCTTCAAAAAAATCACTCCCACCTAACCCTGCGTGTTCTGCCGGGATTCGATTATCAGGAAATTTACCCCACTGCAGTTAGCGAGCTACTGGGGTCAGAATTTACGGTGACCGGGGCATCCAATCGAATGGCGATTCAACTGGCTGGTCCAGCCATACATACAGGCATTGTTGAAGCCTGGTCAGAGGGTACCTGTTATGGTTGCGTACAAATACCGGGAGATGGCCAACCCCTTGTGCTACTGAATGACCGACAGACCATGGGTGGGTATCCAAAATTTGGAGCCGTCAACCCTTATGATTGCGTCCGTCTTGCACAGGCCAGACCGGGATGCACGGTGAGGTTTGAGTCGGTATCCCTTGAGCAAGCAGAGCGCCTTCAATGGCTTGAAACCCATTATCAGGACGCCCTTCTCCGCTCCTTGGGGGTCGCATGACAGGCGACGTCAAGACCCTTAGCTCCGCGGTCGAGTCTTTATTGGTAGAGAAAAATCATCGAGGAATGGACACGCTTCGCGAAGCGATTGCACCCGGATCATATGCGCGCGCTGCGGCGCTACTCAACCAAAGCGCAGGTAATGTTTTTATCATCACGGGGTTCCCAGTCTCAGGCACCTTCGAAACCGATGGTCCTCCGGGGGCCTTAGTCCTGCATGATTACTTGCGAGAGATAGGGGCGTCCCCGTGGATTGTTGCCGAACAAATTCTTGTCGATGGGCTGGGGAAGCGGGCAGGTGCCCTACCGCTTGATTTCCGAGATCCAGTCAAGAATCTTGAGTACCTGAACGCCTACAAGCCAAGCCTTGTCATCAGCATTGAAAGGCCCGGCGAGGCAGCTGATGGACATTTCTATAACATCAAAGGGTGCGATATATCTGACCAATGCCTGTCTGTGGTATCTCTCCTGACAGCGGCCGATTGCCCACACATTGCTATTGGTGATGGCGGAAATGAGGTCGGCATGGGTAATGTTGTCAACACGACCCAACGGCTCAACATTATCCCCTCGGTCGTAACCTGTGACGAGCTTCTTGTTGCAGATGTCTCAAACTGGGGAGCCTATGCATTGACGCTACTTAGCGCACACCTCAATGATCACAAGAATTTACCTAATATCGACCCCATCTCCCTGCTATCGTTCATTACGAGCATCGGGGGTGTCGATGGTGTCACAGGACGGCCAGAAGCAACCGAGGATGGGCTGACAAACGATGAAACACTCATGTTTTTCCAAAAGCTAATGCGCTTGTTCGAAAGGGATAACCTCTGATGTCTATCGCCTTCCTAAATGGCGACTATATTCCACTGGAAGAGGCCAGAATCTCGCCTATGGACCGTGGATTTTTATTCGGCGACGGGATTTATGAGGTGATCCCCAGTTACGGAGGAAGACTCGTCGGATTTGACCGCCATTATGCTCGGCTGTCTGAGGGCCTTGAAGCAATCAGCATGCCTTTACCGTTTGCGGCGGAGACACTTCGCAATACACTCACCCAACTGATCCACAGAAACCCAGAGATCAACAGTGAGGGCAACCTTGGGCTGTACTTGCAGGTTACGCGAGGAGAACAGCCGCAACGTAATCATCGGTTTCCGGACACCGTAAGACATACCAGCTTTGCATTTGCATTCAGTATTCCAGCGCCCAAGACCGGCGACCCTAAACACTCAGAGACCTTTCGCGTTATCACAGGACGTGACCTACGCTGGAGTCGCTGCCACATCAAATCCGTATCACTCCTTGGCAACGTGTTACATATGATGGAGGGAATCGCCGCGAGCAGTGAGGAAATCTTGTTGTTCAACAACGACGACGAACTCACCGAGGCATCAACCAGTAATGTTTTTATCGTCAAGGATCGTGAGATATACACACCTCCACTCGATCACCAAAAACTTGGTGGAATAACCAGAAACATGTTGGTGGACATTTTGAGGGATCACAGCACCGTCCCCTGCCATGAGATGCCGGTGAGCCGAGAACAGGTCACCACTGCAGATGAAATATGGCTATCCAGCTCTACCAAGGAACTGTCACCGGTGACCGAGGTTGACGGCGCAAAAGTCGGGCTTGGCGAACCCGGGCCAATCTGGTCGATGGCTCAGCGTCTACTCGACAAATACCGCTTTGATTATTAGGGGCTGGTTTGACGAGACCCACCTACATCGAAATTGATCTCGCCGCACTCCAGCAAAACGCGAGAGTCACTCGGGCGCTGGCAGGCGACAGAAAAGTCAGCGCCGCAGTGAAAGGCGACGCTTACGGTCACGGCATGACCCAATGTGCCACTATCCTAGCTGAACACGCAGACAGTTTGGCTGTAGCTTTTTGCGAAGAAGCAGCACATTTGCTCGAAGCAGGCTTGGAATGTCCTGTTAATGTTCTTGAAGGCCCCTTTGACCCGGATGACGCCGCTTTTATCGTCCACCATAATCTTGAAACCGTGGTCCATACCCCAGCTCAACTCGACTTACTCATCTCGGCAAAGTTGAAGCCTAGTAATATGCTTTGGGTGAAAATTGACACGGGAATGCATCGCTTGGGGCTACAGGAACAGGAACTTGAAATACTCATCAAGCGACTGGAGAAATTAGGCCACCATCAGGTAGGGTTAATGAGCCATCTTGGGGACGCAGAGTGTCCTGCCTCGGAGATGACCATCTCTCAACTCAAGCGCTGGGCCGTTATTGCTGGAAGGTATGCCTTCTCGACGAGCCTTTTCAATTCAGCCGCACTCCTTCAGTCGTACAATGCTTCGAGCGACTGGGTTCGTCCAGGCATCATGCTCTACGGGGCCAGCGGTCACACCAGCAAAGCAAATCACGAATTCCTTCCGGTTATGCATCTAAATTCTTCGGTCATGGCGGTTCGACACATTGAGGCAGGGGAATTTGTCGGCTACGAAGGTCGCTGGCAAGCCCCGCGAGCGAGTCGAGTGGCCACCATCCCAGTGGGTTACGGTGATGGCTACCCTCGAACCGCTATTAACGGAACTCCGGTATGGATCAGTGGTGACCGCTGCCCGTTAATTGGCCGGGTTTCAATGGACATGATAACGGTCGATGTAACCGATAACCCATCCATAGAGGCAGGCAGTCCGGTTGAATTATGGGGTAAAAATTTGCCGGTAAACGAAGTGGCCTCAAAAGCCGATACCATCGGCTATGAACTTTTGACGCGATTGCCGGATCGAACCCCACGACGCTGGATAGCTCCTTGAGTTACGCACATAGACGCTGGAGGTTGTGTGATTGAGCAAAGCCCTTCGGCCGCTGAAGGCAGCCTGCTTGCCGCCATTGATTTGGGTAGCAACTCCTTTCATCTGATCATTGCGCGAGTTGAGCATGGGGAAATCAAGCCTATTCACACGCTTGGAGAACGGGTCCAGCTTGGCGCCGGATTCGACAATGGTCGATTGGCTGAAGAGGCAATGGAACGTGGCATCGATTGCCTCACTCGCTTCGCGCAGCTTCTGGAGGGCGTCGAGATTGCAAGCATCCGCGTCGTAGGTACGCATGCTCTGCGTCAAGCAAAAAATAGGCGCCAATTTACCGATGCAGCTGAGAAGCTATTGGGCGTTCCCATCGATGTTGTTTATGGCCGAGAGGAAGCTCGTCTCATCTATCTCGGTGTTGCACACACCCTAGCTGATGATGAGTCAAGCCGCCTCGTAGTCGACATTGGTGGCGGTAGTACCGAATTCGTTATTGGTAAACGATTTGAACCTCAACGCTTGGTAAGCCTTCAACTGGGCTGCGTGAGCTATTCGCAGAAATTTTTCCCCGAGGGACACATCACGGCAAAACATTTTAGGCAAGCCTATGAGCATGCTCTCCTCGAGGTCTCACATATCAGCAAGCATTATCGTTCCCAGCATTGGAATGAAGCGGTAGGCGCCTCTGGAACCCTCCAGGCGGTGGAGCTGTTGATTCAGCACGCCGGCTGGCTCGAGGGAGGTATTGATAGAGTGTCTCTTGAAAAGCTAAAGAAGCGGCTGCTTAAATTCCGACATGCCGACGACATCGATCTCGATGGGCTAAATGACAAGAGAAAACACGTAATCGCTGCCGGGGTGGCCATTACCACAGCCATATTTGACGGCTTAAAGATTGACGTCATGAGAACCTCAAAGGGAGCGCTCCGCGAAGGGGTCATATACGACCTGGTGGGGCGGCTGTCCCACGAAGATGTAAGGGAGCGATCGATAGCAGCCATGGTGTCTCGCTACGGTGCAGACGAAGGCGCAGCCCAATCGGTAAGCGATCGGACTATCTGGCTCGCTTCAACAGTCTCAAGTGCGTGGGACCTTGATAAGCAGCACATCGAGTTGGCTGCATGGGCTGCGCGCTGTCATGAAATTGGAGTGGCCATTTCACAGAAACACCACCATCACCACTCTGCCTATCTAATCCAGAACACGGATATGCCCGGATTTTCTCAAGACGAGCAAGAAATCATGGCGGTCTTGCTCAGGGGGCAGCAAGGCAAACTGCCGGCAGATTTACTAGAAAATTTGCCGAAAAAATTTCACACCAGCTTTGCGAGGCTGACTGCCCTCCTCAGACTGGCAATTCTTTTTAAATGGAGCGAGTCTATTGAATCTCTCGATGATATTTCCGTCGAAGCAAACAAAAGACGCTTAACGATATACGTCCCGCGTGGGTGGCGAAAAACCCATCCGCTTACCATGTGGGAGATAAAAAAATCCAAGCCGATCATGTCAAAACTGGGCGTCTCCGTCTCCGTGCGAAATCAGCCCTGAGCTGGTAGCAGGCAAAAAAAAGCCATCCACCAAGGAGGGCCTCCTTTAACAGAGAGGGGATTTGCCTCAGATAGCCGCCTCAAATTCCGGTAAGGCCGAAAACAGATCTGCCACCAGACCGTAATCGGCAACCTGGAAAATTGGCGCATCCTCATCTTTGTTAATCGCTACGATAACCTTGGAGTCCTTCATACCAGCCAGATGCTGGATAGCACCGGAAATTCCCACAGCGATGTAGAGATCAGGTGCAACGATCTTTCCGGTCTGACCTACCTGATAGTCGTTGGGAACAAACCCGGCATCCACAGCCGCACGAGACGCTCCAATGGCGGCCCCCAGCTTGTCAGCGATACCCTCCAACAACTGGAAATTGTCGCCATTTTGCATTCCTCGCCCGCCAGAGATTACGACAGAGGCTGCAGTCAGCTCGGGGCGGTCTGATTCAGCCACCTCTTCACTAACGAAACTAGAAAGACCCGCATCGTGAACTCCGCTTACCGCCTCGACAGAAGCACTGCCACCTTCGGCAGCAACAGCATCGAAGGCCGTGGTTCTGACGGTAATAACCTTCTTTGGGTCAGTAGACTGGACGGTGGCAATTACGTTGCCGGCGTAGATCGGACGCTTAAAGGTATCGGCGCTCTCAACTGAAATGATGTCGGAGATTTGCGCAACATCCATCAACGCTGCCACGCGAGGCATTGCATTTTTCCCATTGGTGGTGGCTGGCGCGACGATATTATCGTAACCCGCCGCCACATCTGCAATCAGCAGTGAGATGTTTTCAGCAAGTTGATTGGCGTACGCGGCATTGTCGGCACACAGAACTTTGCTTACTCCTGGAACCTGAGCCGCAGCCGCGGCAGCGGCATCACAACCTGCGCCAGCAACCAGAATGTCAATATCTCCGCCCAAGGCTTGAGCCGCTGCAACAGCGTTTAGAGTAGCCACTTTCAGAGTGGCATTATCGTGTTCGGCAATAACTAACGTGCTCATGAGATCACCTTCGCTTCATTTTTCAGTTTGTCGACAAGTTGCGCTACATCTTCTACCTTAATACCAGCCGAGCGCTCAGGAGGAGGCGCCACACTCAGCTGTACAACGTGTGATTTCAATTCCACTCCCAAATCAGTGGGGGTCGTGACGTCTAACTGCTTCTTCTTCGCCTTCATAATGTTTGGGAGAGACGCGTAACGGGGCTCGTTTAAGCGCAGATCTGTAGTAACAATCGCGGGGAGGCTCAGCTTCAGGGTCTGCAGGCCGCCATCTACCTCTCGCGTAACCGCAATCGTGTCCCCATCAATTTTTATTTCCGAAGCAAAAGTGCCCTGCCCCATGTTTGCCAAGGCCCCAAGCATTTGCCCCGTCTGATTGTTATCGCCATCGATGGATTGCTTTCCGAGAATCACCAGGCTCGGCTGCTCCTGATCGACAACGCCCTTGAGCAACTTAGCAACCTCAAGGGGCTCTACTCGACCCTCCACATCTACGTGGATGCCCCGATCCGCCCCGAGAGCCAAAGCAGTTCTAATCTGCTCCTGACAGGCCTTATCCCCCACGGACACCACCACCACTTCGGTGACGGTCCCCGCCTCCTTCAACCGAACAGCCTCTTCGACCGCTATCTCACAAAATGGGTTGATTGCCATCTTTACGTTATTAAGCTCGACGTCTGAGCCATCAGCCTTAGCGCGGACCTTGACGTTGTAATCAACTACCCGCTTAACTGCCACCAGTGCTTTCATAGTTTCCTCGGATACTCACAGAGTTGATGCGAATTCAGGGCGCGTATTGTAACATACTCAAAGTTCAAAAAGTCCCACGATGCCCAAGCCCTTTAAGGCTTCGCAGAGCGAAAGCCGGCCTGGAGATTGGGCGTGCAGGTGTGGGTCAGTTGCAAGAAAGAGCTCTATACTCACCCGAGCGCTGGAACCCAGATATGGCACAAGGAGCCACCCATGGAACGTGAATCAATGGAATTTGATGTTGTAATTGTTGGCGCCGGCCCGGCAGGGCTCTCAGCCGCGATACGAACCATGCAGATAGCAGAGAAGACCGGGAGAGAGACGAGCGTTTGCGTAGTCGAGAAAGGCTCTGAAGTTGGAGCGCATATTCTCTCGGGAGCCGTATTCGAGCCTAGAGCACTGGATGAATTACTCCCAAACTGGCAAGAGATGGGGGCTCCTCTCAATACGCCAGTCACCGGCGATACCTTCTTTTTTTACACCAGCAGCAAGTCTGCAATCAAACTGCCGAACTTCTTGATTCCAAAACCCACCCACAACGATGGAAATTACATCACTTCCATGGGAAATCTATGCCGCTGGCTTGCAGAGCAGGCTGAAAACATGGGGGTGGAAATCTATCCCGGGTTTACAGCCGCTGAAATCCTGACTGACGAAAATGGGAACGTCAAAGGTATCGCCACCGGTGAAATGGGGGTCGGCGAAGACGGAAACCACAAAGATAGCTACGTTCCCAGCATGGAACTGCACGCCAAGTACACTCTGTTTGCAGAGGGCTGCCGGGGTCACTTAGGCAAGCAGCTCCTTCAACAGTTCCACTTGGACAGCGACAAGGACCCGCAACATTATGGTATTGGAATCAAAGAGATATGGGAGATTCCCGCTGAACAGCATGAGCAAGGAAAGGTTGTCCACGGCTTAGGATGGCCGCTCTCAGAGAGCAACTCCTCTGGGGGAGCGTTTCTTTACCACGCGGAAAACAACCAGGTTTACATTGGCTTGATTACCGATCTGAACTACAGCAATCCCCATGTGAGTCCTTTTGAGGAGTTCCAGCGATGGAAAACCCATCCCGAGACACAACGCGTACTAGCGGGCGGCAGTCGCGTCGCCTACGGGGCCAGGGCGTTGGCGAAGGGTGGCTGGAATTCCCTGCCTACCATGCACTTCCCGGGCGGGCTCTTGATCGGATGCGATGCCGGTACGCTTAACAGCGTGAAAATAAAGGGAAACCACACCGCGATGAAGAGCGGGATGCTCGCGGCGGAAACCGTGATGGCAGCCCTGGGTTCAGAGAGCGAGTATCAGCCTGACCTTGTGGATTATCAGCAGCGTATCAAGCAATCTTGGCTGGGCAAAGAACTCTATACCACCAGGAACTTTGCCGGGTTCATGCACAAGTTTGGCTACATGCTGGGTGCTGGAATGGTCTGGCTCGATCAAACATTGTTCGGCGGACGCCTTCCCTTCACCCTTCACGATACCAAGCCAGACCACGCCTGTTTGAAGACAGCAGCCGAATCCAAGCCAATTAGCTATCCAAAGCCTGACAACGTCTTAACTTTTGATCGCCTGTCTTCAGTATTTCTCTCAAACACCAATCATGAGGAAGATCAGCCCTGCCACCTGACGCTGGCTGATCCAGCTATACCAATCGCTGCGAATTTACCAACCTACGGTGAACCTGCTCAACGGTATTGTCCGGCGGGAGTTTACGAGGTCGTGGAGGACGCTAGCGGTCCGCGCTTCCAAATAAATGCTCAAAATTGTGTGCACTGTAAGACCTGCGATATCAAAGATCCCGCGCAAAATATAACGTGGGTGACCCCCGAGGGCTTCGGCGGGCCCAACTATCCAAATATGTGAAAAGCTCAGCGCTGCAATCGGGCAGCGCTACACAGATTACGTCAGCGCAAATTCATGCCCATCGCTGGTGATAATGCCCGTTTCATCAGCGAGGTCTGCAAGTCTGTACCATGCAGCACGGGTAAAAAGTGCGGTAAGCCCATTATCGAGAGTGATAAAGGCAGCACTGCCAGCTTGAGGTTCAATAGACAGGGAATGACGCCCATCTAACGGAACCTGTCCACCGGTGTTCAGAGTGAGAATTAAGGTCTCCGGCTCTCTGCCCGCTAATGGTTCCGCATCAATAACACGAAGCGGATGCAGCGCCACTGACACCCGAACCTTTTCAACCGGAGTGACGAGGTAATACTCCCCATCCTCCTCCTGTCGCAGAATGCTTGCGAAAAGGGCCACCAACTCTGGGCGCCGTATTGGCGCACCGGCATGCCACCAGGACCCGTCTCCACGGATCTCCATGCCTATATCGCCACAATGGGCTGGATGCCATTTGTCTAGTGGAGGTGAGGGCCGGGACGTTACTCTATCGGGTCCCGCAAACATGTCATGAGCAACATCTTCAGCGCCAGCGGAGGAAGCCGCAGCGGCCAACTCACCTAGAGACGATGGGGCACCAGCCTTTCCAGACATGTTCACTCTTCGCGTTAACGCACCACAACGTTGGCATTCTGTCGTAACGCCAGTCGATATTCGAGCAGCGAGAGTTGGCCCTGTACCTCACCAATCTGGCTCAACAGCTCATCAGCTTCACCGGGATCGAGAGTACTAATCTTTCCCGGCGACACTCGAGCCAATTCGACCACAGCCACATCGCCCCCCGGGAGATCGACCATATCGACCGATGCCCCTGAGGAAAGCCGCATCGAGAATGCGAGTCTCGCCACTTCCGGAGGGAGCAATCCCCCCGAGCGCCGAGCGCCCAACTCCACTCGCCACTCATAACTATCACGAGCTGCTATGTCTTCTACGGTTTCGCCAGCGGCGATTCGCTCTTTTACGTCTGCCAGGAGGGCTTCGCGCTTGGCTTCTACCGCGACAGCAGTCAGTTCTGTGCGGATTTGTAACTCCACCTCATTCAGCGCCAACTGCCTCGGTGGCAGTTTTTCTGAAATTCGGGTGACCATGAAACGATTATCTGCTAACTCCAGCACTGCCGAATTGTTACCAAAATCATAGGTGTCCTCGGCAAATAATGCGTCGCGCACTGAGGCGTCCTCGAAGGGCTCAGTACCCGCTGAACGAGTAATACCCGAAACGGTTTGCACCTCAAGCCCCAGAACATCGGCTGGCTGCCCCAAATCCCCCGAATTAAATGCGAGGTCCCTCAAACTATCTACCGTCGCCAGAAGAACCTGCTCTGCCTCGGATCGCTGAATTGCCTCCCTCAGTTCTGCCCGCAATGCCTCGTAATCCGGTTCCTCGCTCGCTGTGCGCTCATCCACCCTGATGAAGTGAATACCCGCCTCGGTTTCTACCGCTGATGAAATCTCTCCTACCTCAAGGCTGGCGATAGCCTCCTCCATGGGCTCAGGAAAAACCGAACCGTCCGTGAATCCCAGCTGTCCACCCATAGACGCCGAACCGATATCATCCGATCCCTGCTCTGCTACCACGGCAAAGTCCTCACCAGATGCCAATCGCGCAGCCACATCGTCAATGCGCTGTGCATAATCTGCAGGAGTCTCATCCTCACCTTGGATCAGAAGAATGTGCGATACGCTGGCCTGATCATTAACCACATAATCAGCCTTAACATCATTAAACTGGGCGTCAACCAATGCCTCATCGACTGGGCCTACAAAGTCCTCAACAGATAAGAGAATGTAATCCGCCACGACCTGTTCTTCGGACACAAATCGATCCAAATCCGCTTCGTAAAAAGCAGCAATATCCTGCTCGCTTACCTCCAGCTCACTTTCTATTCGCTCCCCTGGAACCAGTAGATACCGGACATCTCGCTCCTCCGCTCCAGCGATTGCTGCTACATCCAATTCGTAGCCAGTCGCAAAGTCGGTTGTAGAGACCGCGTCTTGCAGCTGATTAAGCACGATTTGCTGAGCCTGCTCTCGACGGAATCGTTCTGGTGTATATCCAGCGTTAGCTAGAGCTACCTTATATTGGTCAGGGTCAAACTGGCCATCCACAAAAAAAGCATCAATGCTGGCAACAAGCGCGCCAATTGTTTTATTTGAGGCCGCCAGAGATTGGCTCTCGGCTTGTTGAAGTAACAGATTGCGCTCAATTAGACCATCCAGAGCGCGGGGACTAATTCGATCGTCATCGAGCATCGCGGGATCGATATTCTCGCCAAAGATTTGCATCAGCTGCCGCTTCTGATTTTCAACCGCAATCTGGAGTTCCTGAGGGGTGATTTCGACGCCGTTCACCTCTGCCACAGAGGTACCGCTACCGCCGAACAGGACGGACTCAAGACCAAACCCCGCGAAAGAGAGAACAATTAGCAATACCAAAACACGCGCCCCAGTACTCTGGGCACCTGATCTCAATGACTGCATCATGATTGTTGTACGTCCATTGCTTGATTTACATCACATCGACGCATCGCGCCGACCATAAAAAAGGCGCCAAAGCGCCTTATTTAGGCGCCCTGAGAGCTCAAGGCGCCAAACTACTTGCTGAGGAAACGCCGTTGCTAGTTACAGGCGTCCTTTAAAGCCTTACCCGCCTTGAAACTGGGCGCGTTAGAGGCGGCAATCTGTATTGTCTCGCCAGTTCGTGGATTCCGGCCTTCTCTCGCCGCACGATGCTTCACCTGAAATGTACCAAAACCAACAAGAGACACAGTTTCTTGTTTGCTCAGCGCAGACGCAATAGCGCCGAGGGCCGCATCAAGTGCTCGCCCAGCTGAGGCTTTAGACAGATCTGCTTCGGCAGCAATGGCATCAATAAGATCATTTTTATTCACGGAGTTACCCCTCTTTGTTGTTAGTGCAGCGGACAGTGACGTACTTTTTCATCCGTGGCTACAGGTTATACTGCGTTTCCGCTGAGGGTCAACGCTAAAGCGCCATTTTCTGAGGATATATCGCCTTTCCCGGCCCAACTGCCATTATCGTCAATGCTCATTAATGGGCTGGCGGGCGCACCGACTCCTCATCGCCATCAATGCCAGACGGGGCCACCGCCGGCTCCGCCAGATAAGCCTCATCAGATAAAGGGTCCGGCACCCGCTCAAGGGCAACAGCCAGGACCTCATCTATCCACTTTACCGCGGTAATAGTTAGATTTTCCGTAATGTTGGCGGGTATCTCAGCAAGGTCCCGCTCATTCTCCTTCGGGATAACAACGGTTTTGATGCCTCCCCGCCGAGCCGCAAGCAATTTTTCCTTAAGCCCACCAATAGGAAGCACTTCTCCTCTGAGCGTGATCTCGCCAGTCATGGCTACATCAGCCCTGACTGGAATTTGGGTCGCGACACTGACGAGAGCTGTGCACATCGCGATCCCGGCAGAGGGACCATCTTTGGGAGTGGCGCCCTCGGGCACATGAATATGAACATCATGACGGTCATGATAGGCAGCCGGAACACCCAACTGCTGAGATCGAGAACGCACGACGGTCAGCGCGGCTTGAATGGATTCTTGCATCACATCGCCAAGCGATCCGGTTTTAACCTGCCTTCCCTTGCCAGCGATCGACGCCGCTTCAATGGTGAGCAGCTCTCCACCAACCGAGGTCCAGGCCAACCCCGTGACCTGACCGATGTGATTCTCGTCCTCGGCGATACCAAAATTGAATTTCCTAACGCCAAGCAGGTCAGCGAGCATATCCCCTGTCACCGCAACCGTCCCCTCGGCTTCCCCGGTCGCAAAGCGTTTCACCATCTTTCGACATATCTTTGCGATTTCCCGCTCCAGGGATCTGACTCCCGCTTCCCGAGTGTAGTACCGAATCACGTCCAGCAGCGCTTGCTGATCAATACTCATCTCTCCAGCTTTGAGGCCATTTTGCCGAATTTGCTTGGGTAAAAGATATCGTTCGCAAATATTAAGCTTCTCGTCCTCTGTGTAGCCCGGAATCCGAATCACCTCCATGCGGTCCAGCAGCGGGCCCGGGATGTTCATGGTGTTTGATGTGCAGACAAACATCACGTCGGACAGGTCGTAGTCGACCTCCAGATAATGGTCGTTGAAGGCGTGATTCTGCTCAGGATCAAGCACCTCGAGCATAGCGCTCGCAGGGTCACCTCTGTGATCCATACCCATCTTGTCAATTTCATCCAGCAGGAAGAGCGGATTTCGAACTCCGGTCTTAGCCATTTTCTGAAGAAGCTTACCTGGCATGGAGCCGATATACGTTCTTCGGTGCCCGCGGATTTCAGCTTCATCGCGAACCCCACCCAGCGCCATTCGCACAAACTTTCTGTTGGTGGCGCGCGCCATGGATTCACCTAGAGAGGTCTTACCAACCCCGGGCGGACCCACCAAACAAAGCACTGGGCCTTTGATTTTACGAACACGTTTCTGAACCGCCAGATACTCTAGGATTCTGTCTTTGACTTCTTCAAGCCCGTAGTGATCCTCATTAAGTATCTTTGCGGCTCTGCCCAGATCGTGCTTGATCTTGCTTCGCTTCTTCCACGGGACACTCACCATCCAATCGATGTATCCACGTAGCACAGAGGCCTCGGCGGACATCGGCGACATCATTTTCAACTTATTAAGCTCGGCGATTGCTTTTGAACGCGCCTCCTCGGGCATTTGGGCTTCGTCAATGCGAGTTTGCAGCTCATCCACTTCATTGGGTGCGTCATCCATATCACCCAACTCTTTCTGAATTGCCTTCATTTGCTCATTCAGGTAGTACTCGCGCTGGCTCTTTTCCATTTGTTTCTTCACGCGCCCACGGATTCGTTTCTCTACCTGAAAAAGATCAATCTCGGCGTCCATCAAACCCAACAAATGGTTCAGCCGCTCCTCGAGGGATGCAATTTCGAGGACGCGCTGCTTTTCCTCGAGATCAACGCTCATATGAGCAGCAATGGTATCCGCCAGCCGACTGGGCTCTTCGATACCCGATAAGGAGGAAAGAACCTCGGTGGGCACCTTCTTGCTCATGCCTACGTACTTCTCAAACTGTTCAACGACAGTGGTAACGAGCTCCTTCGCCTCATCGCCCGGCAGGTCATCGGTTTCTATTTGACGGCAATGGGCAACCGTGTACGGCCCATCGTCGTTCATCATTTCAATCGCGGCGCGAAATTCGCCCTCAACCAGTACTTTGATCGTGCCGTCGGGAAGCTTTAGGAGCTGAAGTATATTGGAGACAGTGCCGACCTGGTACAGATCGTCAACGCTGGGCGCATCCTCAGAGGCGTTCCGCTGGGCGACAAGTAAGACCTGCTTGTCACCGCGCATTGCCTCTTCAAGCGCCTCTATCGATTTCTCACGCCCTACAAAGAGCGGGAGCACCATATGCGGATACACCACAACATCTCGCAGAGGCAGAAGAGGCAGTTCGGTAGCAACGACGTCAGTCATAGAGATCTCCGGTTCACTCCCAGCTATATGGGGATGATACGCGGGTTTTACAAGCGTAGCTCACAACTTTAGCCGCCTTCTGGACAAGTAAGCCCGGCAAGATGGGGCCGGCGGCGCGACTACTCTTCTGAGGCCGCTCGCGCGGACTCGGGGGCCTCGTAAACCAGCAGAGGTTCTGACTCTCCGAGTATGACGCTCTCATCGATCACGATTTTCGCGACATTTTCCTGGGAAGGAACGTTGTACATGGACTCCAGCAGGACATTCTCGAGGATAGAGCGCAAGCCCCGCGCTCCCGTCTTCCGCTCCATCGCCTTTTCCGCCACAGCGCGAAGGCCATCTTCTCGGAAGTCGATCTCCACCCCTTCCATATCAAACATCTTTGCGTACTGCTTGGTAAGCGCGTTGCGAGGCTCTGTGAGGATTCTCACCAACGCCGCCACATCGAGCTCCTCAAGGGTTGCGATGACCGGCAGTCTTCCAACAAACTCGGGGATCAAACCGTACTGAACCAGATCTTCAGGCTCCAGGTCTGCCAGTGTTTCGCCGAAACGGCGAGTCTCATCCTTGCTCTTGACCTCAGCATTAAATCCAATGCCACCCTTCTCCGAGCGGTTTCGAATGATTTTGTCGAGACCCGCAAAGGCCCCACCGCAAATGAACAGGATGTTAGATGTATCCACCTGCAAGAACTCCTGCTGCGGATGCTTTCGACCACCCTGCGGCGGAACGGATGCCACGGTTCCCTCAATGAGCTTGAGCAGAGCCTGCTGTACGCCCTCCCCCGACACATCACGCGTGATGGATGGGTTGTCAGACTTGCGGGAAATCTTGTCAATTTCATCTATGTAAACGATACCCATTTGGGCCCGCTCGACGTCATAGTCACACTTCTGCAGCAGTTTCTGAATGATGTTCTCGACGTCCTCACCCACATATCCCGCCTCAGTCAGCGTGGTCGCATCTGCCACCGTGAAAGGCACGTCTAATAAGCGGGCAAGGGTTTCAGCAAGAAGGGTTTTACCGGACCCCGTCGGCCCGACAAGCAAAATATTTGATTTGCTTAACTCGACATCCTCGGCATTTCTGGAGTCTGGGGTATATCGCAGGCGCTTGTAGTGGTTGTAAACCGCGACTGCCAGAACGCGCTTAGCCCGCTGCTGCCCGATCACATACTCGTCAAGGATTCCATTGATCTCATGAGGGATTGGGAGGCGGTCAGCGCCAGATTCAGCCGCAGCCTCCTGCACCTCTTCCCGGATGATGTCATTACAGAGATCGACACACTCATCGCAAATAAAGACAGAAGGCCCCGCAATTAGCTTTCGGACCTCATTCTGACTCTTGCCACAAAACGAACAGTAGAGAAGCTTATCGCTGTCTGCGCTGTCTTTTGCCATTACGTCCTTCCTGAGTGAACATGCTTAACGGTTACACCCCAAACCTTGATCGGTTTCGGGCCGTATTGCAAGTCCTGACTGAAATTGGGCCGTATCAGGCGTCTGGTGCAGCGGCCCGGCTATTGACGACCTCATCAACCAAGCCGTAGTCGCGGCTCTGCTCCGCATCCATGAAGCGATCCCGCTCGGTATCTCTCTCGATCACGTCCAGGGGCTGCCCCGTATGCTCAGCCATCAACCGGTTCAGGCGCTCTCGGATAATGAGAATCTCCCGGGCCTGAATATCTATATCGGTGGCTTGACCCTGCGCGCCACCGGAAGGCTGATGGATCATAGTTCGAGCGTTGGGCAATATGTAGCGCTTTCCTTTAGCGCCTCCACTTAGCAGAAACGCGCCCATTGATGCGGCTTGGCCTAGACACATGGTACTCACGTCGGGTTTGATGAATTGCATGGTGTCATAAATGGACAGGCCCGCTGTTACGGATCCGCCAGGGCTGTTTATGTAAAGGTGGATATCTTTATCGGGATTTTCAGACTCGAGGAACAACAGCTGCGCGACAATCAAATTGGCCATGTTGTCCTCGACCGGCCCCACGGCAAATATTACGCGCTCTTTCAGCAGCCTCGAGTAGATGTCGAAGGACCGCTCGCCGCGAGAAGTCTGCTCGATCACCATTGGAATCAGGCCTAGATTGTTTACCGACGGAGCCAATCTGTCGTCACTCATGCTTATCCTCTCATGACCAGCTTTTAGGCCAGTCACCACATTGTTTGCTTAGTTTTGGGCAGGCCGAGCCGCTGCCAAAGCGTCTTGGTAAGAGCTCGCCTTCTCTTCTATCGTTGCGGACTCTAATACCTTTTCCACGACTTGGTCTTCCAATACCCGTGACTCTACCTGAGCAAGCTGCTCGTTCTCTGAATAGTACCAGTTGATTACTTCTTGAGGGTCTTGGTAGGTGGACGCAATGTCCTCAATGAATTCCTTCACTTTCGAAGGGTCAGCGCGCAGTTCCATTTTTCCAATCATCTCGCCGAGCAGCAGGCCCAATCGCACGCGACGCTCGGCCTGCTCTTTAAACATGTCGTCGGGAAGAATGGACTTGAGATCCATTTCTGGAGAGGGTTGGCCCCCGAACTGCTGGAACATTTGGCCACGCATCCCTTCGATTTCCTGAGCAATCAAACTGGCCGGCACCTCGATGTCTGCGTGCGCAGCAAGGATGGCATCCATAACTTGATTTTTGGTATGAGTTTGAACTGCGTTTCGAAGCTCACGCTCCATATTTTTCTTCACTTCTTCCCGGAAGACGGGTTCGCCGCCCTCTTCTACGCCGTAGCTACTAAACAGCTCTTCATCCAGCGGGGCCAGCTCAAGCTGTTTAACTGCCTTACAACTGATCTTGAACTGGGCATCGGCGCCCTGCAGCTCTTCAGATCCGTAGTCGTCCGGGAAGGTAACGTCTATTGTTTTTGCCTCCCCGGCTTTCATGCCGATAATCCCCTCCTCAAACCCCGGGATCATCTTGCCTTGTCCAAGCTCTAGGGTCTGGTCACTCGCGGTTCCTCCCTCGAAGGGCTCACCATCACGGGTGCCTTCAAAGTCTACGACTACGGTGTCACCAGATTCAGCAGCCTGATCCACCTCTTTTAACTCACCACGCTGCTTTCGGAATATTTCTATGATGTCGTCCACATCTGCCTCAGTCACCTCAGCAACAGGCTTTTCAACGATGAACCCCGCCACCTCTTTAACCTCTAGGGAAGGCATGATCTCGAAGGTAGCGGTGTACTCTACATCTTTGCCGGCCTCAAAGTTTTTTGCCTCGATACGCGGTTGACCCGCCGGTCGGAGGTTTTCTGAAATAACCGCTTCCTGAAAGGATTGGCTGATCACCTCGCCGATGACTTCCTGACGAACACCAGCGCCAAAACGCTGCTGCATCACCTTCATTGGCACTTTACCCGGGCGAAAACCGGGCAGACGGACGTTTTTTGCGGCATCACGCAGTTTCTTTTCTACCGCACCATCCACACGATCACTGGGAACCCCTACCGTTAAACGGCGCTCCAATCCCGATGTCGTCTCAATAGAAACCCGCATTCCTCTCTCCTGCTTACGGTAACTAAACCTACTAAATTTGCTGGTCTGACTGTTTTACGGCAAGCTCGCGCCCCAAAATGGTGCGGAAGGAGAGACTCGAACTCTCACGCCTTGCGGCACTGGAACCTAAATCCAGCGCGTCTACCAATTTCGCCACTTCCGCAGCGCCATAAAACAGAGAAAAGTCGGCCTAGAGCGCCGAATCTGAGGGCGCGGATGTTCGCACAGCCGCTGTTTCCTTGCAATGGCGAGACCTGCACAAACTGAACAGCACTCCCGCCGGGGAGTTCGCCGCCCTGAGCGTAAGGTAGTTTTTTTATTAAAATCAATTATTTAAAATTGATACATCAGGTAGGGCTTAACCGTCAATCCTGCGCCACCAGAACGACCCAATCACTGTCAAAAACAGGCTTTTCACGTCTGACCGACGATTACCGCTGGACAGGTGGATTGTTTCGGGCATACTGAAGGGGTCTGTCGGCGACTAGCGCAGCCAGCAGACTCTGGACATCCCAAGTGTCCGGTGATGGCCCTGCCTCCAGAAGCAGGCCGTCAAAACAATACTCCTTCGAGTCTTTGGTTGGGCCCCTTCGGGGCCCTTTTTATTTTTGCTCTCAAGAAATAGGTTTCATAGATCGTGGCGACCAGCTCTAGCAGATCGATAGACTTGCGATGAAGATAGGATCGAGTCTAAGTTCACAAATGAAGCTCAACACCATACTGCTTTACATAGTGTGAGTTTGCCGCTCAGAGTTTAGTGCGCCACCTAGATGATTCTCTATCTTCGCATTGGCAGAGGCATCCTGCTCGGAAAACTGAATCCCAACACCGGCTTGCCGGTTACCCTGCGCACCCGCTGGCGTTACCCAAACGACTCTCCCAGCGATAGGGATTTTCTCCGGATCGTCCATAAGGGTCAGAAGCATGAAAACCTCATCGCCGATGCTGTATTTTTTATTAGTTGGGACGAACAGGCCTCCATTCTCAAGAAACGGCATGTAAGCAGAATAAAGAACGGCTTTATCCTTGATGGTTAATGAAAGAATTCCCTGACGACTGCCTTCACTCATGACAACCTCTTTATCTCCGCGCTTAGCCTAACACCATTGCAGATAGTCAAGCTAACGACTTGTGCAGCATCTGGCAGCACTCGCGAACCACAAGATCACGACTCACATTAACGCCCCGGCGATGAGCCGATAGCCACTCAAGAATTGTATCTCTCGATGCCAGCGCCCGCTGACTACCGATGGGATTTTCAGAGATGCTTGAGCGCACCGCGTCCTCCAAAACGCTCACGACCAAGGTTAGTGCAGTGTCAAATTCCCAGGCCAGCAATGCCTCCGCCGTCGCATTGGGAGACTGACGACCGACGATCAGATTGGCGCATTGATCTAAGAGAGCCTGCCACTCATCAAGCGCATTAGTTTCGAGTAGCGTCAGAGCAGCCAGGGGTCGGTTGTGAGCGAATTTGACTGCCCGTCTGCAATCATCCTCGCTACACCCTGATCGAGCGCTCAGCCAGTTGACGCACTGTTCATCGCTGGGCTGTGGCAGCACAGAAATCTGGCATCGAGACCGCACTGTGGCCGGCAGGTCATCCGGCCTGTCGGACACCAACAGAATAATCGCGTCACCAGGCGGCTCCTCAAGTGTTTTCAGAAGTGCGTTAGCAGCGTTGATGGTCATTGCCTCGGCTGGTGCCAGAACGAGAACTTTGCGTTCACCATAACCGGCTGTCTGCTGCAAAAATCCTGCGGCGCTGCGGACGGGGTCAATGCCAATAGCGCGCTTTCCTTCCTCAGGCTCTACCCACCGCAAGTCACCATGACTTCCGGCACTGGATAGCTTACAGGCGTCGCATTCTCCACAGGACCCGGCTCGCTCACTCCGGGCGCAAAGCAGTGCTGCAGCCAGCCACCGAACTGAATTGGTCTTGCCCGTGCCTTTCGGAGCTGACAACAAAACGGCGTGCGGGATTGTTTTGCTTAGCGCCGCATCCAATAACTGATGCATCACCTCGGCATGCCAAGGCATCAAAATTCCATTCATTGCGGTTGCTGGCGCGCTCTCAGTCATGATCTAACCAGTGATCAAACGCCTCACTCAGCGCCGTCCTCACTTCATCAAGTGTTTTAGAGGCATCGATAATCATCCAGCGCGACGGCCCTACCTTTGCCCGGGCGAGATAACCAGATCTCACACGGTCGAAGAACGCCAGCTCCTCCTGCTCAAACCGGTCCAGGGCGGCACGTTCCCGCGCACGAAGCAGACCTTCAGACGGATCCATATCGAGCAACACGGTCAAATCAGGTCGGCGCTCTCCCTGCACCAGCTGCTCGAGAGTGGTGATCGCCCCTTGATCCAGCTCCCTGCCCCACCCCTGGTAGGCATAGGTGGCGTCGGTGAAGCGATCACAGAGCACCCACTTACCCACTGCCAACGCCGGCTCAATTACCGTCGCCAAATGCTGGGCCCGTGCAGCGAAAATCAAGAGCAGTTCGGCCATCGCCACAGGTGGCTGAGCGGTGGGGCTTAACAAAACGGACCGCAGTTTCTCACCTAGCTCTGTACCCCCGGGCTCCCTCGTGACCACTACGTCAATTCCACGCGCCTCCAAGAGGGCGCGAAGAAGGTCGGTGTTGGTAGATTTCCCAACGCCCTCTCCGCCCTCTATGGTGATGAACTTGCCTGGCACTGGCAGCTGCGCATTCATGGCGATTCCTTGATTAACGCGGGGGTGGATCGGTAGTCCGAGCGCCGATCAAGTTGATACCGTCGCACATTCGCATTGTGCTGCTCTAAGGTGGCGGCGAATGCGTGGTAGCCGTCACCCCGCCCCACAAAGTAAAGACTATCACTTTGATCGGGATGGAGCGCAGCCTCAATGCTGGCAACTCCGGGCAGCGCAATTGGCGTTGGGGGTAACCCGAATATTTGATAGGTGTTCCAAGCATTACCCTCGTCGCGCAGGTTTGCACGAGTTAGATTCCCGTCATAGCTCCCGGCAACACCGAGTCCATAAATCACGGTCGGATCTGTCTGCAAGCGCATTCCTCGCTGAAGCCGGCGGCTGAACACTCCCGAAATTTTTGTCCTCTCAGAGCCCACCGAGGTTTCCCGCTCGATAATAGAGGCCAAAATGAGAGCTTCGTAAGGTGAGGTTACTGCGACAACCTCTGCTCGGTCATCCCATGCACGCTTTAACTCCCGTCTCATCGCCTCGTGCGCCCGTTGGAGGATGTCGAGATCTGTATCCCCTGCGGTAAATTGATAGGTTTCCGGGAGGAACCATCCCTCAGCAGACTCGGACATCTCAGTCATCGCCCGCAAAGCAGGGTCGCCAGGGTCGGTGATCGTACTCTTTAGCTTCGGTGTGTTTTTCAGTCGATTAACCGCTTCCGCCAAAGTGATTCCCTCGGGGAGCGTGACCTGGTAGGTGATAACCGCCCCCCGCTCCAAGAGGCTCAAAAGAGACAGCGCGTTAGATCCCGCTGGAACTCTATATTCTCCGGCCTTCATCTTACGATCGATGCCCATGAATCGAGCCCATAAAGAAACGAGGCGCGGATAGGTCAACCAGCCCTCTTCCGAGGCCCGAGCCAATACTTTTGTCAGACTGTCGCCGGCGGATACCTGTAGCACCTGATCCTCTGATAACCCTTCGAGAGGCTCGGTTAACTCACGGGTGACCCAGGCTGACGTGAATAACAATGCAAGGAAGAGGCCGCCCACGCCCAGCTTTAAAAATTGCCCCTTCATCGACCCACGGGCCACGTGTCGTTCCAATCATGAATGTGTCCCTCCAACGCTATCGCAGCTTCGTGGGAAGCAAACTCACGGTCCCCTACAGTTTTTACAGGACGTATACCGACTACCGCATTGCACAGGAAGGCTTCATTGGCAGCCTCGGCGGTACTTGCGTTACAAGGTTGGACTTCCACACTGTAGCCACAGACATCTGCGAGCCGAGACAGAATCAACTGACGACGAGTACCCGCGATTCCCATAGCCACAATCGGTGGGGTATACAACGTTCTGCCGATGCGCAGGAATAGATTGCCGCTGCCACCTGAGACCCACTCCCCCTGATCCGATGTCATGACCACATCGTCATAACCCTGTTGTTGAGCCCAGGATGTTGCGAGCACCTGCTCAATACGAGCGAGGAGCTTGGCCCCATGAAAATGCGGTTGAGGCGAATAGTGTATGGGCGCTATACCCAATCGCGCCGGTTCGCCAACTACGGGCTGGTCAGGAGAAAATCTGGCAATGATTCTAACAGTCGGGTTGACCGGCGCCCGGTAGCCCCTAAGGCCAGACCCTCTGGTCACCGTAACCCTCAGAATGCCGCTTGGCGAAGAATCGACACCAGTGAGCCAGGTGACCGCTGAGCACAGAGCATCGGTTGCAAGCGCGCGAGGAGAATGAAATCCCAAACACGCAAGCCCAGCCTCAAGCCGCGCTTGATGAAGTGAAAAGCATGCCGCCAGTCCATCGCGAACCCGAAGGGTTTCGAACGCGCCATCAGAGAGATTTAACCCGCGATCATCCGCGGGGACATGTCCACCCTCTACCCCATCGACCCAGCAACGCTCGGTCATCGTCTGAGTCAGCCGCTAAAGCGACTGAAAATCACCGACCCGTTGGTTCCCCCAAAACCAAAAGAATTACTCAATGAGTGAGTGATTGAGCGCTCTTGAGCTGTGTGAGGTACGTAGTTCAGATCACAGCCCTCGCTGGGGATATCGAGATTAATAGTAGGTGGTGCTACCTGATCGCGTATCGCGAGGATGCTAAATACCGCCTCAACGGCGCCGGCGGCCCCCAGCAGATGACCAATCATCGATTTGGTAGAGCTGACGGCAAAATCTCTTGAGTGATCGCCAAATACTTTTTTGACCGCCATTGTCTCAGCAAGGTCTCCCGCCAGGGTGGAGGTTCCGTGTGCGTTGATATAACCAATGTCATCGGCATTCAGGCCCGCATCCCGCAGGGCATTTGCCATGGCGTCCGCCGCGCCCCGCCCATCCTCGGGAGGTGAGGTCATATGGTAGGCATCACCACTCATCCCAAACCCGGTCACCTCTGCATAGATAGTGGCGCCCCGCGCGGTCGCACTTTCTAGAGATTCAAGCATCAGGACCGCTGCGCCATCACCGAGGACGAACCCGTCACGATCCGCATCCCAGGGTCGCGAGGCGCTCTGCGGGGCGTCATTTCGGGTGGATAGCGCCCGGGCCGCCGCGAAACCGCCCAGACCCACCGGAGTAGTGGCCATTTCAGCGCCCCCGACCAGCATCGCGTCGGCATCTCCCGAGGCGATCAAACGGGCCCCCAAGCCAATATTATGTGTGCCCGTGGTACAGGCGGTGACCACCGCCAAATTAGGGCCCTGCATGTTATACATGACTGACAAGTTGCCGCTGATCATATTGATGATTGCCCCCGGCACAAAGAAAGGAGACATCTTGCGAGGACCGGTCGAATTAATTATTTCATTACTGCGCTCGATAGAGCCGATGCCGCCGATCCCCGAGCCAATAGCGCACCCAACTCTGGAACAATTCTGCTCAGTGACCTCGAAACCGCTGTCCTTTAACGCCTGAATACCCGCCACCATGCCAAATTGAATGAAAGGATCCATCCGTTTGGCATCCTTTGGGAGAATGTAGCCTTCCGCGGTAAACCCTTTCACCGAACAGCTAAAACGGGTGGTGAACGCCTCAGCATTAAACGAGGTGATTTCTGCTGCGCCACTCGTCCCTGCTTTGATGGCCTCCCAGCTAGTGGCGACATCTAGACCGACCGGGGTCACGGCACCCAAGCCGGTTACAACGACTCGATTTCCAATCATAGAAACACCTTCATTCTCACAAACTTCCCCTCAAGAGTGTGTGAACCGGCTGCCTCATAAAAGCGGGCAACCGACTTACATCAATACCTTCAACATAGAGTCATCAGCAATAAAAAAGCCGTCCTACCCCGTAAGACGGCTCTTGAATTTCTGCCGATGGCTTAAGCGAGGTTTTCGTTGATGTAGTTTATTGCCAACTGAACGGTCGTGATCTTTTCGGCTTCTTCATCTGGGATCTCGGTCTCAAACTCTTCTTCAAGAGCCATAACCAACTCAACCGTATCGAGGGAGTCTGCCCCGAGGTCATCAACGAAAGACGCCTCACTGCGAACCTCTTCCTCTTTCACGCCAAGCTGCTCGGCGACGATTTTCTTGACGCGATCTTCAATGCTGCTCATGTTTCCTCACTCTCTTTCAAGTTGATGAAGGGCAATCCCCCGCCCGTCGCAGATTTTACCCGTAATTGTATCCATAATGGAAAACTATTCATTGGGCCTTTTACCCCATATACATACCGCCATTGACGTGTATGGTTTCACCGGTGATGTATCCGGCGTTATTACCGGCCAGAAACCCCACAATTGCGCCGATTTCAGCGGCCTCGCCCAATCGCCCAAGAGGTATCTGCTGCAACATCAGTGTGCGATTATCCTCGGAGAGCTCACGGGTCATGTCGGTATCGATAAACCCTGGAGCCACCGCATTGACGGTTATCGACCGCGAACCCAGCTCTTTCGCGAGTGCTCGGGTAAATCCCTCGACCCCCGCCTTGGTCGCAGCGTAGTTGGCCTGACCAGCATTGCCCATGGACCCCACAACCGAAGAAATCGTGATGATTCGACCCCATCTTGCTTTGGTCATGCCACGGAGGCATGCCTTACTGAGCCGATACACGGAGTTCAGATTTGTATCGATAACTGACGACCACTCCTCATCTTTCATCCTCATGAGGATATTGTCCCGGGTGATACCCGCATTGTTCACCAGAATCAGTGGTGGTCCGTAACTATCGACAACCTTAGTGATAAAAGCCGCAACGTCGTCTGCCTGCGTGACATCAAGCCGCAGACCGGCCCCGCCCAGCGGTGAGAGCCATTTGTCTATAGCCTCAGCGCCCGCTTCCGACGTCGCCGTCCCAACCACGCAGTTACCGCTCTCAGCCAGAGTTTTCGCTATCGCCTTGCCGATCCCCCGACTGGCTCCCGTCACTAACGCGACTTTCCGATCTTCAGTCATAAGCCTATTCCTGTGCCAGCTCCACCAGCGTCGATTCCAGCTGCTCCGGGGTCTCTACGCCATACCCCCTCGCCTCGCGGCTTATACGTCGGGTTAACCCAGAGAGCACCCTGCCCGGCCCACATTCCACAAAATCTTTGCAACCCATCTGCAGCATGGCATCCATGCATGCGGTCCACCTAACCGGGGAAACCACCTGCTCTACCAGCAAGCGCCTTATCTCCTCAGGATCACTCTGAGGTTCACCATTAACGTTACTTATTACCGGCATCTTAGGGACGCTTATCGTCATTCCCGAGAGTTCTTCACCGATTACGTCTGCTGCGTGTTGCATCATGGGTGTGTGGAAGGGGGCACTCACCGGAAGAGGTAGCACGCGCTTGGCGCCACCCGCCTTGAGCGCCTCAGCCGCCAGACTCACCGCCTCTGCATTGCCGGCGATAACCACCTGGCCCGGGGAGTTGAAGTTAACCGCAAGCACTGGAAGGCCGCTTTCCGCAGAAATCTGCACACACATCTGATTAATCGGTTCGTCCTCTAACCCGATAACTGCCGCCATCGCGCCCTCACCAACAGGTACGGCGACCTGCATCGCCTGACCTCGCAACCTAACTAATCTAACTGCATCCCCAAACCGCAGGGAGTCCGCAGCAACAAGTGCGGAGAACTCACCAAGGCTGTGCCCGGCGGCCACCGAGGGGTGTCGACCACCATGCTGTTGCCACACCCGAAAGAGCGCGGTGCTGGATGTCAGCATGAGGGGTTGCGTGTTTTCTGTGAGGGCCAGGGTTTCCGCAGAGCCAGACTGCGCCATCTTCCAGAGGTCTAACCCTATCTGATCCGAAGCCTCTGTAAATGTGTCTTTGATGATCGGGTGACATTCACCCATCTCAGACAGCATGCCAACGGCCTGGGACCCCTGTCCCGGAAAAACAAACGCAAGTGATGTCACCTGACCCCTCCAAGGCTCATCATAGGAGTTGCGCACCTAACGGGAACTCGCCCTCAGTCATGTTGCCAAGACCGGTTAGCGGCTAACCCTTGAATGCAGCGGACGTTATCGTCCACCACGCGTAGTCACAATCTAATTAGTCGTCGTCGCCAACGTTGACTACTTTTTTGCCCCGGTAAAAACCATCGGCACTTACATGATGTCGTCGACGGGTCTCGCCAGATGTTTGATCCACAGTAAGGGTTGATCCATCCAGCGAGTCATGCGCACGACGCATACCACGACGTGACCGGGTCTTTTTGTTTTGCTGAACTGCCATAAATACCTCCATTCGCAACTGGGACCACTCTGCCCTGCCGCTTACACCACTGTAATAATTCTGGCTCAGTGAGCTCTATGTGTCCCCTTTCAATGTGGCCAACACCTCGAAGGGGTTCCTCCTATCTCGTTCCGTGTCCGCTCCGACCGCCACAACGTCATCGGCTGCAACAGCAAGTCCAACCTTGGCACCGCAATGCTCGTCGCCGTGGTAGTTGAACGAAGGAAGAACCAGCAATAGCTCTTCTTCCACCAACTGCCACAAGTCCACCTCGCCGTCCGTAATCAGAGGTTCATAACGACCTGGTAGATTGGCCGCCTGCTCATCGGTCCATACGGCCGCCAAACTGCTCTGCGCGTCTACCTCGACCGGCACTGGTGTCAAACACCGCTGACAGGCCATCTCCACTGCTCCTGCCACCTTTAACTTAACAATGTAACGGCCTTCTTCATCTCTAAAGCAGTCCGCGATCACGTCAAAAGGCTTGGAAGCAGATACAATGACAGCTGACAGACGTGAGAGTCGATCTGCAGACAGCGCTCCGGATACGGTCACTTGCCGCGCCGCCAGTGTTCGCACCTCAACCGTCTTTGGTAGTGCCCCTGTCGTCATGGCGGCGGATAATACGGGCGCACCAGTGGCCTGTCAAAAATAAATAGAGGTAATTCAAAGGGTTTCAGGGTGTAATATGACACAGAACGAGATGCCTACACGGCTGATTCTTGCCTCCAGCTCACCATATCGGCACAAGTTACTATCGCGCCTGAAATTGGCCTTCGACTGGGCTGATCCCAACATTGATGAAAGTACCCTGCCTGGTGAATCCGCAATGGGCCTTTCTCAACGTCTCAGCCGCCAGAAGGCTCAGGCAGTGGGTGGCGATCACGGCGACCCGCTTATTATTGGAAGTGATCAGGTCGCCGCCTGCGACAATCGGCTGCTAGGGAAGCCGGGTTCCCTCGACGCGGCCCGCGAGCAATTATCGTTTTGCTCGGGCAAGCACATCGTTTTTTTTACCAGCATCGCCCTCTGGAGGCCCGCGAATCAGCTGCTACGCGAGGAAACGGAATCCGTGGAAGTATCCATGCGCACCCTCACCCACGGAGAGATCGATGCCTATGTAGCAGCAGATAAACCAATCGACTGCGCCGGTAGCTTCAAGGTGGAATCCCTCGGGATAAGCCTGTTCAGGTCGATAACTACCCGCGATCCAACAGCTCTCGAGGGTTTGCCACTGATAACACTGTCAGCGATGCTGAGAGAAGCGGGCTACTCTGTGCCCTAGGAAGCACTATTTGCCCGAGGGCAGTGCATTCAGCAGCGCAACCAGCTCGTCAGGAAGCGGGCTATCAAGGGACACCGCCTCACCGGCAAGCTGAAAGCGCAGACTGGCTGCGTGCAAAAAAAGTCTGGGTAGTTCAAGCGCCGCAGCGAATGCCTCGGTAGACGGGGTCGAATATTTTGCATCACCGAGAATAGGATGGCCCGCGTGCCGACAGTGAACCCGGATCTGGTGGGTCCTCCCCGTGATTGGTTTTGCTTCTACCAGTGTCGCCCGCTGAAACCGGCGCAAGACACGAAATTCTGTGCGCGCACGCTTGCCAGTAGCCGCCACTTTCACTAGCCGCTCACCCGAAGCCAGCGAGTACTTCTCCAACGGCGCCTCAACATACGCGACCGATGAGGGCCATCGACCTTCTATAAGGCACTGATATCGCTTATCTACCCCGTCTTTACGGAGCAACTCATGTAATGCCCGCAGGGTAGCCGCCCGCCGAGCAATCATAATGAGACCAGAGGTATCCCGGTCGAGACGATGCACGAGCTCCAGATATCGCTCATCCGGGTACATTTGTCGCAGGGTTTCTATGAGTCCAACATCTATGCCGCTGCCGCCATGCACCGCCAGACCCGCAGGCTTATCCAGAACCAGCAAATCAGGCTGATCGAGAACAACTCGCCGACTCAACATCCGTGTCCACCTTGAAGATGCCCCATGATTTCGCTTCGCTGTCTCGGCAAGCGGGGGAACCCGAATATTATCCTCAGCCGCCAGCTTGGTTTCGGGTTTTACTCGGCCTTTATTAACTCTGACTTCACCCTTGCGAATCGCCCGATACACCCGCGCTTTGGGGACACCCTGTAAAACGCGCATTAAATAGTTGTCCAGCCTTTGCCCAGCTTCAGCCTCAGTGACGCTCAAAAATCGCACTGGGCTTGTATTGGGCCGGTTTTGGTCTTTTTTATCAGGCAATTGAATCACTTAGTGTTTGGTGGTAACTTCGCCGCGTCCAAGAGATTCGCGACAAAGCGATTATGGCAAGAACGGCGTCATTAACACCCGCCGTCTCTAGCGCCAAGCGCAAGTGGACATTAGCTTGATGCGCCGTTGCTGACCAGTTCTTTATGCAACGAGCTTACTTTTTTGTCGACGAAATAAATCTTGGGGAAACGAATTGGAGGCTGTTACGTCGCCCACCTTCGCTCCGGGGTCACTGAGGAATTAAATACCCCGTATTGAGTCGAGACGCGACGAGGCCAAATTAAACCGCGATGCTAGAAATGCGGTGCGATATTAAAAAGCCATTGCAGTAATGGCCGACAACGTGAAGCAAGTCGAGTGAGGCCATTTGCCTCCTCAACCTCCCCGTAAACGGGGTACAACCTGCCTACACGCTGAGGAACAGCCCGTTCCAGCGCACCGCGTTCATTGGCATCGCCAACTGGACTAGTTTTATGAAAAAGATGTTAATCAACGCGACTCAACGCGAGGAAGTGCGCGTTGCGCTTGTAGACGGGCAGCGGTTGTACGATCTCGATATCGAGAACCGAGCCCGAGTATCTACCAAAGCCAACGTATATAAAGCCAAGGTCACCCGAGTAGAGCCGAGTCTAGAGGCCGCCTTCGTGGATTTTGGTGCCGACCGGCACGGATTTCTTCCGCTGAAGGAAATCGCCCATCAGTATTACCGTAGCTCTGCACCTGCAGGCGATGGACGAACCCGGATAAAAGATGTCCTAAAGGAAGGTACAGAGGTCATCGTTCAGGTTGACAAAGAAGAGCGAGGTACCAAAGGTGCCGCTCTCACCACCTATATCAGTCTGGCTGGCCGGTACATGGTACTGATGCCCAACAACCCCAAGGCCGGCGGAATCTCTCGCCGCATTGAAGGTGATGACCGCAGCGAGCTCCGAGATGCTCTGGCACAGTTAACTATCCCCGATGGTATGGGTGTGATAATTCGAACCGCTGGGGTGGGTCGCAGCGCAGAAGAGCTACAGTGGGATCTCGACTACCTGCTGCAGCTATGGGGCTCTATCGACACGGCGGCCAGCGACAACAAGGCTCCGGTCCTGCTCTTTCAGGAAAGCGATGTAATTATTCGCGCCATTCGAGACTACCTGCGAGATGACGTAGATCAAGTCCTGTTCGATGACAAGGGTGCCTGGCAGCAGGCTTACGATTTTGTCTCGATGGTGATGCCCAAGTATCAGCAGCGCATCAAACTGTATGAGGATTCCATCCCGCTGTTCAATCGATTTCAGGTTGAAGGTCAGATAGAGACGGCTTTCCAGCGTGAGGTTCGATTACCTTCAGGGGGCTCCATTGTAATCGACCCCACAGAGGCCTTGGTCTCAATCGACATTAACTCGGCGAGAGCAACGAAAGGTTCTGATATCGAGCAGACGGCGCTACAAACCAATCTTGAAGCGGCCGACGAAATTGCGCGCCAGCTCCGCCTCCGCGATATGGGTGGACTCATTGTTATCGACTTCATTGACATGGGCGCAAACAAAAACCAGCGGGCTGTTGAAAATCGAATCCGAGACGCACTGGAGATAGATCGGGCCAGAGTCCAGGTTGGACGTATTTCTCGCTTTGGTCTTCTCGAGATGTCTCGGCAGCGGCTGCGGCCCTCTTTGGGTGAGATAAGTGCCATCGTGTGTCCGAGGTGCACGGGCCAAGGAACCATTCGTGACACCAAGTCCCTTGCCCTCTCCATCCTACGCCTACTCCAGGAAGAGGCCGGGAAGGAGCGAACTGCCGAGGTCCGCGCAATGGTGCCCGTCGACGTGGCAGCATTTTTGCTGAATGAAAAACGGAGCGCCGTTAACGATATTGAGACATCGACCAATGTGCGCGTCTTGATTATCCCAAATCCTCATCTAGAGACCCCGCACTTCGAAGTCATTCGCCTGCGTGATGATGAGGTGGAAGAAGATGCTGCAGCAAGCTATGAGATCGAGTTAGACATGCCTGACCCGGTAGCTATTCGCGACGATTCAGACTTGACGCCTGCGGCGCCTCAAGCACTCGTGCGGGGCGTCACCCCACAACAGCCTGCACCCAGCGAGCCTGCACCCATAACTTCTGGACCAGCCGTTGTTACAGCACCGGTAAAAGAAGCGGCATCACCAAGCCTGCTGGGCAGGATGTGGTCTGCCCTTTTCGCTCCTGTAGATGTAGAGGAGCAGCAAGCCGACACAGTATCTGAGGAGTCGCCGGAAACGCCCGCAGTCAGCAAGGCCGACAGCGGGAGACAGCGCTCGAGACGCAACCAAACCACCAACCGATCTCGCAATGAAGGCTCTCAACGCCACGAGGACGTCGAACAGAGCGGGGAGCAAGTCAGCGATTACAAAGAGAGCTCAGAGGAGACCGGGGAAGACAATCGTCCAAAGCGCAACCGACGACGACGCGGCAAGCGTGGCAGCGGCCAGAAACGCCGAGATGATGATCAAACGCTCGACGCAGCCGATGCAGACGGTCGAACTGAAGACGAAGATTCCGGAAAAACCGATGGCGTCGATGAGGCACCAAGGCACAGGCCGGCAGAAATGCGCAGCGAGGGGCGGAGACGCCGCCAGCGAGGGCCGAAGCCCGAGACGGAAACGCCTGCGCCAATAGCCGAGGTTGGATCCGCTGATGCTGAGCAAACTGACGCTTCTGAGATGGCCACAGACACCGGTATATCAGCACCACAGAAGGACGATGAGGCCGAGGTCTTAACGCAGCATAGCGGCGGCGCAGAGATCTCGACGCCCTATGATATTCAATCAGGTGTCGTATCCGAACCACCCGCGGCAGCGCAAACCTCAGGAGATATCGGGGCGGCCATAGTCGACACCGAACTCGCACCACCCGTGGATGCCGAAACTTCGCCAATCTCGCCCGTGAGTAGCGGCGATAGCGCAGAGGCTAAACCCTTACCGATCGACCCACCTGCTGCATACAATCAAAACGGCATCACCGATTCCGGAAGAGCCGTGAACGATCCGCGGGTAAGTGCGAGACCGGTGACCACCGTTGAGGTGCATACCGCTCACCATGCCTTGTTCCCAGAACAAGCTGCGCCGCCTGTCAGCATCATCTCAAGAGACATACCGCGAGCGAGCAACGATCCACGGGGACCACGGGCGAACTCAGGCTCCTTGAGTGCAGCCGGTCAAGATGAAATTGGCGATATACCGGATGCGGCCAACCAATAATGCATCGTAAAACGGCCCTCAGGGCCGTTTTTTTAGTCTGCACTCGCCGATTCAGCATCAGACTTGATACCCGCGAGCTGGTCGCTATAATGCGCGCTCCGGTGGGCTGGCTGAGTGGTCGAAAGCGGCGGTCTTGAAAACCGTTGAACCGAGAGGTTCCCGGGGTTCGAATCCCTGGCCCACCGCCACTTTTTTGGTGCCATGCGCCACTCCCCCTCAGCCTGAGCCATGCGCCCCTCCCGCTCAGCCTGAGTAGTGCTAGTGATAATTCTGATCACGGATTGGGGTTGATCGTGCCTCCCTGACCAGACGGTCAATCGATGGCGACGTCAGGGACTCAAGAAAAGCCAGCAAGGCCCCCTGCTCTTTTTCTGATAGCCCGAGAGGCCGAACCCGGGGATCCTGGTTGGGATCTCCGCCGCCACCTTCGTTGTAGAACGCTACTACATCCCGAAGGGTAGGAATCGAACCATCGTGCATGTACGGCGAGGTGACGCCTACGTTTCTTAGGGATGGCGTGCGATAACGCCATTTATCCTCTGCGAGCGAAGTGATTTCCTCCCGTCCCGCATCAGCGAGGCGCTCCACCTCTACCGACACCGTGGGCGCTACAAAAACACCAGGCGCTAGCTGTACCTTCGAAGGCTGTAACGCCCGGGATGCCCGAACAAATCCAGTGCCGGTATTATGGAAATGCCCATCGCTAAACAATGCATGCGTTTGATTAATTGTGTGGCAAGAAGAACAACCAACGCGCTGAAAAATTTCGAATCCGGTGATCGCCAAGCCCTCCAAGGGAACTTGATCATCAGCGGCGGCTGGGGGCCTTAGCCCGCATACGTCAGTATCGCAGTACTCGGTCTGGGCTATCCTCTGGCCGCCAAAAAACCACCGGTCAAAGCGCGAGTCCGCAGCAATCAGGGAGCGCTGGTAAGCGGCCATTGCCTGCCCCAGCGTGTCTTCCGTAATTCCTTGGTCATACAGGAGCGCAAACCGTTGGTCGTAGTCGTCAAGTCTGTTGATTCTTTCTAAGACAGCTTCCTTTGAATTGTTTGCCATCTCATTTTCTGCAAGAAGCGGCGACCACACCTGTTCAACAAGCGACTCCTCTCGACCATCCAGAAACAGGATCGACCGGAACGCAACGTTGTAAAGTGACGGCGCATTTCTTCGAACAGACCGCCCCTCGTGACCCACCGGGGTCGCAAGTTCTTGCTGGGCAAATCCTTGCTCCGGTATGTGGCACATCCCGCAGGACAAAGTGCCATTGGCGGAAAGACGCCGATCAAAAAACAAGTCTCGACCTAAGGCTACCTCCTCAGGATCAAGCGTCATAGCCGGCCCCGGCAACCCGAGCCACGCCGCTTCGCGACCATAAACCTCAACACGCTGCGATCCTTCAGCCCCTTTTCCCGAACCAATGGGCAATAGCGCTTCAGATTGGGTAGTATAGGTCTCCAGGTCATAGTGATCCCGCTGATCGCCAAGACCAACCCGATGGCCCCTTGAGTCGCTGTCTTCCAGTGACGCCGAGAAGCCAGTGACCGACAAAACGAGTAGAGCTACTGGCAATAGAGAATTGAGCCTCGACATTGACTGATAGGGTGCTAGCATGGCGATGACAATAATACGTAAATCAAGGGTAACCGTCATGGCCATTCGACTCATCTTCACCTTTTTGTTTTTCTTTGGGCTCTGTCTGCCGCTACAAGCTGATGAAACCTGTATGTCGCCTTACATGGCCAAGATCGTTGGTCAGGAGGACTACGTCTATATCTGGACTCTCGGGATGGAGGGAGTCGGTGACGGTGAAGATAAACTCGTTACCGTTGACGTTAATCCGGAGTCGCCCAACTATGCAAAGGTAGTGCACAGCATCTCGATGGGCGGTCGACATGAGGCCCATCACTCCGGGCTAACAGACGATCGCCGCTATTTATGGGCATCGGGTTTAGATACGAGCAAGATTTTTATCTTCGACGTGCACTCCGATCCCAGCAAGCCGCGCTTGCATCGTACGATCGATGATTTTGTAGCCACCACCGACGGTATCGTTGGACCTCACACCAACTACGCCCTCCCCGGCCGCATGCTGATTACAGGCCTATCCAATAATCGAGATCACGGCGGTCGAACCGGTATGGCGGAATACACCAACGCCGGGGATTTTATCTCCAGCGTCTGGATGCCTACCGACGACAACCTGCAGGGCGCAGTCAAAAGCGGTAACTATGCAGACGGATACGGCTATGACGCTAGGGCATTACCAAGGCGTAACGTACTCGTGACCTCATCATTTACAGGCTGGAACAACTACATGATGAACTTGGGCAAGATGATGGGGGATGCTGAGGCCATGAAGCGCTTCGGTAACACCGTTGTCATTTGGGACCTACATGCGAGGACACCCAAGAAAATTCTTGATGTGCCAGGGGCTCCGCTAGAAATCCGGTGTGCCTGGGGATCCAAATCCAACTACTGTTTTACTACAACAGCACTGACGTCAAAAATCTGGCTGATCTATGAGGACGATGCGGGTGAATGGCAAGCAAAGGCCGTCGCCGACATTGGAGACGCAAGTAAGATTCCTCTACCCGTCGATATTTCGATCTCAGCGGATGACGATCATCTTTGGGTAAATACCTGGAACGACGGCAAGGTTCGACTATTTGACATCTCCGATCCTCACACCCCCAGTCAGGTGTTTGAACAGCAAATTGGAGAGCAGATCAACATGGTCTCTCAAAGCTGGGATGGTGAACGGGTTTATTTCACCTCGTCGCTGCTAGCGAACTGGGATAAAACCAATTCCGCCGATGGCAATGACCTGCAGTACTTCAAATTGTTTTCCTGGGATGGTGATGAGCTAACGCCCCAGTTCAGTCTCGATTTTGTGGAAATGGGTCTGGGTGCACCGCACCAGATGCGCTTCGGAGCCCATGCCCTTTATGCCAGCAAGCCTCTGCCTAGTCCAGCCATCGCAAGACAAGAGCACTAACACTTGAGGGCGGTACTTCTTGGGCCTGCATTGACCCTCTGCGCAGGCCTTTCGCTTCTATCTGTCTTCACCAGCGCGATGGGGCTCGATGCGGACCCAATGGGTAGCCAACGTGCAACGTCGATGCATGAAACTACGCACGTGCCAGACCCTAAAGAGCCGGTCATTCTCGCGCCAGGTTATGGACCCCTCTCTTTTATTGCCCCCAAAGCGGGGAGCTATCGATTACCCAGCTTTGGACAGGCACCCGATGGCCAGGTTCTACTCGAAAATGGCGGCCTCTCGACCCTTCATGATATCTATGGGGATAAAGTCACCGTTCTTAGCTTTATCTTTACCACCTGCCATGATGTTAACGGTTGCCCCCTGGCCACCTATGTAATGCAGCAGGTGCAGACAAAACTCGACAGTGAATCCAGCATCGAAAGCGACGTGCGCTTGCTCAGTTTTAGTTTTGATCCAGAGCTGGATACGGCGGAGGTCATCTCTGCCTATGGAGACCACTTTAGATCCTCAGACTCCGACTGGCTTTTCCTGACGACCACCGGTGACGCGATGCTCCAGCCGACGCTGGATGCGTATGGGCAGTGGGTCATTCGTGACTATGATGAAGACGGCAACTACATGGGCACCATGTCGCATATCCTCCGGGTATTTCTTATCGACAAGAGTAAGAGGATCCGAAATATCTACAGCACCTCTTTCCTCCACGCAGATACGGTTTTCAACGACATCAAAACGGTTTTACTGCAACCCGATCCCTAAAGTCCCACGACCTTGTCATACCCTTATTCGGACAAACTGAATCAGTCTTAGCGGGCATCGAATGCGCTTCCACTCCCAGTTCGCCCTCAATCCAACAGACATGCTACCCTCCGCTGCCGCAGGTTGCTGAAGACTTAACATTACGCTCTTGAGGAAGTTAGGATGTACATAAATGGTCATTGGATCACGGGGCGGGACGTCTTTACGGTTTACAACCCCGCAACCGGCGAGCAAATTGGCGAGGCAGTGGACGGTAACGTGGCCGATGCCCGAGGCGCTATAGACGCGGCGAGCCACGCAGGCGCGAGCTGGTCCGCAACCACAGCCTATGAGCGCTCTCATATCCTATACCGCGCGCACCAACTTATGATGGATCAGCAACCTGCTCTGGCCGAACTCATGACTACCGAGCAGGGCAAGCCTCTAAAAGCGGCAAACAATGAGGTTAGATACGCGGCGGATTTCTTGCTCTGGTACGCGGAAGAAGCCAAGCGAATTTATGGTGAGACCATTCCGTCGGCTCGTGCTGACCAGCGTTTTCTAATCCACAAACAGCCGGTTGGCGTGGTCGCGGCCATTACCCCCTGGAATTACCCGGTTTCAATGATTACCCGCAAGCTCGCGCCGGCCCTGGCTGCGGGATGCACCGTGGTTCTTAAACCGGCTGAATCAACGCCTCTCTGCGCTATCGCGGTAATCAAGCTGCTCGAGGAGGCCGGCCTACCCCCGGGGGTGGTCAACCTCGTTACCGCGAGCAACCCACAGCCCATTGGCGAGGAATTCTGCACCAATCCAAAGGTTAAAAAACTTACGTTTACCGGCTCTACTGCCGTAGGAAAAGCCCTCGCGCAAAAGTGCGCCCCTCAGTTAAAGCGGGTTTCGATGGAGCTTGGCGGGCATGCGCCCTTTATCGTCTTTGATGACGCTGATCCGGTCCACGCCGCCAAAGGCGTCTCTTTGGTAAAGTTTTTAAATACCGGGCAAGCTTGCATTAGCCCGAACCGGATCTTCGTTCAACGACCAATTCTCGAGCCTTTTCTGGACACCCTAAAAAAACGAGTGTCAGCGTTGAAGGCCGGCAATGGTATGAATCCAGAGACCAGCATTGGGCCACTGATTAACGAGCGCGCTGTTGAAAAAGTTGAAAGACAGGTTGATGACGCGATAGCGAAAGGAGCAACGCTTCTGGCCGGTGGAGTTCGAGAGACCGGCGACGGTTTTGAGGCCGGTTTTTTTTACGGAGCGACGCTGCTTAGCAACGTTACCCCGGGGATGATCATCTATCGCGAGGAGACCTTCGGGCCGGTCGCCGCAGTCATTCCTTTCGATGACGAAAGCGAAGTCATTGCAATGGCCAACGATACCCATTACGGACTTGCTGCCTACGTCTACACCACTAATCTCTCGCGCGGACTGCGGGTTTTTGAGCAACTCAACTTCGGTATCATAGGAATCAATGACATCAACCCGACTAGCGCAGCAGCGCCATTCGGCGGGACGAATGAAAGTGGACTTGGTCGAGAAGGTGCGCGAGAAGGCATCGACGAATACCTCGAGACCAAGCTCGGTGGGTTCAGCATTTAAGCTGGCCCAGCCGCAAGGAGAGAAGCATGGCAGGACCCGACTACCCAAAACTTGACACACTCGCACTCCACGCGGGGGCGCAACCAGATCCGGCAACCGGTGCCCGCGCGACACCCATTTACCAATCTGCATCGTTCTGTTTCCCAGACTCGGATTATGCCGCGTCCCTCTTCAACATTGAACGTGCGGGACATGTCTACTCACGCTTGAGTAATCCGACCAACGCAGTGCTCGAAGAGCGCATCGCGGCACTCGAGGATGGGGTCGGCGCCATCGCGACGGCCAGTGGCCAAGCCGCTCTTCATCTGGCCATCATGACGCTGATGGGCACGGGTTCCCATATCGTTGCATCTGCCGCTCTCTACGGTGGCAGTCATAATTTAATGGCGTACACCCTCCCCCGCTTTGGTATTGAAACAACCTTTGTAGATCCTAGAGACCCTCAGGCGTTCAAGAGTGCCATTAGAGAGAACACTCGCTTGGTGTTCGCAGAGACAGTTGGCAACCCCGGACTTGATGTTCTTGATATCCCGACTGTCGCCAACGTGGCCCATGAGGCGGGCTTGCCGCTCATGGTCGATTCAACCTTTACAACGCCCTACCTCATTCAACCCTTCCTATTGGGTGCAGACATCATCATGCACTCCGCCACCAAATTTTTGAGTGGCCACGGCATTGTTATTGGGGGCCTGTTGGTTGATGGCGGACGCTTTGATTGGGATGCATCGGGCAAGTTTCCGACGCTCACAGAGCCCTATGAAGGATTCCATAACCTTGTTTTCAGTGAAGAGTTTGGCCCTGCCGCGTTTATCCAGCGTGCGCGAAAAGAGGGGTTGCGAGACATGGGCGCCTGCATGAGTCCTACAACCGCCTTTCATATCATGCAAGGCATTGAGACCCTTGGTGTAAGAATGGCGCGGCACGTCGAAAACACCCGAAAAATTGTGGACTTTCTCGCCGCTCATGACATGGTGTCCCGAGTGGGGTATCCAGAGCTCCCGGGCCACCCCGACAAACCCCTGGCAGAACAGCTATTGCCCAAAGGCTGCGGTGCAGTGTTTAGCTTTGATCTGGCGGGCGACAGGGAAGCTGGCATTGCCTTTGTTGACGGGCTAAACCTCTTCTCGCACCTTGCAAATGTCGGGGATGCCAAGTCCCTTGTGATTCATCCGGCAAGCACAACGCACCACCGAATGGATGCTGACGCACTTGCCGCCGGAGGCATCGGCGGAGGCACAATCCGACTCTCCATCGGGCTCGAGGATGTCAACGATCTCATTGACGACCTGAAGCAAGGTTTACGAGCAGCGTCAAAAATCATGCAGAAAAAGGGGTGAGAAAATGAAACTCACCGTTAACAACGAGAGCGTCTACGGCTATACCAATTCAAAAGCCCTCGACCCATCCTTACCGACAATTATCTTCGTTCACGGCTCGGGCATGGATCATACCGTGTGGACACTCGCATCCCGTCACTTTGCTCGCCACAAAAACAACGTTCTTGCGGTTGACCTACCGGGACACGGGCGCTCTACGGGAAAGCCACTGAGCTCTGTGGAATCGATGGCCGAATGGCTCAACGCGGTAATGACAGAGTCCGGTATCAGGCAAGCCAAAGTTGTTGGTCATAGCCTCGGCAGCCTTGTCGCATTAGAGCTAGCAGCACAGCAGCCAGACAAGATAACGGCGATTGCCATGGTAGGGACAACGCTACCCATGCCGGTCTCTGATGCCATTCTCAATGCCGCGGAAGCGGATGATCACGCTGCCTTCGACATGCTGACCCAATGGGGATTCAGCAAACGTCATCAATACGGCGGCAATCGGAACTCCGGCCTGTGGATGGTTGGCAACACCTTGCGACTCTATGAGCGTTCAAAGGCAGGTGTTCTGTTTCACGATATGAGTGCCTGCAATGACTATAGTGGTGGCATAGCGAGTGCAGCCAAGATTCAATGCCCGGCACTTCTTCTGTTGGGTGCGGAGGACCGACTCACCCCGGTTAGATCAACCAGAGCGCTCCAAGATGCCCTGCCTTCGGCAGATGTATGCGTTTTGGAAGGGGCCGGTCATACCATCATGGTAGAAGCACCCAACGCCATGCTCGACGCGTTGCATCGGATTTTATAAGGCCATGACAGGCGGATAGTACAGGCTCGCGTGCACTCAGCCTGTAATCCGAGATAGCCAGCTCGCGTATCAACACCTCATCCTTAGAGATTGACCCCTATGCTGGCCCGATTTGCCCATGTTTGCGTTGCGGTTCTTACTTTCGCTATCCACTGCAATCATGTGGTTGCTGACACTGAGGAGCCCTCGTTCGAGCTGATCGATCAGTGGCCCGAGAAAAATATAGAGCTGCGCGAATATGGCGCGAGCATCCTTGCCGTAACCTCAATGGATGCCACTGGGAATGGTGGATTCTCGACCTTAGCGGGCTATATTTTTGGAGGCAACACTACTGAACAAAAGATCGCCATGACGGCCCCTGTACAAACTTCGATGACCGGCAGCGAGTTGCAGGAAATGGCGTTTGTTATGCCTTCGCAGTTCAACGAGAGCACTCTCCCGCAACCTAACAACCCAGATATCAAGCTGCGATCCGTGGATGGGTATGCCGCAGCCGTCATCATCTTCAGCGGGAAAGCCTCTCCTGAGAAAGCCGAGAAACAATGGGCGCTGCTGCAGGAGTTTCTTGATACTTCAGACATTCAGGTTCTGGGTACACCGACATTAAATCAGTACAACCCCCCATGGACTCTTCCATTTCTGCGACGAAATGAAATTATTGTCCCCATAGATCGAGCGTCTATTCCGGAGGAGAGAAGCTAACAGCTCAAAGCACTACCTCGGCGTACTAGACGTGTACGGTCGATAGGCTACGTCCATTTTCCAACGCCGCGCTAAAGGAACGCTGCACGAGGGACGGCACCTTACTCTCTTTTAACCATTCGAAAAGTAAATGCAACGCATAATAGGCAGCGGCCTTCTCGCAGAAGTCGATCGGTAACGCGACTGAGCGATAGCATTCATAGCGATCTCTCGTTTGGTGCTCAATGTCAGCCCAATGGCCCCTGGATTTACAGTACTCAACTTGCTCAAGAAACCCCACAATCAGTTCTTTTCGCTCCATCACAGGTCCTGCCGGCTCCGCACAAATACAAGTCAGCAAATCCAGCATGAGTTTTTCAAGTTTCCAATCTAACTGCATAGCGGGCACTCTCCTGTCGGTTCCGACTCCAGACAAGTGTGCTACCTCGCTATTCGTTTGAATTGGCGTGAGGCGCCAAAGCCTTGGCATCCAGCGACGGGCTGCCCTATCAGTCACCGATCGCTCGTGCCTTTATCCGTGGCTATGAATCCGTCTTCCAACCCCAATCACTGAGATCACTGTTAGCCGCCAACCATGTAAACACAACATAAGCAGCAACATTTTGATCGAGGTTTTCCGCCCTGACTTTATCAAGGGTGTCATCCGGCGTATGGTGCAGATCAAAGTAATCGCGCCCGTCCTGAACAAACCTGAAACCCGGCATACCGCGCTCTATCATGGGCGTGAGATCTGGGCCGGCGCTTGGGACGGAATTAGCACCTGGGGCTATGCCCAGAGGCTCAACGAGCCGTGCAATTAGCTTGACGAGCGGCACTGCACTATCGTCAACGCGGCTTGTGATCTTCCAAATGCGACCTGCACCAAAATCGCTTTCGGAACCTATAACGTGCTTGGTCAAATCATCCTTATGGCGTTCCACATAAGCCTTACCACCCAAAAGACCTACCTCCTCGGCACCCCAGAAAATGAGTCGGATGGTTCGCCGGGGTCGCAGGCCGCTTGCGAGGATCATGCGGGCAGCCTCCAGCGTGATTGCAACACCAGCGCCGTCATCAATCGCGCCAGTGCCGAGATCCCAGGAATCCAGATGACCGCCGATGACCACAACCTCGTCGGGAAATTCAGATCCAACAATCTCAGCGATAACATTCCCCGACTCTACATTCCCTAAAAACCGAGGTTGTAAATCCAGCACAACCGAGATGGCTTTATCCCGGGCGAGCATTCTTTCGATTTGATCCGCATCGGGATTGGAGAGCGCCGCGGCAGGGATCTTTTCAATACCTTCCGCATAAGTCATTGAACCCGTATGGGGCATACGGTGGCTGTCAGTGCCAATGGATCGAATCAGCAAAGCGATGGCTCCCTTTGCGGCCGCAATACTTGCGCCCTCGCGACGTAAGCGGCCGAAATAGCCATAATGGGAGCCATCCTGCGTTGGACGCATGGCGTGACCTACATAGACGATCTCGCCACGAAGGGATCCGTTGGGCAATTGCTCCAGCTGATCCAGCGTAGCAAAACCCCGAATCTTGCCACTTATCCCTCCCTCGGGCGTAGCAACTGAACCGCCGAGGGCCGTTACCGCCAATGGCTGGGGATAAGGATCCAAAACATGGGCTGTCTCGGAACCTCGCTCCCAGCCGGGAATAGTGAACGGTTCCACCCTGACTCGCTCAAACCCTAACGATTCGAGCCTGTTGACCGCCCATTCCCGCGCTCGGGCTTCCTGTTCCGAACCCGCCAGCCTGGGGCCCACCTCTGTGGTCAACCCCTCCAACCACTCGTACGCTTTGGAGCCGTCTATTGCGGTGTCTCGGAAGGCTTCCGCCTGCTTTACCGTGACCGGCCCAACACCTCCGTCCTCCGCCGCCCGAGCCGGTAAAAGGATTAAATTACTGGTTATAAAACAGAAGGTTATAATTCTTTTTGCAGCTAAAGTCGACATGGCAATAACCCACAAAGCATCGATGGCAAAGTGTGCGATCTCTCAGGATTGTTCGCAAGACGCAGGCGGCATTTGACCCAACTTAAACACCCATTTTGGCGGGCGGTTCTCGGACAGCCCGTCCATGCGTGCTGGTGCATGGCACTTTGTCACCCAAATGGAACTTTCGGAGCCCCACACGCCTCCTAACCACTGTGATTAAACTCTGACACGCTCTACTCACCGGAATATAAGGCAGGTAATCGACTTATGAACATCGCCATCAAGACTGCTGACACATTAAGCGTGCTGAGAGCGCTGAGAGCGCAAAACGGCACGCGGCAAATTAAAGCGCTGGTATTCCTTCCCTTCGTGCTCGTGTGGTTCTTATTATCTAGTCCCTCCTTCGCTGGCGAGCCAGCGACTCTCACTATTGAAGGCTCTGGAGAGGTCGCCGTGGTGCCTGACCAGGCCGATATCACTGTCTCTTTTCAGGAGCGGGGCTGGGACGTATCCAAGCTCGAATCGCAAATGAATGGCAAGGTCGACAAATTGATCGCTGCATTGCTAAAAACAGGAATCGAGCAAAACGCAATCGACAGCACACAGGTTCGAATCATGCCCGTGTCTCGCTATGATCAGGTCAACAAACGACAGATTCCAGAAGGTTTTGATCTTACACGGAGTATTACTATCAGAGTTGTCGACATCGAAAATCTCGGTACGGTCCTCGCTGTCGTCACAGATCAGCAAATCAGCCAAGTCAGCTCCCCCCGCCTATCATTTTCAGGGCACGAGGTGGCTTATCAGAAAGCACTCGCAAAGGCAGTCGAGCAGGCGCAAGCGAGAGCTGCTGTTATTGCTGAAGCCAGTAGACTTGAGCTCGGGGAGGTCGTGAAAATAACCACACCAGGCAATGCGCTTCGCCCCATGCCAGAAGGCAGATTGGCTATGGCCGCAGTCGCAGATGTGGGTAACTACACCCCTGGCAAGATGCTGATATCCGCGACACTGAGCATTACGTTTGCCCTCGATAGTCCATGAGCGGCAATGGCTTCCGGCGTGCTGTGAAGCGATAATCTACGCCTCAGCCGGCAAAAATCTGGCTTAAGGACCACTTGGAAACTGCCTCCAGTGACCCTATTATTACCGAATCAGTCAAAACTCGAGGAGGCACTCGCCAATGAGTGACAAGCAGGCATACTCAGCTCAACTTGCAGCTGGATCGGCACAAGGCGTTATTAGCACTAACAAGGTGCTGAAGAACACTTACATGCTATTGGGCATGACACTGGCGTTCAGCGCCGTCACCGCGGGTGGAGCCATGGCTCTCGGACTTTCCCATGGCGTAGCCCTTGTACTGATGCTGGTGGGTTTTGGGTTGCTGTTTGTAGTCAACCGAATGGCCGATACCGCTAAGGGACTTCCTGCTATTTTCGCCTTTACCGGCGTCATGGGGGCAGCCTTGGGGCCCACGCTCAACTACTATCTGGCCCTTCCGAGTGGTCCGAGCATGGTTATGCAGGCGCTTGGCGGCACCGCACTGGTGTTCTTCGGCCTGTCGGCCTATGCGCTCAACAGCCGCAAGGATTTTTCATATCTCGGCGGGTTCCTGATAACTGGTCTGATCGTTGCAATAGTGGCCAGCATCGCCAACATTTTTCTGGGGATACCGGCGCTATCGCTAACCGTGTCTGCTGCGGTCGTCATGATCATGTCGGGTCTGATCCTGTTTGACACCAGCCGAATCGTCAACGGTGGCGAGACAAACTACATTAGGGCAACAGTGGCGTTGTATCTGAACATTTACAACCTCTTCATTAACCTGCTGCACCTCATCGGCGCATTTTCTGGTGGAGATGATTAAGGTGTATAGCAACTCCAGAACCCCGGCTCGGCCGGGGTTTTTTATGGCAGATAGCCCTTGAAATACGCGCTCGTTATCGTACATCCGCCAAGGGACCTGGAGAGCCAAAGTCGCACCATCCGCTTCGGCCGCGCGCTCATAGAAAATGGCCATGAGTTAACTCGGGTGTTTTTCTATGGCGATGGAACTCAGATTGGAAGCGCCGACGCGAGCGAAACAAGGGAGCAATGGATAGACCTCAAATCAACTTTTGCCACGGAATTAGCGATTTGCAGTGCCTCGGCGGAAAAAAATGGGGTGGTTAAAGCTCCAAATCATTTTGTCCTTGCAGGTTTGGGAGCCCTAATGGAGTCCGGCTTCGACTGTGATCGAGTGGTGACCTGTGCCTAACCACACGACCTGGCTCGTGCAATTATCTAGCTCCCCAGCAGAAAGTGTAACCCTTGGGTTAGGCCTCGATTGCATTCTCGCTTGCGGCGCATTTGGTCAGTCGGTCAGTGTGGTACTGCGCGATGGCGCAATAGCGCTACTAGACACTACTTCAGATTCGGTTGATGCTGGTCGGGACATATCCCGGGAGCTTCACACGCTGCCCCTTTACGATATCGATTGTGTTTACATTGTCGATGACGACTCTAGTTCCTGCCCTGGTAACATGCCGGAGGACCTGCGGGTCCACCACATTGATCATCGGCAGTTTCACGAACTCCTTTCCACTGCGAGACATGTTCTCTCTTTCTGATGGCACTTCATCTTCTCTTTACTCCTGAGCGCCTAGTAAGCTGTACCGCAGCCTGTCAACAATCCGATGCGGTTCTCATTATGACGGAAGGCTTTACCGAGGAAGCCATTGAGGCATTGATGAACATGTCTCCCTGCCCGCTCTACCAGCTCACCAATACCCCAGACTCCACTGATTCAGAGCTTTCCGGACTCCTAAGGATCAGCGACGCCCAATGGGTCGAATTAACCATTCAGCACCAACAAATCATCTCCTGGTACGGGCGCTGATCATGACGGAACTGACATCTCTTTGTGACGCAAACGGGTACTTGCAGGATTGGTCCGACTGGACCGAAGCAGTCGCATTGGCCTTTGCGCAAGAAGAAGGAATCGATTTGACACCGGCTCACTGGGAGATTCTGTCACTACTGCGAGACTACTACGACAAATATCGCGCCTCTCCTGCCAACAGGGCATTGGTAAACTGGGTTAAAAAACAAACGAATCCAGACAAAGGAAATTCCCTGTATTTAATGAGCCTCTTTCCTGGTAGTCCAACCCGCAGCGCCTCCCGTATCGCGGGCTTACCCAAACCAAAAAACTGTCTTTGACTCAATCATGCCCTTGCAGAAAGCCTGCCCGGAAGATTATGACCGACTCCTGACCGAAAAAACGGATCGGTGGCAGCCAGTTTTTACAGAACTAGGGGGACCGGCTGCCTGTATATTTGCGTCACCCAAAACCGGCTATCGTCTGCGCGCGGAATTTCGAATGTGGCACGAAGGCGACAATGTCCACTATGTTATGTTTGATCCCGAGCAACCAAAAAAGCCCATCGTCATTTCCGAGTTCTCGGTCGCGAGCCAAGTTATTCAAAAGATCATGGAGCCCCTCCGTGAACGCCTCGAAGACAACAAAATCCTGCGCCGCAAGTTATTTCAAGCCGAATTCTTGAGCACTCTTTCTGGCGATCTATTGATCACTCTGATTTATCACCGACCGCTGGATGACGCGTGGCAGAAAGAGGCAACCGTTCTTGCAGAAGAAATGGGCATATCGATCATTGGTCGCAGTCGCAAACAAAAAATCATCATAGGGCGCGACTGGGTCAAGGAAACCCTGAACGTTCATGGGTTGCCGTTCCATTTCAAACAGCCGGAGGGGGCATTTACCCAACCAAACGGCTGCGTTAATCAGCACATGCTTGAATGGGCCACATCCCGCCAACTAGATAGCCAAGGGAATCTGCTTGAGCTGTACTGTGGCGTGGGCAATTTTACCCTACCGCTCTCACGGCATTTTGATCATGTACTCGCTACCGAACTTTCAAAGACCGCGACTTATGCCGCGATCGAGAATCTTGCGCTAAACGGCATTGATAATGTGGAATTCGCGCGTCTCTCAGCCGAAGAAATGACACAAGCCCTCAACGGTGATCGCGCTTTTCGGCGTCTATCACACCTGCCGCGCCCGCTTGAGGAATACCAACTAGGCACCCTGCTGGTTGATCCGCCGCGCGCAGGCCTAGATGCGGCTACCCGATCACTCGCACAAGGTTTTGATCATCTCCTGTATATTTCCTGCAATCCCGACACACTAGCGAGGGACTTGAAGGCCCTCTCCTCAACACACGAACTGAAAGACCTAGCGTTTTTCGACCAATTCCCCTATACCCCCCATTTGGAAATAGGCACAGTGCTAAGGAGGCGACTGCCATGACCCTGCTTGCTGAAAAAGAGGTTTCTGACTGGATAGAGGAAAATAGCGCCTGGCGTCTTGAAGACGAGAAGCTGATGCTTAGCCTGAAATTTGAAAATTTCAGCATGGCATGGGGGTTTATGTCACGGGTGGCTCTGCTTGCCGAGCAACAAGACCACCATCCGGAGTGGGTAAACGTCTACAATCGAGTAGACATCGCACTGGTGACCCACGACGCCGGAGGCATCACAGCAAAAGACCTCGATCTGGCTACCGCTATAACGCGGTTGTTGAACTGACTATCTGTTGATGAACTCGCATATCGCGTCAGCCACACCAGGCTCATCCAGCATCGGAGCATGCCCTACGCCAGGCACTTCTAGATACGTCATATTGGGGTGTCGAGCACGCATTTCGGCGGCGCAAGCCGAGTCCAGTAGGTCGCTGGCGCCGCCTCTAACCAACATAACCGGAAGATTTTCCAAACCATCATAAAGAGGCCATAGGTTCGCTAACTCAGCTTCTCCCTCGGGTTGCCTCATGGGAAAGGAAATTAATGGATCATAGTCAAGCCACACCCCATCCTCTCTTTCCGTACACATTCGGCGCGTAAACACGGCCCAATCTCCCCGGGTGTAGTGCGGGAACACCGCCCCGTTAGCCTGACTTATAAAGGAGGTGGCCGATTCCCAGTTGGGAAACGACATGGTGGATCCAACGTATTGCTTTATCCGATCTAGACCCTCTTTGGCCAGTACTGGCCCAATATCATTAATAACAACATGAGTGAGAAGACTCGGGGAGAGAGCATGAATTCCGAAGCTCATAAGCCCCCCCATCGACGTTCCCACCAGCGCGCAGCGCGTGACCGACAGCTGATCGAGCAAAACCAGCATATCCCCGATGTATGTTGCTGGCGTGTACCGTTCGGGCTGGGGGTCCCATTCGGACCTACCTCTGCCCCGCTGATCCGGGACAATCACCCGGTGCGTTCGCTGTAGCAGCGGCGCCAAATCACCAAAGTCACGGCTATTACGACTAAGGCCATGAAGACACAGCACTACCGGCGAGTCGGCTCTGGGCCCGGCGTAGTCGCGGGTATACAGCGTCAGTCCATCGGGTATAGTGTAAAAGACATCGGTAAAAGACTCAGCCATAGGGTCTCACCTCTTGCGCTGGCAATAGCTCTTACCCAAGATCCGGCTTATCGCCAGGGTATCGCTCGGCCAAGCCCTGGTAAACCTCATCTGGAAAACTTTCTGACCCAGGATCAAGAGTGGCCAAGAGATCACTCAAGTGCTCGTTATCTTCGCGTCCCGCCCATATTTTTATGTAGGAGCCCTCTTTGTATCCGTTGTCTTGGCGAAAAAAGTTAAGGACGTTCTTTCCAATGTAATGGCGGTAAAGGTCTTCGAAGCTCAGATCACAAGCGAACATCAGCTGCGCGAATAACGTTACGGAGAAAGATTTTGTCTCGAGAGCGTTTTGCGCTAGCGCCTCCGTTGCTAATCGAATGTCCGTGTGTTCGGTTTCGGCATGGTATAAATCCAGTTCGATGGATTTAGCCAGTGAAGCCAGATCAGGTGCTGTATCAAACAGCGCCGACATCCCAAAGTGCCAAATGTCGACAACCTCCAGTCGAACCTGCTCAAGATCGGGCTCCTGCTTTTTCCACCACTTATAGCCTGCATGGTCGATTAATTCACCACACTCAATCCAAACCGCCCGATACCACTCAAATCGCTGATTGATCCAGTCGTCGTGAACTCGGCTATTCATGCGATTTTGCATGTTTAACATTGTTTCAATCGCGATTCGCATTCTACTCATACCTTACTGCCGGCCTGTGCCTGACGGTTGGAGCTGGGACGACGTCACCGAACAGCTCCCGGGCTTCGGTGCCAAAAGAAATTACACGTGCTACAAAATATGCCCTGATATGGCACTACAATACAATGGCTGCACTTGGAAACCAATTGTTGACGACGCCGTCCCGAGGAATATATACACTCTCCCGCCTGTAGGCCGACACACTAAATAGTGATTAGCAAATCCACCCAAAAAGGTTGTACAAAACTCCTATGTCAAACCAAGACATCATTGATCATTTAAATGAAAAGAAGCCCGGCTTTCTAACACTGCTGGGTGGAGAAATCACCGGGTTCGACAAAGAACAACAAAGATGCACGTTCACTTTCAAAGTACCCTTTGACTATTGCCATACGGGGGATGTGGTACAGGGTGGGTTTGTCACCGCAATGCTAGATGCTGCAATGGCCCATGCAATCTTTGGTTCTGACCCGTCTATAGTCAGACTATCGAGCCTCGAGATCAGTACTCGCTACGAGAATGCGACCCGGGGGCAGACCCCCCTCACGGTTAGAGGATGGGTTACCAAAGCAACAAAAAGTATCGCCTTTATGTCGGGGGAAATTCGAGGCTTAGATGGAAGTCTCTGCGCATCGGCTCAGTCTGTGGCCAAGATCACCCGACACAGTGATAGGCCCTCTTGATGATTGCACTGAATAGTTTTTCCTACGATACGGACGAGGCAAGCAACTAGACCATGGCAAGCCTGAGCAACAGTGGTGATCAAGGGTCCTTTTCCCCGGAAGTCCCAGACGTCACCCGCCAACTGCTGACTCCAAGAAAGAATCCCGGCGCCGGGGATTTTTATGTATGCGAATTTCCAAAATCCGGTATTACCTACCTCACCGTTTTGCTGGCTAATGCCCTGCTGATCGCAAACGGATACCGCGCCCGCGCCACATTTTCTTCAGTGAGGAATTACATCGTTGATTTATGCGTTGCTGAACACGCTGAGTCTCATCCATTTGCCGACCCACCAATCCGTCTCTACAAAACCCATTCGGTTTTTTCCCCGCAATTTATTCATTCCCTCTACTTAGTCAGGCATCCGGCGGATGTCATGGCCAGTGGATACCGATACGCCCAGGGCCGAGACTGGTGGGATAATCGACCTATCGAGGAATTTATAGAACATCCCCTCTTAGGCTTGGAGCGCTGGAGACAACACATCAACTCGTGGCTGGTTGACCATCGTTACGCCTCCGACGTCACGTTCCTGCATTTATTACGTTATGAGGACCTAGTAGAAAACCCTCTGGAGGAGTTGGCAGCAATCAATAAAAACTTTGGCTGGCACCTCCCAGAGACGGCCCTACAGGAAGCGGTTGAACTTGGTGGGCGAGCTCATATGGTGGAGCAGGAATCTACGTATCGTCTCTATAATCCAAACCATGATTTTACGTTCGTCTCGACGAGCGTCCATTCAACACCCCGAAGCCTCTCTGACATCATTGAATCGAGATGCCGCCAGGAGCTTGATCTGTTGGGTTACTGATGCACCATAGGCCCCCGGTGCTCTGCTGTGGGTCCGTGCAAATCCAGTCCTGTTGCGCGCCCATCGGAGCCTGATTTTGTCCTAGTAAAAGTCCTGCTTGTCTCAAGTTGATTACTATCTAACCACTCCCCTAGGTTAACCTACGCCATCCATTTCCGGGCCGCTTGGGCCCGACGTAAAAAATAACGGAGAACTTCATGCGACTTTTCAAGCGACCCTCTATTCGGGCAGTTGCCGCCCTCCTCACTGTAGCGTCTAGTTCAGCCTCTTGGGCTCAAACAGAATGTGGTAGTGCTGTCACGATTGGCGGAAGTAAAATCTCGGTGGCGAGCGAAGCGGGAAACGACACTGCAAACTTGCAGTGTGCTCTCGACGCGGCAACCGATCAGGGTATCTCAAGCATTGAGCTCACTGGCAGCGAATACACGGTCGATAACGTAACCGCATTAGGATTCAGAGGGTCTATTGCCGGTATCAGCAAGGCCAGTACAGTGCTCAAGCTCGCCGCAGGCGGCGTTGACTGTTCTGCTGAGGACCCCAGCGCGCTACGTTTTTACGTTGGCGCTCCGACCATCGAGCGTATGACAATTGAAGCGGAAGAACTGTGTGGGGCTACCGGCGAGAGCGCATCTGTCATCGGGTTCTACAGCAATGCCAACAGCTGCGCAGACGACCGTACCATTTTCGGCAATGTCGATCGGGTGGTGATCACCGGACCCGGCGCTGGCGTTACAGACATGATCAGCGCGGTCAGTATGACCAAAGCCAACGTTTGCGACGAGATTGTGCTGGGAACCCTAAAGGTGAATCGCTCTGAAATCTCAGGCCTGTCTCATGGAGTGATTTCAAGCATCGGTGGGGAAGGCCAGGTAGACATCAACTTCAACACGTTTACTGGCATGGGTACATCAATTGCGATTGCGAATGCCAACCAAGGCTCATCCATCGCAAGCAACATCATCAATTATAATGACACCGCTAATTTCGCAAATGTCGAAGGCTTCGGCTCAGTGGGAATCCTCGTAGGAGGCGATGCCAATGCGCCCACGCTTAACCTAACTAGCATCAAGAAAAATACCTTCAAAAACGGCAATGCAGGTACAGCCGGCTATGCCGTGCTCGTCGGGCAGGAAGGCAGCAAGGTGGCCCATAGTATGTGGGTAGCCAGCAACCGCTTCGAGGGCGTTGAGGTCACTACCGCGTCATACCAGAGAGGCGCTCCCTCGGCCGCAGATCTTCCCCGAGATCCATTGAGCTACGATACTGATTTTGAGTCTTTCACCTCGCTAGAGGGGTGGAGCGCATGGATCAACGTATTCGATGAAGACTGCGTCACTCCACGCTATGGGTATGCTTACGAAATCGGCGCAGGTGATCCTGTTCAGGTAGCCGTCCGAGCCGACGGTAGCGACGGCAAGGCTCTCAACGTCTTCAGCGACTACAATAATCCCGAAGGCGCAACTGCGTGCATCGAGGCCAATGTCTTCCGGGAGGTATCACTCACCAACGGCATGATCGGCGACTATCGCTGGAGTTACTACGTTGAGGAACCAGAGGCCGTCGGATCAAAAACATTTGCACAGTTTCGCTTGATTGACCCCAGCAATAACTACGCTTTGGCTGCAGAATCAATCGTGGCGACAGCCGGCAGCGAGGAACCACAGAGCGTCGAGATATCGTTAGACGAATCTCAAATAGGTATGTTGTTCCAGTACGGTTTTTCGACCAAATCTGTCAATCAAGAAAACTCGGGCATGCTTTACGATAACGTCCTTTTGGAAGCCATCACTGACTTCGGTCAAGGGGGCGGCGGCGATGGCGGCGGAGATAACGGTGGCGGTGATGGCAACACGGGCGGTGGTGATAACGGCGGTTCTGAGCCCTCCGGCGGCGGAACAGGCTATGGCGTAGCTGTTATTGATACCGACGGCGCTATTGTCAGTGGCAACCGTTTCGTTGGCGGTGCGGAAGCCTGGATCGCTGTTGACGGGTCATCACTTGGAACGGTATCCGGCTGGTCTATCGTGGATAACACCTTCGCCGGTTCCACGGCAGCCACCGATATCGCGCTGGGCGCTGAAACAGCGGATGCAGTCATTGGCGCTGGCCAGAATTCACCGGCCTACGCAGACGCGGGCAGCAACGATATTCTGGATGGCTCGCCAGTTAACACAGACACGGATGCCCTTACATCGGCTGTGAGCACCCAGTTCATGCTCGAGTGGAGCCTGATAACTGGCCAATAAGCAGTACGCCGGGTGATTGGCTTCTGCAATCACCCGGCCCCTATATCCCGACTGGTCCTTATTCTCCTATCTTTATCCCCTTACCTTGCGCCGCGGGGCGCCAGCATAACGAGTCGGGTTACCTCATTCGATCGGTCGCAATTTTAGCTTTCCCGTCGCAAGAAGATAATCCCTTTGGCTCAGCCTTAAGTTACTCTTTACACCTGAACGATGATTTCATCAGAAAACGTCGGCGCAGCCTCGAGCGATAACAGGGCATTGATTTAAGGGGAGCATCATGGATACAAGTACACTCGCAGCTATTTTCTTGATGCTATTCGGTTTTTCGCTAATCTCTAAGCGAACCGAAGGCACCATCATTACGGCACCTATTTTGTTCGCTGCTGCAGGGTTTATTGCGAGTAAAGACTACTTTGGCGTGGTTAATATCAACGTAAACCACCACACGATTCACACCATCGCCGAACTCACCTTGATTTTGCTTTTATTTGCCGATGCCTCACGTATCAAATTCAAGCTTCTCGCTCGGCAACATAATCTTGCCCTGCGAATGCTCGTCGTTGGCTTACCGCTAACCATCCTGTTTGGCACGGGAATCGCAAGCGCTTATTTCCCGCATCTCTCGATATGGGAGGCGGGCTTGCTAGCGGCGCTCCTTGCCCCTACCGACGCAGCGCTTGGCCAAACAGTTGTTACCGCAAAAGCCGTTCCCCTCCGCATGCGTCAAACGGTGAATGTGGAAAGCGGCCTGAATGATGGCATAGCGCTGCCCGTGGTCTTAATGATGGCGGCTCTCAGCGCGACCGATAACGCCAGCCTGGGGGGCGGAGAATGGCTATCCTTCGCGTTTTTTCAAATCGGTCTCGGCCCCATAGCCGGTATTGCTATAGGCTGGATTGGCGCGAAATTGCTTGACCACGCTATCAGCAATGGCTGGGCGTCGACACCTTTTGAGGGGGTGGCAACACTCTCCTTAGCGATCCTGGCTTATATCATCTCAGAACTCATTGGAGGAAACGGCTTCATCGCTGCTTTTGTAGCGGGGATGACATTTGGGAACACACTCAAAGCCAATCCGACCTTTCTCCTAGAATTTATGGAAAGCGAGGGATCTCTTTTGATGCTACTCACTTTCCTTGTGTATGGCGCCACTCTCCTCCCCGAGGGCCTTGCTCTCTTCAAACCCGAGTATCTGGTTTTCGCGCTTCTGAGCCTCACTGTAATCCGCATGATACCCATTGCTCTGTCCTTGATAGGATCCGGTATTCGAGCGCCCACCTATGCATTTTTAGGGTGGTTTGGACCTCGCGGCTTAGCATCAATACTTTTTCTTCTCCTCATTATCGAAGAGGAGGCAATTGCTCATCGTGAGGAGCTATTTGCGATCACCATCTTAACGGTAGGCATAAGCATTATTCTTCATGGGGTGAGTGCGGCGCCGCTATCCAACAGATACGGCAAGTACCTTAGGGGATATCCAGATAGTATCGAGAATGGGGAGGTAAGCGACATTCCACTCCGACAAGGTAACGAGCATCATTAAATATAACCGCCCTACAGGGGATAAAAGCACCTAATTACGTCTTCTGAATCCATACTCGGGGGCTGTGATCACATTAAAAGTAGGACAAGGGCAGGTTATGAGCTATCGAGACAAAGTGACTCAGGAGATACGCCAATCATGCGCCCGCACCTCTCATGATTCTGTACTGTTTGCAGGTGCCGGCCTATCCAAAAGGCACTTAGCTTTACCATCGTGGAATCAGCTTCTTGAGAATATCCTGTCGCAAATACAGGCGCCTTTGCCATTAGCCTACTATCTTCAGTCATCCGGCAACTTAATCAACGCTGCACAGCATATTGCAAGACTGACTCACGAATGGGCCTGGCTGGATGGCAAAGCCACCTTTCCCGAACTCTTTTTCGATGAAAATGTCTCGCACACTATATTTCTTAAGCACTTGGTAGCGTCTCAAATACAAAAAGCCGCTCCCGTGGAAATGCACTTCGAAAACCTCGCTAGCCGCGAAGAGCTGCCAGCTTTGATCGCTATGCCTTTACATACCGTCATCACCACCAACTACGATCACTTTCTGGAGCAAATACTCGGGCGTGATCCCGTTTACGGTCTTGACATCGCCCTTCATGATGAAGGTGCAAGAGGTAATGTAATAAAAATTCACGGCTGCATAACCGATCCAGCATCGATCGTACTGCTGCCCGAAGACTACGCTGGCTACTCCATTAAGCACAGGTATATTTTTTCAAAGTTATTGACCTACTTTGCCGAGTACACCATTTTGTTTGTTGGCTATAGCCTGTCCGACCCAGATATCGCTGAGCTGCTAGTGAATACGGCTGACGCGCTCAATGTGTCAAATCTGGAAAATGTGTTCGTGCTTGAATGGGGGGACGAGCCTGACTCGTATTCGGAAAATACAATGAGCCATCCGGTTCACTATGAATATAAGTCCGCATGTATAAAAGCGATACGATCAAAACAGTTTGACTGGGTATACCGAGCGTTATCTGAATTTAAGGCAGAAGCAAAAAAGACGTAGTGTGAATCATATTTTTTAACAACGCGCGCTTGAATAAATAAACTCACTCATCGAAAGGAGATACAGTGAAACCCTATGCAAATCATTGCGTTCTATTGGTAGCGTTGCTGACAGTCGCAGTCAGCACGTCGGCTGACAATAACGATATCCCAAATATCGAAGAGGAAGCGCGGCGCACAGCCTGGTTATTCCTAGATAACATCCCCGGGAACTACGATATATTTCCGTTCTCAGCACCCAGTGGAGGCATTGCAGTTCGGGGTGCTCCTCAGGTGCACGCTAGCACTTCCAGAAAAGGTACTCGCTGCCCCGCTCTTTTATACGTCATTTTACAAAACCCTCTTCGGTCAGAGTACGAGACAATCATTGACACCTGGAACAACCAGACAATCATTCCCAATAGCACTGTCGTTTTCTATGAGAATACTCGCGACGAAAAAACCGGCTCTTACTGGCTTCGCGAGACCATATATGATTTTGAAAAACTGAAGATTCGAGGAGTGAGCATTAACCCAGGGCAATTTAATGAAGACCAAGGAGCCCAACACCAAAAGCCCATCAGCTTAGACGGTGGCCTCGCACATATCGTCTTACAATTCGAAAAGATGACGGCTCAATCCATGCCCCTGTCTGGCAGTTGGCCCACCACCACCTTCAGCATTAAGGGTTTGCCACTCTCGAAGCGAGCAGATAAATCCTGTGGCGCAATTGGTGAGATTGGCCTGTGAGCTCTTAAGGGATCCTTTAAGCTTATGACGGTAGCGCCTAACGATCAGCCGCTTTTGAGGCATAGTCCAACGAAGATAATATTGCTCCAATCGCCTGGGTAGCCAGCCACGCACCCAGTGTCGCAAGCCCATGGCCTGCATGGGCGTAACAGATTGGCTAGACTTCGTGCTGCTCTCGCGACGGGTAGCGAGCATTATCTGCCTGTGAAATGTGACCTCTTGAGGCGCTTTAAATCATGCTGACTTTAACTGCTCTACTTATTAGCGCTTTTTTATTTGGCGGCATGCTGCTGTACTCCTTTGGATTTGCCGCGTTTTTATTTAGCCATTTACCGCCCGAGGATGCCGGGTCCATTCTGCGCAAGGCCTTCCCTGTTTTTTATCTCTGGTGCATCGTGGTAGCCAGTCTAGCCGCGGTGATTTTTTTGTATGTGGACACGAGATCGGCGTTATTGATGGCAATAGTCGCGGTGACGACGATACCAGTTCGACAACGACTTATGCCAAGCATCAATGCGGCTACGGATAGCGGCAATAAACGCCGCTTTAACCAGCTTCATGGCTTGTCTGTGCTGATTGGCCTCGGGCAAATAGCACTGGTGGGCTACGTGCTGGTACGGCTCGCCACCTAAACGCGGTCAACCTGCAACTACACCAATCTCTGTGTAATATAAGTGGGGATAGCCAACGTGCCAGGTGAGACGAGAGTAAAATGCGGTAAATTATGAAGCCGGTGAAATGATGCCCATGAGACCCATACTTACACTGACCCTGCTGCTCACTAGCGCTGGATTGAGCGCTTCAGTTTTTTTGGATTACTACCCGTTTGTGATCCAAGGCTTTCGTCCCGGCATGGGTGAGGCTTATTTTGCCTCCCATTCCAAGGTATACGGCGCCATCGGCGGGCTCGATGGCCGTGCAGTTGACGGGCTCGATGCCAATGCAAGGCATCAATTTTTTTCTGCGTGCTCAGTGACGTGGATGGAACATCTCGATATGGGGGCGGGGGAAGACAGGGAAAGGGAACAGGGCGAAGAACTAGTTTGCCACAGGTCAGAAATGTCGAAGTTTACCGTTGGCGGTCAGCCGGTTTACTCGGTCTCTGAGGTTCATTACGAAAGCCGTGCCCAGTGGTCGATTATTTTCACCCTGCACACTGAAAACAGACAGAAATATGTCGGGCGTTTGAAAGAGCTTTTCACTGAAAGGTACGGCGCACCTGAGCCATCTGAGGATGGTTTTCGGTGGGAGATCGAATCCTTCTTTTATCAGGATTCTATGGTGCTCAGTAGCGGAACCCTGTCGTTGAACCGCGTAGACCTCGCCGAACTATCGAGACAGAAGCAGGAGCAGCTGGAGTCGGAGCTGTAAAACTTCTAGCCAGGCCTGTTTTCCAAGAACTGACGCCCCTCAGAGCCCCACGAGGCCTTTATTTGCATATTGGACCCGTCGGTACCTGGCCCACTGCTGACGCGCTGGGCCAACAGATTGTCGCCCCCTGCCAATCGGCACCACCCTGATCTATTGATACTGGTCTCACATGGACGGCTAGCGTAGCCAGGGACGGCAGTTTACTAGGGAGAAAAAGATATGGAGATTGCTACTTCTATAAGCACTGTTTATCAGCGATTCTCGGAATTTCAGCGAGCTTATCTTAGAGAGGCAAATCAACTTGACGAGGCGTCCCTCCAGGAGCTTGGGGAGTTACTAGACAGATTTGCCAGTAACATCGAGATGCTCCGAGATGATGCGTGGAGTCGAACAAGCTAATTGAGTGGTGCCCGGAGCCGGACTTGAACCGGCACGCTTGCGATAAGCGGGAGATTTTAAGTCTCCTGTGTCTACCAATTTCACCACCCGGGCAGCGGGCGAGAGAATACCACGTTCGAACTGTTTTTGGGGTGATACCCTTCCCGCTCACCAGTGGTAAAGTACGGCTGTCACGAAGGGAAGATTAATAACAATGGTAAATCGTGGAGAATTCGGGTCTCGGCTTGGCTTCATTCTGGCGGCGGCCGGATCGGCTGTAGGGCTTGGCAATATATGGGGCTTCCCCACTCAGGCTGCGAGCAACGGGGGTGCGGCTTTTTTGCTGGTCTACCTCGTCTTGGCGTTTGCCCTCGCCTACCCTATTTTGATGGCCGAGCTGATCCTGGGTCGTCATGCTCACGGTAACTCGGTGGTAGCGCTCACACGAATTGCCGAACGACCTGTCGCAAAGGCAGTTGGTGCACTTACCGGCTTGACCGGCATTCTCGTCGCCAGCTCAATTTTGAGCTTCTACAGTATTGTGTCCGGCTGGATGCTTGGCTTTACCGCTTCTTACCCACTTGCTGCAATGGGTTATGACACTCAGGCAGCATGGCTCACTGGCTTTAACCTCAGCCGCAACGTGATCTTGATGGCTCTCTTTAGTGTCATGACTATCGGAATTGTGATGGGCGGTGTACAGGGTGGTATCGAGCGCTGGTCGAGACGACTTATGCCAACTCTGATTATCACCCTGATCGTGCTCGCTGCCTATGTTCTATCGCTAGAGGGTGCCAGCGAAGGTTTAAGGGTCTATTTGGTCCCCGACTTCTCCAAAATTCTGTCGGCCGATCTGATACTTAAGGCCCTTGGATCAGCCTTCTTTTCGCTTTCATTGGGCGTGGGCACGATGCTGATTTATGGGTCTTACATTTCCGATGAAGAGCACCTGCCCTCCATCGGCGTTCAGGTTGCTTTAATCGACGTGGGCATTGCCGTGCTGGCGGGCTTTCTGATTCTTCCAGCCATGTATGTCGCTTTGGCCCGGGGTGTGGAAATCTTCGATGCAACAGGAGCACTGCTATCAGAAGACACGCTTATTTTTACAGTCTTGCCAGAACTCTTCGCCACCTTGGGCACTGCAGGTCTGATCGTCGCAACCGCTTTTTTCTTTCTGATGAGCGTCGCAGCACTCACATCCTCGATTTCTATGCTTGAGGTTCCAGTCGCGTTTCTGACCGAGCGGTTCCAGTGGACTCGAAGTCGCGCGGCAATCACCGCCGGAGTCTGCATAGGATTGCTTTCCACCGTGATCGCCATGAATTTCGACGCACTGTTCGGTTTTGTTATTGCGGCAAGCACTCGTTATGGGCAGCCGATGCTGGGACTCATGCTCTGCATTTACACGGGCTGGATCTGGCGCAGGGACAGCGTTCTTGCTGAGCTAAAAAAGAATGATCCCAACGTTGCGTCAGGTATTTTTTGGAAAATTTGGCCTTGGTATCTTCGGGTTGTTTGCCCTGTGGTCATAGGCTCTATTTTGTGGCGCTCATTGTTGTAACAACTACTGCCCCCGCCCCATCATCCCGCTGGCAAAAAACAATCCGTAGGCAATTGAGCCCCCGGCAAAGACAAGGGCGACCCAATCGCCCGTTTCTAAAATCATCCAGGCACTAAAAGCAAACATGCACGCACTGAGAAATAGTGCCAAGAGTTTCATCCGCCCAACCCCCATACGCGATATAATCGCCAGATCGGCAGTTGATGCCGCACCAGTATTCCGGACAAGGTAACGGGTCTAACCACTTTCGTAATGTCTAAATTCCTCATCATTTTCATCGCAGCGCTTTCAGTACTGTTTACGGTCGAGCTACTCATCCCGGTTCAGACCCACGTGATCCAGCCCTTCACTACCGGGCTGGCTACGGTCTCTGCTGCCATCATCACTCCCTTCGATGAAAACGTGATTAGCAGCGGGCGTGTTCTCCGAGACGCTGCGGGAGGCTTTGCAGTGTCAATCGAATCCGGCTGTAATGGAGTTGAGGCAACCATCGTATTGCTGGCTGGTGTACTAGCTTTCCCGGCTTCGCTCAGGCAAAAGCTAATCGCCATAGGCCTCGGTTTTGTGGCTATACAGGCACTCAATATTGCCCGAATCATTAGCCTCTTCTACCTCGGTCAGTGGAACTACACTATCTTTGAGTGGTTTCACCTGTACCTGTGGCCCGTGCTGATCATGCTCGATGTCCTGATAGTATTTGCGCTCTATTTGCGTTGGCTCGCAACTCGAGATGCGTCATCGGTGGAACAGGCTTCAGGGCATGCGTGACATCGCCTTTCGGCAACAATTTCTTACCACGTTACTGCTCATGCCTCTCACCTTCCTCCTGTGGTACGCGGCAGGCCCTGCTCTGACCTATCCAGCAACCATAGTCGCGGGCTTGGCTTTAGAGGGATGGTTGCCTTCAATAGTGGCAGAGGTATTTACGGAAGGAACCGAATTTTATGTGGTGACTCACTTTGCTGATATCAACGGCAGTGTGGTGGCTGCAAACCAAGCCGATCACGACATAGCGTTTAAGTTGAATACCCGCCTGGTCTCCTACGGTGTGCCCTTTTATGCAGCACTACTGTGGAGTTCGCGAGTCGACAGTCTGGTAGGGCGGTTCTGCCTAGGACTTTTTGTTTTGTGGGGCCTAATGGCCTTTGGACTGGTAGCAATGGCAGCGAAAGATTTAATGCTGGTCATTGGTGATCCATTCCTAACTCTGGGTTCTGTACCACCAATGCCTATTATTGGCCTAGCCTATCAAACCAGCGTGCTGTTAATACCCTCTTTGGCCCCTGTAATGATCTGGCTTTTTCAACTGCGGGATACGCCCCTGTGGCGGCAGCTTGCCGATCAGCTAGAGAGCTCCCGAAGCAGCGAGTGATATTCTAACCCTCGCTCATCGAGTACACTCTTCAGCGCTTTTTCCATTAAATATCTAGCCTGATTCGTGTAAGCATAGATGCACGAGTGCACTGCAGCGTCCGACCAACTCTCCACCGCACAGTTTGTACTGTATTCTTCAAAGTGATTTAGCATGGTAACCAATTCAACGATGTGATTAGGGCATTCACAATTCAGCACACGCTTGAGTTTACCCGCTGCTGCAAGCTCACCATCCGAGTACATACGTGGCTTGGCCTTAACCAGCTCACCAAGATCGTACTCGCCCTGGCTGGTCTCCATCTCTACGGCAACACGCCCCATTTCATAGGCAAGCCGTGCAGGCTCCATTGGGAATTCCAAGGCGTTTGCACCGCGCCTTGCCAGCTCAGCTAACCAGCGTTCGTTGGCCATCCGGTAGGTAACCATGACCCCAGGGGAACCCAAGCGCTCCGCTAATTTCTCTACCGCCTGAATGTGGCTCATTGAGACGGCCGGGCAATCGACCACCAAGAGCGCAACTGGTTCGCTACCAACATCGAGTGTTTCAGCTACCTCAGTGAGAGACTGCCTCACCAACAATGCGCTGACGCTGGAGATGCACCCTTGATGGCCATCAAGCCAGCTACATAGCTCGGTCCCAATGAACAAGACACGGGGTTTTGCGGCGGGCAATGCCCGCTCCAGATGCTTCCCGCGACCCTTAACCAACAGCTCTAGAGTCTTCCGCTCGGAGGCTGCAATCTCTCCGATCCGGGCCCCGTCACCCACCAAAGCCGAAATCAACTGCAGATGCTCTAGATCGGCCTGGGTATATTGACGACGACCGGAAGGCGACTTATAGCTGGCCCCGAGACCGTATCGACGCTCCCACACTCTGAGGGTGTCGGGCTTTAATCCCGTTAATCTCGCCACGGTCCCGATTCCGTAAAGAGGCCTTGGCTCTAACTCTGGAAGATCTTTTACCGGTGCATTCATTATGCTTGTTGTCCTGTTTGACCTTGATTTGTCCAAAGTTACGCGGCCATTTGTCTTATAGATCTCTTCATCTGTCCCAGATGGGTTATTTGTTCGGCTTTTGTCTAGAAACAACCTGAACAATAGGGGTCCGCAGATCAATCTTTTAGTGAACCTTCCCCCGTATACCTAACGTGACTGGGGGATAATCATGAACAGCAAAGAAAACCACGAAGAACGTGATCTTGAACTGATGTTTGCCGAGGCGCGGCGTTACGAACTGCTAACGGCTGAACAGGAGCGAGAAATTGACGGCCGAAAATGGTCAGCCGTACGTGCCATGCACACGCTGTTTGTTACAGACGACGAGTTGCTCACCTACACACTGCAATTCCTGGAGCAGTGCAAAACGAATCCTCCGGAGATAAAACGGTTTACAAACCGAGACCAGCACTTTGTATTGCGGCGGGAATTGGCAGCGTATTTTAGCGATGGGGACCGAGCGGCGGCGGCATCTGAATTTGTCAGTAAGGCGAAGAAACTTAAAACCCTCAAGGCACGCCAGGCTCGGCTAGAGACACTTGCCCTGCCCGCCAGCCTGACCATCGGAATGGCCGTCGCTATGCTGAGACGAGCAGGAGGCCAATTCCCTGATTCAGTTGCAGATGCCATCGCCTCCTGGGAGCGCCAGTGGGAGCCAGCGATGAGTGGGTTTTCTCTAGAGCAGGGAACCTTAAAGGAAATCCGCAAGCAGCTACGATTGTACACAGACGCAAGAGACCGGCTCGTCATGCACAACCTACGGCTGGTCTACTCGATCGCAGCGCGATACAAAGGCCGCGGGGTTTCTTACCTAGATCTTGTCCAAGAAGGAACGCTTGGTCTTATGCGTGCTGCTGAAAAGTTTGAATATGAGAAAGGCTTCCGATTTAGTACCTATTGCTTCAACTGGATTACCCAGGCGATAAGACGTTACGTGGGTGACGTGGGCACATTGATCCGGCTTCCCACTCATGTTCAGGAGCAACTCGGTCGCCTGTACAAAGAACGCGCTATTGAGACGGCTCGGACTGGCGAGGAGCCAGATGATGAAGCACTAGCCACTTCGCTAGGCATGGATCTTGATAAAACAAGACAACTCCTCCAACTGCGAAACCTCGGCGTGTCGCTGGATGCCCCTCGGTTTGATGATGACGAGGGCACCCTTCTCGACACGCTAACCAACGAGGAAGTTGCTGAGACGGAGGACTCCGCAGAGCAGGCTTCGCTGCACCGTTTCCTAGAAGGGGCCGTTGACGGGCTTGAGCAATCAGAGCGTCGCGTCGTCATTGCTCGCTGGGGTCTGCATCAGGGTCCACCTCTTTCACGCGCCGAGATCGCCGAGAGCATGGGCGTTAGCCGGGAGTGGGTGCGGCAACTGGAGCGCTCAGCCCTGAGAAAGCTCAAACAGCAGGAATCAGTGCGCTCCGCCTATCAGGATTACAGCGAGGTCGGCGGCTTCTAAGGCGGCTCTTCGCTATATTGTGCGCTATATTATATAAAGCCGCGTGGCTTTGTTCACTTAGCCAAGATGTCTTGTAGGGCGCCAGCAATCTCCGGATGGGAAAACCTGAAATCCTCATTTAGAAGGCGCTCGGGTACCACTCTTTGCCCTCTCAAAAGTAACTCATCAGCCATTTCACCCACAAGGAGCCGCATCACGGGCTTGGGCACTCCGGCCACAAACACTGTCCTGAAGGATTCTGCTGCAGCGGCGCTAAACTCTTTATGTGTCACCGGTACCGGTGCGGTCAGGTTAAACGGTCCGGATGCCGTTGGATGCTCGAGCAAATAACAAATGGCACTTACCACATCTTGCCGGTGTACCCAACTGAGCCACTGTTCACCACTTCCAAGCCAGCTTTGCAGTCCAAAATGAAAGGATCGCAACATCTCCTGCAGCGCACCGCCTCCTCGGTCAAACACAACCCCCAGCCGGAGCGTCGACACGCGGGGAATAAAGGCATCGGCCGCTGCTGCGGCTTTCTCCCAATCGTCACAAAGAGTGGCCGAGAAGCCCTGCCCCCGATCACTCGTCTCAGTAAAAACCTCATTGTCGTGATGCCCATAAAAGCCCACGGCGCTGCCGCTGATAAAGGCATGTGGAGGGCTTTCCCGTTGTTTAAGCCAGCTCACCAGGTCCTGGGTCAGCTTCACACGGCTTTCAATAATCTCCCGCTTGTAGCGTGCAGTCCAGCGACGAGCTGCGAGGCTCGCTCCAGCCAAATTGATAACTGCATCGATATCGATCTTCACCTCGCTCAGGTTCTGGCAGTAGGCGACGTTGTGCCCCGCACTAAGTATCGCTCGGGAGATGACTGTCACCTCGTGACCTCGGCCCACAAGCTCGGGCACCAAGGCGCTACCGATGAAACCGGTTCCTCCTGTCACAAGAATATGCATCTCTGCCTTCCCCCTCTCAACCAACGAGCATCTGTGAACGTATACGCACTATGACGGATCCGGTTGTCACACTGTCAGATTTTTTTGATCGCTATCCACGCTGGGTAGTACTCACAGGCGCGGGAATCAGCGCGGGCTCTGGCATTCCCACCTATCGTGATCCCAAGGGTAATTGGCTGGGCGCAACCCCCATACTTCATCAGGAATTTCTCCAGTCCCAGAACAAACGCCAACGATATTGGGGGCGCTCAATGGTTGGCTGGCCCGGGATTCGCGATGCAGCACCCAATCAGCACCACCATGCGCTTGTATCATTTGAACGCGCCGGCAGGATGGAGGCCCTCATTACTCAAAACGTTGATCGTCTCCACCAGCGCGCAGGAAATGAGCAGGTCATTGATCTACACGGACGACTCGATCGAGTACGTTGCCTCGATTGCAGCGCAGGCTACGAGCGCGAAACGATTCAAACAGAACTATTAAGGTTGAATCCCCACAGCACGCAAGGACCGTCCGCCGCACGTCCTGACGGTGATGCGGACCTGCCCGAGGAGTTAGTTGCGCGCATTCGGGTACCGAGTTGCCTTGCCTGCGGCGGCCTGCTCATGCCCGATGTCGTATTTTTTGGCGGTACAATCCCGAAAGATAGGGTCAATGCATGCGAACGTGCGCTTACCGCAGCTGACGCCATACTGGCAATAGGCAGTTCGCTCCAAGTTTATTCAGGCTTTAGGCTTTGTCGACAAGCAGTCGCTCAAGGCAAACCCCTGATCATCGCAAACGAAGGGATCACCAGAGCCGATGAGATCGCGACACTCAAAATCTCGGAGAACGCGCTAGATCTTGTCTCGTCCATACTCGAGCAGCAAGGAATCCTAGCACCCCCGAACACACTCACAGCAACCAAGGCCTGATATGACTACTCCTATTATTTATTGGTATCGCGCTGATTTGCGACTAACAGACCTACCCGCCTTGGTAGCTGCCAGCAAGCAGGGACCGGTGATTCCGGTTTATGTTTTGGATGATGAGCTTGGAGGAGACTGGCGTTTGGGCGGTGCAACCCGCTGGTGGCTACACCACAGCCTCGCAAGCCTACAGGCTGATCTTTCCTCCGCTGGAGGGCATCTGGTCTTACGTCGCGGCGAGACCCTTAGCGTTCTAAAAGCCTTACTGAATGAGACCGGGGCCAAGCATATATACGCAAGCAGGCAGTACCAACCTTGGTCACAATCGCTTGAAACGAAGATCAAAGAACACTGCCAAGCAAATGGAGGCGACTTCAAACGCTATCCGGGTACTCTTATCTTCGAGCCGGAAGAAATAAAAACCGGCGGCGGCACACCCTTCAAGGTGTTCACCCCATTTTGGCGAGCCTGTCTAAAGGCCCGGGAACCCAGTCAACCGGTGCCCGCACCCACCCTGGAGTTCGTGGACAAGTCGATTCAAAGCCTGGCCTTGGATGAGCTCGCTTTACTCCCCAGCAAACCCAACTGGGCCGCGAGCTGGGAGACATTGTGGTCGCCCGGAGAGGCCGGTGCTGAACGCGCTCTGCGCGGGTTTCTTGAAGGCCATGTGAATAACTACGGGGAAGGACGGGACTTTCCCGCTCAACCCAATACATCGCGGCTTTCACCCCATCTGAAATTTGGTGAAATTTCGCCTCGCCAAATATGGGCAGCGGCCCAACACCTAAAACATGCCGAGCCCGCCACTGGCGCATCCATCGATAAATTTCTAGCGGAAATTGGCTGGCGTGAGTTTTGCAATCATTTGGTAGCCCAGTTTCCGGCAATGCCCGATAGGGCTTTCAACGCCAAGTTTGATCACTTTCCCTGGGGCGAAAATACGGGCTATCTAAACGCTTGGCAGAAGGGCATGACAGGCTACCCCATCGTGGATGCAGGCATGCGCGAACTGTGGCAGACCGGATTCATGCACAATCGGGTTCGCATGGTAGTTGCTTCATTTCTAAGCAAGCATCTGCTAACACATTGGCGACTTGGAGAGCTCTGGTTTTGGGATTGTTTACTTGACGCCGATCTCGCCTCTAACGCCTGCTCGTGGCAATGGGTGGGCGGATCCGGAGCGGATGCCTCACCCTATTTTCGTATCTTCAATCCAGTGGCACAGGGCGAAAAATTCGATAAGACCGGGGAATACACCCGCCGGTGGGTGCCCGAAATAGCCGAGCTGCCCAATAAATATCTCCATAAGCCTTGGGAGGCGCCGGCCTTGATACTCGAAACCGCTGGTATCAAGCTGGGCGAAACCTACCCCTCACCGATCGTCGATCACAAGGAAGCCCGCGAGACAGCTCTTGGGGCATACGCAGAGTTACGGGCTCAATTCAGTGCATAACGCAAACGACTACTCGTCGAGGATGGCTACCGCCCTCGTCCATCCGGCAGACGCCCCTTTGATCTTGTGAGGAAAGCAGCTAAGGGTGAAACCAGTAGCAGGCAGAGCCTCTAGATTATGAAGCTTCTCGAGGTGACAGTAACCGATATCTCTCCCCGCCTTGTGCCCTTCCCAGATAATACTTGCGTCCTTGTCTTTGGCAAAACGCTCGGCGGTGTAAC
>Ga0181574_10000051_pt1 | contig 116294 bp, 89 predicted proteins | sample 101ome_24_FD_145600 | JGI IMG/M metagenome (GOLD analysis project Ga0181574, IMG submission 145600) | Coastal salt marsh microbial communities from the Groves Creek Marsh, Skidaway Island, Georgia - 101410AT metaG (spades assembly) | ecosystem: Environmental > Aquatic > Marine > Intertidal... | reverse complement strand
GGTAATTGGTTCGGTAATGGGTTCGGTAATGGGTTCGGTAATGGGTTCGGTAATGGGTTCGGTAATGGGTTCGGTAATGGGTTCGGTAATGGGTTCGGGGTTCTGTTTTTTTCCAAAGAGACCGCGGAAAAATCTACCGATGAGGTTGTTCCCTCGGACCGGAGTAATGTCGATGGGCTCTTCGATTGGTTCGGCCATCGCAATATTCGGAATCGAACGTGACAATTTTTCAGGAGGAGTGACGGCATAGAGGTCAGGTTGGGCGTAGGCTTCCCGGAGAAACCCTGCGGCAATGGGCGCCGCGCTGCGCCCTCCGCTGAGGGAGTCCCATTTTCTCCCGTGTGTCACTGCTGCGAAGGCAATTCGCGGTTCCTCCGCATCGACCCATCCGGTAAACCAGGCGAGGGATCGTTTTTCGCCGTCCTCGGCCCATTCAGAAGTCCCTGTTTTCCCGTAGACAACGGGACGCCGCATGGAAGCACGTCCGGCTGTTCCAGAACGATGATTTACGACACCCCACATTCCGTCGCGGACGAGTTCGATACTCTCGGAATCGAGGTTGAGATAGGAAGCGATTTTCGGGGAAAAGGATTCCAGCGTTTCTCCCGTGACTGGATCCCGGATTTCCTTGATCAGCCGGGGAGCTGGAACGTGTTGGCCGTTGGCAAGGGCTGCCATTGCCATCACCATCTGAACGGGTGAGGCGAGAACCCGCCCCTGTCCGATGGAGTAGTTGGCGAGGCTTGCGTCATCATTATAATTTTCGGGGTCTGGCAGATTCCCCGATGACACAGCAGGGAGGGGGAGGGGCGGTTTACGGCCCAGTCCAAATCTCTCGCTGACATCGGTGATCGCGTGAGCGCCCATGTCCATGCCGACTTGATAGAACCACGTGTTGCAGGACCGCATGAGAGCATAGCGCACATCCATCAGTCCTTCGGGTGTGCTGCTCCAGTTTTTGAAAAAGTGATTACCGATCCTCATCACAGCCGGGCCGGGGAGTTTCGTTTTGATGCCGTCGATCTTCCCCCATTCCATTCCAGCAAGCGCGACGATGGGTTTGAAGGTGGAACCAGGCGGGTATTCTCCGATCACGGCACGGTCAAAGAAGGGAGCATCTTCGTGGTCGGCAAGGGCGCGGTATTTTTCCGACGAAATTCCACCGATGAAAAGGTTCGGATCAAAGGAAGGATAGGATGCTAGGGCCAGGATATCACCGGTATCGGCGTCTACGGCTACGAACGCGCCGGGTCGACCTGTTTTTTCGAGGTATTTGCGGGCGAGACGCTGCATTCCGAGATGGAATGAAAGGACGACTGTTTTCCCAGGAACGGGAGGACGCACTAGCATCTCGTGGATGACATCCCCGTCGTCATTGAGGAGGCGGTTAATTTCACCGGGGTTGCCTTTGAGGATTTTATTCTGCGTTTTTTCCAGGCCAGCTCGACCAATTGTGGGAGGCCAGAGGTTTTCGATTTCTGCGATTGGTCCGTGCTGGTCTGGCAATGAGTCCCCAATGTAACCGATCGTGTGGGCAAAAAGTTCGGCTTCTGGATAGGTGCGAACGTAGATTGGTGCGAGCTGGCAGGTAACGGGCAGCTCGTCGTAGAAAGTCGGATCGAGTTCTTCGGGCAGGGCTCCGGATACAGGAAAGGGCAGCCAGGGGCGGTTTGCGAGATGGCGCTTGATTTCATTTTCTCCTATCGCCAGCCATGGTATTTCTTCCGGTAGAGAAAAGCGGAGGGAATCAAGAAAATCGGCGACCTCCGGAGCGGTTGATCCAATCTGGCTTGGCTGGATGACGATGCGCGATGCGACGCGGCTCTGCGCGAGAGGTTCGCCCGAGGAAGCGACGATCATTCCGCGCGGGGCGGGAATGTGAAATTCGCCTACATGTCGGTCGGACTGGGAATCAATGGGGGCGATGATAGGCTCATTGGCTACCGCCGGCAGAATCAACGCAATGAGAAGACAGAGCGTTGTGTTCCTCCGCAGACGCGGAAGAGAAAGGGAATGTGATGATGGGGGAGGCATTCCATATGGCTGCATGCGCAGCATGAATATTACTTTTGGAATCATATCTACCGCTGGTCACATGTGCGGACTATTTTTTGACACGCCATTTCTACGTTTCAATTGCGCCTTCCAGTTCGCGTATATCTTTTTCGTATTCCTTAATTTCTGTTATCCGTTTGCTTCTTAGTGTTTCGCTTAGCGAATTTGATTCGATCTCAGATTTTGTGACACGTATTCTTTCCTGTATCTCGGAGATCTTTGCTTTTCGCAGAGTGATATACGGGTCTTCGGCTTCTTTTTCTTCCGGGATCTCAAGGGATTCCGGGATTTTTTCGCGTAGTCGACGACAAAGAATTCGATCTTTCAGGCTGAGCTTATACGTTGGGATTTAGAAGCGCTTTCCGTCGGGTGGGCTTTCGATGAACAGGAAACCGCCAGACTTTCCGATGAGTTTTGCTTCGATAATCTTCCCATCGAGATTTTCGATCTCTCTCACAATGGGATATTCTTCCTTGGTGACGAAAAAGTAGTAGTGTGCGCCGCCACCTACTGAGAGAAGTACCAGGAGAATGAAGGGGATGATGGCACGTCCGTCTTTCATGTTTGTTCATCTAACAGTGATCGATCTGAGAAATCAAGATTTCAAACCCTCACAAGTGCATTGAGAGCAGATCATTTTGTGATAGATCGCGCTAGTTCACGACAAACACATCGCCCACATACCAGGCGACCATTCCGAGGGCGAGCATGACGCGGGCGGCTATTCCGGCGAGCCCTCCGACGACCGTACCAATGGTGGAGTTGCCTGCTTCTTTGACCTCCTTTTTCGCGAAGAGCATTTCGAAAAGAAACACTCCGGCGATAGGGCCGATGATGAGTCCGGGGAGACCAAAGAACATCCCGATGATGCCTCCGGCGATAACTCCAATAATGCCCCATTTGCTGGAGCCGAACCATTTGGCTCCGATTGCTCCACTGATTCCGTCGAAAATCAAGGAGGCTATGTAGAGAACACCTATGAACACAAGGCCTTGCCAGGCAAGTCCGGAGGCTTCCATGCCCATGGTGAAGTAATGAATGACGGCGCCAGCAAAGATCATTGTCGTTCCAGGAATGACGGGAAGAAAAGTGCCAAGAAAACCGACGATGATGAGGCCGATGACTACTGTCCACTTCGAGGCATGGAGAATGCCATCGGTAGGGATTTCTTCGAATAGAACGGCGATGATTTCCATGTGTCGAATGCCTGGGATCAGAAAAAACGGCGGGCCGATGCTTCCGTTTTCGGTTGGCAAATTCGGGTGATGCACTGCTCGAAACTCTCTTCGTTACTGAGGATGCCAATTTCCACTCGAAGATAGTAGATCGGTACATCCATCCGGCCAAGACGGGGAAAACGAACGGCGTCTTTCTCGGTCGTGATGATCATGTCGACGTCGGATTCGACACAGCAGTTGATGAAGGAAATGATTTCCTGCTCTGTGAAGCGGTGGTGATCCATGAAGCGGCAGGTTGCTTCTACAGAGGAACCGAGATTTTTCACTCCCTCCTCGAAGCTTTCGGGAACAGCGATCGCGCTTACAGTGCCGACTTTTTTACCCTTCAGTTCTTCGAGCGGGAGAGTGTCGCGCGTTTCGATGTGCTGGAGATAGCGGGGGCGGTGCTCGCACTCGATGATCTCTGCGGTGCGGTTGTAGTGGCGAATGCGCTCAATTAATTCCTCGTTCGATGAGCCGTTACATTTTGTGATGAATATGTAGGACGCGCGTTTCAGATTTCGATGTGGTTCGCGCAAGGTGCCCCGAGGTAGGAGGCGCTCTGTTCCGAAGGGCTGCCAGCGATCGACGAGGACGATGTCGAGACGATGTTTGAGACGAAGGTATTGTAATCCGTCGTCGAGGATGAGTGTGTCGCAATTCAGTTCGGCGATGGCGTGCTTTCCGCTTTTGACGCGATCTTTGTCTACGACGACGGGAATATCGGGGAGGTTGGCCGCGAGCATGTAGGGTTCATCTCCCGCGGTTCGCGAGTCGAGTAGAAGGGATTTTCCGTCGCTGACGACGCGAGGTGGATCGATCTCGTTTTTTCCCTGAATTTTTCCGGCAAGACGTTTCAAGAAAGGCTGTTTCACCGATTTGTAGCCGCGACTGAGAATGGCAACCCGGCGACCGCCGTCCTGCAGGGAGCGAGCGAATTTCTCCACGACAGGCGTTTTTCCTGTCCCTCCCACAGTAAGATTCCCAATGCTGACGACGAGGCAGCCCAGGTTTCTCTCGCGGAGAACACGATTCCGGTAGAGCCAGAGGCGGCTGCGGACAGCTCCTTCGTAGATCCAGGACAGGCTGCCGAGAAATACGCGAAACACCGAGGCGCGAAAACCGCTTCGGCGGTCCAGAATCACGTCGATGGCAAATTGCTCGAGCTTCTCTGTGGCTTGTCGCATTGCTGATTGGGGGAAGCCGCTTCCTGGTGAAAAATCCGTTCAGAAACCGGGCGCAGGTATCGTCGCGATTTCTGAGATTGAAGCAACTGCGAATCTGAACGGTTGCAAACCGGCATCAATTAGAGCTACTTCGTCGCGATATGAATCGAATCGACGGCCGTGCGCCGGATCAACTACGTGAGCTGAAGTTTCAACTCGATATAGCACCTCATGCGCATGGCAGCGTCCTTGTCAGCTTCGGCGACACACAAGTGATCTGTTCTGCGATGTTGGAAAAGGGTGTTCCACGCTGGATGCTGCAGCAGAATGTTCAAGGTGGTTGGCTCACTGCTGAGTACAGTATGCTTCCATACTCCACCCTGCAGCGGAAGCCGCGCGACATTTCGCGGGGACGGCTCGATGGGAGAAGCTCGGAAATTCAGCGCCTGATTGGACGCAGCCTCCGTGCCGTGGTCGATCTTGGGGGGCTAGGGCAGCGCACTTTGTGGATCGATTGCGATGTTCTTCGCGCTGATGGAGGAACACGGACGGCTTCGATCACCGGAGCCTGTGTTGCGGTTGAAATGGCCTTCCGCCGGTTTATTGCTGCCGGAAAAATGAACGTATCTCCGATGAAAAAGTTTGCCGGGGCGATCAGCGCCGGAATTTGGGAAGGAGAGTGCGTTCTCGATCTGAATTATCCTGAGGACAAAGATGCATCAGTCGATTGCAACTATGCGATGACAGAAGATCTTGAGATGATAGAGGTTCAGTGCTCAGGAGAAGAAGCCACCTTTACCGAGGAGCAAATGGTGGAGATGCTGAGACTCGGGAAAAAGGGCGTTTCCGAAATTTCGGCCCTGCAACATGAAGCTGTCGAGTCCTTCGACCCGGCCGCCAATGTGGAGATCCTGACTCGAATCTCGTAGTTTTCCCTACTCGGAGAGATCGACTGAGTCACGGAGTTTGGCGAGGCCACGTCGGATTCGGGCTTTCACCGTTCCAAGTGGCTCGCCCAACTGGGTCGCGGTTTCTTTCTGAGTCAGCCCTTCAAAGTAAACTTTCTCGATCGCTTCCCGCTGCAGGTCAGTGAGGTTCATTACTGCTGAGCGAACCGCATGGCAGGTCTCGCGCCGTTGAGCTGCCTCGATTCCTCCGGTCCCCTTCGATCCTCGTGGATTGATCTCGATTTCTTCACCGAAAGCTTTCTTCAGTTTAGCTTGTCGCTTTTTCGAGCGGAGCCGATCGATTGCCCGGTTTCGGGCGAGAGAAGACAGCCAGGTCACAGGACGTCCTCTTCCGGAACTGTAGAGATGCGCTTTCCGCCACATTGAGTGAAGTACTTCCTGAAGCACTTCTTCGGAATCTTCTCGATCGTTCAATACGTTGTTGATCGTAGTGAAGAGCAAGCCGTCATAGCGATCATGCAATGCGCGAAAACACTGGCGATCACCGTTGGCAATTCCACGCAGCTTGTGCGCATCTGCCTCATCATCATAAGCGGGCCCATTTTGCGTTGAGTTTTTCATTTATGATCAAAACTTATTTTGGAACAAAATATTAGCAACAAAAACCAAAATAAGAATTACTAATTTTTTAGGTTCGAAGATAAGGAGGTAAAATCCGGGGCTGGAAAAGGGTGGTTCAAACTCTTGCAAAGACATTGAACAAATGATCGCCAAGTCGTGTCTAAATAACTTACCGAAACACGGTGACACGTCACCTTTCCGCCGTTTGCGCCTCGAAAAGCTCTGTGGTAGTGTCTCCCCCAGAAGTTCCGACGTAGTCTCTTCGGTTCCTTGGCTTCGACAAGGCCTTTCAACTCGACTTACACATGCAAGATAAAGATCCGAACGAAGACAAGCGCCAGCAGGGTGGTGACGGAGGTTTTAACTGGAAGGGAATGATTCTTCTTTTCGTTGCGTTAGGGCTGTTTGCTCTCGCCTTTGGTGCCAACGGAATTTCTGAGCGCTCGAAGAATCTGACCTTCGCAGAATTCAAAGAGAAAGTGGCCCAGAAAAAAATCTATGTTGATCTGAACGCGAACCCTCCCAAGTTGCTTCGTCTTGTCCAGAAGGATGGCAGTATGAAGCAGTCGATCGAGGGCTTCTATGAGGTCGATGATCTCACCGAAAATGGTGGTGAAAAATATAAGGCTTTCTCTACACCACTAATCCTCGACTATGTGGAGGACGAGTTGAAGGAAGTGCTCGCTTCGGCTGATCCCAAGCTGGAAATTTCGGACCTGCCAACCGAGTCCGATGGGCTCGGCATGATGCTGATGTCATTCTACCTGCCGGTTTTCTTTCTTCTTATTCTTCTCTACTTCCTTTTCCGTCATCAGATCAAGGCGGCTGGGAAAGGCGCAATGAGCTTCGGAAAGAGTAAGGCTAAGCTGATGTCGATCGACAAAGGCAAAGTGACTTTTAAGGACGTTGCCGGTGTGGAAGAGGCAAAAGAGGAAGTGTGGGAAATAGTGGAATACCTGCGCGATCCCAAGAAATTCCAGAAGCTCGGTGGCCACATTCCGAAAGGCGTTCTCATGGTAGGTTCACCGGGAACCGGAAAGACGCTTCTCGCGCGTGCCATCGCTGGAGAAGCCGACGTGCCGTTTTTCTCGATCAGTGGTTCCGACTTCGTGGAAATGTTCGTTGGAGTGGGTGCTTCGCGTGTGCGCGACATGTTTGAGCAGGGGAAAAAGAGCGCTCCCTGTCTGATTTTCATCGACGAGATTGATGCAGTAGGCCGTCACCGTGGGCACGGATTGGGTGGAGGACACGACGAGCGGGAGCAGACTTTGAATGCACTGCTTGTGGAAATGGATGGCTTCGACACGCAGGAGGGAGTCATCATCATCGCGGCGACGAACCGTCCTGATGTACTCGACCCTGCTCTGCTTCGCCCTGGACGTTTTGATCGCGAGATCACCGTGAGTCTGCCCGACGTGAAAGGGCGCGAACAGATTCTCAAAGTTCACGCCAAGAAAGTGAAAATTGCTGAAGGCGTCGATCTCGGAGTTATCGCGCGTGGAACACCTGGCTACTCGGGTGCAGAACTTGCCAACGTGATTAACGAAGCCGCTCTTCTCGCTGCGAGAAAAGGGATGAAAGCGATTACCACAGGCGAGCTCGAAGAGGCACGGGACAAAGTTCGATGGGGTAAAGAGCGTCGCAGTCTCGCCCTGAGCGAGGATGAAAAAGAGCTCACCGCCTATCACGAAGCTGGCCACGCCTTACTTGGCATGCTTGTGAAAGATACCGACCCCGTTCACAAGGTATCCATCATTCCTCGTGGACCTGCTCTCGGTGTCACGATGTACTTGCCTGAAGAAGACAAGCACAGCTATAAGAAGCAGTATCTGCTAGATCGCCTCATCCTCATCATGGGTGGGCGAGTTGCCGAGGAACTCGTCTTTGGCGACGTGACGAATGGTGCTGCCGGCGATATTCGTCAAGCCAGTGAAATCGCCCGCAAGATGGTGTGCAACTGGGGTATGAGTGATGCGCTTGGGATGATCGAATACGGAGAAGGGCAGAGCGAAGTCTTTCTTGCGCGCGACATTTCCTCGCAGAGAAATTATTCGGAAGCGACGCAGCAGCTCATCGATAAGGAGGTGAAAAAACTTACCGATGAAGCCTACGAGGAAGCTACCCGCTTGATAACGGAGAACCGTGACAAGCTTGAGGTTATTGCCCAGGGACTTCTTGAGTATGAAACCCTCGACGGCTCTCACATTCAGGAAATCATGGATATAGGCGAGATTCAAAATCCGCCTTCAGCACCGACCCCTCCGGATATTCCCGAAGAGGCGAAAGAGGAGGCGCCTGCGGCAAAGGAAGAAGATTCTGATACAGAAGAAGATTTCCCAGGTGAGCTGGCCCCAGCCTAGCAATAACTCTCCTTCGCAAAATTCCCAGCTGAGTCTCCCTAGGGGAGATTAGAAACAGGACTCCGGCTTTTGTGTAGAGGATTCTGACCTTTAACCTTCACATCTTGCCTTCCATAGCAATCAACTGCGTCACGGTCACGAACTGAAACCCCTTGGCGAGGAGCTGATCAATCGCCTGCGGCATTGCGTCGATCGAAGCAGGGTGAATGTCGTGCACCAGTAAGATCCCGCCGGGACGAGCGCCATTGACGAGGCGGCTTGCGACGACAGAAGATCCTGGCTTTTTCCAATCATTCGGGTCCACGTTCCAGAGGATGGACGGATATCCAAACTCCTGACGAATCCAGGACTTCTGGTTTGCAGTAATGGCTCCGTAGGGTGGGCGCATCGTACGAGGGGCCACACCTGTTGCTGCTACGATGGTATCGTGAGAAGATCGAAGTTCATTCCGAACTTGAGTCGGTGACATCTTCGTGAGATTGCCGTGAGTTACCGTGTGGTTGCCAATCTCGTGGCCTTCGGCAACCATGCGTTGCAGGATATGGGGATATCTTTTCGCGTTGGTTCCAACCACGTAGAATGTGGCTTTCACGTTACGGGATCGAAGAATATCAAGCAGGCGCGGGGTGTTCGTTGCGTGCGGACCGTCGTCAAAAGTCAGGGCCACGAAGGGTCGATTAATTTTGACGCTGGAGTACGAAGTTCGCGAACCCACGGAACGGGGAAACTGAATGCTTCCCGCTTCGTTCCAGGGGGCTCCTCCAGGTGGGCGCGAAGGCCCTTGGTACCCCGGCGTTTTTACTGCAGCAGCAGCATCTTTCTCTTTCTTAACGATGCTTTTGCAACTCGTGACCGCGATAGCAGCACACAGGAAAGGTAATAGAAGATAGTGGTGTATCCTTTTCAAGGTAGCGGGATTTGTTAAGGGTAAAGAGGTGGAAGCGCGATCCAAGGACGGAGAAGTCACCGCTCCATTCCGCAAATTTAAGAAAGTTTTAAAAAAATGCAACTTTTCTTAACTTTTTATAAATCTTTCCAAAATTGGTCGTAGATCCCGGGTTGTTTTCTCCGGCCAAAGATCTGGTGCTGTGACCAGTGCGCTATCGAGAGAATGGTGTTCCGGCCAGCTTGCCTCTGTTGGGATCTGTGGAATCACCTCGCGCAATACTTCCTTCGCTGCGGTTGCGTTGGCCTGTACGTGCTCGATTACGGAATGCGCGTTCACTGCATCTTCCTCCTCCTTCCAGCAATCGTAATCTGTGATCATTGCGAGAGTGGCGAGTGAGATTTCTGCTTCGCGGGCGAGTTTCGCCTCCGGTAGATTGGTCATCCCTATAAGATCGAATCCCAGCTTTCGATTCGCCTCTGATTCGGCCCGGGTGGAAAAAGCGGGGCCGTCCATGCTGACGTATGTTCCCCGATCATGGACCCGTTTGCCCTGTTTCTCTGCAGTTTGCAGTAGGAGTTGTCGCAGCGATTCGGAGATCGGATCGCCAAATCCAATGTGGGCTACAATGCCGCGCCCGAAGAATGTACTGTCCTTGCGCTGGCTGGTTCGATCAAAGAATTGATCAAAGAGTACGATATCGCGAGGCTCATATTCTTCCCGAAGCGAACCCACTGCAGTTACCGCCACAATCCAGCGCACTCCAAGCGATCGCAGTGCCCAGATATTGGCTCGGTGATTCAGCTCCGAAGGAAGAATGCGATGCCCCCGCCCATGGCGTGCCAAGAAACAGATGCGTCGCCCTTCCATCAATCCGCTGGTAATGGCATCGGATGGTGTGCCGAATGGAGTTTCGATCGTGTGTTCTTCAAACTCGGTAAGGCCATCCATCTCATACAGGCCTGAGCCTCCAATTACGCCGATGGCAGGACTTTCGTCTGATGGGAAGGGGCTGTTTTCGCTCATGCGAAAAGAGTAGTGCAGAGGAAGATTGCGTCAAACTTTACGAGGTGCATCGTGAGCAAGATCTTTGAGGATGATCTGTGAAAAAGCGGAACGAATTCTTAATTAATAAGGAAATCTTGACTTTCTATAATTATAAAATTATTGTGGATTTTTTTAAAATGCTTCGCCTTGCACTAGGTACAATTTTGATCGGGATCGGGGTTTTTGCGCCCTGGTTGGTCCGTGACTGTCTGGATTGGAACGCTGATCGGCGCATGGCTGATAGCGTTCATGGGGTAGTCTCTTCTTTTAGTCCTGGCAATGAATCGGATATGGATCGGGGTTCGAACGAAAAGGGCGGCACTAAAGAGGGTGTGGTCGAGGGCTCAACAGGGGTGGGTGGTCAATCATACCCTGTCAGGTCGCGACAAAGTGCTTCGAAAACGATTCTGTTTTTGCAGGGCTTTTTGCTGGACTCATTCTCTTCGAGTCCCGCTAGCAATTTTTCCACGATGAGGATGTCGGCGAGTCCGATGTCGACGACTCACTCCCGTTCGGTGGTTTCGAAAACTGCGGACAGCTTGCGTGGAGGGCTTTCGCGGATTGGGGTGCGCCTCGGAGATCCCGTTTTCATTCGCGTATTCAAAGAGGAAAACGAATTAGAGTTGTGGATGAAGCCGCAGGGCAAGCCGGACTATACACTTTTTAAAGTCTATCGAATCAAAGATTGGGCTGGTGCGCCGGGGCCGAAATTGCGGGAGGGGGATGGCCAGACGCCGGAAGGGTTCTATTACATCTCGGCGTCGAGGATGATCCCTGACTCAAAGCACTTTCTCGCGATGGATCTGGGTTTTCCGAACGACTACGATACCTATCACGGACGCACGGGCAAAGATATGTTGGTGCATGGTAGCGGCAGACACGCAGGATCTTTTGCGCTTGGGGCTGAAAATATGAGCGAGATTTACACGCTGGCGCAGGCGGCGATGGATGATGGGCAGCGTTTTTTCCGTGTAAATGTGTTTCCTTTCCGGATGACTGACAAGCGTATGGAACTGGAATGGCGTCGTCAGCCTCGATGGATTTCCTTCTGGCAAAACCTGAAGGAAGGCTACGACTTTTTCGAGAATGTGAATTACCCGCCTGACGTCGCTGTGCAAGCGGGGAAATATGCTTTTTCCCTGCACTGAGATCGGATTCAGATTTTTTTTTATTTCGGCGTTTTTTTTCTTCCCGTGCCGATTTGATTCCTTTACGTTCCGAGTTCGAAAAGGGTGGCTCTGATTAGAGCCGCCCTGTTTGTTCATCACGAACACGATCCGATTATTCACCGGTAACCATTCTATTTGCCTTGTACTCGAACGAAAATTTCATCTTGGAACTGCTGCAGGAAGCGTCGCTGGTCGACGACAATGCGCTCGAAGCTGTAAATCACAAAAAGAAGGCGCAAGAGTCCGTTCTAGAGGGGTTACTTTCTCTCCACCTCGTCAGCGATGAGAGCGTTGCTCAAGTTCTCGCTGAAAATTCTGGTATGGAATACGTGGAGCTTGGCAAGATGGAGGTTGATCCATCTGTCGCGGCTCACGTCCCTGCTGATGCTGCGGTTCGTTTTAAAATTGTCCCGATTGCGGAGGGAAATGGTTCCCTCATTGTTGCGGTGACGGATCCTCTCGATTTCGATTCTCTGGACTCGGTGCGACATGTGCTTTCGGTGGAGCCAGAATTCGTGGTTGCTTCGGATTCGACAATCAAGCAACGCCAGTTGGATTTTTACGCGAACGATCTGGATCAGGATCAGATTGCTAAGCTCGATGCCGAAGCAATTGCAGTGAGTGAAGATGGCGAGGGTGGTGAGGGCGATGCGCCGATCATCAAGATGGTCTATCAAATTTTACAGGAAGCCTATCAGAACCGGGCTTCTGATATTCACATCGAGCCTCTAGAGGACGAGATGCGTGTTCGTTATCGTATTGATGGTGCGCTTCACAAGGTGCAAAGCCACCCGACTCGATTGCTGTCTTCTATCGTCAGCCGGATCAAGATCATGACAGGCACGATGGCGATCGCGGAGAAACGTATCCCGCAGGATGGTCGTATTCAGGCCAAGTTTGGAAAAGGTGATCTCGACCTTCGTGTTTCGACTGTTCCGACATCTTGTGGCGAGAGCATCGTGATGCGTATTCTCGACAAGAGCTCGCTCAGTATCGGTCTGCCGCAGTTGGGATTCTTCAGTGATGACCAGGCGACCTTCAATGAACTGATTCGTCTGCCGGATGGAATTATCCTGGTGACCGGTCCGACTGGATCGGGAAAAACCACGACTCTTTACGCGTGCTTGAATGAGATTAACAAGCCGGACCGAAAGATCATCACGGTGGAGGACCCGGTCGAGTATCTTCTTTCGGGAATCAATCAGGTCCAGGTGAAGGAGGATATAGGAATGACATTTGCGGCTGCTCTGCGAGCCATTCTTCGACAGGCGCCGAACATCATTATGATCGGGGAGATTCGAGATCTGGAAACAGCTTCGATCGCTATCAACGCCTCGCTCACAGGTCACTTGGTTTTTAGCACGCTTCACACAAACGACGCGCCATCTGCGGTTGCTCGTCTCGCTGACATCGGGGTGAAGAAATTCCTCATTGCGAGTGCGGTCCGCTCGGTACTGGCCCAGCGTCTTGTGAGAAAGATTTGTCCGGATTGCCTGACCGAAGGTGCTCTTACTGAGAAGGATATCAGGGCGCTGAATCTGACGCAGGAGCAGATTGGAAAAGCGGATATCAAAAGTGGCGACGGTTGTCGCACCTGCCGAATGACGGGCTACAAGGGCCGGATGGGCTTGTTCGAAATTTTCAACATTACGGAGGAGGTTCGCCTTCTCATTAACGGTGACGAGTCGACTTCCGGCCTGCGAAAGCGGGCTCGAGAATTAGGTATGCGGACACTTCGGGAGGATGGGGTTCGCAAGGTGCTGGCCGGAACTACAACTGCGGAGGAAGTTCTCCGAGTGACGATGTCAGACAACGACTGATCGAGAGATATTTGGCTGACGAAAGAACGAAAAGACTTTTTTAAAGAATTTCTATGACAGTTGACAGTGTAATTGATCTCCTGGTTTCCCGGGGGCTGATCGACGAATCCCAGCGCCAGGAGTATATCTCGGCGGTTTACGAAAGTGAGCACGATGTAACTCAGGCAGTTGAAGATCTGGGAGTGATCCAAAGGGATCAGCTTTTTCATCTCGTCGCTCAGGATATTGGCGGTGAGTACTTCGATTTAGCTGAATTTGAACCTGCTCCACAGGTGCTGAAGGCAATCCCTGCAGGAACAGCGAAATTGTATCAAGCTTTTCCCATTCAGTTTTTGGACGAGGGGCTTCAGGTCGTGATTGCGAATCCGCTCGATCCACAGAACCTCGAGGAGCTTGGTTTCACCTTAAACCAACAAATCATCCCGGCAGTTGCTCCGCCAGAGCAGATTTCAGCGCTGATCGAAACTCACTACTACGGTGGTGGCGAAGGTGGCGCCGAAGGCACGGGAGCTGGAGAAAGTGATGCTCTCGCTGCGATTCGAGCGGAGGTTGCTGCGCTTTCAGAAGATGATTTGGATGAGGAATCAAACTCGGCTCCCATTATTCGCTATGTCGATCTGGTGCTGTATCAGGCGATTAAGGAAAAGGCATCGGATATTCACTTCGAGCCGTTCGAGGACGACTTCAAGATTCGATATCGTGTTGATGGTGCGCTTTATGAAATGGCGCCCCCGCCGCAGCACTTGAAGCAGGCGATCATTTCTCGAATCAAGGTCATGTCTGCTTTGAACATCGCGGAAACGCGATTGCCGCAGGATGGTCGTATTACGAAGGAGATCAACGAGCAGCCGATCGACATGCGTGTTTCGACCTTGCCGACTGCTTTTGGTGAGTCTGTCGTGCTTCGAGTTCTTGACCGGGCCAATGTCAATCTGGACCTTGAGAATTTGAATCTACAGAGCGAAGTCTACGACTATATTCAGGATACCATTGTGAAGCCGAATGGTATTTTTATCTGTACTGGTCCGACTGGTGCTGGCAAGACAACGACTCTTTACGCGTGCCTTCGTAAAGTGAATACCGAAGATTCCAAGCTGCTCACAGCGGAGGATCCGGTTGAGTACGATATCGATGGTATCATGCAGGTGCCAGTGAACGAGGCTATCGGAATGACCTTCGGCAAAGTGCTTCGAGCCTTCCTTCGTCAGGATCCGGATCGAATTCTCGTTGGAGAGATGCGTGACCTTGAGACTGCCCAGATTGCGATTCAAGCTTCTTTGACTGGGCACTTGGTGCTTTCGACTTTGCACACGAATGATGCACCTGGTGCGGTGACTCGTCTCGTCGATATGGGATGTGAGCCGTTCATGGTAGCCGCGACACTCGAGGGCGTTCTCGGTCAGCGACTTCTACGCCGGATTTGCGACGATTGCCGTGTGGCATATCAGCCTACTTCGGCTGTGCTGGCGCAGTTGGGTCTTAGTGAAGCTGATACTGGCGGCCGGGAATTTTACACTGGACAGGGATGCGATTCTTGCAATGACACAGGTTATAAGGGTCGACAAGGATTGTTTGAGTTGCTGGATATGACTGACCCAATTCGTGATTTGGTTGCTCAGCGGGCCGCGACTGTTATTATCAAGCAAAAGGCTCAGGAACTCGGGATGAAAACTCTCCGAGAAGATGGGCTGCGAAACATTTTTGATGGGATCACGACAATTGAGGAGGTCCTCAAGTACACCTGATTAGGTCTTCTAGACGTATCCGTCCAAACACTTTTCCATCGACAGAATGAAGTCGATGGAGCTACTCTCATAACAAGACTTTCAATCGACACGATAACAAAACACTATGGCGAACTTTGAATACATTGCCCTCGACGCTAAAGGCGAAGAAACGACGGGATCAATCAAGGCGAACGACGAAGCAGATGCGATTTCTCAGCTTCGCAAACAGGGGCTTTACCCGACTCAGGTGGCTGCGGGTGGCAAGGGCGGGATTTCCGGTTCCGCAAAACGTAAGGTCAAGAAAGGCGCGAAAGGAAAGGGCAAGGCTCCTGCCGGCGGCCGTGTGAAAGGTAAGATTCTGATGATCTTCACCCGTCAGCTGGCCACACTCGTTGATGCGGGTCTTCCGCTTCTACGTGGTCTTTCCGTGCTTGGTAAGCAGGAAAAAAACCGCAACATGGCGGGAACAATCAACCACCTTGCAGACTCCGTCGCGGGCGGTGCGACATTCTCGGAAAGTCTGGGCCAGCACCCACGTGTTTTCGATAAGCTCTATGTCAACATGGTGAAAGCCGGTGAGCTTGGCGGTGTGCTTGAACTGGTTCTGCTTCGTCTCGCGGAGTATCAGGAGAAGGCGGAAAAGCTGAAAAACCGAATCGTCGCTGCGATGGTTTATCCGGTGATCGTGATCGTGATTGCGGTCGGTATTCTTATCTTCCTCATGGCGGTGATTGTGCCTCGATTTGAGAAAATCTTCGCTGAGATGCTTGGTGACAAGCCCTTGCCCGGTATTACGCAGTTTGTGATCAATGTGAGTCGATGGATTCAAGATCGATACATTCTCATTCTCGTTATCCTGGCTGTTCTCTATGCTGGTTGGAAAGTGTTCGCCATGACCAATGTTGGGCGCAGAGTTATTGATCGCTTTAAGCTGAAAATGCCACTCTTCGGCCCCATTCAGCTCAAGAGTGCGATCTCTCGATTTACACGAACACTTGGAACACTCGTAACAAGCGGTGTGCCGATTCTTCAGGCACTGAACATTACCCGCGACACGGCAGGTAATGTGATCGTCTCTGACGCAATTGAGAAGGTTCACGAAGCGGTTCGCGAAGGTGAGTCCGTTGTAGCTCCGCTTGAAGCGAGTCGAATTTTCCCACCCATGGTGATCTCGATGGTCGACGTTGGCGAAGAAACGGGTCAGCTGCCGGACATGTTGCTCAAAATTGCGGACGTTTACGACGACGAAGTGGACAACGCAGTTGATGCGATGACTTCACTGATTGAGCCGATTATGATCGTTCTTCTTGCGGGCATAGTTGGTACGATCGTTATCGCACTGTTCATGCCGATGATCACTATTATCACGGAAATGAACAATCAGGGGTAAAACTTGAGTTCTTAAATTGTTTTACATTGTATTGACATGCCGGCTCCGTGTCGGTAACCTGCATATATGAAGTTTTCTGGGCCCTCATACAGATCTGAATGCCGGTATAGCCGCGGATTCAGCATGATTGAATTGATGACCGTGGTCGGTATTATGATTCTCCTTGCGGGTCTCTTATTGGCGGCGCTTCCGGGTATTCAAAACAGGGTGAATCGGAACCGAGTGGAGCGATTGATCGCAGAGCTGGAGATCGGGCTTAACAGTTACCAAATTGATAATGGAATCTACCCACAGAATCCTCCTGGCGGATCTTCCCAGTCGGAGCGTGACACCACCGGAATACTTGGTTCGGAGGTTCTTTACAAAGAGCTCTCCGGCGACCGGAATCAGGATGGTGAGGTTGACATGGATAACAATGAGAAAGTCTATGTTCCCAAGCTGAGCTATAATGAAAACAAGGATTCCAAAGATCCACGGGCAACTCTGATCAACGGAAACTACTTTGTGGTAGACCCTTACGGAGATCCTTTCCGCTATTTAGCTCAGCCGCCGAATATCGACACCGATAAGCGAGAGACCTTCAATCCGACCTACGACCTCTGGTCGATCGCAGGTTCTGATCCGACCGCTCCGGAAAAACAGGCTGCCCACATCACAAATTGGCAGTCTAATTGATTTCGATCGCCGCGTCGTGATCGGTTGTTTCTGTCGCAGAGAGATTCTCCCGTAGGTATTTTCCGGTTCTCGCTGTATTCTGCGAATCTGCTAGATGCTCGAACTGAGTACACCGGATTTCGTCAAATTAGAGACGCCGTATTTTCCCCTCCACCGGTTCCGCGAGGTTCCGGACGGCTGGACTGTGTCGTTCCTTCGTCCGATGGATTCGGATGAGCTTCGGTGGGGCTTCTATCGCGACAAATTTGAAGGATTGCCGCGCGGATACGAAAATTCTGTCGTCCAGCGAACCTCGCTCTGGATTGAGATTTGTGAATCTACCGACATCGAGGTGATCTAGGATGCAGTCCAAAGCTTTGGTGCGACCCATCATGGTCGCCGGTCCGGAGCACTATCTCAAATTGGTAGCATATCTTTCTTTCTGTCAAAGCCTCCTGGTGGGTATGGTGACGGAGGTGCAATTTTCACCGAAGATGGAGACTTAGCAGACAAAATGCGGTGGATTCATGTTCATGGACAGGAGAAAAAGCACTTTCGTCCGATTATCGGAATCAATGGGCGCCTCGATTCATTACAGGCGGAAATAGTCTTCGAAAAATTGAAGATTTTCGAAGACGAGATGAGGCTGCGTGAAGAGGTCGCTTCGCGGTATGAAAGCTTGCTGCGCGACCTGCCACTGACTTTGCCTTCTCTGTCTGAGGGGAACACGTCGGTGTATGCGCAATAGACCATTCTCTCCTCGAATCGCGATGGGATTACTGAAAAATTGCAGGAACATGGAATTCCGTCAGTTTCCTATTATGCAGTCCCCTTACATTTGCAGCTGCTATTTTAATCTCTGGAATACCGGCAGGGAGATTTTCCGATAACGGAAAGGGTCGCCAATGAATGTCTAAGTCTGCCTTATGGGGCCGTAAGTCAATGCGGAGTCTCAAGAGAAAATCGCTCGTGTCATAGGATCCCTTTTTCCCCAATAATCGCGTGAGGATTCCGATACTTTTGGCTAGGAAAAGATCGGATTTTGATTTGTTTATTTTCGTTTGAACAGACGAAAATCTGCTTAACGCGCAGGCAGTGATTCATCTTTGATGGCCTTTCATTTTACGGGCAAAAGCATTTTTAGAGGTTATTTCCACTCGTAACAACCAGCGGCGGGCACCTTTGTTGAAATCCCTCTCACTGGTGTGGGGTTTCGGAATTTTGAACACCAAGCTGCAGAGCTCAAAGAAAAATTTGCGTTACGTCCAGATACGATTCGTCTCAAAAAAGGCGTTTATCTGAATCGACACGCTCGCAACAACTACCTCGAAGCATTTGCGCCAACGTGTGTGCTTGGCGGTCTTGCCTTTCTCGGATTTTGCTATTCGTGGTTACTCGAATGTTGTAATTCGGGAAGTCATCGAGAATTCTTTACTCCCATTGTTGCTGCCTTTCTTGTCTCCGGCATGTTCGAGAATACGTTTTACGGCTCTGAAGTTCTTAATCTTGTGCTCGTATTTTACCTTTGTTCGCAAGTCGTTATGACAGAGGAGGTGAAAAAAGTCGCCAGAATTTCTTAATCTCAGTCTTCGTTTTTCTCCGTCTTCTTCGGCGTAATCACCACGACGACTCGTGTGTCTTCGATAAGAAATTCTTTCGCGAGAGCATTCACTTCATCCACGGTGATGTTTTTGTAATCGTCGACGAATGAGCGAGACCACTCGAGGCGCTCGGGATACTCCTGTGATGCTTCAAGCACGCTGCTGAGCCAATAGCGGTTTGTCCGGCGCATTTCCTCGATCTGCGTAATCTGGGGTTTCTTGGCGCGCTCCAGTTCATCTTCCGTGATCTTGTCTCCTTCAGCGAGATCGTCACCGATTTGCGAGATCACCTGAGTGACCGACTCCGCCTGGTCGGGATCGATCGTGACGGATGCGAAAAGGTAACCGTAGTTAGTCCAGGTGCTGCTCGGGAGATTGTGGGCGAAAGGGCTGTAGGCATCGCCGAGTTCCTCACGGATCTTGATGCGAAGCCTGTCGTCAAGAACAGATGACAGCATGCTTAGACGGCGTGTCTTCTTGATGTCAAAAATGTCTGTGGTCGGCCAATGAACCACGGCCATTCCTTTCGGGATCTCCGAATTGAACCCAAAGACCTTGCTAGTTGCAGCAGGGAAAGAAACCTGACGCTCTTCGGAGTAGTCAGGTTTTTCTTTGTCTCGCTCCGGTAGATTTCCAAAGGTGGATGCGAGCGCCTTGATGGCCGCTTCTTTCTTGAAATCTCCTACGATAGTGAGTTCGAGATAGCCTTTCTTGAGATCAGGTAGGACCCATTCCTTCGCTTGCTCAATCACAAGGGCTTCCAGAGCATCACGGGGAGGCCAGCCAAATCGCTCATCGCCGCCGTGTAAGAACCGAGCGACTTCATCCTGAGCGAATCCCCCCGGGGTGCGTTCAAGCTGTTGGTAGATGTAGTCCAGTGAACGGCGAAACTCCGTCGCAGCTTCCTCGCGAAAACCCGGATTGGTGATGTAGGCACGCATCAGTTTGAGCTGTGCTTCGAGATCTTCCGGCGTGGTGTGTCCGCTTAGATTGAAAGCATCGTCATCGACCCCGAATCCGACAGAAACGGACTCGCCTGCAAAGATCTGTTTCAGCTCATCTTCACTGTGAGCTTCCAGCCCACCGCCTCCGAAAACGCTGTCGAGGAAGAAGGCGAGTCCGGGGGTTGGCTCGGTGATCTGACCGGCACCGATTCGAGCTTTGGTGTAGACGGTGTCGTCTTCGAAGTCAGTGATTTTCAAATTCACACGCACATTGTTTTCAAAGCGGAGCTGCGTCACTTCGAGATCTTCGATTTCGTTTTGCTCTGTGATAACTCCCGGCTTCGGAAGTTCGTCGTAAGCAAATGTGCCGATTTCTTTTTCTTCGGGAGGCGTGACTGCGACTGCAGTGCTGTCTTCAAACGCTTTTGTAATCGAGGCGATAGGGTCGTCGATCACCGCATTCCCTGAGACAAATACGAGAGTTTCATTCGCGGTGCCCCAGAGATCAGCAAGCGATTTTTTCGCCGTTTCAGCGGTGACACTCTCGAGTGCTTTCGTGACCCGAGGAAGGTCTTCGGCTGGATTGGTGAAAATACGACGAGTTCCAAGGCGGCGGGCGATTTGGTTCGCGAGGTCGCGGGATTTTCGCGTTCCAACTTGCTTGGCTGCTTCCTCGTAAAGGCGATTGATGAGAGCTTTCGTTTCAGTCAGTTCCGCATCGGTGAAGCCAAATTCCAAGGCACGACGAAGTTCCTGCTCAACCAGAGCGAGAGCCTCTTTCCACTGCTCTGGCTTGCAGTCCGCTTCGATAGATGCAGAAAGCGCAAAACCAAGATCGAAGAAGTCGTCCGCACCGGAGCTGCCTGCACTGATGGGAGAGTTCTCGTCTTTGGCGATACGCTCAAGCCGGCGATTGAGAATTCGGGTAGCGATCATGCGATTGAGATCCTCGAGACGCCGCTCGCTGTTATCGGCTGGATTGACGCGTGACTTGAGCGCTTCGATGGAAACGCTTGTTTCGCCAGCTTCTTTCTCGTGGTGGTAGTGCGCGCCGAAACCGCGACTGGAAACCAGTCCGAGTGGGGGACTAGGACGCTTTTCGCGAGCTGGCATATCATCGAAATGCTTTTTGATGAGCTTTTCCGTTGCCTCGACTTCGATATCGCCAACGACGATGACGGCCATTCGATTCGGGGTATACCAGTTCTCGTAGAATTCGACAAAGCGCTCGCGAGGAGCATTTTCGATGACTTCCTCCGTTCCGATAGGAAGGCGTCGGCTTACGAGGTTCTCCGGCAGCGCATACCCCAGTTGCTCCACGAAAGTGCGCCAGCTAACCGAGTCACGGGTCCGCTTTTCGCTGAGGATGATGCCGCGCTCGTCATCGATTTCATTCGGATCGAAAAGCATGCCATCGGCATAGTCACGTAGGAGCTTCATGGCTTTGTCCGACATCGCTTGCTCGGAATTGGGGAGCTCCAGCTTGTAGACAGTTTCGTTGAAAGAAGTGTGAGCATTCGTGTGATTGCCAAATCCCATTCCGAGGCGCTGGAAATATTCGACCATTTCTCCCGCAGGGAAGTTTGTCGTGCCGTTGAAAGCCATATGCTCGAGGAAGTGCGCAAGGCCCTGTTGGTTGTCAGCTTCCATCAGAGAGCCTGCATCGACGAAGAGGCGCATACTGACGCGATTCGGCGGCTCTGCGTTTGGAAGAATGGCGTAGCGAAGTCCGTTTTCGAGCACTCCCCAGGTGACATTCGAATCAGTCTTGATATCACTGTCTTCGTGAGGAAGTGGAATCGGAGCATTTTTGGTATCAGTCGCTGCATTTTGAGCGAAAGAAAAAGTCGCGGTGAGAAATGCGAGCGCGGAAACGATTGGCGCGAGAGGCAGGTAGGATGTTCGAATCATTGTGGATAAAGCGTAAAGATAAAGAGAATCTGTTCGCGAAATGCGGAGAATCAATCGGCCTGATTGTGGGCAACACAGTCGCCATATTTTACGCCGCTACCGCCAAAAATGTCGAGGGCGCTTCCAATGGTAAGGTCGACCTTGCCACCGCTGAGGCGCTCGACAAGAAGAAGGTCGTCGAGCGAGGAGGCTCCGCCGGCATACGTAACGGGGATTCTTCCCCACTGACCTAGCATCTCGACAAGCTCTTCATCAATGCCTCCGCATTTGCCCTCGACATCAGCCGCGTGAATCAAAAATTCGTCACATGAGCCAGCTAAGTCGGAAAGCACTTCATGTGTCACTTCAAGGTCAGTCGGTGTCTGCCAGCGATTCATTGCTACGATCCAGCGGTCGTCGCGGCGTCGGCAACTCAAGTCAACAACGAGCCTGTCCGCACCAACTTCGGCGACGAGTTGCTTCAGAACATCAGGCTGAAATTTTGCGTCAGATGAAAAAAGGCAGGACGTCGAAATGACATGAGACGCCCCTGCCTCCAGCCATTCTGCCGCGTTGTCCGGAGAGATTCCCCCACCAACTTGCAGTCCACCGGGCCAGGCTCTCAGTGCGGCGCGGGCTGCCTCATCATTTCCTGGACCCAGCTTGATGACGTGTCCGCCACGCAATTGGTCCGAAGCATACAACTCCGCATACCATGACGGCGCCTTCTCACTGACAAAATTTGTTTTCAAATCCGCATCGTCCGAGTCGAGCGTGCCGCCCACAATTTGCTTAACCTTGCCCTCATGCAGATCAATGCAGGGGCGAAATCTAGTGCGGTCGGGCATGCAGGCAACAGGGTTAGGTCGGGGACTCAACAGGGTTAGGTGTGTGATCTAACGGGGTTGAATCGCCTCTTTCTGAGACAGCGGCAAATCTACTGCCTCGAGAGGGCTATCGCAAACGCATTCCCGATGCTTAAGCCACGCAGAAAAAGTCGTCTCCTTCGACGTATCCAGCATCTTCCGCGAGGTGGCGAATCCGGGCTCTGGCACCGGGTTGCCCGACAGCTCCGATGAGGATGGTTTCTCCGTTTCTTTCCGCGACGGCCTCTTGTCCGAATACAGGGATTCCGGAAATACGGTTTCCGATCTGGCGCTCGTTTACTTCGCAGAAGGCGGTGACTTCGATTTCTTCGAGGTTGAGGAATCTGGCCATCTCTTTTCCGATCGGGCCTGCTCCGCAGATGGTCACACCGAGTTTGCGAATTGGATCAAGTCGGGAGAGGAAGTGGGCCTTGGCTTCCTGAAAACGGGTCAGTTCGTATCGTTCGATCTGGCGGGTCGAGCGTTCCGGGGCATCGAACCAATCGAGGAGAATTTCGTCAACTTTGCCGAGCTGGTGGTTGGCTTCGAGCAGGCGAAGCCAGAAGTCGTAGTCCTCGGCCCAGGGAGGGTCAGCGTAGCCGCCCAGTTCTTCCAGCACGGAGCGACGAATCATTGCCGTGGGGTTGGGAATGGGGCTGTCGACAAAACGCTCTCGAAAAATGGCATCAGGAGAAATTACGGAGTTCACCCATTTCTCGTATCGTTGGTAGCCGCCGTTGGCTGTTACGACGGATTCGTTCTCTCCACGCTTCACAATGCTGACGAGGGTGCCGCAAGCGGCCAGGTCCGGATTGTTTTTCAGAAAAGTGATCTGCTTGGCAAGACGATACGGATGGGCCAAATCGTCGCTGTCCATGCGAGCGATCAAGTCTCCGCTGGATTTTTGCCACGCGAGGTTCGCGGCTTCGACGAAGGTTCCGTCATGACGGTGCAGGCTGATCCTTGGATCCTGCCTCGCTGCAGAGCGAAGAATCTGTGGTGTCTCATCTGTCGATTCATGATCGACGATCACAAAGTCGAATTCGGTCCACTTCTGCGATAGAATACTCTCGATTGCAGCTGAAAGCGTCCTCTCTGCATTGTGGGCGGGCATGACAACGGAGACTTTCATTTCAGGTATGAAAAAACCCCGGTGAGAACCGGGGTTTTCGAACAAGCTCTGTGGCTTGCAAAAGGTTTGTTGTGCGATTACTCGGCAGGGGAGTCTTCAGAAGACTCTTCGCCCTCTGCCTCCTCCGCACCTTCTTCGCCTTCTGCACCCTCACCTTCTGCTCCGTCGTCACCTTCAGAGACGGCGGCGCGAGTCTGAGTGACAAGACCGACGAGAACTTCGTCGTCCATTTTCACGGAAACTCCATCAGGAAGGTTGAGATCTCCAACCCGAAGAGAGTCGCCGATTTCCAGCTCACTTACATCATTGTCTATCGACTCAGGAAGGTCACCGGGGCGACAGGCGATTTCGATGGAGTGAATAAGTTGCTCAAGGATACCACCACTCTTCACACCTGCTGCTTCGCCAGTGAGGTGGATCGGAACAACCGCTTGAATGGTGTCGGTTTCGCTAACGGCGCGGAAATCAACGTGGATCAGATCATGAGAAAGAGGATCTTTCTGCATGTCCTGCACGATCGCAAGCTTGGACTTCTCCTCCGCTCCTTCGATCTCAAGATTTACCAGAAAGTTTTCGCCATGCTTCTTCGCGACGTCGTAAAACTTCTTCGCGTCGAGTTGAATCATGTATTCTTTCTGGCTCGCGCCATAGATCACGCCGGGGACGATTCCGGAACGACGAAGTCGTTTCGAAGCTGTCGTTCCTTTGACGTCACGTTTTTCGGCCTGGAGTGTCTCCTGTTTTGCCATGATAGCAGTGGGTAAGTCTGAGTAAAAAACGCCCGATCCCAGTGAGGAAGGGCGAAGGGCGCGAAATTTAGGCGCAACCCTAGGAAATGTCAAAGAGAGATGTGACGGACTCTTCGAGGTGGATTCGGCGAATCGCTTCGCCCAAAAGTTCGGCCACGCTGACAGCGGTAACCTTGTCTCCCACAGCGTATGGAGTGCTGTCAGTCGAGACCAGTTCTTCGATGTCGGAATTGGCAATTCGCTCCTGACCCACCTCGCCGAGAACGGCGTGAGAAACTCCCGCAAAAATGCGCAGAGCTCCGTTTTCCTGGCATATCTTCGCAGCTGAGGTCAGGGTCCCGGCGGTCTCGGAAATGTCATCGACGAGAAGCACGTTTTTGCCCTCGACCTCACCGATCAGGCTGATGGCTTCGACCTCGGTTGCACTGACTCGATTCTTTGCGACGATCGCGAGCGGGCATTCTAGGGCCTTGGAATAAGAATGAGCCATCTTCATCCCGCCAACATCAGGGGAAACAACAACGACGTTGTCAGTGATACCTTTTTCCCGGAAGTAGCGGATCAGAACCGGCTTGGCATAGAGATGATCGACAGGGATGTCGAAAAATCCCTGAATCTGTCCAGCGTGGAGGTCCATCGTGAGGACACGATTGACGCCAGCTGCCGTCAGGAGATTCGCGACGAGTTTGGCTGTGATGGGAACACGCGGTTGGTCTTTCCGATCCTGCCGTGCATAGCCGAAGAAGGGAATCACTGCCGTGATGCGATTGGCACTGGCCCGTTTCGCTGCGTCGACCATGATGAGCAACTCCATCAGGTTTTCGTTGGTAGGCGGGCTCGTCGGCTGGACGATGAAGATGTCACGACCACGGATGTTTTCGTTAATTTTCACGAAGGTTTCCCCATCCGGAAATTGCGTCACGGTAGTGTCGGATTTTCGCACTCCGAGGTAGCTCACAATGTCTTCTGCAAGCTTCGGGTGAGCGGTTCCGCTGAAAATTCGGATGTCGATGGCCATGGTGAATCAATCCTCGCGAAATCGTCACAAAACGCCAGTGAAATGTTGGGAAATTGATTGGTTCAGGGCGAAGGGATCTCCCTTTCGGCTGGTGAGAGTGAATTGGCGGAAAATTGTGGTGTCTATCCGCGCGTTCGCTACTTCCCAGCCACGGATCCAGCGTCCGGTGATGGAAACGCTTTTGCCAGCCTCTTCGCCTTGCCATCCCAGACTCGGAGCACGCTGTCCTGACCTCCGGCAATGATCCAATTTCCGTCCGGGCTGACGGCGGCGGTGTGCTGGAAGGTGTCGCCGGCCTCGGGCAAGGGTGCGTTCGCGAGCTTAACGGTCTTGTCCCCGCTCGCGGTGAGGAGCGTATCGGTCGCGGCAACGAATGCGACGGAACTGACTTCTTTCTGAAAGCCTTCGACTTTTGATTTTTCCTGGCCGGCGATAAGGTCCCAGACTTTCACCTGAAGGTCGGCGCTGGAGCTGACGAGAGTCAGGTCGGAGGCATTCCAGTCCACATCGAGAACGTGACTAGTGTGGCCTTCAAAGGTCTTTTCGTGGGAAAGGGTCGCGCTTTCAAAAACTTTTACCATGCGATCAGTCCCGGCGCTGGCAAAGCGCGATCCATCCGGCGAGAAAGCAAAGGAGGTAATGGTGTCATCGTGCGCCTCGTCGTTCTTCGCGTCCTGGGCCCACGTCGATGTATTCCATGCTGTGATTTCTCCTGAGCGGGAAGGAACACCTGTTCCGGTCAGCAGGGTTTCTCCGTCAGGAGAAAAAGCGAGAGCAGATACGCGGTCGACAAATGGATCTGCGTCTTTGCCGTTACCGAGCTTCTTTGCCAGGTTCCACGATTTCCCGGGAAGTGTCCAGGGCATGGCTTTTTTGCCTGCGACCGTAGCGATGATATCCTGGTTTGAAGAAAAGGTGATGCTCTGTGCCCCGATGATTGCGGGAATGTCTTCGAGCCAGGCTCCGTCCCCTGCCGACCAAAGCCGAGTTCCGCCTTCTTTGAGTGCCTCGGCGAGAATGGCTCCATCGGGAGAAAAGGCGAGAGCAACGCTCGCTGTTTTGGCAATGGTTTCGCTGAAGGTTTTCCTCATGGCTTCTTCATCAGCCTTGAGAACCGTTCCCAGGTTTTCGGCTTCGGAGGCTGCGGCGAGCGCTGCAGTTTGCCGAGCGAAAGCATCGCCAGCGAGACGAGCGGATGATTCACGGTTTCGCAAGGCGGCTGTCAGGGTTCGCTCTGCCGCGATAATCTCTTCACGAGCTTTGGCAATTTCCTCCTCTTTGGCGGCGGGGATCTTTCCTTCCAAAGCGACGAGAGCCTTTTGCTTCGCGGCAAGGTCACGGCGGGCTTTGGCGATCGTTTCGCCGGACTTCTTCGCTTTGTCGCTTTCTGCTTTCCAGAGTTTTTCTTCTTCCGGGGCCTGCTTGTCCCAATGCGTCTTGAGACGATCCGCGACGGCTTGCTCGCGTTGCAGTGCGATGGTTTGGGGAGTCAGGCTCGGGTCACCCTGAAGGTCTGTTATTTTCTTCCCATCAGCGAGATTCCAGAGACGAACTGCTCCGCTTGGGCCAGCGGTCGCCACCTTGGGACCGCCGGGTGTGTTGAGAGAAACGGCAAGCTGATTCAACGGGCCTCCGTGAGCAATTTGGCGAACGTTTGCTGGCGTTGCGGTGGGTTTGGCCGGGTCGAATCGGAAAAGAATGACAGTCCCGTCTGAATGCGCTACGAGAAATTCGGTTCCATCTGCCTTGGCTGGTTCAATCGCGACGATAGGCTGGGCGCGGGATTTGAAAGAGACGAGCGGCTCTGGTTTCGGGGCGGGGGCGGGGGCGGACTTGGGTGCTGGAGCTGGTTTCGCGGGAGGCTTGGCTGGAGTGGGAGCGGGCTGGGCTGCCGGATTCGGAGCGGGAGGCACGACCATTGGCGTTGTCAGGTCTGCTGAGAAAATTCGTTGGAAATGGTCTGCCCCTCCGAGGGTGAGGTGTTTTCCGTTGTTGATTACGGCCAGCGCATCGGCCGCGACAGGGAGAGCGAGCGAGGTTACTTTCGCTGGGTCCGCAATGCCCCGTCTTTTCACCGTTTTGTCGGTGGCCGTAGAAAAAAGAGTTTTCCCATCAGGAGAAAAAGCGAGTGCGGTGATTGGACCCGCGTGATCTTTCACTGGAGTCGAGACGAGTTTTCCATCTTCTGTTTTCACGAGAGAAATAGAGCCGTCTTTTGTGCCGATCGCTGTGAGTTTGCGGTCGGGCGATTGAACGGTTGAGGTAGCTTCTTCAGGTAGGGGGAGGGCTTCCCCTGCTGACGCCGCACTTCGCTGCCAGATCTTTACAGTGCGAAATCCTCCCGAGGCGATCGTCCCATCGGGACTGAAGGTGACAGTCTGGACGAGGTCGCGATGGGCGGTCGGATGCTCTAAGTCGGGATCTCGCAGGCTCGCGATCTGGCTCCCCAGTCGGAGATCGTAGACATCGATTTTCTGTCCGCGCCCGGCAATGGCGAACCGCCCGTCTTGGGATATCGCGGCAGTGTAGATGGGTTGGGGTCCTGTCAGGAGCGACCACGATTCGGGTGCAGGGGTCGAGACAACGTCTCCTTTCGCGCCTTCGTTGATCCATAGTTTTAAAAGGGCGAGCTGTTCGGGTGTGAGATTTTCTGCCTTCGATTTGTTGTTAGCCGGCGGCATCGTTGGTTCTTCGATGTGTGCGGCGGTGGTGAAGAGAAAGGAGGCGTCTGCATCTCCTGGTTCGATTGATGGGCCCGTGTCGCCGCCACGGATCATGTCCTGCGGTGATTCGAGAATGAGGTCCGCCTTCGCCTTCGTGCTGTTGTGACAGGCGAGGCAGTTCTCTTTGAGAAAGGGGTAAACCTCCGTTGCAAAATTAACGGGTTTGTCGCGTTTGATGTCGGCGACCGGTAGCTGTGCCTGGGTCAGAAACGGCAGGGATAGCGTGAAGAAAAGCAGGAGGCGTTTCATGAGATCATTTCTTCTCGGGTGCTGGTTTTACTTCGACTGTGATGGGTAGTGACCAGGTTGCGAATTTCGTGTCTTTTGCCGCTGCTGCAGTGGTTGCGGCTTTGGCTCTGGCGATGGCGGCAGTCTTCTCTTTTTCGCCCTGTGCTCGTTTCGCTTCTGCTTCGGTGGACTTTTGCTGCGCTTGATCAAAGGCAGTTTTCGCTGCTGTCGCAGCTTGTTCCAATTGTGGTTTTGCGTCAGCAGATGCGGCGGTGAGATTTTTCTGCGCAAGTTCGTGAGTTTTCTTTTTCGCTTCTAAATCTGCTTTGGCTGCTGTCGCAGCTTCCGTGTATTTTTTGGAGAGGTTTTCGATGTGCTTTTGCTCCTCGGTTGCTCGTGCTGCCGCTTCCGGATTGCGCTGGTATGTGACAACGCCCGTTCCTTTCAGCACAAAAGTCCACGTTCCCGGTTCAGGATTAAAGACATTGTTCTGCTTAACGAAGTTGAGGGTCATTTTCCCTTCCTTCGCTTTCTCCGCGATGTTTATGGAGGGCGCACGAGTGAGACCTCGTAGTCCGACGGCAGTTACGGCGAGATTCCCTTTCCTTTGGTGGTCTGTAAGAACTTGAATCGGGATCTCGAGCTTTTCTCCCATTGTCACTGAGAACTCCCGGTCGTTGCCAGCCTCGATGCGAACAGCTGGCTTGGTTTTGCGTTCCGTGTTCACGAGCTTGGTATCAAGTTCGAGACGAGAGCGAAGGCGGGCGATGTTGTAATCGGCAACTCCCATGTGGAGAGTGCCGCTGCGAATGATTTTCTTACTCGGCTTCCCTGCGATATTGCCGCTGGCTTCCAGGGAAATCTGCCCTGCCCAAGGGGCGGCGTCTTCGTTCGCTGCGAAGACGATGCGGGTGGAAGACTCCTTTGCAGAAAGCGTGACGGGAGGTGCGACGATTCCCGCAGGGAGTCCTTTTGCGGTCACGGTGATTGGGTCATCAAACCCATCGATTCGTTTTGTGAGAATGCGGATTGGGAAGGTGCTGCCCTGAGTCAGATAGGGTGTGGCAGGGTATGCCTGACGTGCATCGAGGTAAGGGCGTTCCGTGACGGCGATGACTTCAAAGTCGGGCTGCGCTTCGCGGATTGCGAGACGGTAGGTTTTATCGGGGCCACCTTTGGCAAAATGATTCACTACCGTGATGCGATACTCACCATCCTGATCGGAGGCAAAGCTGAGTGAGGTGTCGCGAGTTCCATTGCGAAAGGTGGCTCCACCAACGCCGTTATCGTCGTCGCTTTCCCTGACTGTTGCGAATGTCTCAGTGCCGCCTTCCACCTTCGTGACTTTCTCGACGACGAGATATGGATCGATTTTCCCGGCGATCCGATCGGCTACCACTTCGACCCAATAGGTGGTTCCTTTTTTGGTGAGAATGCGAAACGCGTCGGAGTCACCGTCTTTTTCAAAAGTGGCAGCAATTTCTAGTGGCGGCGTGATGGGAGGAAGGTTGGCGTCGTTACGGACAGGGGTAACCGGATTGTTTGAAATGCCGATTTTTACATCAATTGATCCGGCGTGTTGAAACGGAAAGCCGGCCAGGGAAGCGCGACTCGGTTCGTCCCATTCGAATGCGGGAGCAGATTGCTTTTCCGGGACGGGGACTTTCACGGCCAGCGTCTCAAGCGGTTTGCCGTCGATCTCGAGTCCTTCCCCGGCACTTCCGCCAGGCAGATTTCGGCCTATCAAAGTAGCCTCCATGACCGCACCCTTTTGGGCGGCGGGAGGAAAAACGGCGTCGATCCATGGTTTAGTACTGACTTGCAGAAGGTAAGGGTGAAGATTGCTTCCGTTGTAGAGGGCGTCGTGGACGCCCACCCAGTAATTTCCGTCAGCTGGCGCGGTGAAGTCGAGCATGGGATCGCGCCCGACAAAGTCGCGATTGGTTTCAAGCTCGTAGCCACGTCCATCGACGAGCTTGAGGCTGGCGTCGGCGACAGAATCGATTCTCTCTGCGTGGCAGTGGACGAGAAGACGTTCGCCTTTCTTCACCGAAATTTTCCACCAGTCGGTTTGGTTGGGGTCGCAGAGTCCATGAGCAATAGCCTCGCGCGGAAGTTCGGGGGCGGTTTCCAGTTTGTGGTGGGCTGCTTTCGCGCTGTCGGAGAGGATGTTGGAATCGCTCGCGGCAATGACGAGCGGTCGTGTATTGGAAAATCCAAAATATCCCAGCGCGCGAACTTCGACCGGGGCCGCCGGGACGTCGGCGGGAACGGTCACCTCGAACTTGTTTCCGTCGGGAACGGGGTGGAGTCGGAATTCATTCTTCGGAAGAAAGACGCGCTTTGCCGTGATCTTTGGATTAGAAAAGTGAAGCTCGGAAAGTTCGTCAGTATTGGCTCCGGAAACCGAAACGACGGCGGTGGTTCCCGCTTTGACGATGGGCGGATCGACAGAGCGGAGTTCGACGGTCGGGAGTTGGGCGAATGTCAGGGTAGGGAGGAAAAAGAAACCGCTGATGGTTGCGAGTAGTCCCTGGTGCGATGGAAGCGGAATTTGGAAAAATTCTTGCAGTGCGTTGGTGCGGCGGTCAAAAATTTTCCCAATTCCGCTGCCTGGTTTCATACGAATCATCGCGTCCCGGATCAGTGGTTGAAGAGAAACTCCTTCGTATTGACGATGGCCCAGAGAATGTCTTCGAAAGCTTCCTGCTCAGCTTTTTCCGGAGTAGTTTCGTCGTCTTTTCTTTCTTTGGCCCGACCACGCTTGCGCTCGAGATGGGCGGTCGCAGTTTGCACTTCCTTCTCTGAAGGCTTTCGGGAAAGAGCGTAGAGGTAGAGCTCTGTCAGCCTATCCTTGTCTGGTCGGTCGGTGGCTTTTGCCAATTTCGCGGCACGGCCTTCTCCATGACTGAGTTTGTTCTGAATCGTGTCGGAATTGATGAGGTGAAGGCTTTGGGCAAGGTTCGCATCGGCGACGCGCTCACATTCGCAGGCACTATCCATCTCGGGACGTCCGAAGACCGTGAGAAAGAAAGAGTCGTTGTTGAATTTATCATCCGGCAGCCACGTCGCACGAATTCCGTCGGGCTGATTTCTGAAGGTGTCCTTCGAGTTGGAAACGAGGTTGATCGCGTCGAGAAGAACTTCGGCTTGCAGCCGCTTGGGGTAGTAGCGGGAAAAGTTCTGGGTGTCCTTCACGTTATGCGCATTCGGCTCGGCACTGCGCTGGTAGGTTTCACTGTTGCAGATCGTACGGATCAGCTCTTTGAGGTCGAATCCGCTCGCTGCAAAATGTCCGGCGAGAGCATCGAGCAGGGCCGGGTGGGTGGCCGGGTTGGTCACTCGCATGTCGTCCTCCGGTTCGACGAGCCCGATGCTGAAAAAGTGCTTCCAGTAGCGATTTACGAGCATGCGTGCGAAGAAAGGATTCTCCAGCGAAGTAAGCCAGTCGGCCATCTCGTGGCGAGGATCCTCATGCACGGCAATATTAAGTGGTTCTTCGCCGAGCGCGGTTGGTTTGAGGTTGGTCTTTGTGTTGGGGTTCTGCATCTGGGCAGTGCCGCGCTTGTGGTAGATAATTTCTTCATCGGGCTGTTCGCCTTTCTTTCTCCCAACTTGTGTCAGGAAAGCTGCGAAGCCATAGTAGTCGTCCTGTGACCACTTCTCGTATGGGTGGTGGTGGCATTGGGCGCATTGCATGCGAATGCCGAGAAAGACCTGAGCGATGTCCTGCATCTGTTCCTTTTGATCTTTGACGGAGCGATACCAGGCTACAGCTGGATTTCGACCGATTTCGCCCGAAGCGGTGATGACCTCAGTGACGAGCTGATCGTAAGGCTTGTTTTCAGCCAGGCTCTGGCGAAGCCAATCGTGAAAGGCATAAGTTCCGCGCTGATAAGTGTCTTTGGTTCGCTTGTTGCGGAGAATGCCGGCCCATTTTTGCCCGAAGTAGGCAGCGTAGTCAGGCGACTCAAGCAGTTCGTCGATCTTCTTGGCGCGCTTTTCAGGGCTCATGTCAGCGAGGAAGGATTCGGCTTCGGTTGCGGTGGGGAGTCGTCCCGCAATGTCGACACTGACGCGGCGAAGGAAGGCGGTATCATCCACCCCCTTGGAAGGAGGAAGCCCCAGAAGGCTGAGCTTGGAAAAGATTTTCTCGTCGATAAAATTTTTCGGCTGGGGAAGATTCTCGATTTCTGCACCGAGCGGGATGGTTGCGCGAAAGACGGCGACGTGTTCCTGAAAACGAATCATCACGGAGGTAGATCCAGTTTTCTTCCCGAGAACGACGTGGCCGTTTTCGTCGACTTCAGCCATATCCTCCTGATTGGCCTCGTAGATTGCGGTGCGGGTAATGTCTCGAGTGCTCCCGTCCGTGAAGTAGGCGGTGACGGCGAGTTGCTGTTCCGCTTCTTGAGTGGCGACTCGATCCGTCGGGAAAACGGCGATGCGCTCGACGGTGGGGGCGTCGTCTGCTGCGTAAGGAAGCCCCTGCTTGATCCAGCGAACGATGGTGCTGTAATCAGTTGAATCACGCTCGAGACGGATTCCTCCCTCGTGCGGAATCTCGCCGGTCGCTTTCAGCAAGAGAAGGCTATTCTCCGGCGCTGCGGGAGAGATGCGTCGCCCACGGGATTCGCGGACGAGCCATTCGTGGTCGTTCCACGGTTCATAGCCGAGAAGAGAAAGACGAAAGTTGTTCTGGCCGCCGGACTTGCCGTGGCAGCCCCCGCCGTTGCATCCGTATTTGGTAAAAACGGGAACGACTTCGTGAGGAAAATTCAGAGTCGATTCGGTTCCGAAGTTTTTCACGGTGACTTGCATCGTCGCAGGTGCTCCCGTGTGATTGGGGAGGGTTGCGCGAACAGTTGCTGTTCCGTTGGCGAGAGGAGTGACGTAGCCATGGGAGTCAATTGCGATGATATTTGCAGGGTCGGCTGTGAACTTGGCTTTCGCCGTAACGTCAGCGTGACTGGCAGTAGCTTCGTTGGTCGCGACAAGTTGCTGGCCGGAATGTGGTCCCGTTAGGGTGGAAGAAGGTATTTGGAAGGAGAGCTTGGCCTCGGGCAGTTTGGGCTCTTCGGCCGCGGCAGAGGGAACTGCGTCCTGTGCTGTGATTAAATTTACCAGAAAGGTCGCAGCTACCAGGAAGGCTGGTAGTGCGAAGATTTCCTCACGATGGGGCCTCTTGAGAGCGAGCGGGGTATTTTTCATCCTACCAATTCTTTCATCGGAGAGTGTTCAGGATCGACGAGATACATCGGGCGGCCGGTGAGATCCTCGACGGTGGTGTTTTGTGCATCGATACCCATGTTGTGATAAAGAGTTGAGAAGACTTCCTGGAATTCGACAGGTCGCTCGCTGGCCTCACCGCCAAGTCGATCTGTCGCGCCGATGGATTGCCCGTGGTTCATTCCGCCGCAGGCGAGAACAGCGGAGCTGACGCGTGGCCAGTGGTCGCGTCCGCCCTTGTCGTTGATCTTTGGGGTTCTTCCGAATTCTCCCCAGACGACGACGCTGACATCTTTGTCGAGCCCCCGGTCGTGCAGGTCCTGAACGAGGGCACTGAGTCCCTGGTCAAGAAGTGGGAAATCCTGTCGGCCTCGCCCGAAGTTATCGCTGTGCCAGTCCCAGCGGGAAAACCCCACGGTGACGCAGCGCGCTCCAGCCTCGACAAGACGGCGTGCCATCAGAAATTGGTCGAGGCGCTTCCAACAACCATCAGCCTGAAGCGACTCCGTACCTTTGCCGTATCGATCAACCAGCTTGGGATCTTCTTTGGACAGATCGAGAGCGTCGGCGAGAGCGCTCGAAGTAAGCACGCCAAAGGCCTGCTCGTTAAACGTATCGAGACCTTCCATCATTCCCGACTGATCGACTTCACGACGGAACTGATCAAAGCTCGAGAGCAGAGCGCGTCGATCACGAAGGCGCTCGATGCTGACTCCGTCGAGAACGATATCTTCCTTCCCTCCTCCACGAAAAGGAGTGAATGCCGAATGTGCTGGACCGAGGAAACCTGACTGACCGGGATCACCCCACTCGTCGTGGCGACATTTGGGAGAGAGTCCGACAAAGGGAGGGCAATCACTGCTGGCCTGACCCTTGAGCTTGGAAAGGGCAGAGCCGATGCTGGGCCATCCCCCGGGAGGGACGTTCTTTCTTCCCGGTCGGCCGGTCAGGCACATCATGAGATCGTGCGGGCCTTCACACCCGACCATGGATCGAACGAACGAAAATTTGTCGGCCATCTTTGCGATGCGCGGAAATTCTTCGCAGATCTCGACGCCGGGTACGTTTGTTTTGATGGGACGGAATTCACCTCGGTATTCGCTCGGAGCGTCCATTTTCAGGTCCCACATATCTTGGTGCGGGGGGCCGCCCGGGAGCATGATCATGATGACCGCTTTGTGGTTGATACCGCGGGATGACTTTCCGAGAGAGGATTCGGCCTGAAGCAATTGGGGGAGACTGGCGCCGCCGAGAGCGAGCCCTCCGATCTGAAGGAAGTCTCTGCGTGAGTGGCCGTCACAAAAGCTGCCTGAGTTTTCGCCTAGGATGGTCAGCATGGCATGGTAGGGTAATGGATTTCGAACACAGTGAAGAATACAGATTTTCCTGACTTCTCTCCAGCCTTCGGCAATACGTGTTTACGGGGCGCTGGGGCCGTGAACACGTGACAACTAGGGCTTTACGAAACTTCCCGATTCGTGGGATAACGAAGCTCCCACGAGGAACCCGTACCATCGGAACTGGCAACGCCTTTCCGGACGCTAACCATGTCGCTCGACTTTCGCACTCCGTTCTGCCCTTCTTCCGCAGCGAAGTCGACGCGACGGGCGGCGGTAAAAGCTGGTGCCCTGGGATTGCTCGGCGGTTTGGGAATGGATCAGTTGGCAGCGCTGGAACAAAAGGGCGGGGGAAAAAAGAAGAAGTCAGTTATTTACATTTTTCTCTCAGGCGGCCTCGCCCAACACGAGAGCTTCGACATGAAGCCCGATGCGCCAGCCGACATTCGGGGAGAATTTCGACCGATCCCGACAAAGACGCCGGGCCTGCGTATTTGCGAGCATCTGCCGGAACTGGCAAAGCGCAGCGAAGACTGGGCTCTCTGTCGGTCATTGTCTCATGGTTCGAACGAGCACTCTGACGGGCATCTCATCATGATGACCGGACGGACCGATCTTCCCCCGGGCTTTGACCGGACCAAGCCCAAGGAAACGGATTGGCCGTCGATTGCTGCGCTCGCCGGGCAGATGTTGCCGCAGAAAGGGGCACTTCCTCCGGCACTGGTTTTGCCTGAAAAAATGGTTCACCGAACGGGGCGCGTCATTCCTGGTCAGTTTGGCGGTTTGCTGGGAAGGCAGCATGATCCTTTTTTCCTCGAGGCCTCGAAGTACAATCCGAGAGGCTACGGGGCCTATCCGACCCATGATTTTCACCATGCGAATGGAGCTGAGGGTCGTGATGATCTGCAATTTCGCACGGTGAGCCTCGACCTGCCGGACACCGTCGATTTTGCGCGGTTTCAGGATCGGTTGGGACTGCGACGCCTGCTCGATGGACAGAGAAAGCATCTCGAAGAAGCTGCGGGAGGAATGGATCGCTATCGGGAGATGGCGGTCGGACTGCTTTCTGATCCGAAAGTCCAGGCTGCTTTTGATGTGCACGGAGTCGACGAAAAAACGCAAGCACGTTACGGGAAAAATGCCTTTGGCTGGTCACTCCTGATGGCGCGGCAATTGGTTGAGTCGGGCGTGAGGCTTGTGCAGGTTAATCTTGGTAACAACGAAACCTGGGATACCCACCAGGCCGCGTTTCCCAATCTGCGTGATTTTCTTTTTCCTCCCACCGATCGGGCTGTTTCTGCTTTGCTCGATGATCTGCGGGAGAGTGGAATGCTGGATGATACGCTGGTGGTCGTTGCGAGTGAGTTTGGCCGAACACCCAAGATCTCGACTCTCGCGAGTGCGACTCTTCCCGGGCGTGACCATTGGGGTGCCGTGCAGAGTGTGCTTCTCGCAGGCGGCGGGATTCGTGGCGGTGCAGTTTTGGGAGAAACCGACAAACTCGGCGGTCATCCCGTCACGGACGGGAGACGTGTCGAAGATCTTGCGGCAACGATTTTCGATGTGCTAGGCTTTCCGCGTGACGCTCATTGGACAGACACGACAGGAAGACCGATGCCGCTTTATCATGGCGAGCCGCTGGAGTTGTTTGGGTAGGGCATTGTCGCTGGCTATTTTAGCTGTGGCGTCTTGGGCTGGGGCTCACTCGGATCGCTCTGGCGATGTCCATCCGACAGCGGTTGTTGAGAATGGGAAATTCGAGGTCTATTTTTCGAGTCATCTGGTTCCGATGAGGGAGGAGCATCCGTCGTTCCGCATGATCTTTGATCCAGATGAAACGGTTCTGGTGCCATGGCATTCTGTGGAGAAAGAAGTCCCCCGTGCCTGGCCAGCCTGGTATGGAAAGACAGAGAAGGAGGATCGGAGAGGGCGCTATCGGGTCGATGCAGAGGCTCTGCATCTGGAAATTACGTCTAAATAGGACAGGAAAACAATGATCCCATCGCCTTGGAAAAACGATGCTTCAGCGATTGCCACATTTCAGGACTTTGAGCTGGCGGATCGGCTGTATCTGCTCGGGACGCTCGGGGAGAAGTTATATCCGTTGCATCCTCCATTCGATGTTGTCGCCTTTTGTTCTGGTGACGTATAATTAGCCGTGCCCAGTGAAGCAAAACCTGACCTGCAGAAAAAGCTGCGTGATGTTCCCCACAAGCCGGGCGTCTACCTTCATAAGGATCGCTTCGGCTCGGTGATCTATGTGGGAAAGGCGCGCGATTTGCGGAAGCGTCTCGCTTCGTACTTTACTCCCTCCCGTCAGCGAATGGCGGAGCACAAGACGCGCGCTCTGATCGAAAGCATCTGGGATTTCGACATTCACGAAGTTCGGAACGAGCCCGAGGCGCTGTTGCTCGAAGGTAAATTGATCAAGGAATACCGACCGAAATATAACGTCGCATTCCGCGATGATAAACGCTTCCTGCTCGTGAAGGTCCATCCTGAGGAACCGTGGCCGCGCTTTCAGCTGACCCGTTTGAAGAAAGAGGATGGCGCGCGTTATTTTGGTCCCTTTGCCCACTCGGGTGCACTTCGCCGCACGATAGCGTGGATGAATCGCGAATTTGGCCTTCGCAGTTGCCGCCCGATGCGCCCGGGCGAAAAAGATTACCAGCACTGTCACGACGATGTGATCAAAAATTGCTCGGCTCCCTGCATCGGGCGCATTGATCGAGATGATTACATGGTCAAAGTCGATCAGGCCTGCCGCTTTCTCGATGGGCATTCGAAAGATCTCGTTGGCTCAATCGAGGAAGAGATGGAAAAGGCAGCTGCCGATCTCGATTTCGAGCGAGCTGCCGAACTCCGTGATATGGTCGACAACTTGAAAAAGACGCTGCGTCCGACGCGGCAGTTTCGAAAACGCGGCGTCCCGGGAAAAGCGATCAATCCCGAAGAGGATGTGAAAGAGTTGCAGGAGTATCTTGGCCTCGATCGTGAACCCACCGTGATGGAGTGCTTCGACATATCCAACATTTCTTCCAATCACATCGTCGCGTCGATGGTTCGGTTTAGGAACGGTGTATCCGATAACAGCAATTACCGCCGCTATCGGATCAAAACGGTGAAAGGGCAGGATGACTTCGCGAGCATGGCGGAGGTGATCCGACGAAGATATTCTCGCATTCTTCTCGAGGCTCGGGAGCATGTCGGGGAAGATGCGGCCGATGCGACCCAGGAAAATCCGCTCGATGCGATGAGACGGATTGAAAGAGAGGAGTCGGCGAGTGCGGATGTAAAAGCTGGGGAAAAGCGAAGACCTTTCGTGCGTCTGCCTGACCTCGTCATCGTTGATGGGGGGAAGGGGCAGCTCAGCAAAGCGGTGGCAGAGTTGAATCGTCTTGGACTTCATGAACTGCCTGTCATCGGGCTTGCGAAGCAGCACGAGGAAATATTTCGCCCCGGCGAATCAGAGCCTCTCCTGATTCCGCATGACAAAGGTGCTCTCAAGTTAATGCAGCGAATTCGGGACGAGGCGCACCGTTTTGCCAATGGTTATCATCAGCTTTTGATGAAGCGCAGAGTGCAGGAAAGTATACTCGATGACTGCCCTGGAATCAGTCGTGCCAGAAAGGAGCGGCTCTTGGAGAAATTTAAATCCGTCTCGCGAATGAGGAAGGCAACGCCTCAGGAATTGGCCTCCGTCTCAGGTATCAACGAGAAGCTCGGCGAAGAAATTGCGCATTTCTTGAAAACTCACGGCTAAACCCGCCGTATTAGGGATGTCACGCTTTGTGATTTCGTGCTAAACTAGCTGAATCGTTGTAGTCCACGGACTCGAACGTCACCCCTTTTTTTCATGACCTTCATCCGAAAATTCGCAGGAATTCTTGCGACTTTGTCGTTTTTTCTCGTTTCCGCTTTCAGTCAGGAGCAAAAGCCTGTCGAAGTTGAGTCCGGTTTCATCCTTCCCGGTGTTACCCAGATAAAAGCGCAGGATCGACCTGCTGTTCCCGACACCATTGTGATTCCCCGTTTCGACGACCCGGAGGCAGAAAGCCCCGAGATTATCACCGAGTCCCGAACTATGTCCGTTCCTGAGGTAGGAGCTGTGGAGATCCCGGAAGAACTCGCTCCTGACACATCTCCGGAAGAGGCCGCGAAGGAAGCTGCGAAAGAGGTAGCGGAGAATGCCGATATTGAAGAGAAAGTGGACGAGAAAGACTCGACGGTGAAGAAAATGGAGGGCGTCAGCCCATCGGATAAGCCTCTCACTGCGAAAGCCCTTCGAGCAAAATCAGAGCCAGAGAAGCAACCGGGGAAGGTTGGTTCCTCTATCATGACGCGGACCGAAGCGCGGACATTCACTTTTTCGATTCCTGCTCCCCGAGGTCAGATTCTCGACCGGAATGGGTATCCACTTGCCCAGAGCAAAGTCGCTTACTACGCCGCGATCTCTTTCCCCTTTCTTGGCTCCGATGTGAAGAACGAGGAGATTCTGCGATACGCCGGTGAGCGCATTCTTCACGTAAATAACATCCTGGGCTCCAATTGGGACCTTTCCGGAAAAGCAGTAATCGACCACTACCAGAATCGTCGCTGGTTTCCTCTTAACTTTTCTTCCATCCTCTCCGCAGAGGAAGTCGATGAGTTGCAGCGACAGAAAATGGAAGGACTCCTCCTTCACCCTGTCTATGTAAGACACTATCCTCAGAACGAAACTCTTTCTCACGCAATCGGTTATGTTGGCAAGCGCCCGCCGCGCGCCAAGGGCCCCATTGTCAGTGACGAACCGCTTTGGGGTATTGGTCAGGGAGTTGATGGACTCGAACTGGCTTATGAGCCCGATCTCCGAGGCAAGTCAGGAAGGGTGAACCTCCTGTTCCAGGAAGACGGAACCAAGATCAAAGAAGATGTGCTCTCTCGCCCTGTTCCTGGATATAACGTCGTCACTTCCATTGATCTTGAAATGCAGCGTATCGCCGAGGAATTGCTCGCCGAGAAGGTGAAGCGTGGAGCCATGGTCGTGATGGATGTCCGCAATGGCGATGTCATGGCGATGGCCAGCTTTCCGCAATACAATCCCAACGATTTTATCCCTTCCATTTCTCAGGAGAAATACAGCGAGCTAGTCAACGATCCGGCAAAGCCACTCTTCCCGCGTGCTTTCCGGGCCGCCTATCCTCCTGCATCGACTTTCAAAGTAGCGACTGCACTGGGTTTCCTTGAGAGTGGATATATTTCTGCCAGCGACCTCTACGACTGCCCAAATGCTTGGAGCATCGGCAAACTGACGATGCGCAACTGGAACTTGGAAGGAGAGGGTCCAATGAATGTTATCACCGCCCTCACGAGATCCTGCAACACCTGGTTCTATGAGGTCGCTACCAGTGCTGGCGGAGACTCGATGAGCTACATGGCAACTCGTCTCGGGATGGGAATGAAGACCGGGCTGCCGCTCAAGGAGGTCGAGGGCTTTATTCCCAACAATCGCTACTGGGTCGAAAACTACGGTCACATGATGTCCGATGGTGAGGAAGCTGTTATGAGTATTGGTCAGGGCAAGGTCCTGGCGACTCCCGTGCAGATCGCGCGAATGATGGCGGCGATTGGAAATGGGAAGCAAGTCCTTAAGCCACGGATGGTCCTGCAGATTCAGGACGTAAATCATGAGATCGTTCGATCATTCCCCGTGGAGCAGGTGAACTCCCTCAATGTTGATGCCTACTCACTGAGGACTGTTCGACGCGGAATGTATAATGTCGTTAATGGCTCGAACGGAACCGGCAAGCTGGCTTATCACAAAATCACCGTTTCCGGAAAAACGGGAACAGGGCAGTGGAAGCCAGCGGAAAAGCAGAACATTGCGTGGTTCGCGGGCTTCTTTCCGTCGAAGTATCCCGTCTACTCATTCGCCGTTATCTACGAAGGTGACCCCGGTGAATCCGTGGGCGGCGGCAAGGTTGCTGCGCCAGTTATTGGAGAATTTCTCGACCGGTATCTTACCGAAGAGAACTACAACAAGGTTCGCGACGCGGCTAATGAATTGAAGGAACTCGACACGAGTGAACCAGCTGATATCTACTCGTATCGTGATTCGCAGCCTCGCTCGATTTTCCGAAATTTAGGAACTCAGGAAACCGAAGTAACCGAAGTCGTTCAGCCAGAGCAGCTTGCGCAACCGCTACCCCCCCAAGCGGGAGAGAAATCCGAGGGGGGATTCTTTAACAAGATTTTCAAGCGGAAGCGTCGCTGATATAGCGGATCGCGATACTGACAGTATTCCGTTGATCATCGCCTGCGCGATTTTTTCGCCATTGGCATTCGAGGCAACGGTGGCAACAAGCAACTATGGGCAAGACGGCTGATTGTATTTCTTCTAATTCTGCTGGCCTTGCTGATGGTTCCTCTGGCAACTGTGCTTCTAAAACGGGTAGGATTCGCGGGCGTTAAAAATTGAGCCCCGATGTTGGCTCCGTTTACCGGAGATTTCCGGTAGCAGATCGTGGCTCAATAAATCTGCGAAGAAAAATTTTCTGCAATTTGAAAGACCTCCGCACGTCCAATCGTAAACGGGAAGGACGTGATGAAATATATCTCATTTTTGCTATTCGGAATCTGGGTCGTCAGCGAAATGCTGACGGCGCAGGATGTGAAGCCTGCGGTCGAAGTGTCTGCGAAATACTTCGCTGAAGAACTCGTCGAAGCTGCCCTTTTCCGCGCTACGCAGGACGTTCGCTACGATCCTGCCTATGTCATTATTGATTATCCCGGTGGTGATGTGCCTGCGGATACCGGAGTCTGCACGGACGTTGTGATTCGTTCCTATCGTGCGCTCGGGATCGACCTGCAGAAGCTCGTCCACGAAGACATGAAGAGGAACTTCTCAGCCTATCCTAGAAACTGGGGGCTGAAGCAGGCCGACAAAAACATCGATCATCGCCGCGTTCCGAATCTTCAGAAATATTTTCAGCGTAAGGGTGCTGAAGTGGAGAAAAATGAAAATCCCACCTACCTCCCTGGCGATCTGGTCGTCTGGGATTTGAATGGAAACGGACTATGGCATATTGGGATCGTGGTTGCTCCCGACATTTTTGTTCACAATATCGGGTCTGGACCGGTGACAGAAGTTGGCATCGGCCAGTGGGAGGTGGTCGGGCACTATCGGTTTTTTCCGGAAGCCAGGTGACAGAAGTTAGGCCTGCTTCATCATCGCCAGCAGTTGGTGACTCTGCAATTGCTGCACGTACAACTCCGCCTGCTCCCGTTGTCCGGTCCAGACGACGGATTGTCCGTTTTTGTGAACTTCCATCATCATCTTTTCCGCCTTCGATTTGGGGTATCCAAATACTCTCTGAATGATAAGCGTCACGAAGCTCATCAGATTCACCGGATCATCATAGATAATCACATTCCAAGGAGTATCCAGATCGGTCTCCTCTTCGGTGTCAGTGATGACAATCTCTTCGGTCTCTATCGGCATGGGACAGGAAATATTCAAACGGACCGCAGGGGACCGAAATCGTCTCCAAATTCGCCGAAGTTTCCGCCTACGGCAACCGCGACCTTTGGCAGGATTTCAGAAAAAAGTGATTTCTCTTCTTCACTGGCCTCATTCTTGAGCATTCCGCCGTCGTGGGATGCGTTGCGAGTCCGCAATTCAAACCATGCGTAGGCCCCGAGGGCGGAAGGTAGAGGGAGTTGAAAGAGCGCGGACTGGAGTGCAAAAACGATGGGTAGATTTCCCGGAGCATTGCCTTCGGCTACGGCGCTGGAATAGCGCGTCCAGGCTCGGTTCGCGCGCATCTCTTCTTTGCCCTCGAAAAACGGTTCGCCGGCAAGCCGACTGCGGCCCAGCATTTCGTCGGGAAAACTCTTTCCCAGATTTCGGTCAATTTCTTCGATTTCATCGGTTCGTGAAGCCATTCCCTCTTGGAAAGTGGCCACGAAAGCAGGGGCAATGACAGGAGAAAAATACGAATCAGACCAGGATTGCCACGCGCCAGGAAGGGAAACCGCTTCGGCAGGGAAAAACGTTCCGGGGTTCTTAGGAGTGACTCCGAGTAAGGAAACGAATCGGGCGAAAGCGAATTCGCTCTCGTCTCCCGGTTCAACCAGTTGCGGGGTGTCAGGCATCCGACACCGCTGAAAAAGCTACGAGGCTTAGATCAAGCCTGCCTTTTTCAGCGTAACGTAGGCACCGTTTTTGTCGATCGTCTTGAGACCGCGAGCGCTGACGCGAATGCGAACGTAACGACCCAACTCAGGGACCCAGACGCGCTTCTGGCGGAGATTTGGCTTGAACTGACGCTTCACGGTTTTCGTCACGTGACGACCGATTCCGCCCTTCTTCTTAGCCTTACCACTGCGGTGGATTTTGCGGCCGGAAGTGACTTTAGCACCGGTTATTTTGCAAGATCTAGACATCGTGAGAATCCGTTGAATTTCGTTGTCGCGCCGGTCAATGAATTTTTTCGGGTCGCGGGTCGGCAATTTCCCTACATTTCCCGCTTGGTCAAGGGGAAATCAGAGGGGCTTGACCAACTCAATTTTTTCTCTATCGCGCTATCCTCTACCCAGTCGGGCAAAAATTTCCTCTGAGCCGGATGCCTTGATATGATATACGAACTCCATCAGTTCGCCCAGTCGACCGGAGGGAAAGCCCCCTCCTTTTTCAATGAACCAGTGCAGATATTCGTAGGGGAGTGTGTGCAGCTTTCGCTGCTGGTAGCGTCCGAAGGGCATTCGATAGATTTCGAGATCGGCGAGATTGTCGGCCAGTTCCCGCTTCATCGCCTCGCCAGGGTCGATATGTTCTTCCGATTCACTCATCGAAGGTGTAGTAGCAATCGGGATCAATCGATCCGTCTTTGGTGAAACGAATGCTTTCGTTTTCGAGGAGGCGGCGCTTGCGATCAATCGGTTCACCATTTTTTACTCCGGCAAAACCACCGATGGTGAGGTCTCCCTTGACGACACGGTGACAGGGCGTGGCTGGTGCGAAAGGGTTTCGGCGCAGGGCCTGGCCAATTGCCAGGGCAGATCGGCACGAGATGTATTTTCCGAGAAGTCCGTAAGTTGTCACCTTTCCTTGCGGGATCAGATGCAGGGCATCGTAGACCTTTTTTTCAAACTCGGTCGGTGGTCGTTCGGGGTTCATGAAGGGGAACGGTAGAAAAAATAGGAGCTTGTGCAATTGCTGGCTTGGCGAAAATGGCGCAGACTCTATGGTTTTCTCACATGATTGATTGGTTTCAGCAGTTTGTCCCAGCTTCGATTGACCTCTCGATTCTCGCTATGTATGGCATTCTTGTGCTGGTGGTAGTCGCGTTTTTCCGGGAATGGGGTAGTCCAGATATCGTTGCACTGGCAGCGATGGGAGCGGTTTTGTTGCTCGGGTTGTTACCCTTGCAGGATCAGATTATTGAAGGGGAGATCGTAGCTCGAGGTGTGTTGAGCGTTTTCAGTAACGGGGCACCAATAACGATTGCATGCATGTTCGTCCTCAGTGCAGGTCTGGAAAGGACGGGGGCGATTGATGCGATGGGGAAATTCTTTTCCAAGGTGGCGGGGAAAAGCGAGCTGCGCGTCATGCTCGTGATGATGACCATGGTTGCGGTGCTGTCGGCTTTTGTGAACAACACTCCAATTGTCGTCGTTTTTCTTCCGATCGTATTGGCTCATGCCCGGGTGATGAATCTGCGAGCCTCCAAGTTGCTGATTCCGCTTTCGTTTGCCTCGATTCTCGGCGGAACCTGCACGCTCACGGGGTCGTCAACGAATTTGATCATCGACGGGGTTAGCCAGGAGTATGGGCAAATGGCCTTCGGGATGTTTGAACTGACAAAGCTTGGAATCATTTACGCAGTGATCGGGTTTTTGTACCTGATCTTTGTAGGGAGAAAGTTGTTGCCTAATCGACAATTGCTGAGCGAATTGATCGACAGCGATGTGTCACGCGAGGTGCTGACGCAGTTCCAGGTCGAGCCAGGATCAGAGCTGGTCGGGAAAACGCTTGTGGAAACGCTTCTCAAGAGATATCCGAAATGCCATGTATTGGAAGTGCGGCGTCGCGGTCGAACGCTGCCGACGGCGCTGGATGAATTGGTGATCAATGAGAAGGACAGGCTTCTTATCACCGTTCACGGAGAGGCGGTAAAGGAATTGCGAGAGGATGGCGGGGTCCGATTTGCAGGACAGGATGAACTCAACCTGACGCAGCTGGAAACGCGAGAATTAAAATTGCTTGAAGGCATTGTCGGACCGCGCTCTACGATGGTTGGGAAAACGCTGCAGGAGGTCGGCTTTCGCCGCAATTTCGGAATTAACGTTCTGGCGATTCACCGGCAGGGGGAAAATCTGCAAAAGGATTTCAATTCGGTGAAGCTCGCTTTCGGAGACACCTTATTTATGGAGGGGCCTCCTGAGGCGTTTTCGCGCCTGCAATCACAGAAAGATTTCGTGAGCATTTCGGAGTCACCGGAAATCACGGTGAATCCAAAAAAGGTATGGATTGGAGCGGCGATTGCCTTGGCTTTTGTGTTGGGAGCTTCTTTTAAAGTGCTTGGAATTCCCGCTTTGGCGATTCTGGTAGCACTGGCGATGATTCTGCTACGGTGCGTCACCGCCCAGCAGGCTTACGAGGCGGTGCAGTGGAATATTGTATTTCTGATTTTTGGCATGCTTTCCCTGGGGTTGGCGATGGAGCAGACCGGTGCAGCGCAGCAACTGGTGAATGGGCTGATGGCTGTTTTTGGAGATTTCTCCCCATTTGTGATTCTCGCAGTGGTTTATTTGCTAAGTTCTACCCTTACGGAACTGATCAGCAATAATGCAGTAGCAGCTTTGCTCACTCCGATCATTATTGGAATGGCGAGCAAAGTGAGTTACCTGGGAGAACTGGGCGTCGATCCTCGTCCTTTCATCGTTGCGATGATGTTCGGGTGTAGCGCGAGTTTTGCGACTCCGATCGGGTATCAGACGAATACCTACGTCTACGGAGCTGGCGGATACAAATTCACGGATTTTCCCAAGATCGGAATTCCGTTGAACCTCCTGTTGTGGATTGTGGCATTTTTCCTGATCCCGATTTTCTGGCCATTTCGCTGAAATCATGATTTCAGAGGGGTCGCGGGTGGAAAAAGAGCAGGTTTTATTTCGTATTGACGACACGCTCAGTGCTTCGAGCTATCGGGAAAATTTGGCAAAAAGCCAGGCACTTAAAGCTGTTCTCGCTCGCCTATCCGCAGAGGCACAGGGTGTCGCTTCCATTAGCTTCCCCGAAGAGCTTGTCAAGCTGCGCCCTGACTTGGTTGATCGTGAAAATGCGCTCTTTAATAAGCGTGAGAAAGAGCTCACCGAGCAAAGTTACATTATTGATCGCAGTCTGAAGCTCGCATCGGATGAACTCACAATGACGATTCCTCTTGTTCAGAAAGGTATCGTCTCTCGGGTTGAGCAGCTTCGACTTGAGCGCGAAGTCAACGAGCTTGAAGGAAAGCTCCAAGAACTTGTCGGCGGTCGTCAGCAGGAAGCAATGGAAAAATACAACGAGGCGAAAGCGCAGATCGAGGAACTCAAGGAGGTGCTGGAAGGCCGTGAAAACCGCGTCAAACGAACCCTCGTTCGGTCGCCCGTTTCCGGAACTGTAAATGAACTTCACATCAGCACTATTGGTGGAGTCGTCCAGGGGGGGAGCCCATGGTTGAGATCGTGCCTGATAATGAGACTCTTCTCGTCGAGGCAAAAGTCCGTCCTTCCGACATAGCATTTCTCCGTCCCGGGCAGGAAGCGACTCTCAAGTTTTCCGCCTACGAATTTTCCATCTACGGAGGTCTCAAAGGTACTGTTGAGCAAATTAGTGCTGATACGATCGAAGATGAAGTTGACAAGCAGCACTACTACATGATCAGAGTACGAAATGCCGAGGGCAGATTGATAAAGAACGGCGAGGAGCTTGAGATTATCCCGGGGATGACTGTGGAAGTCGATGTGCTCACCGGGCGACGCACAGTTTTGCAGTACATCACCAAGCCTTTTCATCGCATGCGTTTCAGTGCTCTGCGGGAACGATAGTAGAAACCCTAACTAAAACACAAAAATGGAGTTTGAATCAGAAATTGGGTTTACCGATGCGGTGGCAAGTAACCTGGGTGATTGGGAAGCCGTTCATTTCCCTTCCAATGAGCACTGTCGCGAAGAGGAGAAAATCAAGGTTGATACCGTCACCCATCACTCTTTCGCAATGGATTACAGAGAGGAAGATTTTTCCCTTTTTGCAAAAGTATCCGGGTAATTCCTTGAAGATGAAATCCTGACCGGAACCGGACAGTCTATTTGATCGCCTTACCCTGTTGACTCCTGAGCCATATCCTGTTGAGTTGGCGCTATGGCAATAGAAGGGCTTTCCCGTGAGGAACTGGAAGAATTGGTCGCTATTTTGGAGCGTCGGCTCAAGGTGATCGGCGATGCGGAAATGCGGGAAAACGATCCGGACGAGCAACTTCGGCAACTTCAGGAGGTGTCAGAATCAATTCAGATATTTCACGAATCAAAACGTGAAAAGATTCCCGTCCGTCTCCGTCACTTCCTCGAAAATAGTAGTTTGAACAAGGCTCTCGACTGGGCTCGTGAGGCTGTGGCGACAGAGTAGACTCGGATTCATTCGATTTGTGCAGCTCTTATCGAACTCGAATCAATTCGAGTCTACGTATCTTTAAATACGGGCTCATGCACACGCCCCTCATTCAGGTCGATCCGCTCGGGGCGCCCTTTGTGCATGTAAACGACCTCGGTGTGATCAAGTCCCATCATCGCCATGACTGTCGAATGGATGTCGTGGACGTGCAGCTTGTCTTCCACAGCAAAGAGCCCCAGTTCGTCCGTCGCGCCGATCGTTTGACCGCCCTTAGCACCGCCGCCGGCCATCCACATCGTGAATCCAGTCGGGTTGTGATCGCGACCGTCGCCTTTTTCGCTCATGGGCGTGCGGCCAAATTCTCCGCCCCAGATGATGAGAGTGTCATCGAGTAATCCACGTTGCTTCAAATCCTGAATCAATCCGACGATGGGAACGTCCACATTTCGACAAAGCCGGCTGTGGTTCTCTTCCATCTTCGAATGGCTGTCCCACTTGCTTCCCGCTCCGTGATAGAGCTGGATAAATCGCACACCTCGCTCCACAAGTCGGCGGGCCATGAGGCACTGTCGACCGTAGATCTGTGTTTCTTTCTGATCGAGCCCGTAGAGTTTTTTGATATGCTCCGGTTCGCTTTCAAGATCGATTGCTTCGGGTGCTTCCGCCTGCATTCGGAAAGCGAGTTCATAGCTGCGGATGCGCGCTTCCAGTTCAGTGTTGGAAGTACGAGAATCAAAATGGTTTTCGTTGAGTTGCTGGAGAAAACCGAGTTTCTGTTCCTGTCTCTTGTCGGAAACACCGCCCGGATTGTGGAGGTTCTTGATAGGTTCCGCTCCGTTTTCGAGAAGGACCCCCTGGTGAACAGCTGGAATGAATCCTGATCCCCAGGTCCGCGCGCCGTTGACGACCATGGCATTGGAATCCTTGATCACGACAAAGGCAGGGAGGCTCTGGTTTTCGGTTCCCAATCCGTAGGAAATCCACGAACCGAGAGAGGGGCGTCCACCAAAAACGGACCCCGTATTCATCTGGCAGACTCCGCCAGCGTGATTGATGCCATCAGACTGGCAGGATCGAATCACGCAAAGATCGTCCGCGATTTTCGAGTGCTGGGGAAGCCAGTCGGAAATCCAGAGGCCGCTCTCGCCATGTTGCGCCCACTCGCGTTTTGATGCGAGCAGCGGAGAATTGACTTCACCCATCGCGGTGACGGGGCGCTCAAAGCTTTCGGGCAGACTTTGTCCGGCCAGTTTGTTCAGTAATGGCTTGGGATCAAAAAGATCGAGGTGGCTCGGGCCTCCTTCCATGAAGAGCCAGATGACGTTCTTGGCTTTTCCAAGCTGATGCGGAATTTTTGCCGCGACCGGGTTTGGTGCTTTCGTCGCACCTAACAGATTTTCTCCGGTTAGTGCGGAAAGTGCGACGGCACCAAAACCGACTCCGGCTTTGCCGAGAAATTCACGACGGCTGTGAGGTTGTTCAATTCGATTGCAGGACATGGTGGGAGCCGCTACGCGGCGTGAAAAGGTGGGAGGGTAAAAAGTAAAAGGTGATGAGTGAGGTGGGCTCGAGCCCGCTAGTATCAATGAAGGTATAAGAATTCGTTCGAGCTCAGAAGGGCGTGGCAGAAGTCTGTGGTCGCACCTAGCAGGGCAGGGGGATAGGGCGAGGTTGAGGACTTCGGAGCTTCACGTAGCCACGCTGTTTTAGGTTCGGGCTCTTCTCCGCTCTCTGATGAGAAATCAAAATCGATCACGCGAGGAGCCTCTCCTCCGTTGATGAGAAGCTGTGACTCAGTCAGTGTTCCTTCGGTGACCGTAAAACGGGCGAGTTGTCCGTCCCAATAATGGCCAGGTTGATCGCGAGCTCCGATCAGGTAGCGTATGTTCTCTTTCACCCTGAGACCTCCGACTACCTGATGATGGACGATTTTCTTTTGTAGTTTTGCCTTTGGATCGCTCAAGTCTTTGAGGTAGAAAGTGACCGAGCCTTTGGTTGGATCGTCCTTTTTCGGTTTGGCCGAAACGACAGCGGCGAAGTAGGCGGGCTTCTGTTTTGGAAATCGAAGATCGGACGCAACGACTTCGTAAATCACATTGTGCTGAAAATCTTCGCCCACGAGCTGCATGATGAAATTGAGCGGTTGGTAGCGTGATTTCTCACTGGTCACCCCGAAGGCCCATCCGCTTTCTTTATTTGAGCCGTTCCAATGTCCGGCGAGTGTGTTTACCGACGCGTTTTTGTGAATGCTGTCGATGTTTGCGATCGCTTCGATCGTGAACTCTTTGGTGGGCCATTCGACTTCGGAAACTTCCAGCCTTTCGAAGCGGCTGCCCGGCTGGAGCCAGAGCGAATTCTCTCCCAGTTCCGGTTCCTTGATTCCTTTGAATACCTGACCGATCGGTCGCAGGCCGGTTTCACCCGGATACTTCGGCTCAGGAGGCGCGGGAGCTCCGACCGCATTGGCCTGTGAGGTGAGAAAGGCGAGTGAGGCTTCGACTTCCTCGGGCCGTGCCTCGCGGCCGTAGGCGAGGCGATAGGCAGATCGCACCAACTCTGCGTCAGCCTTCTTCTTCGAACTGAGGAGTCGCTTCGCGAATGCGTTGGCGCGGGCGACAGCCCATTCTCCGTTCACGAGCATGAGAGACTGTGTCGGCGTGGTCGTGGATATTCGATTGGGAGCCGAACTGAATCCATTGGGCTTGTCAAAACTTCCCAGAATCGGGTCCTTGGTGTTACGCCGTTTTTTGACGTAGACGCTGCGGTTGGGAGCATTGCCGTCAACGGACGCTCCTCCTTCTCGATGTTTCAATTCTCCCGACGCAACAAGCATGGCGTCGCGAATTTGCTCTGCATCAAGGCGATGGGGCGGATAGCGCCAGAGAAGCCGGTTTTTTGGATCCGTAATGCGTTCAACTGATGTTGGCTCACGCTGCGCGGTTTGCCGGTAGGTCGCGCTATTCATGATGAGACGGTGGATGGGTTTCATTTTCCACCCGCCGTCGAGAAATTTTCGGGTCAGCCAGTCGAGCAGCTCTGGATGGCTTGGCTCTTCGCCAAGACGCCCGAAGTCGTTTGGAGTCGGAACAATTCCCTGTTTGAAGTGATGCTGCCAGAGACGGTTGACGACGACCCGGGTGGAAAAGGGATTGCTTTCGTCCGCGATCCAGTTTGCGAGGGCAGTGCGGCGACCAGTCGTATTTTTTGCCGGTGAGATATTCGGGGCAGGCTGGCCAAGCAATGTCAGAAAAGCAGGCTCGACTGCGACCTTTTCTCCGCGTGTTTCAAAGAATGTCGTCGCTGCCTTCGGCTTTACATCCGTGGTGATAAAGGCGAGTGGAAGATCCTTTGGCTTCTTCTCTGCCAGCTTGGCGATTTCAGCTGTGAGTTCCGCGTAGCGGGTCGATTTTTCCTTATCCTTCTCGAACTGCTTTTTCCAATCAATCTTCTGTCGAGCTTTGTCGACTTGGCGCTGCACGAGTTGAGCGAGTTGCTCTTCATAGGCACTGCGTTGCGATTCCTCTTTCCAATAAATCTTCTGAACGTCCGCTGGAAATTGCTTTACGATACCCTTGATCGAAGACTCGATCTTCGGCTGCTGCATTGCCTCCAATTCCTCAAGGAACGGGGCAGTTGCCTTTTTCCATTGGGCCATCTGCTGTCCGTATTTGGCTTTTTCGTCCGCTGAGCCGAGAGGATGATCTTCCGGCCACCAGGTTGTATTGAGAAATGACTGCAGCGCGAAATAGTCCTTCTGCAAAATCGGATCAAACTTGTGGTCGTGACATTGCGCGCATCCGATACCGAGTCCGAGAAATGCTTCACCGGTAACGTTGGTCATTTCTGTGAGAATCAAATCCCACTGCATTCGCGCATTGCGCTGGTTCCATTCGTAGATGCCGAGTCGGAGAAACGCAGTGCCAATCAGTTTGTCAGGATCATCAGGAGCGAATTCGTCGGCGGCGATCTGCTCACGGATAAATTGGTTGTAGGGTTTATCGTCGTTAAAAGATTCGATCACATAGTCCCGGTAGCGCCACGTATCGGGCCGATAATCGTCGGCACGATACCCATCACTTTCGGCGTATCGAACGACGTCAAGCCAGTGCTGTCCCCAGCGTTCTCCGTATCGCGAGCTCGCTAAAAGGATGTTGACGCGTTCAGAGATGGCTTTGTCAGGGTTTTTCGAAAATGCGGTGGCAAAGGAATCAACTTCCTGGGGAGTCGGAGGAAGGCCGTGTAGATCGAAGTGGATGCGCCGGACCATCTCCTGCGCGCTCGCGGGTTCCGCAGGGGAAAGCTTTTCCTCACTCAGTTTTCGAGCGGTGAAGTGATCGACTTCGTTTTTTGCCCACTCTCCATTTCGTTTCGGGACCGAGACTTTGGCAAGCGGTTGGGCAGCCCACCATTCGTAGTCCTTAGCAGTGAATCCATGCTCGTCGGTTTCCTCTCGTTCCACTCTCTCTTCCGGCCAGGGAGCACCCATCTCGACCCATTTTTCCAGCAGGGTGACTTGCTCTTTGGAGAGTTCTTTTTTTGGTGGCATCGAGAAATCTGGATTCTCCCGCCGAACCGCGCTGATGAGGGCGGAAGCGTTCACATCTCCGGGAATTAGTGCCGTCCCGGTGTCTCCGCCCTCGGTCAAAAAATCGATGTGGTCTGCGCGAAGTCCCCCTTTGGATTTTTCTGGCCCGTGGCAGTCATAGCATTCCGCAGCAAGCAGGGGGCGAATCTTCGATTCGAAAAATTGGATCTGCTCCACGTCAGAGCCGGCAGCTTCGCCGAATCCAATGGAAGCAGTCACTAGACCAAGAAGGCATGAAGGCAGGCGAGTCATAGATCAGTGTGCTTTCGGAACCATAAGGTTGGTGCCGGGCTGGTCGGATGCTCTTTTGAGGCAAAGGCATGGACGAGTCCCTGCTTGTCGAGTTCGCCGGTTTCCCGGACGAGCATCAAGGTGATTTTCTCTTTGCCGGAACTCAGAAGGAAATCTGTCAGTCCGCCCGATTGAACCTCGACCTTCGAATGGGATGCGCCCTTGGGAACGCGAAACGAAGCGAGGCGAATAAAGCGCTCGGCATCAATCTTCTCTGTGGTAAACTCGGGCATCGTTTCATACAATATACTGGATTCCTGCCAATTGAGGATGGCAGGATCAAGGACTCCATAAACGGCAAATTCGGAGTCAGGAACGAGCGACGAAAATCCGAGTCCGCTCGGTTCAATCTTCAGGGAAAGCTTTGCCTCGGCAATTTGAGTGCGGTTTAATTTTCGCAAATCGAAGCCGAGTAGGGCGCGTCTCTCATTACCTGGAGCCAGATCGGTGTGTTTTACCATCAGGAGCAGATGGTCTCCGGTTTGACCGCTCCCGTCGCTGCGACGCATATACACGTCCTTTCCTCCATCATCAGTAGAGATCGCGAACCAATCTGGTCCCAGAGAGAGAAGGGAATCCGACCGATCAATCTTTGCATCGGGCTCGTCAGGGGTCGAGCCGAAATGCAGCGATTTTCCTCCGAAGACATGCCGGGCTTTTTCGGTGTCTCCTTCGCGAACTTTGACCTCTCCATCGAAAACAAAGACGTGCGATCCACCTACCTCGGAGGAGGTAACGCCGAACTTGGTTCCCAGATCGATCACCTCCAACTTCTCGGTGTCGATTGCGAATCCATGTGCCAATTCCGGAACATCGGCGACGACAGATCCGTCGAGCAGGCGACAACGCATTGCCGAATCGACTCTGAGGGTGGTGGGCGCCTCAAGTGTGACCTTTGCTCCGCTGTCGAATTGGATTGTAGCCATTCCCTCTGCGAGAGCCAGCGTTCCCGGTGAGAGGCGAGCTCCTTCTGCAGTTGGAAGATCGGAGCCGTCCCAGCGACAATTTTCCGCTTCAATCAGGGTGGCAACAGGTGAAGTAACTTCAGGTTTCGCCTGAAAGACGACGAAGGAAAAAACAGTAATCGCGGCGGCAGCAGCCCATCCCGCAAAGATTGAGATGCGACCTTGCTTGCGAGTTTCGGTTGCTGATAAACTGGTTTTTTCTTCGCGCTGATTCGCTGATTCAGCGAGAAATTTCTGGTCGCTCGTCAGTTGCGCGTGGACCCAGCGCTGCTCGACGTAGCAACTGAGAAGTTCAGGATTTTTGAGCAACTCTCTCTGGAATGCTCCCCATTCTTCTTCGCTCAGTTTTCCTTCCAGAGATAGATCGATGGATTCTTCAAAGTTCATGTCTGGGAGGCAAGGCGTGCTGAGATGCTTTGGTAGGTTACCTTTGGTCTGCGCTTTCTTGCGCCGCCTTGCGCAACATCCCGGGAGTCGACCCCGTCGCTTTTTTGATCACCTGACCAAGGTATTCCTGATGCCGAAAGCCGCTTCGTTCGGCGACTTCGGCAAGGGTGACGTCGGTGGTTTCGATGAGTAGGCGCGCGCGCTCGATTCGTCGCTGGAGAATGAATTCGCGAATCGATTGATCCATGCAGTCGCGAAACCGTTTTTGAAACAGGGTTCGGGATACTCCGGTTGCTCTCGCCACCGAATCGTTTGTAATCGAAGTGGCAAGATTTTCACGAATAAACTGAACGCCGCGAGCGACGATGGGGTCATCAATCGCCTGAACCTGCGAAGACTCGCGCTCGACGATTCCAATGGGGGTAATGAGGAGGGGGGAGCGTGGTGGCTTTTCTCCGCAAAGAATGCGGTCGACGAGATGGGCGGCCTCAAACCCAACTTGAAAGTGACCTCCACGAACGCTGCTGAGCGGTGGAGCACTGATCTCACAAAGGGCGAGGTCGTTGTCGACCCCGACGACGGCAATTTGTTCGGGAACAGGAATCTCTTCGGCGCGACAGGATTCCAGCAGCTCGAGTCCACGCTGATCGCTGCACACCATGATAGCCGTTGGTTTGGGTAGGTTGCGGATCCACTCTCGCAGTCGTCCGAAGTTGTCGTGCCGGGAAGTTATGTTGCTCCGCGGAGTGACGAATTCGGAGTAGCTCGCTGCATCTACGCAGCACTCGCGGTAGGCGGCTCCGCGGCGGCTCGACCAGTTTTCTCCTTCGATCCCGTAGAAGGCGAAGTGACGAAAGTTCCGATCGAGAAAATGGCGCGCGACAAGCTGGCCTATCGCTATGTCATCGACGTGGACCAGCGGAAACCGATTTTCACAAACGCCGAGAACATCGACGACAGGGATGGAAAGCTCTTCGAGTGCACGAAGGACTTCCTTACTCTGGATGCGAGCGATTACGGCGTCACCCTGCCAGTTCCGTAACCAGCCGGGGACGGATTCGTTTAACCCCCCTGCAGCATGAAATAACTGCGTGGATCCAGTCTGTCGGGTATAACGGGCAATGCCACGCAAAATCTCGCGGCCTGACCCAAGAGATGTTTCGACGAGCAGGGCAATGCGTCTGGAAGGGGTGGGCGTCATGGAAAAAGGCTTGTCCGATGTTTACAAAGAATGTGCTGCTTTCTCAACGTGCAATCGTTGCCGAATCGCGCCGGAGCTGACTAGGATCATACCCTCTATGATCGGCGATCTTTTCCATCAAAAGTTTGGCCACGAGCCCGCTGTTACAGTGGTTGCTCCTGGCCGGATCAATCTGATCGGGGAACATATCGACTATCTTGGCGGAGAGGTAATGCCGATCGCGATTGATAGGTCGCTCCGTATCGAGGCGTCGCCGGTTGAGGGGAGTGTATGCGAAATTTTTCCGGAGGGGCTTGGTATCGAGGAGTCCGCCACTTTTGACCTCTCGGAATTGCAGGTGCGGAGAGAGAAGTCCGACATCTGGCTGAACTACATTATCGGAGTGATCGCAGTGTATCGGGATGCGGGTGTGATCTCGCCAGCCTTTCGCGCAACGATTCAGTCTGATCTCCCGGTCGGTGCCGGATTAAGTAGCAGTGCCGCCCTTGAAACAGCGATTGCACTGGTGATCGAATCGCTCAGTGGAATCAAACAGGATGTGGTGGACCGGGCCTTGCTTTGCCAGCGCGCCGAGCATGATTTTGCCGGTGTGCCGTGTGGGATCATGGATCAGATGGCAGTCGGGGCTGGAAAAGCCGGGCGGGTGATGAGACTCAATTGTGGCAATCTTTCTCACTCGTACCTTCCAATTCCTGACGGTATTTCGATTCTCACTGCCGATACGGGAGTGACGCATGCTTTGGGAGACGGTGAATACCGGAAGCGTCGGGAGGACTGCGAGATGGTGCTCCGGCGTCTCCAACTCGATTCTTTTGCGACTCTCGCAGATCGCGGAGATATGGAGAAAACGAAGGAGAAAATGGGGACGCGGCTCTTTCATCGCGCCAGCCATGTCGTATCAGAAATGGCGAGAGTGGAAAGTTTTTCCCAGGCCCTAATTGCAGGCGATCTCGATGAACTCGGGCATATTATGCGAGCGGGACACGAGTCACTTCGCGATGATTTTGAGGTGAGTTGCGTGGAACTCGATGCCCTCGTCGATGCGGCATACGCCATTGGAAAACGTGGCGGAGTTGTCGGATCGCGCATGACCGGAGGAGGCTTTGGAGGGTCTACGGTGAGTCTCGTAAAAACGGAATCGGCTGCCGAAGTGAAAAGATCTTTCGAAGATTTCTATCAGGAAAAGTTTGGACGTGACCTGAATTGCTTTATAACAACTGCGGTAGACGGCGCTCACCTTGTGCCATCTGCCTGAACCCTAATACGCGAATATCTGCGAACTATGAAACCCCTACAAACCCTTCTGACTGTGACAGCCATGTGTGCTCTCTTTTCTTCCTGTAGTGAAACCCCTTCTTCTGGCGGCGGCGAATCATCGACGGCTTCCAGCGTGGCCGAAACAAAGCACGGAAGATTGCCGACTGGCGAGAGCGTGAAAATTTTCACTCTGACGAATGCCAACGGCATGGTCGCGAAAGTGACGGAATACGGCGCGATTCTCGATTCGTTGACCGTTCCGGACAAAGACGGAAACCTCGCCGATGTGACTCACGGTTATGACACGCTCGAAGGCTGGCTCTCGAATACATCCTACTTCGGAGCGACGGTCGGACGTTTTGGCAATCGCATCGCGAACGGCAAGTTTACACTGGATGGAAAAGGATACTCGCTGGTGACGAACAACGATCCCGGTGGAATTCCGTGTCATCTCCACGGCGGCACGAAGGGCTTTGATAAAGTCCTCTGGAAAGGGGAGAGTTTCGAAGGCGATGGAGAACGTGGGGTCAAGTTGACCTACCTCAGCAAAGATGGAGAAGAGGGGTATCCCGGAAATCTGAGTGTCGAAGTGACCTATACCCTAACTGATGCAAACGAGTTGGCGTGGGAGGCGAAGGCAACAACGGATGCACCGACGGTTCTGAACATCGTGCATCACACCTACTGGAATCTCAGTGGTGACCCTAACACGTCGATCAATGATCATGAGCTGACCCTTTATTCCGACCACTATCTCGCTACTAATGCCGGGCTTATTCCAACAGGAGAGAAGGCGGCAGTCGCAGATACGCCGATGGATTTTACGAGCCCTCATCTTATTGGCGAGCGGGTCGAGGCAGACTTCGAGGCACTCAAGCTCGGTGGCGGATATGATCATGCGTGGGTTCTCAATGGGACGAAGGACGGTGATCTCGTGAAAGCATCGAAACTCCGCGATCCCGAGACCGGGCGTGTCATGAAAATCTCGACAAATCAACCTGCGATTCAATTCTACGGAGGAAACTTTCTCGATGGGACGGCGACGGGTAAGGGCGGTGTCACTTATCAGCTGAGGACCGCACTTTGCCTGGAGACGGAAAACTATCCGGATGCTCCCAATAATCCTGATGCGCCGAGTGCAGTGCTTCGGCCCGGCGAGACCTATCACCACAAGATGGTGCATCGCTTTTCAGTAGAGTAATTCTGACTAACAAAAGGATATGACGTTGATCACTTTCATTTTCTTCACCGGTCTCGTCGCTGTTCTGACCTGGCGCCTGACCCGTGGCAAAGGGACGAACACCGAGGACGGGTTTTTCCTCGCTGGGCGCAGCCTGACGGGACTCGTCATTGCGGGATCGCTCCTGCTTACCAATCTCTCGACCGAGCAGTTGGTCGGGTTGAATGGGGGAGCGTTTGCCGAAGGGCTTTCAGTGATGGCTTGGGAGGTTATCGCCGGATGTTCGCTCGTAGTTCTGGCTCTGTTTTTTCTGCCTCGCTATTTGAAGTCCGGAATCACAACGATTCCGCAGTTTCTGGAGGAGCGATACGACGCAAAAGTAAGAGCCCTGACGACAGCAATTTTCATTGTCGCCTACATGCTGATCCTGCTTCCTTTTGTTCTTTTCAGCGGAGCCAGTGCCTTGGCCTACATGCTTGACTTGCCGTCGAAATTGGGTCTCGGCGACACGGCGACGATTTGGGTGGTGGTTGGATTCATTGCAATCGTTGGGTCTGCTTATGCCATTTTCGGAGGATTGCGAGCGGTTGCCGTTTCCGACACTTTTAATGGGCTGGGCCTCCTCATTGGTGGTCTCATGATTACATGGTTTTCCATTCAGTTCGCGGGAGACGGGGACACTTCCATTTCGGGACTTTTTAAAGAGATCAAGGCTGACAATCCAGACGCCTTCGTTTCCCTTGGAAAAGAGGGAGAGGATGTGCACTGGCCGACTCTGTTTTCCGGGGTGCTCTTGCTCAACTTTTTCTACTGGTGCACAAACCAGCAGATTATTCAGAGGACCTTTGGAGCAAAAAACCTGGCTGAGGGTCAGAAAGGTGTTTTGCTTGCCGCGTTTTTCAAAATTCTCGCGCCGATTATTCTGGTCCTTCCTGGAATCATCGCGTTGCATGTGGCGAATCAGAATGCGGATTTCAATGCAGCTCTTCTCAACGATGCAGGCGAGCGAGATGGATCACGAGTTTACGGTTCGCTGGTGCGTTTTGTCCTCCCGGCCCCACTGACCGGATTTTTTGCCGCAGTAGTCGTGGGCTCGATCCTTTCAACCTTTAACTCCGTTCTCAACTCAAGCGCGACGCTTTTCTCGCTCGGCGTCTATAAAAAGGCGATCAACAAAGAGGCTACTCCCGACCAGGTCGTGAAGTCGGGTCGTTGGTGTAGTGCCATTGTTGCGGTCTGCGCAGCGATTGGGGCACCGGTTATCTTTCTCGGAGTCGAGGGGATCTTTGGATACTTTCAAAAGTTGAATGGCGTCTACTTCATTCCTCTGCTCGCTGTGATTCTTGTCGGAATGTTCAACAAGCGAGTTGATGGACATGCCGCCTTCATCACCATTCTGGTCGGACTGCTCACGATGTTGTGGGGAACATTCTGGGGCAGTGAAACGACAGGGAAACTGTTTGGTTCAGGCTACCACTTCATGGGGGCTGTCTTTGTCGGGTTGATCATTCTGCAACTGGTTCTGGGAACGTTTATGAAACGCAGCGAAGCCTATGTCCAGGTCGATGCGAAAGCAGTCGATCTCACTCCATGGAGCCTTGCTAAGCCAGTTGGTGGATTGCTGATCGCCGCGGTTCTGATTCTCTACCTCGCTCTTGCGGGATAGTTGGACAATGACCACACTGGGTGTCAGTCTTTCTTGAACATTGAAGTCGGCACTCCAGAGCATCTCACGAGCTATCGCAAGATCGCGATAGCGAGTTGGAAGCATCCTCGTGACCCCAGCACCTGCAGTTGGGTCGACCTCCCAGTTGAGGCGTTCGAGAAATTTCTCGAAAAGTTAGAGTGCGAAACCAAGCCAACCCTGACTCACTTCGTCGCGCTGGAACTGGAGCGCGGATTGATTCCGCTGTCACCTCATATGAGATGCCCCATCATTATTGGAATCGGAAAGCCAAGAGAGGAGCCGGTAGTCCGCGATGGAGAACTTTAGGTAGAGCGTGTCGTCAACATTTCGATGGCCTTCGATCATCGCTACGCCGATGGAGCTCAAGGAGCCTTGGTGATGCGAAGGTTTGAAAAAATCTCCGCCAATCCAGAAGTCTCTCCGGATGTATTTACCGGCGGCTGATTTGCACCTACTTCGGCATGGTGCCGCCTTTTCTGAGAAGCCCAAGTACGAGCAGAGGAAACAACCAATGCGATGTCCTCACTGCCGTCTCGAAGAGCCACGGATCAAGATTCCACCACGATGCAGACAAACTGAAGTGGGAAGCGATGCGAGCGAGCGCGGTCAAGAGTCCCCAGGCGACGCAGTAGAGAAGGGCTGGCCGGCGTAGAGGTTTCAGAAAAAGTGCCAGGGCTGCAAGGATATCAAGAACCCCGACGACAAGCAGAAACCCGACGGCAATACTTTCGCTGCAGCCGAGTAGCTTCATCGTCATGGTCTGATAGGAAAGCGGAACTGGATGAATCCCTGCCGCGTAAAATCCATGCCCGGCGAAGGTGAAGCCCGTCGCAATGAGCAATAGAAAGGTCATCGCTCGGCCTGTCTGCTTCGTTGCCGCAGTACCTTTTCCGAAAAAGAATAAGGCAATCGGAGCGCTCATTTGAAGGGAATGCTCGATTGCCATTCCCATGTCGTAGTCGCTTGCGACCCAGCGGGCGAAGCTGTCGACTAAGAGAAAAAAGGCCCCGAGCCAGAGCAGCCAGCGGAGTTTGGGGAGCAAGGAAAGCAACCAGGGAACAATTGCGATTGCGATCAGGATCAGTCCAATACAACTCAGTGTGATCGTAATGTATGGATCGGATTCTTTGGCCCAATCATCCCACGGGATTCCGGCCGAGTTTTTCAACAGCGAGCTCCACCAGGCCTCCTGCCAGAAAAGCCCACGGATCGGGCTGTCAGCTTGCCAGGTAAGCCAGCCGCGCGCGCCGAGGGTCAGGCAAGCGGAGAGCTTCAGGAGAAATAGCCAGAGAGCTGGTTGTGATTCACGCCAGTTCTCCGAGAGTATTGCGGGTGCCATCGAGACGGGTAGCGTTTCTGGCTATTCCGGGTTCTCCGTGAAATCCCACTCTCCCAAGGTGCCGAGAACCAGCTTTCGGTTTGGTGGCTTTTTCACATTCCCGTAGCGATCTGCCGTAATAGTGAGGATTTCCTCTCCTCCCGCTTCCCAGAGCTTCAACCCTTTGGGAGTTTCAAATGGGGCTGCAAGATCGACGGGGTCGAAATTGGCGCTTCCCTCCACGCGGACTGTTTTTACCTGGATGCTATCTGGGCTAACGTGGACCCAGTCGAATCCATTGAATGCCTCCGTTGCGATCGTCCAGGGCTTGCCATCGTCGGCAGCGCGAAGCGGGGCTCCCCAGCACCCCTCACCGATGTAGGTGGTTGCGTTGGGATCACCCGGGGCGGCGGAAAATCCTTCGTGGCCTTCGGGGTCTGGTTTGAGCGGTTGAGTCCGCTTCATGACATGGGAGTCGCTTTCTAATGCCAGATCGAGGCCGTGCTCGTAGAAATTGTCGGCCCAGAGCATGGGATTTTCCCCCTCGCTCTTGGCACTTACGTGAGGGCGCATTGGTTTGTGGTAGCCCGCGATGAGATGGGTCCGCGTAGCGCGGTGTTCCTTGAGATCCGCGTTTAGCCATTCTTCCTGATCACCGCCCGCAGGTATCTCGCTGTTGAGCGTGTAGTAGCGACAGAGGTCGCCACCGATGTCGAAGGCAAAGTAGACATCCACCGGAGTATCAAAATGTTCGTAGATCGTCTCGGGTCGTTTTTCGTGATTTCCCCGATGTGGCACGATTGGAATGACGCGCCCGTTGTCGCCGATGGTCTGTTCCCAGTCGGTGAGCCATTCAACCCATTCCTCAGCGACATCCTTATTAATCATATCTCCGGTGAAGGAGATAAAGAGCGGTCGAAGTTTTCCCGCGAACTGATTGGCGAGAATGCGGACATCACGAAAATTTCGAGAGTCACCGCCGGAGATAAAGGTAAAAGCCTGTGGCTGATCAGGGGCTGTGCGAAAAACATAGCGTCGGCTCGTGCCGGATTCATCGGCGAGGCAGAAGAAATAATCCGTGTCCGGCTCCAAATTCTTGAGGCGAACGAAGCAATTTCGCATGCCGTCATATTCGGACATACGATCGGCTTCCTGACTGCTTGCGTAGGAATTGGGATCTCTTCCTTTGTCTTCCGTATCAAAATGAACGGAGGCAGGCTCGCCCTCGATCTGATTCCAGGCAATCGTAGCCTGAGTGGCGGGATCTGCTGTCCAGACAACGCGCAGCTTATCTGTTTGCGATGCGTTTTGTCCGAGAGCAAGAGAGGATGTTGTGGAGATGGTCACGACTAGGACCATTTTCACCAGATTCGAAACAAATGGATTTGAGGTGAGGTTCGCTTTCATCTGAGCAAAAAAGGAAATGCACATTCTTCTCTTTGATACAATAGGGTCGGTTGTTTTTACAGATCAAACAGGGTTAAGTCGGTCACGCAAACCTTGTTAGGTCGTCTACCATACCCTGTTACAATACTGGAATCGCAGCAGCCTTGCCACTGATTGGAAAAAGTTTGCGTGTGAGAAACTTGTCACGATAGCCGAGATTTCATGCGATACTATAATGATCAGCCAGTTAAGTCTGATTTTATCTGATGAAGGACGCCGATTCCATATTGGAAGAATTGGAAAAATCTCCGGGAGACTGGAGCCTTCGTATCCTCGCGATCGAGCGTAAAATTCAAACTGGCGACATTTTTGCTGCAAGACAGCTCGTTCGAGAAGATCCGTCCATCGATCCCGTTCCTGCCGATATTCAGGTCAAACTTCATGAACTGCTCACCAAAGGAGCCAGCGCCGCTCCGGCAGCTCATGCCCCGGAAGCGGAAGAGACTCCTGTTCTGTTGGAGTCAGAGCAGACTCCCGTTCCAGTTGAGCCGGAGCCGCCCCGTCAGGAAGGGCTTGCCGAAAAGCCGACTCAGTCTTTCTCCGAGCTGCAGGAAAAGCCAAGTGGCGGTCTTGGTGCACTGATCGAGAGCGACCCGATTGAAAGCGCGCCTCAGGAGGAATCCAGAAATCCGGGCAAACCACTGCCCGTTGCACCCGAAATTCGATTCGAAAAAGCGATCCAGCGCTGGCAGGAATACGACGGAAATCTTCTTCTCGTGGAGAATGAAAACCCCATCCTGCCAGATCGTCCGTCTTCGGCACCCGATCGGATTTCTTCGGTTTCGATGGCTCTGCTGGTTCATGCCGTCGTTTTTTTTCTGATCGGGCTGGTCGCGATCACGGCTCCGCGGCCGAAGCCGCCGCAGCTCGTCGTCTCCGTCGTTCACGAAAAGCAGACGGAGTTGGTTACCCCTCGCATGACGAAGCCAACCGTGGAGATCAAGCCCGCCGCTGCTGCTGCTCAGGCCCTCGATGTCGTGACTTCCGTGAATGGTGCAACGTTTTCGATTCCCGATGTCGACAATTCCGAAAATAACTTCGTCACCTCGCTGTTGCCGGGAGTGCAGCCAGTTGGGAATGGGATGAATTTTTTCACTGAGGCGACCAAGTCCTCCGATGTGAATTTTTTCGGGATCTCTGGAAGCGGGAGGAAGATCGTATTCGTGATTGATGCAACTCCGCAAATGCTCGTCGACGAAAAAGGTGGCATGACGGCCTACAACAATGTGAAAGACGAAGTCGGCATCATGCTCGCGAACCTGAACCGGGCGACGCATTTCAATGTGCTCGTGTATCAGGGTAAACGTCTTATTGCCTTCCGCGACGAATTGGTGCCGGGCCTGCCTTCGAACTTGCGCTACGCGATCGAATGGCTGGAGCCGCTGAATCGAGATTACCAGCAGCTCGGACTTCCGAGTTCCTACGGGGAAAGCCTCCTCGTTTCCGATCACGAAGAACTCCCTCTGCAGGCTGCAGATGTGTCGCATTACACCAAGGCGATTCATAAAGCGATGGAATGGCAGGCCAGTGCGATCTTTTGCATCACCAGCGGCTATGGGCAAATGCAGCGCAGTCTCACTCCGAAGATGAAGGAGGAATTGATGAAAAACCCTCCGCAACCGGGAACGCCCGGGACGATAAATCCCGCGGAGAAAAAAGTATGGGACAATGCTGTGGCGAAGACACGAGAGTGGTTGCAGAAAGAAAATGCAGCCCGCCGCGAGAAGGGGATATCGCCGAAGGTAGTCGTTAATTTTAATGCGCTAGTGACCGAGCGAACCGGAGCCCGTCCCCCACGGCGAACCGGTGGGACTCCGAGGACGGGAATGCCGTCTTTGCCGAGAATTACACCGGATGATGTCGAAGATCACGTCAAAGAGTTAGTCGACATTCACTACAAGAAACCGGGGCTCGATGAGCCAAGCGTGCACATGGTGTTCTTTCTCGGCGAAGGCGAACGGATCCGGAATGAGGAAGATCACTTCCGCCGATTGACGCGAAAGAACCGCGGGAAACTTAAGGTTTTACGAGGCCTGGCGGCGTTGGAGGATGTCACGGAGAAATGAGAAAGCCCGCAGACACAATTTGGTCTGCGAGCTTTTATAGGGTTATGTTTTTTGAGTTGAGATTCCTCTCGACCCGCCGCTTCCCACAACCGAAAAGCCGAAAAAATACGAACCGTGAGCATGTCCGTTGGAAAATGGTTCGTCAGCCCATTTTCTCCAAAATCCTGCCCGGATCTTCGAATGGCTGAAGTTGTAGGAGATGTTGAACTGGATCATTCTTTCCGATCTAACCCTGTTACGCGAACGACCTGACCCTTTTGGACTAATGACCAAACCCTCTTTGCTCGCTCTCCTTGGTATACTGCTGTGCGCCTATGCGTTTTTGCATGATGCTTCTGCGGACGAAAAGCCAAACGTTCTTCTCCTTCTCGTCGATGACCTGAAGCCGGCGCTTTCCGCCTATGGTGATGAAACGGCAAAAACGCCGAATCTGGATGCGCTTGTGAAAAGAGGGATGAAATTCGAGCTCGCATACTGCAATCAGGCGGTCTGTGCGCCATCTCGTTTTACGCTCATGTTAGGTTCGCACTCGACCTCGACAGGCCTCTACGGATTGGGAAGCTCGCTTCGCGATGTGATTCCCGACGCGGTGACGATGCCCCAGTATTTTGCGAGGCATGGATACCGCACGGAGTCACTCGGAAAGGTGTTTCATATCGGGCATGGAAACCTGGGGGATCCCGAATCTTTCTCGGTTCCCCACTTCAAAGAGAAAGTCATTGAGTATGTCGATCCAGCGAGCAAGCCGGATGGAAAGCTGACCCGCGAGGAGGCGATGTTTCAAAATGTTCCGGCTCCTCCGGGGGGGATGAATCAGCTGCCTCGTGGAGCGGCCTGGGAGTCGCCAGAGGTTGAGGATAATGCATACGCCGATGGACGAGTCGCTGCCGAAACGGTCAATCGATTGCGGGCAGCGAAAGAGCGCATCAAAGAAAATGGAACTCCGTTTTTTATCACGGCAGGTTTTGCGCGGCCTCATCTTCCTTTTTCTGCACCGAAAAAATATTGGAATCTCTACGATCCTGAAACATTGCCCATGCCGGAATATGAGGATCTTCCTAGTGGAGCCCCGTCAGTCGCTGGTAAACGAGGAGGGGAGATTCGAAACTATTTCCCTGTTCCTGATAAGAATGAATCGGCAGAGATTTCGGAGGAGGTGGCGCGAGACCTCATTCACGGATACTACGCGAGCGTCAGCTATGTTGATGCGCAGATTGGAAAAGTGATGGATGGACTGGACGAACTCGGTCTCGCTGAAAACACGATTGTGGTTTTGTGGGGTGATCATGGATTCCATCTCGGTGACCTCGGCATCTGGACAAAACACACCAATTACGAGCAGGCGAACCGGATACCGCTCGTGTTTGTCGCGCCGGGAATGATAGAGCCCGGAACTTTGACGCGCCAACTCGCAGAGAGTGTTGATATTTTTCCGACACTTGCGGAGCTGGCGGGGCTTCCCGAGCCGAAAGGTCCGCAGCCCGTCGATGGAGTCAGCCTTGTGCCTGTCTTGAATGACTCAAAAGCTCGCGTGCGGGATCATGCGTTTCATGCCTATCCGAAAGGGAAGATGGGTCGCGCAATTCGAACAAGCAGGTTTCGGCTCGTGGAGTGGAAGCAGCCAGGGGCACCTCGCGACTCTGCTGAAATCGAGTTATACGACTACCAGGAAGATCCTAACGAAACGATAAATCTGGCATCCGAAAAGCCTGCTGCCGTAAAGCGGCTCCGTGCCATACTTGATACCTATCCCGAGGCCGTTTCTCGTGGGAAGAAAACGAATGCAGGAAAGAAGAAAGCTGCAGCTCCAGCTCAGGGAGCAGATTCTCCGAGGATTGCAAAGACTTCTCTCCGAATTATCGCCGAAACGAACAACAAGAAAAAAGACGGGCCACCTCGTGGAGTTGTTCTTGCTCAGGGCGGTCGAGAGCACGGCTATGCGGTGCATTTTCTACCCGGAGGCATACCTGCTTTCGATGTCCGAGTGAACGGAGTGGTGACTCGTGTTGCGGGCAAGGCAAAGGTCGGAGGCGAGGTTTCGCTGGTCGCGACGCTTGATGAGAATGTGGTGACACTGTCGCACAATGGCACGGAAATCGGGCGAGTGAAATCACCGGGCTTCATCCCGGTGCAGCCGAAAGACCCTCTGTCGATCGGTCAGGATGTTCTCTCAGCTGCGGGCGATTATGAAGCTCCGAATCCTTTCAATAACATGATTTGGAATACTAGGGTTGAGGCAGGTGGAAAGCCGCCGAAAGTGGCTCAACCCATGTCGCGAGGTGAGATCGAGGAGGGGTTTCGTTCTCATGATCGAGCCCTGTTTGTTCACAATGCCTGGATTCGTGATCCTTACATTGTGAGAGGTCAGGATGAGTTTTACTACCTCACCGGAACGACTCCGGTTGCAGGCGATCCACGTGAAAAGAGTGATCCTTACAATTCCGGCCTGGGGAGTGAATCGCTGGTGGGCTGGTATGCCAATGTCTGGCGAAGCAAGGATCTGGTCGACTGGAAATCACTCGACGCTCCCTATTCGCTGAAAGATGGAATCTGGTTTGCAGAGAAGCCGGAGCGCTTTGAAGAAGTCGATATCAAGCAGTGGCGACTCTGGGCGCCGGAGTTGCATTGGATCGCAGCGATGAACAAGTGGGCCATGGTTCATACGAGTCCTTCTCCGGTTGCTGGTGCGAATCTCTCCTTCTCGGCTGGGCCTGAAGTTGAAGGGCCCTGGGAAAATCCGATGGGAGCTTCAATAGAAAAGAAACACGACCCCTCGCTTTTCAACGACGACGATGGGACCTGGTGGATGATCTGGGGAGCAACTTCGATCGCGCCCTTGAAGGCTGATTTTTCCGGCTTTGCCGACGAGCCGACCGCGATTCATCCTGCTCCAACTTCGAACGATGCGACGGTCGGTTTGGAGATGGGGCACGAGGGATGTCTGATCATGAAAATCGAAGGGAAATACGTTCTCTTCGGGACGGGTTGGTCGACTGGAAAGATGCGACGGGGAAGTTACAATCTCTACTACGCCACGGCTGATGAAATTACGGGGCCGTATTCGGAACGGAAATTTGCGGGACGTTTCCTTGGTCACGGAACTCCGTTTCAGGATGGTGAGGGTCGCTGGTGGTGCACGGCTTTTTACAATGCCAACGTGGTTCCGGATTCCCGAAGCGGAATTGAAAGTCGCGATCTGAGTGACACGGCGCGGACGATCAATCAACGCGGGACGACTCTCGTGCCCCTGGAAGTTCGCTTGAAGGAGGATGGTGAACTGATCATCCGCGCAAAAGATCCGGCATTTCGCGAAATCGGTCCAGACGAAGCGTAGCGGTTTGGGGGACAGTCTATGCTGGCGCGAACGAGAGCAGTTTGGCGTTTCATCGGAAGTGAGCGAGGCGGTAGATTGGTCGAATGAAGGCTGCCTTGTTGCTTGTTGCGCTGTTCTCGATTGATTCACTTGTTTTTGCCGAAGAGGAGTTTCGGTTCGCTGGGATTTTCACTGACCACGTCGTGTTGCAGCGGGATCAGGATGTTCCGGTTTGGGGCTTTGCCAGAGCTGGGGCGAAAGTGGAGGTGACATTCGAGGATCAGGTGGCCAAAGCGACAGCGGATGAGAATGGTCGATGGCAGGTGGTATTGAAATCTTTGCCGGCGAGCGCGGAGGGGCAATTGCTCCGAGCTGCGTTGGGCGAGTGGTCGATCGAGTTGGATGACGTTCTCGTCGGCGATGTCTGGCTTTGTTCCGGTCAGTCTAACATGGCCATGATTGTGGATCGTTCGAAAAATCCGGAAAAGGAAAAGGCTGATGCTGAATTGCCGGGAGTTCGCGTTTTCAAAGTGGATCGAAAAGCGTCTCGGGAACTGGTCAATGACGTGGGAGGAGAGTGGGTGGTAAGTTCGCCTGAGACGGCAGGAAGATTTTCTGCGACTGCCTTTTTCTTTGGCCGGGAAATCCATCGAGAGGCTGGCGTCCCGGTGGGGCTCATTGTTTCGGCGTGGTCCGGCTCCGCAATCGAAGCATGGACAAGTCGTGAGGTGCAGGAGGACGTCGCGGAGTTGAAGCCGCTTCTCGAGTCGTGGAAGAAAAAAGCGGATGCCTACACTCCTGAAATCAGAAAGCAGAAGGAGACAGAATACGAGGCGGCCCTCGTCAAGTGGCGACCGCTTCGCGATGCTGCAGTGGAAAACGGAACCGCGAAGCCACGCCCGCCACGTCGTCCGCTCGATCCGGGATTGCATCATCATCACCCTTACGTGCTTTTCAATGGGATGATTCATCCTCTGATGCCGTATGCGCTGAAAGGTGCGATCTGGTATCAGGGAGAGACGAATGGGCTGACGCCGGAGGCTGCCTCGTTGTATGAGACGCAGTTGCCGCTCATGGTAAAGGATTGGCGGGCGCGCTGGGGGCAGGGGAATTTTCCAATGGCGTGGATACAACTGCCTCCTGCGGGCGCGAGGCAGACTGCCTGGGCACCAGTTCGGGAGGCTATGAGACTGGCGCAGCAGAATCTTCCGAATGCGGGAATGGCGATCACGATGGATCTCGGTGAGGAAAGGATTCTTCATCCGCTTAACAAGCAAGCTTTTGCTCATCGTCTCGCCCTTTGGGCTAGGTCCGAAGTATACGGCGAAGAAGGATTGGCTTCTTCAGGCCCTCTTCCGGATAGCCATCGGGTAGCGAAGGGGCGAGTTGTTGTTTCTTTCGATCATGCTCACGATGGGCTGATTGCGAAAGGGGGAGATTCGTTGGTCGGTTTTGAATTGTTGAGTGCGGACGGAGAGTGGGTCACGGCGAATGCGAAGATTCTTCCACCTGCTTCGGTGATCATATCCCGTGCTTCGATGGGGAGCCCTGTTGCAGTTCGCTATGCCTGGGGAAATGATCCGGAAGCGAACCTGATCAATGGAGCTGGCTTGCCTGCTTCGCCTTTTCAGCTCGAGATCGCGAATGAATCAAGCCCGGCGGCACCCGCGGCAAAGCGGGGCAATACGCCGCCTCCCACCAAGCCTCCGCTTGAGCCAGTGGACGTGTCCGTTCTGCCCTATGGCATGGAGAGTCTTGATATCTATCTGCTCATGGGACAATCAAATATGAAGGGTCGTGGTGTTATGCCTGAGGTGCCACTTCGCGATCCGGTAATCGTAATGATGCATAAGAAGACGGACGAGTGGTTTATTGCTCGTCACCCGCTGCACTTGGTCGGTGATCCGAGGACGTTCCAGGGCCACGACAATGCGGGTGTTGGACCGGGACTTGCCTTTGGTCGGGCGATGGCGAAAGAAAATCCAGCAGTCCGCATCGGGTTGGTTCCCTGTGCTGTTGGGGGCTCGCATATCGCCCTTTGGCAGCCCGGTGCGAAGCTATACGAAGATGCAGTACGCCGCGCAAAGCTTGCGGTGGAGAGCGGGCCAAAGGGAAAGACGCGTATCGCTGGCGCGATCTGGCTTCAGGGGGAATCGGACGCAAATAACGAGCGCATCAATCTCTACAAGGAGTCTTTGCATAAGATGATCGAGGGATTGCGAAAGGAGCTTAATGAGTCGGAGTTGCCGTTTGTTGTCACTACTATTTTGGAACTGCGACCCGATGTCGAATTGCGAAAATCCATCAATGAAAAGTTGATGGCGCTTCCTGATGAAATTCCTCACACAGGAGCCGTCGATGGCCGGGATCTGACTGGACACATCGGGGATATGGTTCACATCGATACCCCAGGTCAAAATGAAATAGGGCGACGGTTTGCAAAGCTAATGATAAAACTAAAGGAGTAGTCTTTTCTTTGATCGAGCTGGAGTGTAAACACTTCAAATGCGGGAGCACAGAATGAAGAAGCGAAGTTATGAGTAGTGAAGAAGTTTGGTTCTACGAAAAGAGCGGAGAAAGAAACGGTCCGATTGATTCGACGAAGCTCGTTCAACTGTTCGAATCCGGGGACATCACAAGCGAGACTTTGGTTTGGAAAGAGGGGATGAGCGATTGGACTCCCTTCAATCGATGTGAGCTCGCGACGGAAGAGGAAATTCTTTCTCCTCCTCCTGTTCCCAAACGCGAGGTGGTTGCTTCTACTGATAGTGGAGGTTCCGAGCCGCAGGGGGTGCTTCAACCGGTTGCAGCAGCTGACATTCCTCGGCGCGAAGCAATCCTCAACGAAGACTACCAGATCGGTATTCGATCGAGTCTTGGAAAAGCATGGGATTTAATGAAATCTGACTTTTGGCCTTATGTGGGACTCTTTGCGTTAACGTTGATTTTGTTGAGCGTGGCGAGCCAGCTGATGATCCCGATCTTTTTCCTGATGTATCCCATTATGGTTGGTTTCAACTGGTATGCACTTCGCCGGATTCGGGGAGAAGTTGCTTCGATCGATGATCTCTTCTTTGGGTTCAAACGTGGGTTTGGAGGACTAGCTGTTCTCAACCTCCTGATCATGCTGCCTTTCCTGTTTGTGATGATGCTGATCTACGTGGTGGCTATTGGGCTCATTATATTCGCTGCGGAAAGTGGCGGCGGAGGAGAAGAAATCGCAGCTGTCATCCTCGTGGCCTTGATTGTCGTTGGCGGAATCTTCGTTACTTTGGCAGGGAGCTTGGTCACCATGATTGGCTATTTTGCGAGCCTGTTAGTGGTGGACTGCGATTGGCCCTGGAAGCGGGCTCTTTCCGAGGCATGGCGCTTTTGCAAAAACAACCTCTGGAAAATCATTCTCTTTTATATCGTGATGAGTCTGCTTTCCGTGCTCGGGATGCTGGCTTTGTACGTTGGAATTTTTGTCACAGGAGCTTGGGGCGCTATCGCTGTCAGTCAGATTTATGAAGACGCTTTTGGCGACGTGAAAAGGGATCCTGTCTCATGACGTAATGCAGAACGATGGGCCAACCAATGAGGCATCTCCAAACTTCCCGGCGTATTTGCCGGAACGCCCATTTCAAGATTCATCCGGCGATGGGGAGGACGCTTTTGCATTTGAATTTGGGCGGTGCCACGTTGATTGAGAAAACGATTTGCGCTTTCCGATTTTCCTTCTCGAACCTATTCACCTGATTGCGTTCGTATTTTCCTTTCCAAAAGATTTTGATCGCAAGATTCTGCCTAGATGAAGCACCGCAAAAAAGTTGATGGATTGATCTCGCTGGTTTCGTGTTTTTTTCTCGCAGCGGGGCTGAACCTCCTGCATGCCCAAGAGGAAAAGCCTCTTCGTATTATTGCCTTCGGGGCGCACCCAGATGATCCGGAATTTCAGATGGGAGGCACGGCAATCAAATACGCGAAACTTGGACACAAAGTATTGTTGGTAGCCTGCACCAATGGAGACATTGGCCATTGGGAAATGTCAGGTGGAGAATTGGCAAAGCGCCGCACTGCCGAAGTGCGGGAAGCTGCGAAGCGCATGGGAACGGAAGTCGAGGTTCTCGATATTCATGACGGTGAACTGCTGCATACCCTGGAGAACCGAAAAAAGATCGTTCGCCTGATCCGAGAGTGGAAAGCGGATCTGGTTTTTTCGCATCGGCCTTATGATTACCATCCCGATCATCGCAATGTGGGTTTGCTGGTGCAAGATGCTGCCTTCATGGTTATGGTTCCGAACTTTTGCCCGGATGTGCCCCGCCTCACCAAGAATCCGGCCTTTTTCTTTTTTCCCGACAACTTTACGAAACCTTACCCATTTACTCCCACGGTTTCGGTATCGATTGACGATGTCTTTGACGAGAAAGTGGAGGCTCTCGATGCACTTGAGTCGCAGGTCTATGAAGGCGGTGCTCTTGGCAGTCCAGAGACCCGGAAAAAGCGTTGGGGAGATGATCCGGTTCGGCGTGTCGAGTTTCTCAAAAAGAGTTGGTCAAACCGTCACGGGCGAATTGCGGACAAGCATCGCTCCTCTCTTGTCGAGTGGTATGGCGAGGATAAGGGGAATGAAGTGAAGCATGCGGAAGCTTTCGAGCTTTGCGAATACGGCTCGAAGCCATCAAAGGATCAGCTGAAGCGGCTCTTTCCATTTTTTGACTAACGAAACGATAATTTCAATATGATACTCAGGCGTTTTCTTCTGCTGTTTGTTTCCAGTTTTTTCGTTATTCCTGCCGCATTTACCGAGGAGGAAGAGAATCGACTTCGTGTTCTTTGTTACAATATCCACTTCGGTCAGGGAAATGACGGGGTCTACGATGTAGAGCGTCTCGCCAAGGTCATCAAAGAGGCAAGGCCCGATATTGTGGCGCTGCAGGAGGTAGATGTTGTCGTGGAGCGCTCCGGGAAGGTGCACCAAGCACGTCGGCTTGGTGAGTTGACCGGTATGGCAGTTCGCTACGGACCGACTCAGCATTACCAGGGTGGGCTATACGGGAATGCCGTTCTGACAAACCTCCCTATTCTTGATGTGCTCATTAACCCGCTGCCCTACACAGAGGCGACGCCGGAAAAAACAACCTATCCGCGAGCGGCAATCGCCGTGATGATGAAGAACAAAAATGGGAAACCCTTTCGATTCATCAGTACTCACTTTCAGCACAATGTCGAAGAAGACCGTGTCGAGCAGGCGAAGGCGATCAACAAACTCTTTGCCGATGAGGTTCCCAGCATTCTTGCGGGCGATATGAATGCCCAGCCTGGTTCCGAGCCGATCACGATTCTGGAAAAAGAATGGAAACATGCGGGGAAAGAACCTCTTGCTCCGACCGCGCCTTCGAAAGAGCCAAGGTCTCGGATCGATTATATATTTTATCGCTCGGACGAGACCTTCGAGGTGATCTCGGAAAGCGTGGTCGATGAGCCCATGGCCTCAGACCATTGCCCGGTTTTTGCCGAATTCAAAATCACCGGTGAATAGAATCAGGTAGCGTAGTCGAGGTAGGAACGCCATCGAAAGAGAGAGACTGACTTCGATGGCCTCTGTTCCATGAGTGTAGAGACTCCGAGGGCAGCGGTGCGATGTGTTACATCCGTTCCTCGATTCATCCGTCGCCTTAGGATCCATCCATCGAAGACAGGTTGGTCGGTCGAATTTTGACCCTGACAAAACAGCTTCAGGAGTAGGAGCCAAAGTAGCGGTAAGACACAAAAAACGCGCCGTGGTGACCCGACGCGTTTTCCGAAAACAGGTTAGAAAAATATATTACTGCTGCGGCGCCTTATTTGGAAGAGGCTCCTGCGCGTTGGGAGGGAGCAGTGATTGACCGGGAGGTGTTACCGGCTGGTTCGGGTTCACGATATTCGCTTTGCTACGAAGCTGGGTGAGGTAGCTCTGCACCTCTTTGCCCTTGGCTTGCTCGAATAGACTCGAGGCGAGTTCTTCCTGAACTTCAGCGTATGGCGTGGTCTTGGCTTCCTTTTTGTCGGTAACTTTAATGAGGTGGTAACCAAACTGCGTTTTGATCGGTGCTCCCACTTCGCCGATTTTTTGAGTGAAGGCTGCCTTCTCGAACTCAGGGACCATCTGGCCACGTCCGAATTCGCCAAGGCTCCCACCCTGGGCTTTGCTTGGGCAGTCGGAATGAGCGGTTGCGAGTTCTTCAAAAGTCTTTCCGTCTTCTTTTCCAAGTTGCTCCTTTAGCTTGTCAGCCTCAGCCTTCACTGCAGCGATGGCAGTTTCGTCCGCTGCTTCCTGAGTTGAAAGGAGAATGTGAGAAGCGGCGACCATCTCCTTCTGAGAAAACTCATCAGGATGTTCGTCGTAGTACTTTTTCACTTTTTCTTCGCCCGGCTTCTCGACGTCTTTGGTGACCACATCGATCAGCTTGCGGATTTTCGTGTCGTCAGCGATCTGCTCCTTGATTCTTTTGATGTCGACTCCGGCTGACTTGGCAAATTCTTCAAACGACTGGCCTTCGGGAATGCGCTTGGAGATTTCTTCGATTTCCTTAGCAACGTCTTCGTCAGTGGCTTTGTAGCCCTCTTTCTCCGCCGCGTTCAGCAGCAGCGTTTTTGAAATGAGATCAGTAAGGATCATCTGCTGCATCTGCTGCTGCACCATCGCAAGTTGCTCGGGTGGCATTTGCTGAAGCTGGCGGCCATAGCGCGAAATCATCATTTCGCGAACGTCGTTTTCCATGATCGCAGTGCCATCAATGGTAAGAACAATGCTATTGGTAGGTTCGGCAGCCGGCGCTGCGGCAGCCGGCGCTGCGCCTGGAGCAGCAGGTGCGGGCGGAGTGTCGGCAGGTTTTGAGTCTTGAGATACTATCGGAAGTGAAATCCCGAGAGTGAGTATGCCGACAGCTGCGACAATTAGTTGGTTTGTGTTTTTCATAAGATAAGACAGGCGCGTTGCGCAGTTTCGCCGTTCGGAAAGATTAGGCTGGCAGAAAGGGATGCCGGATTCGACCGAAGCAGGTCGACACAGGATGAAGACGAGCGAATTTTCGCGAATGGAGCATAAGTTTGCCGGAATACCTCAACGAAACAACCGGAATCTTGCGCACAAATGCGGGAACAGGATTTTATTACGGCCAACTAGGTTAGGTCGTTGACTATACCCTGTTGGGTCAGCCAGCTAAATCTGTTGGATCCTCGGTGTGTGGCAGTAGTCTACGCCAGGCTCCAACCGTCGCGATACTCCCGTCCGAGGAATTTCTCGGCCTCAGGTGCGTTGGGAAATTTCATGTTTTTGGGGTCCCATTCCAATTTCTGGTCGGCGCGGTAGGCTACATTTCCGAGGTGGTTGGCCTCGGTTAACGGTCCGGAGTAACCGAAATGGCAGAGTGGTTTGGGGCCCTCCCCTTTACAGGCGAGGATGAACTCCGCCTGCTGTCCGGGTGATGGATCGATGTAAGGCTTGGGGCGCTCGAATTTTTCAAATTTGTCCTCGGGCAGGAGGACATTCTTTCCGTAGTCGGCGAGCAGCATGCCTTCCTCTCCAATGAAGAGGCAGCCTTCCTTCCATTGTGGGATTCCGCCTTCGTTCCAGATTTTGGGTTTCACGTTGCCCTGATACCAGGTGAGATCAACTGGAGGGAGTTCCCCGCCATCGCCGTTCCGGGGACCGTAAGTGTATTTCACCGACATGGTTGCGGGAGCGATGTCGTGGTGGGGTTTTGGACCGGACTGGGGTTCGATCGTGAGTGGCGCATCGAGCTTCAGAGCCCAGAAAGGGAGGTCATTTCGGTGGCTGCCGAGATCGGACATGGTTCCGTTTCCGAAGTCCCACCAGCGATACCAGCGCGGGCCGGGAAAGTAGAATTCGTGGAAATCCCGATACGGTGCCGGTCCGAGCCAGAGGTCCCAGTCGAGACCATCGGGAACCGGCATCGCTCTGGTGGGTGTGTCAGGAGTGTAGAGGAGATCTTTATTTGCCTTTGCTTCTTCCTCGGTCTGCCAACCCCAGGCTCGGCTTGTCCAGACGTGGCACTCTTTCACGTGGCCGATCGCACCGGACTCTATTGCCTCAACGACTCGGCGAAAATTTTCGGAAGAATGGACCTGCGTCCCCATCTGCGTTTGCACTCCGGCCTTTGCAGCAGCTTCCGTAATGATGCGGCATTCGTGAACATCGCGAGTGAGTGGCTTTTCGCAGTAGACGTGCTTTCCGGCCTTGAGCGGTGGCAATGTGGCAAACGCGTGGGTGTGCTCGGTTGTGGAGACAAAAACGGCATCAATGTCGTCCATTTTCTCAAAGAAGTCGCGAAAGTCTTTGTGGCTGCGCGCTTTGGGGGCCTGCTTCAATCCAGCGCCGAGATTGTTTTCGTTTACGTCGACCATCGCAACGATTGGCTCGCCGAGATCGAGAGCCGCTTTTACGTGGGATCGACCGCGGCCACCGACTCCGATCAGACCAAGATTCATTTTTGAATTGGGTGACTGGCAGCTCGTGATGGCAGGGAAACCAAGAAGGGCGGAACTGGTAGCTGCGGATTGGAGGAATCGGCGACGGGAAAGTTGGGGTGATTTCATCGGGGAAGCCTATGCGGATTGGCTCCTCGGGGGGAAGGGGAAAGAATGGCGTGATCGGTGAAAAGATTTGGCTGCAACGCGTATAGCGAGCGGCTTGCAGCGGACGTATTTTCTCTGGCAACTTGATGAAATGAAGACGCTCTCTCTTTTTCTCGCCATGGGTCTGACCGTTGGTTTTGCCAATGCTGACTCCGGGTCACACCTCAAGGATGCCCAAACTGGAGGACTCGAATTGAAGTCCGTTGGTAAAATCTCGTTCGGACCAGAAGGCTTGCTTCTGATTTCGGATCCAGGTTCTGCTTCGGTGGTGGCTGTTGAGACCGGGGACACCGGCCCACTCGTGAAGCTCGCGAAACGCATCGACAAAATCGAGGGGGCTCTCGCGCAAGCATGTGAGGCGGAAAATGTATTGATTGTCGATATGGCGGTGAACCCCGCCTCCGGGACAACGTGGTTTTCGGTGAATCAGCGCCCCGGAAACAAGCCGGCGATTTTGGCTTTATCAGGTGATGGAAAAGTCAGCGTGCCTGATCTTTCCGGGAGATCCTACGTGCGGATGAATCTTCCCTCGGCGGAAAATGCAAAGCTTCGCAATGTCACCGATCTGGCGTGGGGAGGTGATTCGGTGATTGTGGCGGGCCAATCGTCTGAGGAGTTTGCGAATAAGATCTTCCAGATCCCGACTCCCTTGGAGCATGGAGAAAATGCGAGGTTTGCCTCAGCGGAAACCTATCACGTGGCTCATCGCAGGTGGGAAACAAAGGCGCCCATTCAAAGCTTCATTCCGTGGGAAGAGGATGGTGAGCATTTTGTCGTGGGAGCTTTTGCCTGCACGCCAATCGCCAAATTTCCGCTCGAAAAGATTGAGACCGGAAACAAGATCAAGGGTAGCAGCGTGGTTGAGCTTGGGAGCGGGAACCGACCCCGCGATATGTTCATTTACGAGAAAGGTGGTGAGGAGTGGTTGGTCACGAATACGCAGCGCTTCAAAAAGAATCTCTTTGGTCCAAGTAAATTCTGGGCGGCTCGGGTGAAGCTGGAATATCTCGAAGTGAACGATGCCGACGAGACGAATGAAAATGCAGCCCGCCGAAATGTGAATGCCCCCAACGGACCCGATGCGAAGGGGATGGAAGTAGTGGAGGAATTGTTTGGCGCCGTGTTAGTCAGTCAGCTGGAAAACGCCGAGGTCGTCGTCATGCGTGAAACAGATCCGGAGAATGCCGAGGCGCCGCATGCGCTGGAGCTAGTGACTCTACCGTAGAAAGTTCGATGGAGGGGCAAGCTCCCGCTTGCCCGATGGGGGTATATGCTTTGAAAAGTATGCAGGGGTGGAGATGTGAGCGGATTCGGGCAAGCGGGAGCTTGCCCCTTCATTTTTGCCTCGCCGTTTTTCTCCTGAATACAGGGGTCTGCGAAGAAGGGGCTTCGGTTCGCATCGAACCCAATGTAGAAAAAGTCCCCGCGAATCATCTGAAATTTTATCTCCACTTTTCTGAGCCGATGGAGCGGGGCGAAGCCTTTCGCTTCCTTCGTTTGGTAGAAGTGAATGATAGCGGGAAAGAGATCGCCGAGGTGCCGGAACCTTTTCGTGAGGTCGAACTTTGGGACGAAACGTTTACGCGGATGACGCTTTGGTTTCACCCGGGAAGACAAAAACCTGGTGTGAATTTGAATGTGGATATCGGCCCGATTCTCGAAGAGGGAAGATCCTACCGCCTTGAGATTTCTCCGGCATGGAAAACCGAATCCGGTGCGAAGCTTGGCGGATCTTTGGAGGAAGTTTTTGAAGCTGCTGAAATGGACGATAACCAGCCGGATCCTGCGTCGTGGGGTAGCGGGTATGGAATTGATGCAAAAGGGCGATCGGTGATTTTGATTCACACCGGCGAAACCCTTGATCCGGAATCGGCGCGCCGACGAATTCAAGTTGTTGTGGAAGGGGAAGCGATTGACTTCGAAGTGCGGAATAACCAACTCGCTTTTGTTCCGCCACAGAAAAAGGTCGACTCCTTTCGTGTTGTGATCGATCCGCGACTTGAGGATCTCGCAGGGAACAGTGTGGCCCGTCCTTTCAATCTTGATCTCGATTCCAATCCAAACTTTCAGGAGCGAACCGATCCTGTTGAGCTACTCTTTCCCCGAAAAATCAGATTGTCCGGAGACTCGGAGTTTCCGGGAAAAGTTGAGAAAAAGAAAAACTGAAATTTATGCGCCCCCTAATCACTTTTTTCGCTGCATTCGCCGTCAGTGCCTTTCCCTTTTCGGGCACGGCTTCGGAAAAACCCAATATCATTTACATCTTGGCAGACGACCTGGGAGTCGGAGATGTCGGTTGCTACGGGCAGAAGCTGCTGAAGACTCCGCGTATCGACCAGCTTGCCGCCGAAGGGATGCGATTTACGCAACACTATTCAGGTAGTTCTTCCTGCGCTCCGACGAGGAGTTGTCTCATGACAGGGCAACACACAGGTCATACGCGAGTTCGAAGCAATGGCGATGGCCCCCTTCTTCCGGAAGACGTGACTATCGGTGAAGTGCTGCAGGGGGCAGGATACAAAACTGCCGCAATCGGAAAGTGGGGAGTCGGAGAAGAAGGGTCCACCGGCGTGCCGTGGGATCAGGGGTTTGATTACTTTTTCGGCTACCTCAATCAGCGCAATGCGCACTCTCACTATCCGCCTTTCATGTGGAAGCATGATCGCAAGATATTGTATCCGGGCAATGCGGAGTTTCGAACGCACTACAGTCACGACGAGTTCACTCGTGAGGCCCTGACATTTATACAGGAAAACCAGGAGGAGCCGTTTTTCCTCTATGTGCCCTACACCCTGGTCCATGTTGATCTGGATGTTCCGCCGGATTCTCTGGAGCCATGGGTCGGGAAAGTGGAGGAAAAGGATCCCTATGGCACGCCGGGTGGTCAGCATTATATTTATCAGGATAAGCCTCACGCAGCGTTTGCGGGAATGGTCTCTAGACTGGATCGGGATGTTGGTCGCATCGTCGATTTGGTCGATGAGCTGGGGATGGCAGAGAATACGCTCGTGATTTTCTCCAGTGACAATGGGCCCACATCGGCGGGAGGGGCGGACCCGGAATTTTTTGACGGCAACGGCCCCTTTCGTGGAATCAAATTTCACCTCTGGGAAGGCGGCGTTCGCTGTCCCATGATTGCCCGCTGGCCGGGCAAGGTCGCTGCTGGCTCCGAAACGGATCATATTTCCGCTCACTGGGATTTGTTGCCAACGACGGCGGAGTTGACCGGTGCTGATGTGCCGAAGGGAATCGACGGAGTGAGTTTTCTTCCGACCTTGTTCGGCGAAACCGAAAAGCAGAAACAACACGATCACCTATACTGGGAGACGAGTGGAGGGGGTGGCTGGCAAGCGGTGAGAAGAGGAAAGTGGAAAGCACACCGTCTCATGACGCAGAAGCTGAATCGCACAACGGTGGAGTTGTATGACCTCGACGCAGATATCGCGGAGGAGAAAAATGTCGCGGAACAGCACCCCGACGTCGTTGCGTCGATGATGAAAATCTTTGAGGATGGCCGAACCGTGCCTGAGGGGAGAGACAGCCTATTCGAAGCTCCGAATAAAAAAAAGAAGTAGGCTGCTGAATCAACTGGACCTTTGGGCTGGTCTGATCACCAGCTCAGGAACGGGTGCTCGCGTTCGCTCAGGGGAATCTGCACACGTCTGCCTTCGGCTCGGTGAGAGGCAAAGACTCCCATGATCATCTCTGTGACAATTCGACCGTCTTCCTCATTGCAAAGCGTGGGGTGATCTTGCTCGATAGCTGCAATGAGATCTTTTGCGGCAGCGATGTGACTACCGACAAGTTGCTTGATGTCTTCTGTCGGTTCTGGCTTGCCGATGCCAGCGCTGGTGATCGGCACCCACTTGCGATCTTCGTTGGAAGGTTGTTGAGGATTTCCCAAAAGAATGTGAGCGAGTGGCTCGCGGTCCGCTCTCAGGTCGATGATGCCTTTCGTGCCAATCAACTGAAGCCCGAATCCGGCTTCGCGTGAGCCGGCGTTCTGAATGGAGTCAAAAAATATGGGAGTGCCGCTTTCGGTGTCCCATCGAGCATGAACTTCATTTCCAGCGAGCAGGCCAATGCCTTCGGCCCCTTCAACTACATCTTTTTTTGAGACGATTCGTCCATCCTGATAGACGCTCGCAGAACATGCGATGGGATTCCCGCCGAAGTAGTGGGCTAGATTCAGGAGGTGAGATCCGAGAACCCAGAGGTCTAGCAATCCACCGCGCTGATCTTCCTTTCCGCGTAGCCGAATTTCGAGAAGCTGTCCGATCGTGCCGTCTGCGATGAGGTTCTGGATGATGGGAAGCACAGGGTGATATCGGTTCCGATGCGCGATCGCGAGTTTGGTATTCGTTTCTTTGCAGGCGGCAACGATCCGGTCCGCTTCGGCAAGGTCGCGACAAAATGGCTTTTCGATGTAGATGCCTTTTGCCGAAGAGTGTGCCGCTGCCACAGCCATGTCGGCATGTTGATCGACATGGCGCGGAGCGACAGCCACGATGTGAGGGGCTGCCTCTTTCAGCATCGTTTGGTAATCAGAGAATGCAGCGGACTCCTGAAGTTTTAGCTTCTTTCGAGCCTTCTCGCGACCCGCTTCATCCGGATCCGAGACAGCGACGATATTGGTCTCTGGGATCTGAAGCCAGAGCGTGTCGAGACCATGTCCGAAGTTGCCGCGTCCTGTGTGACCAATGACGGCGACGGAGAGTTTTTCCTGACCGAAAGTGAAGGGCGATAGCGCATGGCAAGCACTGGCTGCGAAAGCGGAGGATAAAACGTGGCGGCGGGAGCAAGGGGGATTCATGGGGGGGTTACGGTCAGAGAAATCATCTAGCGGGACTTTCACTCTATATGTTGGAATCTGGGTAAATGAATCGAAAAATCACAGCACTGATTTTGTCTGCGGCACTCATGGCGGGTTGCGGTGGAAGCGATTCCAATCAGGGACCGCTCAAGATTGATCGTGGATTTGTGAAGGTGCACGAGGATGGATTGGGGAGGATTCGGCTCTTTCAGCTGCGAGAAGTTGGAGACAGTTTGTGGGCAAAGTGCTTTGCCGTTCCGCCCACTTTTTGGGAACCGAGGTATATTAGGATGGCAAAGCGGCAGATCCATTTGCCGAGCCACATGATAAGGAAAAAGTGCACAGGATCAAACGAACCGCTCAGGGCGTTCTCGAGGAGGCGGTTATCTCCTTCGGGGTAAGGTTTTCGAGTTTGATGCCATCAGCGGAGGAACAGACCCGAGGATTCAGGTGAATTTTATCTTCAAGCAATCTGGCGGAAGTCTTGATCCAAGAACCGTTATGTCGGTGGTGTCTTTTCGCAGCAAGGGAAGCGTTGTTGCAAGCAGTTGGAAAGAGGGAGATAAACTGTAAATTCTGTTCCTTGGTGGCGAAATCAGGACTGTGAATGGAGTGACGCGGGTTCGAAAGGTGGTTGGAGAATAGAATCGTTTCGATTTGGGAATCTAACGCCGAAGAGAATGCTCTATCGAAACAACACCGGCGCCAGCTTTGCCAGGTAGTCCCGCCAAACGGGCCAGCTGTGGCCGCTTTCGGTGAGGTGCCATTCGTGCTCGATGCCGCTCTTTTTCAGGGATGTTATCAGCTTCTTGTTTTCCTCGAGAAGAAAGTCGTCTTTGCCAAAGGCGATCCAGAGGAGATTCAGCTTTTCATTGGTGCCCTTGGGAACTTGCACTGAGCAAAGAATCTCCCGAAATCCGAAAGACGGCCTTTGCTGCCCTTGGGAAATTTGATGACGAGGCGACCGCATTTTCTGTGATCGGAGCTTCGCCTGAGACAGTTGCCGAAATTCGTCCGGTAGTCCTCGCCCTTCTCATGAGTCGGTAGGCATCGGTAGAAAAATTGCTCGCAGCAATGGAGGGCGGAGACATTTCCACCACGATGGTGACTCCGGATCTCCCAGCCGATCGCACGGTGAACTCGTAGTGGTGACGTTGCAAGCCACCACTACGTTTCACGGTCAAGAAGCTGGTTTGGTCACTTCTTGTCTACGCCAAGCTCCTCTAGCTTCGCAGCAATATCAGCGCCATGTTTGGGTGCTTTTACTGCTTTGTCGACGTGAAGAATCTTTCCGTCTTTTCCGATGTAGAAAGTCCAGCGATTTGGCACCTTGCGACCGCCAGCGAGAAGGCCGTATTCCTCTGCGACTTCGCGATCTGGATCACTGAGAATGGGGAAGTCGAGTTCCAGTGATTCTGCAAATTTGGTGTTGGTTTCCACGTCATCGCAGCTCGCTGCGAAATAGGCGACATCGAACTTCCGGATGTCACTCTCACGGAGCGACTTGCATTCGGCTGTTCATCCACCGGTAAAGGCTTTGGGATACCAGGCCACGACCATGGCTTGCTTACCCTCGAAGTCGGATAGCTTGTATTCTTTTCCGTCACTCCCGGTGAGAGTGAAATCCGGCGCATCATCGCCGACGGCAGGTTCTGCATGAGTGTCCATAGTAAAACCAATAAGCCCAACGAAGAGGCTTGCTGCAAGGAGTCGCGATCGTTTCATAGTGTTTGAATTGAGCAGGGGTGGATGATTGGCCCAACAGGGTTAGATATCATGTTTCCACGGTCTGATAAACAGGCGCCAAAGTCCACTTCCGTGATTCCGGATCATTTCGCCGCTTTGCCTGCTTTTTGCTTCAATCGCGGTTTTGGATCGATAGAGACGGGGTTGAATGAGGCGAGATCGGGTGCTGCGGTTTCGACGCCGTTTTTCGGGATATTCAGTCCTGCTGTCCATGCGATCGTGTTGAAGAGAAATTTTCTCAATTCCGGACGCTCCCAGTTTCGATAAAAATGAGGCATTGTGATTCCGGCCCCTCGTCCGCCATCGGGACGTTCGATTGCCCAAGCGACGATTTCCGTAGTGGGATTGTCAGGAGGAAATTCCACCGATGCCAATGCGACAGCACCGTCGGCAAGTCCGTCGCGACCAAACCAGTTTCGAGTGTATGGCTCATCTCGAATTTCAAAGGTTGTCCAGCCTCTGCTGATGGGATGATTCGCCGGTGCGGCAGGTGTGACTGTTGCTTCGAAAATTCGCGCAACAGACTGATGATGATTGCAGCGTGTCGCGAAGTATCCGCCAGTCCAGTGAAGCAGGGGATGTTCTCCATCCTCTTCCACGTCGTCAACGCCGAGTCCGGTTGCGTAGTGAACGCAAACAAGCCCGCATCCGCGTTTCGTCATTTTCGCCAGATCACTCATCACGGCGTCGGATCCATCAATCCGTTCACCAGGAAACTGGTCTCCGATGCAGACAACCGTGGCGGTGTTTTCTAAAATGGATCTGTCTTTCGGCCATTCGTAGAGGACCCGGGTTTTAACATCTTTGAGATTGGTAGCGTTGGCGAGTGAGTGCGCCATGAGGCGTCCGCCTGCCGCGACTTCGTGAGTGCCGGGCGCATGTTTTTCCGGTCCCACGAGTATCACGATTTCTTTTCCCTCGCTCTCGTTCGCGAAAAGATGTTCTTTTAGAAATGCGACGCTTTTCTCGGTGACATCTGGGTGGCGCGCCCCGGCGACATCGTGTCTGCCACCTTCCACGAGATAGAGTTCGGAATTCGCTCCGGAACTTCTCATTGCCTTGTCGAGGTCAAGGGCATGGCGCACCGGAACAATTGCGTCGGAGTCGCCGTGGACGATCAGAATGGGCGGGTCGTCTTTGGAAACAAAGGTGATTGGCGAGACGCTTGCTTTTTTTTCCGCGTCCATTTCCGCTGCGGGAGTGCCCGGTTCATAATCCAGGAGCTGGCGGTAGGCGGGGTGCTTGTGGTCAATTTCTTCGAGCAAAGACCAATCCGTTGGGCCAGCATATCCGATGGCGCAGGTGACTCGCGAGGATTCCCGTTCGACGGGGTCATCCGATTCAGGATTGGCAAAGTCATCATGCAGCGCGAGCCAGAGCGAAAGATGCGCTCCTGCTGAGCCTCCGGTGACTGCAACTCGCTCTGGATCGAGATTCCACTCGCTTGCTTTTGATCGAACAAATTGGATGGCACGGGCGCAGTCGTTGACCTGTGCGGGATGGGTTGCCACATCCGTGAATCGATACTCGACTGACACGACCGAAGTCCATCCTTCTGCCACCGCATCGAGCAGATAAGGTGGCACGGCGTTCTTCGAACCTCCACGCCACCCGCCTCCGTGAATGAACACAACTACGGGTGTGGGCTTGTCCGATTTCGCAAGGTAGACGTCGAGGGCCTGTGCTTTGTCTTCGGTGTGGTAGGCAATGTTGAGATGGGTCGCCGGAGTCTTTGCGAGCAGTGGGACGGAAGCAAACAGAGTAAGAAGTAAAAGCGACGTGACCTTCATTTTCATGGGAACGAGAATGAACGGTGGGCGTGATTATTCAATCTCAAACAGTGCCTCGCCGAGGACATCCATGCGCGGCTCGACTCCGAGGCCGGGTTTTGTTGATGCCTGCATCGTTCCATTCTCTCGCTGTGGAGCTCCGGTCGCGTTGCTAACCGTGACGTAGCTGTTGAAGTCCGTTGAAGTAAACCGCAGTTCCTCTGGCGTGCTGTGGGCGAGGTGGGCGATCGCCGCGGTGATGATGTCTCCGCCCCAGCTATCTTCCAGTGTCATCGCGATTCCCATTTCCACGCAGAGGTCACGAGCCTGTCGTGCTTTTGTCAGGCCACCGAATTTGCTGATCTTGATGTTCACCACGTCCATTGCCTGCTCGGCATGTCCGCGGAGGAGCGGGTCAAGTCCGTCGATGTTCTCGTCGAGAACGAAGGGGCCATCCCATCGTGCGCGAACAGCGCGGCATTCGTCGTAGGTCGCGCAGGGTTGCTCGATGTAGACATCAACGTCCCGAACTCCCTGGCAGACACGTATCGCTTCATGCTTGAGCCAGCCCGTGTTGGCATCGGCCACAAGAATGTCACCCCGTTCCAGTTCTGCGGAAACGGCGTGAATTCTCGCAATATCGAGATCGACATCGTGACAGCCAACCTTGAGCTGGAAGCGGCGGTAGCCCTCTTCGCGGTAGCCGGATACCTTGGCTGCCATTTCTTCAGGAGATTCCTGAGAGATTGCTCGATACAGTTGAACGCTGTCTCCGAAGCGACCACCGAGGAGTTCGCAAACCGGCATCCCGGCCGCTTTGCCAAGAATATCCCAGCAGGCCATATCGATCGCGGATTTCACATAGGGGTGTCCTTTCAGGGCGACGTCCATGCGTCGATTGATTCGACTGACTTCGTTGGCGGGGGCACCAAGAAGGTGCGGGCCGAGTTCGTAGATGCCGGCTCGTGCGCCCTGCCCGAAGGCGGGGAGATAAAATGGTCCTAATGGACACACCTCACCCCAGCCTGTGATCCCTTCGTCGGTATCGATGCGAACGATTGTGCTGTCGAAAACGGAAACGCTCTTTCCTCCTGACCAATGGTAGGAACCCTCGCAGAGCGGTAGGTCGACTTGATAAACAGAGATGCGGGTGATTTTCATTTTTTGGTAGAAGGGACGTTCCAGAGTTTTTGGATCAGATCGTGCATGTGAGGGTCGTTTTCTTTCAGTTCCTTTTGGTTGAAGGGAAAGAAATCGTTTTTCCCAAAGTAGGCTTCGGTGGACTCGGCGAAGTACTCCATGGGGTTGGAAAGAGCGTAGGCTTTGTCCTTCACGATTTTTTCTCCGGTAAAGCGATCCACTTCGTTGTAAACGCCAGAGTCCCGGGCTTTTTCAAACGCGGCCTTCACTTCGGCGTTTCCATAGCCCTGAGAAAGAATTCGATCGTGATAGCCGTGAGCGAGCTCGTGAAGGAGCACGTATGGCATGCGGCGATTCTCGAAGGGGAATCGATTCACGTTTGTGATCTCAATCGCTTTCGTCATTTTCGGATTTCTTCCATTGTCGACGAGCCAACCTTTGCCCGGATGATACTCTGCTGTGCCCCGTTTCCCGGAGTAGGGAGGATTGATCCAGATGGGGATTTCCCGGAGTTGCTGTAGGGCTGGCTTCGGAACTACATTGATGACACGTTGGAGTTGGCCGTCGAGAATTTCGAGCATCCGACGGGTGGCATCGCCTGAGTCGGCCCACAATTTGTCATTGAGTTGAATCGTCCAACCACGCACGGAAAATGTCGCATGACTTGGCTCACTGAATCGTGGGTCTCGAGAGGAGCGTAACTTTTCTGTCAGCTCACGAGACAGCCTCTTTCTGATCTCCGCGATTTCTTTTGGCGTGGTCCGCCCTGCAAGGAGATTGTTCAACTGGTGAGGATCTTCGTTGATTCGGTAGAGTTCCTCGGCGGGGCGCTTCCCGAAGGCCTGCGTATCCTGCAGAGAATCGTTGTGGCGCATCCATTGCTTTGTGGGGCCCGGATCGATGTTGTGGGAAAATGCTCCGGGGACGGTTGGCCACGGTGTCTCTTTGAAGTCAAAAGTCGGTTCGTCACCTGCTACCTTCCCGGTAGGCCAGGATTCCGGAGCAAAGTTGCGAATGTAGAGATAGTCCTGTGTTCGAATCGCCCGCGAGGGATTGGGATAAACGTGCTGTTCCATTCCAGCGAGAACGAAGTTGCGATCCGGATCGATTTGCCCGGATTCTTCTGAAGACAATGATGAAAGTAGTGATCGCCCAGTCATCGCTTCAGGAACGGGAATTCCAACGGCTTCGAGAAAGGTGGGAGCCAGATCCGTTAGGCTCACGAAGTCGCTGATCTTCCTGCTTCCCTTGATATTCTTCCCCCAGCGAATGGCCAGCGGTACGCGAATGCCGGCGTCGTAGAGGTTCGCCTTGGCACGAGGAAAAGGCATGCCGTTGTCGCTCGTTATCACGACAATGGTATTTTCCAACTCGCCAGCCTGTTCCAATTTCGCGATGATCTCGCCTGCGAACTGGTCAAGCTTTTCAACCTTCAGGTAGTAGTCGCCGAGATCGGTTTGAGTGGTGGTGTTGTCAGGGAGGTAGGGAGGAACGGCAATGCTGTCGAGATTGAGATCACCATCTAGGCTCGCCTGCCAGTCGTAAGCGCGATGTGGCTCACCGGCACCATACCAAAAACAGAATGGCTGGGCATCTTTCCGCGCATCTATGAATTCGTTAAAGTTCTTGTAGCGTTCACCGAAAGGATCGTTGCCTCGAAAGCTATGTTTACTCGGAGCCGTGCCTTTGCGGGAGAAGCCGGTGAAATAGCCGGCGTTTGCCAGCATGTCAGGATAGGTGGGGACGCCCTTTTCAATGGAACCTCCCAGATTTACACCTCCGCCAAGTCTCCAGTGGTATTGGCCGGTGGAAGCGGAATGTCGCGAAGGAGTGCAGGAGGGGGCCGGGGTGAAGGCGTTTTCGAAAAGCACTCCTTCTTTTGCGATGCGATCGAAAGTCGGAGTGCGGACGGTTTTGTCTCCGAGAATCGAAGCATGCGGCCACGACCAATCATCTCCCATGATGACGACGATGTTGGGCGAGTCGGAATTGGCTCGATGGGCCTGGCCAAGTGGTAGTGGCTGCGTGGCGCGAAGTTCTTTTCCAAGTTGTTTGCAAACTTGTTCGTTCTCCGGATTGCTTGCGACATTAGTGCGTTCATAAGAGTCCGTTCGATGACCGTAAAGCTCGCGGTCTACGGTTTTTCCGGTACTGCGGTCCACCCATTCGACGTATCTCCAATTCTTGTTGCGGTAGGCGTAGCCCATCAGTTCGCGCTTGTTCTGGCGTCGCAGGAATTGACTAACAGCTGCGTCTTTCACTTCTGCCTCGGGATTGTCGAGAATGGGCTTCAGGCTGGTGCCTTCGAGGTTGTCAGCGATAGGCAAGCCTGCCAGATCGCAAAGTGTCGGATAGATGTCGATTAACTCGACGAGGGAGTTGCTCGTGGATCCATTGCCGCTTCTTCGCGGATCATGAATGATGAGAGGGACTCGCGTATCAATTTCGTAGTTGGACTGTTTGCACCAGCTGTTGTGCTCTCCCAGTTTGAAACCGTGGTCGCTCCAGAGAACAACGATGGTGTTTTCGGCGAGCTCGAGTCTTTCCAGTTCGGAGAGCAATTTTCCGACCTGAGCATCGATGAAGCTGACAGAGGCGAGATAGCCGTGTTTGAGTTCCCGCTGTTGTGCTTCGGTCAGGCTTCCGCTCTGTGGATCGGGAGTTCCGAGGTAGTCGAAGTAGTCTCGCAATTCATACATCGTGTTCATCGCGAACTTCGGCGAATCCTTCGGTATGGCAGTTTGGTTCGCCAAAGTGATCTGATCCCGTTTGTAGAGGTCCCAGTATTTTTGGGGAACGACAAAGGGGAGGTGAGGGCGAACGAATCCGGCGGCAAGAAAAAAGGGTTCGTCTTGTTTTGCGAGGCTGCGCATTGCGCGCAAGGCCTGTTCGGCAATTGCTCCGTCGATGTGCTCACGGTCAGGAATGTCGACAGCTTCGGTAGCAGTGGCTCGGAGCCGGTCGATCTTTTTCTGGGGAGTGCCTTTTTCTTTGAGATTCTTTTTGAATGCGACGAGCTCTTTGCGCGCCTCCGGACTCCAGAGTTGGGATTTTCTGGGCCAGTTGTGAGGCTCGCTCCAGGAAACGTTGTCGGGCCAGGGGTTGTGAAAGATTTTCCCGAATCCGAGGGATTGGTATCCGTGTGCCTTGAAGTGCTGCGGTAGCGTGATCGCCTCGGGAATGGTGTTTCGAAAGCGAACATCAAGGGTCCACACTTTCGTGGAATCCGGACGAAGACCTGTTAACAGGCTGACGCGAGAAGGATTGCAAACTGCGAGCTGACAGTGGGCGGAGTTAAAAAGAACGCCTTCCGATGCAAGGCTGTCGATGTGAGGTGAATAAACTCCTTCGACTCCGTAGCAGCCCAACTCAGGACGGAGGTCGTCGATGGCGATGAAGAGCACGTTGGGCTTTGCATCGGCGAAAGCGGAGGCAAGACCTAACAGGGTTAAGCAGCAGGTCAAACCCTGTCGGGTCCATGACCAAACCCTGTTGAGTCCGATTGAAAGAGGGGTGCGAAAAATCATTGAGGTGATTCAAGGTTATCGATTAGCTCTTTCCTTCCCAGCTGCCCCACCAGCTTCGAAACTGTTTCCATTGCGCGTGAAGAAAGCCGCGCTGGCTGGCGCTGAGCTTGTCGCTTTCATGGATTTCATTGGCGAATTCTGCATGGCCTTCCAAGACCATCAGTTCCCGATAGTAGAGAACAAGGTCGGGGCCTTCATCGTAGGTGGAAAGAACGTTGAGGGCCTCGGAAAGCTCAGCTGCGTTTCGCCGGGATTGAACGTTCCCGGCGGCGGCTTCTTCGCACAGTTCGACAAGTCGAAGCACTTCCTTGGGCAAAGCATTTCCGACTCCGGTAATGGCTCCGACTGCCCCGCAATGGACAAATCCGTGGAATACTTGGGTGTCGACTCCGACCATGAGAGTGAGGTCGGGATCACCGCTCGTGATGTGTTCTGCGGCATAGGTGAGAGAATCGGCCCCGCCGAATTCCTTGAAACCAACCAGGTTGGAATAGTCTTTTCGAAGATCAAAGAAGAGTTCGGCTTTGGTTTCAAAACCGTAGTAGGGGCTGTTGTAGATCACCGCGGGCAGGTCACCACCTGCTGAGAGGACTCCTGCGAAATGGTCACGCTGGGCAGCGGATGAAGTCCCCCGGGAGAGGACACGAGGTATCACCATCAGTCCTGCTGCACCTACCTCCCGAGCATGGGCTGCGTGGTTGGCCGCAATCTTCGGGTTTTGCGCTCCGGTTCCGACGACGACAGGCACTCCGGCGTCAACGAGGCGCTTCACTCCCTCCTGTCGTTGTGCGTCTGTTAGGATCGGCCACTCACCCATGGATCCACAATAGACGACTCCCCGCATCCCGGTGTCGACGAGGCGAGAGGCGGTGCTGACAAGAGCGTCGTAGTCTGGGTTTCCATCCCCGTCGCCGGGGGTCATGATGGCAGTGATTGTGCCGCTGAAAATGTTGGAGCTGGTTTGAGACATGAGAGAAAAAGGGGGGCTCAGGGTTTTGCTGTTTTGGGAATGACTGCTTTGGCTTTTCGATCGCCGACGACGAAATGACCGCGTTCTTTTCCTGATTCCATGGGTTGAATCATCCAGACGGCACCGGGTCGAGTCTGTTGCGACTTTTTCCTTCCGGCAGCAATAGTCCCATAGGATTTGGGTTTTCCCTTTTGGTCCATCCAGAATAGTTCGACTGGATGGCCAGACTTGTTGACGAAGGTGACGGGAAAAGGTGAGCCATCCGGTTGAGAGGCTGGTGCTTTGCTTTGGGAAAGAGGAATCCAAGGTAATCCTGGCAGTGCCTCGAGAGAGGGTTCCTTGCGAGGAGAGAATTTCGTGGGTGCCCGGCTACGAAGTTCTTCGAGCTTCGCTGAGTGTTCTGCGTTCGAAGCGAGGTTGGTCCATTCGTAAGGATCCTCTGTAATATGATAGAGTTCCTCGTCGCCGTTCGCGTAGTGAATGTAGCGCCACTGCTCGGCACTGAGCCCATAGCTTCCGGGTTCGCCAAGGTGAGTCAGCGCAACATGATCCCACTCTGCATTCGGGTTTTTGAGAAGCGGAACGAGACTCGGTCCGTCGTTGTCTGTTTTCGACTCGATGCCGGCAAGTTCAGTCAGCGTTGGAAAGAGGCTCAGTAGATCGACAGGCTTGTCGCAGATCGATCCCGGGGTGGTTCCGGCTGGTAATCCTCGCGCGGCATTTTTCGGAACTCGAATCATCAAGGGGACTCGGGAGACGGCTCTCCAGGCGGTGAATTTCTGCCAATGCTGTTTTTCTCCGAGATGCCATCCGTGATCGCTCCATAGCACAATGATCGTGTTGTCTTTGTTCGGGCCTGACTCGAGGGCATCGAGGACGCGACCGAGCATGGCATCGGCAAAATGAATCGAAGCGAGATATCCCTGGATTCCTTTTTTCCATTGCCCGTGCTCACGGATGTGAGCGAAGTAGCGATTCGGTCCGCGCCGTTTCCCGGAGGGAGGCAGGTCATCAAGATCATCTTCGAGGTAGCCCGGTGGAAGTTGGATTTCGTCGAGCGGAAACGGCTCGAAATATTTCTTTGGAACAAACCAGGGCTCGTGAGGGCGGTAGACTCCGCAGGCGAGAAAAAGAGGCTGCTCGTGCTCTTTGGCGAGTTGTTCTCCGACCCATTTGGAAACGAGCCAGTCTCCGCCGAATTCTTCGTCGGTCGCATCAAGCGCTGCCCAATCCGCTTCGACATATTGCCATGGTCCTCCGCGTGGCAAGTTTACCGGACGTTTATCAGGATAGAGTGTTCGTGGAAATGGGTTTTCGGTTTCTTTTTCTGGGTAGTATTTGTCCCAGGATCGAGCGTCGATGAAGTAATGGAGCATTTTGCCGGAACCAATTGCCCGGTAGTCGTGATTCCGGAAATGCTGCGGGAGAAGTTCTGTTCCCGGCAGGATTTCACGCATCTTCTGCCCGTTTTCGTAGAGTCCTGAAGTGGCAGGTGAGAGGCCCGTCATGATGGCAGTTCGAGACGGATTGCAAGCCGCGCCCGGGCAGTGCGCGTTGGTGAAGAGAACTCCGCTGGCAGCGAGGCGATCAAGATTCGGGGTGATCGTTTGGGGATGCCCGCCCATGCATCCAATCCAGTCATTGAGATCGTCGAGGGCAATGAAGAGAATGTTAGGCCGCGAATCCTCATCGCACAGCCCAGTCGCAGGGGATGTGAAATATCCAATAAACAAAAGCAGAATGGTGGAAAAACGAGGCATTTTGGGAATGTTACCTGATTCGGTATGGGAAAGACTACTGTGAAAGCGGTCTAGTTGTCTTGATCGAAATTATTTTCCTGCTATGAAAATGAGCACAGCCGGTTTGTCAGATCTTGTCGCCGATGGCGAAGACCTTGCCTTGCGCCTTCCCGTGCTGGAGTTGCTCTTCGATGAGGCATCCGATGTCGCTTTTTTCGTGAAGGATCGCGATGGTCGATACTTGTCGGTCAACCAGTCGCTGGCGGAGCGGCATGGATTCGCGGATAAGCAGGAGATGATCGGGAAGAGGCCTTCCGACGTTTGTCCGGGACCGTTTGGAGCGGTACCGTCGGAGCAGGATGCGAAGATTCTGCGAACCGGCCAGCCTCTGATTAATCACTTGGAGATGCAGTGGCAGCGCCCGCATAAACCGTGCTGGTGTCTCACAACAAAGTTGCTGCTTCGTGACGAAGGTGATGTGGTAGGTTTGGTGGGGTTCTCCCGTGATTTGAGAGAATCCGTTTCGCTCGATGAAATACCTTCCGGTCTTGCTCTGGTATTGGATCGCTTCGAACAGAATTTTTCCGAACCAACAAGTCCTTCTCTTCTCGCGCGAGAGGCGGGAATGAGTGCCTCCCGTTTTGCCCGGATGATCAAGAGGGTTTTTGGAGTAACTCCCTCCCAGTATATTTCTCGTACGAGGATCAACCAGGCGGCGAGGCTGCTCCGGGAGTCTGATGCGTCAGTTGCTGAGATTGCGCTTCAGGCAGGTTTTACTGACCACAGTGCGTTTACGCGAAAATTCAGAAGTGCGATGGGTGCGACACCATCTGTCTACCGCGAGGCGCTGGAAGGTGGAGAGTAGGGACGAATTCCTAGAGCCTTCGAATTCTGGCGCGACTTGGGTGATTCCAGCATTGACGATGAATGAGGAGATCGTGAGGATTCCGACATGATTTGGCGAACGTTTTTCTACGCCCTCACATTACCTTTTCTCTGTTCCTTCGGAGCTTTCGGTAACGAGTTTCCGGAGCCTTACAATACGGAGAGGGAAGAGGCTCCTCCCATGAACGCAGTGGAGGCAGCGAAATCGGCTAAACTGCCCGATGGGTTTCGTCTCGAGGTCTTTGCGGCGGAGCCGGACGTGCAGCAGCCCATTTCGATTGCGTTTGATGATGCAGGTCGTCTCTGGGTTGCGGAATGCTACACCTTTGCCGAGCGGCCGCTGCGATGGGATCTGGAATTGTGTGATCGGGTCCTCATTCTCGAGGACGCTGATGGTGACGGAACGATGGATAAACGCACGGTTTTCTGGGATGAAGGAAAGCGTCTTACCAGCGCGATACCCGGGCATGGTGGAGTCTGGGTGACCTGTGCACCGCAGTTGCTCTTCATTCCGGATAAAGACAACGATCTCGTTCCCGACGGTGAACCAATTGTGATGCTCGATGGATTTGATGCAGAACACATCGGGCACAACATCGTGAACGGATTGAAGTGGGGGCCGGATGGATGGCTCTACGGGCGCCATGGAATCACTGCGACCTCACCGGTCGGAAAGCCCGGCACGCCAAAAGCAAGGCGGACTCAGTTGAACTGCTCGATCTGGCGGTTTCATCCGGAGACGCACGAGTTCGAAGTTTTCTGCGATGGGGGAACGAATCCCTGGGGACTCGATTGGGATGAAAACGGTCAGCTCTTTTACACCAACACAGTGATCGGTCATCTCTGGCACGCTATTCCAGGTGCCTACTACACGCGCATGTTTGGTGCTCATCTGAATCCCTATGTCTATGAAGTCGTTCCGCATACGGCGGATCATTATCACTGGGACACCGGGGCGGAAAAGTGGAACGACATTCGCAATGGTGTCACTGGTAGCACGTCCGCTCTCGGTGGAGGACATGCTCACATGGGATGCCTGATTTACCAAGGGGGAGTTTGGCCAAAGGAATACCATGGGGATCTTTTTGCCTGTAATCTTCACGGTCGTCGAGTGAACCGAGATCATCTGAAGCGCGAGGGAGTTGGCTACGTCGCGACTCACGGAAAAGATTTTCTGATGATGGAGGACCCCTGGTTTCGCGGGCTTGATCTCATCACAGGCCCGGACGGGCAGGTCTGGATGAATGACTGGTCTGACACAGGGGAGTGCCATGATAACGATGCCATTCATCGGACGAGCGGGAGGATCTATCGCATCGTTTATGACGGGCCGGAAAAAGGAAATCCAACGATGGACCGTCCCGACTGGCTCACTCGTCGAGCGGCAGGTGAATATGATCGCAACGCCCTGACAAAACTACTGTCATCTGATGAAGAAGCGACTGCAGCGATGGCGGTTCGTTGGCTCAGTGAGGATTGGGGGGATGAAAAAGAGACCGCGGATGTTTTTGCCAACCTGGTTAGTGAGACCACGCCCGGAATGGTGCGGATGGAACTGGCGGCTGCATTGCAGAGACTGCCATTGAAGCATCGGGCGCCTCTTGCCAAACGTCTTGCCGCCCTGGCGCAGGATTCTGATGACAGGCAGCAATCGCTACTGATCTGGTATGGTGTCGAGAAAGTCGTCGCAAGTGATCCAATGCTTGGAGTGGAGATTGCCTTAAGTTCGCGCCAGCCCACTGTGACTCGACTGGTGACACGGAGATTGGCTTCCGAAATGGAGCGATGGGAAAATCCGGTTTCTTCCCTTTTGCGCGGATCTCAAGCCGTTCCTGCTGAGATTGCGGAACAAGTTGCGGTTGGAATGTCGCAGGGATTGGAAGGTTGGGTTAATGCGAAGGAGCCAAAATTCTGGAAAGAGTTTACCGAGCGTATCCACCGTAGTGGAGACGAAGATTTGATGGAGAAGGTCCGCAGCCTTGCCGTTCTTTTCGGTGACGGAAGGGTGCGGGAAGATCTGATCGCGGCGGCAAAGGACACGGAACGGGATTCTGAAGTACGTCGCGCCGCGCTCGCGAGCCTTCTGCGACAACCCGAAGATGATCTTCTCGATCTTTTAAAAACCTGGTCGACAGACAAGGTTCTCGCGCGGGATGCCATCCGGGGACTTGCTTTATACGACGCTCCCGGGGTTTCTCAGAGAATGATTAATTTCTGGAAACGGAATCCTGCGTTTCGATCTATAGCGATTGATTCTCTTGTCGCTCGTCCTTCTTACGCCAGAGACCTCCTCGCCTTTGTGGAGAAAGGGGAGATTCCGGCCAATGCGATTTCTCCTTCGCAGGCTCGTCAGATTGCGAATTTAGGCGATGAGAAATTGTCAGCGAGATTGGTGGAATTGTGGGGGGCGATTCGGGAAACTCCCGCAGAGAAAAAGAAAGAACTCGAAAAGTGGAAGTCTCTTTTGACGAAAGAGGCGGTCGCGTCGTCCGATCCCGTTCGAGGAAAGCAGTTCTTCGCACAAAGCTGTGGGGCCTGTCATGTGCTTTACGGGGAGGGCGGAAAAATTGGCCCCGATCTCACCGGAAGTGATCGTCACAATGTAGACTACATTCTCGAGAGCACGATCAACCCAAGCGATGTGATTCCCGCCGACTACCGATTGACGGTTTTTACGCTGAAAGATGGACGGGTCGTTTCCGGAGTCATTGCGGCAGAGACTGACAAAGCGATTACGGTTCAATCAGCCGCCGGTGAGATGATCGTCAGTGCTGCCGAAGTGGACAAGCGGGAGACGCTTCCGATTTCCCTGATGCCCGAAGGTTTGTTCCAGGCTCTGGGTGAAGATGCGGTGAAGGATTTGGTCGCGTATTTGATGACGGACGGACCGGTGGGGGAATGACGAAGACCACGAATGCGATTTCACGTATCTTTGAAGTAGGGCGCGATGAGCAGTTGAAGAAAAATTTAGTCGTTAACATCTGGCTCTCGATTCCTGTGCGATTCTCGCTATGAGGCGGGATCCTACGTGGATTCGAAGGAAGTTGGAGGCTCAAGGGTAGCTTTGTTTTTTGCTTCCGCTACATCGCTCTACTCAACTGCTATCCCCACCTCGCCACAAAGCGCTTCCATTCGCTCGAGACCAACTTTGGCACATTCGAGCGGATCTTTGGCCCACCATGCCTCGCTGAAGAGTTCTAGGCTGAGCCACTTGTCGTAGCCTTTATCCTTCAGGATGTTGAGTTCGGCGTGGAGGTTGATCGCTCCGTCTCCGATCATAACTCGATCGGGATCTTTCTGTTGTCCGCTCGGGATATCGGTAGCAGCATCGTCGATGTGGTAGTGCGCGATTTGCTCGACAGGCAGAGCGCGGAGGTCATCGAGAGTGGTGCAATTGTTCCAGTTGTGGAAAGCGTCGAGAATGGTGACGGGGTTCAGTGAAACGTCGCAACGTTCCATCACAGTGACCGTATCGGGCACATTATTAAGGCTTGCGAAGAAACTGATGTATTCGAGCACAGCTTGCACTCCGGTTTCTTTTCCAATCTGGAGAAGGTCGTTGTATCCCTCGTGCAAATGATCGATCTCGGGCTGCTCCATTGGCGGGGTGCAGACCATCAGGGGTGCATTGAGCCGCGCTGCCAGTTCAAAGCGACGCCTCGCCTCATCAAGAGCTAGCTTGTATTCCCAATCTTTGGTTTCTCCCCAGTTCCGGACGGCGATGAAGCAGGGAACTTCGAGTCCGTAGTCGGCAAGCGCCTTCTCGACATCGGAAATTTCTCCCCCGCGTCCGACGTGCTCGTAGAGCTCTACTGCCCAAAGCTCGATACCCTTATATCCTACCTCTCCTGCGACCTTGATTTTGTCGAGGAGAGGAGTCGGTTTGATCGTAGAGGAATTCAGAGAAAGCCGCATGTTTCGTAGAAGTAGAGAATCAGCTCAAAATCTCAATCACCCGGTCCATCGGCAGAAAGTTTCCGACGAGCGGTTGGCTAAGGTCGTCCTGGCTCTGTTGCCAGTTGGCAAAAATGCCGGCGTCTGTCACAAGGGTCGCGACATAGCGGGAGCAGCCGGTGCCCATGGGGGAGACAAATAGCGGGCCTTCGATAGAAATGCTCTCGATGGAACTGAGGTCGCGGTCATTTCCAATAGCGATTCCTCCAATCTCTTCGCAGGACCATCCCCGGGGACGGGAGACAGCAGTGGGGTTTTCGTCGAGCTGCCGAAGGCACTCGGCACCGTCGTAGAAATAGAGCGAAAGACCGTCTTCGCCGGCGAAGGCCCCGATGTTGGGAACCTTGAGTCGTTCCGTGACGCGTGCAGCGGAAATGTCCCAGACTGGGCCGCGCTTCAGCATGTCGTCGGTGATTTTTTCGTAATTCTCGCTTCCGGCTTTGCGGAGATAGGCGGCGGTTCCGCTGCTGGACCAGGTGAAGGGGTGGGTGCAGTGGCCGAGGACTAGGTCACCATTGTCGAGATCGAAAACCCATGGGTCTTTGCAGTGCAAGCGCTCAGGGTTATCGGAACCAAAAGGAACGATCTCTTCGATGTTCGAAGGGCTCAGGTCCTCGACGCGATCCGCGTAAATGCGATCGATGCTCCAGACCCCGGCACCGGGTTTCTGGAAGTCGATGATGCGCTCGGGATACTTTGCATCTTTCTCTGTTGAGATGAAAAGCTCGATGCCGTCCGGGGTGAGATGCAGGGCGACACCTTCTATCGAGACGATGTCCATTCCGGAATGGGCGAGATCCGCTTTAGAGAAAGAGACGATTTTTTTAAAATCACCGTCTACGTCCGGGGCCCGGAAAATGGCGAGTTCGAGGCCGCGTTCTCCGGCTCCAACTCCGGTTCGCGAGTCGCCGTAGTTTCGGTAGCGGCCACAGATGAGGATGGATCCGTCACGATCTAGGATCACGTTTCCGCCTCCAAACCAGTATCCGGTGCTGCGGTCCTGAGGTTCCACAAGGATGCGGGCGTTTTCCTGGTTCACAAGTTCGCTGGCGAGAGTCGTAAGTTTGGCTTTTTGGTCGTCTGTTATCATGATTTTTATTTAGCGCGGTCCGTGACAAATTCAAACAAGACCTGTTCGAGCGGTTCACCAGTCGAACAGAGGTGATGAGTCACTCCGTGTTTGGCGCACATCGTGCGGACAGCATCCCGATGGGCGCTGAAACGTTCAAGGTAGTCACTGCGAGCGTTTGTCGGGTCGATGAAAAGGTCCTGACCCGTTTCCACATCGCGATAGTGGGTGGCCTGAGAAAAATCGAAATCAATCTCACGGGGGTCGAGAGTTTGGAAAATGGCGAGATCGTGGCCTCCTGCCGCGAGATATCCAATTTGCGTTTCGAGCTCTTCAATTGGCGCGAGCAGATCGGAAATCAAAGCGATGAAGCTTCGCTTTTTAATCAGCTCATGGAGCCCTTTCATTGCCGCACCAAGGTCGGTCCCATGCCCGGACGGAGCTTGCTCCATTCGCAGCATGAGGCGCCGCAATTGACCGGGCCGATTGCGAGCGGGAATGTGCTGATCGACTTTCTGATCGAAGGTGGTCAGACCAACCGCATCGTTCTGCCCCATGAGGAAGTAGGCGAAGGTCGCAGCAAGCGTGGAGGAGTAGTCGGCTTTCGTATATTGGCCAGAGCCGTAGCTCATCGATTTGCTTCGATCGAGCAGGATGTGGGCGCGGAGATTGGTTTCGTCCTCAAACTTTTTGATGAAGGCGCGATCGCTGCGGGCCATCACCTTCCAATCGAGAAATCGCGGGTCGTCGCCTCGGACGTAGGGACGGTATTCGCTAAACTCGACGGAGAAACCGTGGTAAGGCGATCGGTGCAAGCCCTTCCAGAATCCTTCCATGACCATGCGCGCCCGCAATTCGAGCGACTTCACCCGCATCAGAGCGGACGGGTCGAGGTAGGATGTGGAGGTCATGATCTTCGTCTTTCAAGCCGGTTCCAGACGGATGCTTGACGGTAATTCCTTCACACTTTCTCCGGTGTCATCTCGATCAGCTTCTCGATAACTTTATCGACCGTAATTCCTTCGGCCTCTGCTCGATAGTTTGTCAAAATTCGATGCCGCAGAACCGGGGCTGCCATCGCGCGAATGTCGTCGTAGGTAACGTGGGACCGGCCATCGAGGAGAGCTTTGGTTTTGGCTCCGAGAACGAGGCTCTGGCCGGCACGCGTTCCGGCTCCCCAGTTGACCCACTCATTGATGTAGTCGCTGGTGCCTTCCTGCCCGGGGCGTGAATTGGATGCGATACGAACGGCGTATCGAACGACCTCTTCGGCGATGGGAACTTTTCTGACGACCTCGTGGCATTTCAGCAAGTCTTCTCCAGAGAAAATGGCTTCGACTGGCTCGGAACCAACTCCTGTTGTTTGAGAAACCACGGCCACCTCCTCGTCCTCCCCGAGATAGTCGATGAAGATGTTGAACATGAAACGGTCGAGCTGCGCCTCGGGGAGAGGGTAGGTTCCCTCCATCTCGATCGGGTTTTGCGTGGCGAGAACGAAAAACGGTTTATCCAGCTCGAGGCTTTGCCCGGCTACAGAGACCTGTTTTTCCTGCATGGCTTCCAGAAGAGCAGCTTGCGTTTTGGGAGGAGTTCGGTTGATCTCATCAGCAAGGACGAGATTTGCAAAGATCGGACCCTTGCTGAACATGAGCTCACGTTTGCCTTCCGGTGTTTCTTCGAGGATTTCTGTTCCTGTAATATCCGAAGGCATCAGGTCCGGTGTGAATTGAATTCGGTGAAAGGAAAGATCGAAGACTTTCGCGAGCGTGCTGACAAGAAGGGTCTTCGCCAGTCCGGGGGCACCGGTAATGAGACAGTGTCCGCCCGATAGAAGTGCGATCAGCATCTGATCCACGACATCCGCCTGACCGATAATTACCTTTCTCAGTTCCTTCCCGATAATGTGTCGGGCATCAGCGAGTTTCTTCACCATTGCTTCCTCGGTGTCGGGGGTCTCCTCGATCACTTCTTCGACGACCTCCGGCTCTTGGATGTCGGCATCGTGATCTTCTGAATGGTCGGAAACGGAATCTTCGCTCATAGTGGGTTTGCGAATGTAGCGGGTCCAGTCGACCGAGGGAATCGAAAAATATAGCCGGAAAACGCCTGCAACCACCTTCAGGAGTCTGATTTGGATGGGATTGAGGTCGTGAAAAGAGCCATCTTTCCTCGTTGCATTCGTGAGAATCACGCTTAGTGTCGCCCCGCTATGGCACGAAGAGGTGGAAAAGCAAAAACACGAAAAGGTGTCGCCAAGAGATTCAAGGTGACAGGCACTGGTCGCGTACTGCGTCGGAAACAGGGTAAAAGACACCTGAACCGTCGTAAGAACGCGAAGCGGATGCGTCGTCTCGGACAACCAACATTGGTTTCCAAGGCAGACGAGAAAAACGTCAAGGCAGAGATGCAGTTTGATTGTTAATTCTTAGAGCATTCACAAACCATGTCAGGGTCGATCTTCGGCCCACAATCGAGCTGACTGGCGGCGCGGCAATTTGCCTACCGTCGCCTGAAGAGAGGGTGAGTCGGCCGATTTTAACAAAAACAACAACCCGCTCAGAGGAATAACACAATGCCACGTGCAACAAACGCACCAGCCAGTCATAAGCGCAAAAAGCGCATTCTGAAGAAAGCCAAAGGTTTCCGCGGATCCCGCTCGAAACTCTTTCGCACCGCCAAGGACGCGGTTACGAAATCCCAACAGTGGGCGTATCGCGACCGTAAGAACCGCAAACGCACCTTCCGTCGTCTCTGGATCGCACGGATCAATGCGGGAGCGAAAAGTAATGGGATCAACTACTCCCGATTTATGGAGGGACTCAAGGCAGCTGGAATCGAGCTAGACCGGAAAGTCCTTTCTGACATCGCTATCCACGACGAAGCCGCGTTTACTGCCCTCGTCGAAAAGGCGAAGTCCGCGCTCGAGGAGAAGAACAAAAACGCTGCCTGATTTTTCAGGCATCAAACTTTCTCAAAAAGCCGGTGGGTCGCCAAAGCGGTCCTCCGGCTTTTTTCTTATCCAAATCATCCACGTATTTACCGTAAAAACCCTTTGCGCCTCCGTGCCTTTGCGTGAGTCTTTTCGCAATACTCAATGCCGGTGGGCACTACCCCGTAGATCCAGCCATGCTGACTGAATTGGAAGAAATCAAAACCGACGCCCTCGCTGCGATCGGAGACATCGACAACGAACCTGACCTTGAGCAGGCCCGCGTGGGTTTTCTTGGGAAAAAAGGACGTCTCACTGCGGCAAGTGCAGGAATGCGCGATGTGCCGAAAGAGCAGAAGAAGGACGTAGGCCAGAAGTTGAATGAAGTGCGTACGGCAATTACCGAGGCAATAGAAGAAAAACAAGCTGCCTTGATCGCCGTCCGTGATGCCGCTGCTTTTGCCTCGATTGATCCAACCTTGCCATCGCGTTCGCTTCCTGCTGGAGGATTGCATCCGCTTACGCACGTTCTCAATGAGGCCGTTGCCGTATTGAGGAAGATGGGATTCGCTCTTGCAGAAGGGCCCGAGATCGAGACGGAGTGGAATTGCTTTGATGCGCTCAACACACCGGAAGATCACCCGGCACGAAATGAAAGTGACACCTTTTACTTTGAAAATGGCAAGCTTCTGCGCACGCATACTTCGTCTGTGCAGATTCAGACCATGTTGAAGGAAGTTCCGCCCGTTCGAATCATTGCTCCGGGAAGCGCCTTTCGCCGTGACGAGATCGATGCAACTCATTTGAGTGCTTTCCACCAACTGGAAGGTCTCTATGTCGATAGAGACGTTTCCCTCGCTGATCTGAAGGGAACTTTGGAATATTTCTTTCGTGAGATCTTCGGATCAAAAACCGAAGTGCGTTTTCGTCCCCACTTCTTTCCGTTCACCGAGCCAAGCTTTGAAGTCGACCTCAAGCTTCACGCTACCGGCAAAGCTGCGAAATGGATCGAAATCGCTGGCTGCGGAATCGTTGATCCAGCCGTCTTCGAAGCCGTCGGCGGAAAACGTGGCGATGCTGCCTACGACCCCGGCGAAATAAGTGGATTCGCCTTCGGAATGGGACTCGATCGCCTCGCAATGATTATGTATGGGATTCCCGACCTGCGTTTGCTGATTGAGAATGATGTGCGGTTTCTGCAGCAGTTTTCGTAGACCGACTTTCGTCGGCGATATTTGATCTTGGATTTTTGATGTTGGTGAATGAGTTATCAGACGCTCCAGATTTGGCAGCAAGCGCAAGGTTTCGCGTTGGATATTCACATTGTGTCGCTGAGCCTTCCGAAGTTTGAGTTGTATGATCGGGGTTCACAAACTCGCCGGTCATCTAAATTAATTCGGAGCAATATTGTTGAGGACTACGGTAGAAGAAAATACAAAGCCGACTACCTCCGCTTTCTCAATTATGCCTTTGCTTCAAGTTTTGAGACCGATGATCACCTCGAATCTCTCTTCGAAACCCGTTCACTCTCAGATCGCGAAAAATTTGACGACCTTCTTTCCAGAAACCAAACCCTCGGTAAAAAACTGAATCGATCTATAAAAACGATAGAAAAATCGCACAGCGAACCCGGCAACTAGTCCACAATTTTCAAAGAACCAAGATCCCAGCCGCCGCGCGGAAGATCCCGACCGCAACAAAGACGATCGCAGATCCAGCAATCAACTCCCAAAACCAATTCTATGAACGTTTCTCTCCAATGGCTATCCGACCACGTTGATTTTTCGGAATACTCCATGTCTGAACTCGATGATCTGCTGACCTTTGCCGGTATCGAAGTCGAAGGTATTCAAAGCCTGCCGGATCATCTCGTTGTTGCTGAGGTCATCTCTTCTGATAAGCATCCAGATGCAGACAAGCTTTCTGTCTGCCAGGTCGATGACGGTTCAGGCACTCCAAGACAAATCGTCTGCGGGGCGAAGAATTACCAAGTCGGAGATAAAGTGCCGCTCGCGCTTCCTGGTTGCGTGCTCGATGCAGGAGAGGGAAAAACTTTCGAAATCAAAGAGGGCAAGCTTCGCGGTGTTGAATCCCTCGGCATGATGTGTGCCGCATCGGAAATTGGACTCACCGACGATGCGGATGGACTACTGATTCTTTCTCCTGATTTGAAAACAGGGACTCCTCTTTCGGAAGTGTATCCCGCTGTCTTTGAACTTGAGATCACGCCCAATCGCCCTGATTGCCTCAGTCACCTCGGTGTGGCTCGCGAACTCGCTGCTCTTGCGGGTAAGCCTCTCAAAGGAGTTGCTCACCATGGCGATTCCGCTACCCCGACCCGAGTGGCGAAGAATGATGAAATCAAGATCTCCACGGATTCCTGTCTTTATTATACAGCGCGGATTATTCGCGGTGTGAAAGTGGGGGAATCCCCTGCCTGGTTGAAGCAGAAGCTGGAATCGATCGGCCTCCGTCCGATCAATAACGTGGTCGATATCACGAACTATGTTCTCATGGAAATGGGGCAGCCGCTTCACGCTTTCGATATGGCCAAGCTCGATGGCGGAATTCATGTTCGTGCTGCCAATAGCGAAGAAGAGTTTTTCGCGCTCGATGGAGAGACATACGTGCTCGACGACACGGACATGGTCATTGCCGATTCAACCAGAGCGGTTGCAATTGGTGGAGTCATGGGTGGAGAAGATTCGGGCGTGACGGAGACGACTACTGACGTGCTGCTCGAGTCGGCTTATTTTACCCCTGCCGCGATTCGTCGGACGGCACGGGCCTTGAACCTGCATTCCGATTCAAGTTATCGCTTTGAGCGTGGTGCTGATCCTTACCAGGTGAATGGAGCTTCGGATCTCGCTGTGAAATGGATCCTTGAACTCGCCGGCGGAGAGGCCGAAACGGAAATCGTCACCTGTGGAGAAATCCCTGCGCCGCCCGCAGCCGTTGCTTTGGATAACGACTACACCCGATCCGTGATCGGAAGTGACATTTCCGATGAGGAGATCGCCTCTATTCTCGGGTCACTCGGAATGGAGAATACGAGTGGAGAATGGTCGATGCCAACCTATCGCCTCGACCTGCCACGGCCCGTCGACCTCGTCGAGGAAGTCGCTCGCGTTCATGGACTCGACAAGGTTCCGTCCAATCAGCAGTCGTGGTTTTCTCCAGCCTCGAAAGCCGATGCCTCCTTCGATTTTGCGGCGAAAATTCAAACTCGCTTGAGCGGACTCGGATTTTTTGAAACTCGAAACCTCAAGCTCATCTCAGAAGCGCAGCTTGCTGATGATCTCGCAACTAATCACCGGGGAATGAGCCCGATTCGATTGAAGAATCCTCTCAACGACGAGCAGGATTATCTGCGTCCGGGCCTCGTTCCGGGATTGTTGGCAACAGCGGAAAGAAATGTGCGTTTTGGAAATCCTGACCTGAGACTTTTCGAGATGGGCCGCGTTTTTACTGCAACGCCCAAAGGCGGTGAAGTGGAGCATGAGCATCTTGCTCTCTTAATCTCAGGGGTTTCAGCTCCTCGAAGCTGGGCGAACAACAAATCAGTGGATCTCGACATTCATGATCTTCGCGCTGCTCTCGATCAGATCTGTCCTGCGGGTCTGAATTTTCAACCGATTGAAGATGACCGTCTCCTCTGCGCTTGCAATATTGAGATTGGGACGGGAAAGAAAGCAGCGAAGCTGGGTATAGCGGGAGTTGTTTCTCCTGCCCGAGCACGTGAGTTGGATATCGAAGCGCCGGTAATGGTGGCTGAGATCAATCTGAAAAAGCTGATGGCTGCTATCAGTGATGGGACGAAGTATGAAGAGTTGCCACGCTTTCCCGGGAGCTCGCGAGACATCGCCATGCTTGTTCCTTCGGAAATGGGAGCTAGCGAGGTAGCCGCATTTTTCGAGGCTCACAATGAACCGCTGCTTCAGTCTTTCGAACTCTTCGACGTGTTTCAGGATCCGTCCGGTGAAAAGCTTCCTGCGGACAAGAAATCGCTGGCTTGGTCGATTTTGTATCTCTCACCCGAGAGAACCCTCGAAGCTGCCGAAGTCGAGGCTGCACATTCGAAACTTTTAGATTCCCTTAAATCGGGATTAAACGTAGACTTCCGGTAGACATAGAACTTTGCAGAGGTCTGCGACGTAAGTCGTGATCGAAGATTTTCGGATTTTCCTACAGTGTTCGACCCTTACCGATTACAACAGGCCCGGACCGTTACTACGTTAACGGAGGCATAGCGAATCGTCGGCTGTCAGGCCTTCATTGGAAGGCAAAAGTCGATGCGCGGCTTCCCCCGTATTGAGAAACGGGAACGTGAGCCTCAATATCGGAGACGGCACAGGTGGGTTCCATCAAAGCGCCTCGATTTCCTGCCATCAGTGAAACTCGGGGCGCTTTTCTTGTACTCCTTATCCTTTTCTCCGGGGTAAGGAATAGGAGTGTTTACTCGTACTCCCACTTCATGATCCAGGGGTCCTTCATCTCCTTCTGAAACTGCTTCAGCTTTTCCTGCATCATCACCAGCGCATCGCGATGAGCGGGATCGCTGACTAGGTTCTTTGCTTCGTAGGGATCTTCGTCGATTTTGAACAGCTCAAACTGCTGGCGGTGGATGTATTCTCCGACTGTCTTCTGGCCGTAGGGTGCATCGAGCGATTGTTGAAACTGTGCTTGAAAACTACTCGCGACCCAGAGGTCGGAGGCGAAGGGGTAAGGCAGTGGATGGGCGATGTTCCAGATGAGTTTGTATTCGCGATCGCGAACGACTCGCATCGGATAATACATCTGAATCTCGTGAAAGGTGTGGGAAGCAAAGATGGTTTCCCAGTGCTCCGCATCGGGCTTCCCGAGAATCGGGATCCAGGATTTTCCGTGATAACTCTTGATTCCTCCGCGAGGCCCACGGTTTTCTTTTGCAGCGTAGGGCTTGTTTTTCCAGTAGTTCTTGGCTTCGACAAATTCCTTGGGGCGGTTTGCTTTTCGGTTCAAACCTCCACCGAAATCGAGAAGGGAAGGAGCAATGTCGACGTGTGAGATCATGCCGTCGTGCTTCACGCCGCGATTCTTTTCGTAGGGATTTCGGACAACGAAAGGAACGCGGAGTCCGCCTTCGTAGACTGTCGTTTTTCCGCCCGCGAAGGCCATGCCATGATCGGCGGTGAAAACGATCATCGTTTTGTCATAGAGGTCGGCTTCCTTGAGAATCTCGACGAGTCGAGCGACGCCCCGGTCGACCCGGGAAATACTTTGGTAATACTGCGCCAGCTCTTCGCGAGTCTCCGGTGTATCTGTAAGAAAGTGGGGGATGACCACATCGGCGGGATCGTAGAACACTTCATCGACGCCCTCATGGGAACCGTCGTTCGGTTTGTTGCCAAAAAGGTCCGGCTTCAGTTCTCGTTCGGAAGTTTCGTCTTTGCCTCCACCACGGTGAGGATCAGATGTGGCGAAGTAGAGGAAGAAAGGCTTTTCGCTATCTGCGGTGATGAATTCCTGCGACGCATTTGCCATCTGAACTGCATTACGCCCGTCGCCTTTCATGTAGGTCTCGTAATGGTAGACCTCCTCCGGCGCGACGTGGTATTTCCCGATGTGACCGGTGCGGTATCCCGCATTGGCCATGACCCGCGGCAGGCTGTAGCTAACGACGTCGAGAAAGCTCGCGAATTTGTGATAGGAATGCTGGTGCCCATACTGCCCATTGAGGTGGTTGTGCAGTCCTGACATCACCACCGACCGGCTCGCGGAACAACTCGCGGTCGTTGCGAACGCATTCAGGAAAAGGGTCCCATCTGCAGCAATTGCATCGATCGCAGGGGTCTTCGCGACGGGGTCACCATAACAACCGAGCGTCGGCGACTCGTCATCCGTGATGATGAAAACGACGTTTTTCTCTGCTGCGTGAGCAGCAATAGAAGCGGCAAAGATCAGAAGGAAAAGAAGAAATCTCATGCCCGCAATCGTGCGGATGGATAGGCATCCGGTCAAGGTTGCGAATGCGTGATGGGCAAGTCCAAAACTCGTGGGATGATATTACGTCCGCCGCCCGAACTTTCGTTCCAGTTCCGCGTAGTCGATCTGGATCAGGGTGGGCCTGCCGTGCGGGCAGCAGTAGGGCATGTCGCATTCGAGGGTGTCCTCGAGAAGTTTCTGCAGCTCTTCGTTGTGAAGCGGGTCGTTCGCTTTCACAGCGTGGCGACAAACGGTGGTGGCGATCATGTCTTCGCCGAGGCGGAGTTCGGACATGCGATCACTGGAGGTCCGGATCTCGTCGATGACATCCTGGAGAAAGCCCTCTGGATCGTCGCTCTTCAGAAAGGTAGGGAGGGAGTCGATCTTCAACGTAGTTCCACCAAATGGTTCAGCGGAGAGACCAAGCTTGTTGAGTGTTTCGAGATTTTTCTCGATGAGGTCAAAGTCGCGAGGTGGGAGATCTACCATGATCGGCGTGAGAAGACGCTGGCTAGGAACGCCCTCGGTCTCCATGCGGCGCTTCATCTCCTCGAACAGAACGCGTTCATGAGCGGCGTGCTGGTCCATGAGGACAAGACCTTCTTTGCCTTCGAGGAGAACGTAGAGCTTTCCGAGTACGCCCATGAGTCGGTAGTCGCTCGCTTTGGGTTTTTCTTTTTCTGGCTCAACCTTACCGGGTTGCTCATCCAACTCTTCGTAGCCTTGGCAAAGAAGGGTCGAGTCATCGGTTGCATCCTGTTGGGCGCCGCTCTCCTGAGTGTCTTCTGTTCCTTGCCCGGTTTCGGCTCTCTCACGTTCGATTTGAGTGAAAAGTTTTTCGGGTTCTTTTTCTGACTCCGCTGCAGCAGAAAGATCGCTCCAGTCATTTCGCAGCGAGCGCTGCTCGGCTTCCGGGATGAGATTTTCCTGAACGAGAGAAGGAGAGGTCACCGGGTTTTGTGCAGTGGGGGGATCCGACTTTGCTCCGGTTAGACCAACTCCGGAAACGGGCCGGGTCATTCTTTCGCGAAGTGTCGCCTGAACGGCCGAGATGATCGCATCCTGAACGCCGAACCCATCGTGAAAGCGAACCTCCCGCTTCGCGGGGTGGACGTTTATATCAACGGCGGTGGGATCCGTTTCGAGAAAGAGAAAGGTGACTGGATACTGCCCTTTCATGAGGGCGGTGTGATACCCTTCGCGAAGTGCCCGAGTGATGATGGCCGCCTCGACAGGGCGACCGTTGAGAAAACTGAGCTGCTGACGCCGGTCGCTTCGTCCCATTCCGGGAGGGCCGATGAATCCACAAACCTTTACGCCTTTGTGCTCGGTGGGTTCGATTTCGAGAAGTCGACTGGCGAGGTCGTTGCCGACGAGTCCGCCGATGCGTTCGCGGAGACTATCGGTTGCCGGAAGCTGGAAGGCTAGTCGATCGTTGCGGACGAGAGAGAAGCGAATCCTCTCGTGTGCGATCGCCTGCGTTTTGATGACTTGTTCGAGATGAGAATATTCGGTGTTCTCTGTCCGCAGGAATTTCCGTCGAGCCGGGAGATTGTAAAACAGGGAGCGTACTTCGATTTGGGTGCCGGGCGGTTCGCCACAGTCCTTAACGCTGACGACTTTTCCTCCGTTGATGATGATTTCGGTTCCGGTGAGGGAATCAGGTTCGCGGGTTGCGAGTCGAAATTTGGAGACGCTCGCGATACTTGGGATTGCTTCCCCTCGAAAGCCGAGAGTGTGGATCGCGGCGAGGTCCTCCTTCGTTTTGATTTTCGAGGTCGCGTTTCTTTCGAGGCACATCAGGGCGTCGTCTCGATTCATCCCGCAGCCGTCATCGGTTACGCGGATCAATGCGATGCCGCCGCGCTGGATGCGTATCTCGATGTTGGAGGCACTGGCGTCGATGCTGTTTTCGACGAGCTCTTTTGCGACAGAGGCAGGGCGCTCGACAACTTCACCAGCGGCAACCTGGCTGGCGAGGGATTCGGGTAGGAGACGGATTTTTCCCATAAGAACGAGGGGGCGGACTGGAGCGAGGGGACTCTCTCAACTGAGAGCGGGGCAGGGCTGAACGCAACTTGAAAAGATTTGGGATTGCGCGTTTCCGGCACTATAGTTCCGTCATGATCACGGTCACAGACTCAGCTGCCAACCATCTTCGATCTCTGTTGGAGGAAAAGGATTTTTCTCCAGAGGAGAGGGGACTTCGCCTCTTTGTCGAGAAAGGTGGCTGTGCGGGAATGTCCTACGCAATGAAGATCGATGCGTCAGTGGACGGCGATGAGGTCATTGAAAAAAATGGCGTTAGAGTTTTTGTTGATCCGGAAAGTTGTGAATACCTGAAGGGTATCCAACTCGACTACGTTGATGCCCTCAACGATTCGGGATTCAAAATCGAAAATCCGAACGCGGCACGCAGTTGTGGATGCGGGACTTCCTTTGAGCCAACGAAAGAAGGTCAGGAGCCGGAATATGATCCCGAAACGATGGACGGAGAAGTCTGCGGCAGTACAAGCTGATCCAAAATTATTCCAGAAGATGGAGGCTGTTTCAGAAGAGAGTTCTTTTTCCCGTAATTCAAGGGAGCAGGACGAGGGTCGTCACCAGAGTGGCAGTCCGATTCTCTGGATTGCAGCGATTGCCGTGCTTATCGGGCTAAATTTTGCTTCGTGGGTCTTTTGCATGATTGTGTTTGGCAAACCGGAACGCCCGTTGAATTACAAGCTTCTCACGAAATTGGAAAAACTGGATCCGATCCGTGGATTTATGCCAGTGACCGCACCTCGGGGGAAATTTTATTCTGCGAAGGACCTCTATGCCAGAATTTTCACGTTTCGCCCGAATGAACTCCGAGTCTACAACGGCATTCTGAAGCGCAACTACCTTAAAAACTACATCGAAGTGGACGACATCGTTTTTCTTTCGGGAGAGTTCGTGGTCGATTCTGTCCAGGAGATGAGGGAGGACGATGTTTTTACCAGCGGTCTCGTGGTGCGGGGACGCTCGACTACGTTTCCTGATGTGATTCTCGATTTCGCGCTGCCTTCCGAGGAGCCGCCGACAAGATTCGAATTGGTGAAGGGCGATGTCATCCAAGTTCCCGAGTCCTCCACTTGTGCCGCCTTGCTCAATGTCGAACGCCTTGATGATGCTGTGATGGTTTTTACCGTTGCTCCCCTTGTGACGAGGACGCCGGCTACGACGAAGGATCCGATCCTGATGAACCGGGAGTTTGAATTGGCCGAGAATGCGGTGATTCGTCTTTTTACTCCGCCGCAGATTCAAGTCGATCCCGAAAGATGGCCGATCAGTGAGGAAATCGTGCCAGTAGAAGAGGATGAGATCGAGGAAAAGCCCGTTGAATTGGGCGTGAGCGAGGAAGAAGAAGTGAAAGCGGAGTGACGAAGGTTGACCGAGGTGGCTTTTTCCTCATTATCAGCTTCTATCAGCAATCGTAACCCAAGTTTGCAGAAGCCTTGTAGTTTGGGAAGTTTTTGCTGAGTTCCTGCTGCAACTCCTGCGCTTTTTCGCGGTTTCCCAGCGACTGATACGCCTTGATGACTTTGGTCAGGGCGAGGGGTGTGACTTCGGGGTCCGTGAAAATTTGACTGACGACGAGGTATTCGCGCGCGGCATCTTCAAGTCGACCATTGGCAACGGCTATGTCACCGAGCAGGATTCGAGCTTCGGCATTGGTGCGGCCTTCTTTCTGAGATCGCAGACTTTCCTGCGCGCTATTGCGGGCGGCCTCGGAGTCTTGCATACAGAGTTGAGAAATGCCGCGTTGCAGATATGCATTGGCTCGCTCGCTCGGGCGCTCGGTAGCGAGTAGGAAGTTGTCCCATGCGGTGATGGAGAGAACGTGCTTTTTCAGAATCTTGCGTGACTTGGCGAGTTGTTCCCAGATTACTTTCGTTGTTTTCGATGGGTCGTCCGGAGTGCTGATGAGAGAGAGAAAGTATTCGGCGCGCTCGTGGTCACCATTCGCAGCCAGTTTCATGCCGAGATATTCGATGACGGGTGGAGGAATCGAAGCTCGTTTTTTCTTCGCGTTGGCGTTCTCGGGCGGAGCACTCTCGATGTAGCGCTTTGCTTCGGTGGCGAGTGCATCAATGTTTTCGAGTTGGTAGTGGCAAATGACGAGCCGGAGGGTCGCTTTGTCGCCGTATTCGGCATCCATGTCCCGGGCCTTTTCCAGCTGAGGGACAGCTTGCTGGTGTTGTTCGAGATCGAAGTAGCCTACACCAATCCAATAGTGGGCCTCGCCTGCTCCGTTCGTATTCGGGAAGCGTTTGAGAAGTTCGTAATAGGCGTTGATCATCTCAGACGTCTTCTTCTGGTGAGCAAAAATCAGGGCGACTTGCTGGAGAGAAAATTCGACTTCCGGTGCCTCCGGATGTTTCTCGGCGAGTTCCTGGAAGTCGGCCAGAGCGTAGTCGTAATCTTCGTCTGCCTGGTAAGCGACGGCCCGCTTTGCGAGGGCGGAAGAGGCGAGTGAAGTCTCGGGGTGCTCTTTGAGAAATTTCGTCAGGCTGAGAATGCCATCGCGGCGGTTGCCGGATTCGATCTGCGCCCAGCCGGTTTTGTAGAGGCTTACTTCGCGATACTTTTCATCGACGTTATCGAGGCGGACACGGCTGTATGCCTCGGCGGCATCGCCAAAATGCTTCTTCGCAAATTCGGATCCGGGGCCGCTCGCGGAGTTTTCGGCTTTGCTGAAATGCCACTCGGCGACCATGAGCCAGGACATGTCGATGTATTGGCTGTTTGGCTCGATGCGGCGTTGCTTTTCCGCAAAGCGAGACGCCAGTTCGGGCAGAGTATGGTCGCCTTTCTGATGAAGAATCTGAAGGCGGCGATAACCGGATTCGCTTCCTTCCGTGCGATCAGGGTACTTCCCCTCCACGAGCGCGTAGAGTCGAAGCGCGGAATCAAGATCGCCTTTGATGCGGTAGGAATGCCCAACGATGAGCAGCATTTTGGCGCGGGAGTCTTCTGGCGACGAGTAGGCTCCAGTCTGGTAGAGGCTGATAACGCGATCGTAGTCTTCTGCAGCGAAAGCATTAAAAATTGCCCCAATTTGAGCGAGGTTTTTCCAAGGGCTGGTGTCGGAAAACTTCAGTGCCTGATTGAGGAATTTTTCAGAGAGCTCAGTCTGGCCAGCCTCGGCTGCGAGTAGTCCGGTGCGGACGATAGCCTCCTCCTTCACCTCTTTTGTTGATGCTAATTCAGCGAGCTCTGAAAAGGTTTTGAGCGCTTTTTCCGGGGAGCCGAGTTCGAATTGCAATCGTGCTTTTTCCAGCATGCCTCGCTCGTAGAGAGGATTGTCTTCCTTCGGCTTTTCCTTCACGAGGCGATCGAAAGCGGCAAGGGCTTCCTTTGGCTGATCGGTCAGCTGGAGGCAGCGGGCGTGGTAGTAGCCAGCCTGCATCTTGGCCTTGGGGTCATTGAGCTGTTTTCTTGCGACGTCGAAATAGGTCAGGGCATTTTGGTAGTCTTTAGCATTGAGCCGCAAAACGGCTACGCGGTAGGCGGCTGATCCTACGAAAGGACCCGTCCGGAAATTTTCGATGAGAAAATTGTAGCTCGTGACGGCGTCATCGATTTGATTCACCTTCAGATAACATTCGCCGAGGCGGAACCATGCGATCTGCAGATTTGGACTCTTGGAATTTTCCTGAATGAAGGTGCGGTATTGCCCGGCGGCGACTCCGTATTGCTCACGACTGAAGAGGAGATTGGCGTATTCGAGCAATTCCTCGAGCTTTGCGCCGCTCGCTTGTGCGGGTGCTTTGGTCGTGGAGAAAGAAAGCAGGCCCAACGATACCATCGTTGCACAGAGAGCAACGCGGAGAATCAAGGGCTGATGCAACAGAGTCATGTGTGAGGTTCAGCAGGGGCTAATCAGTGACCGGACAGGGATGGATTGGGAGGGCTTTGCGGGGTTAGGTCTAGGGATTGGTGGTGGCAAAAGCCACATTCCAGATGCCAGCTTTCTTGATTTCATCCAGCACATTGATGATCGCCTGAAAATTTGCTTCGGACGAGCCGCGCAATATCACGGCTTGGTCTGGGTAGGCCTGTGAAATCGATTTCAACTTGGCGAGCAATTCGTCTTCGCTCACTTCGAGTCCATTGAGAACGATGCTTCCGTCCGTACGGACGTTGACGATGATTTCGCCGACGTTTCGAGGTTCGTCGGTGGTTTCTTCCGCGGCGGGGACAGAGATATCCATGTCACGTTCGAAACGAGCGAACTGCCAGGTGACGATGAAGAAAATGAGGAGCAGGAAAACGACGTCGACCATGGGGGCGAGTTCCAGCTCGGCCCCCTGTTGAGCATTGGTATCTCGGAATTTCATTTCGAGTCGGTGTGTTTGAGTTTATTCCCTGTCGTTTCCTTCGCGGCGTGCACTGGCGCGATAGTTGGCTCGCTTATATTGGGCGGCAAGCAGAGCCATGATGTGGGTCATGGCAGCCTCTAGCTCGGCGATGAGTTTTTGCACTTTGCCGCGGAAGATGGAGTAGAAAATAAGGGAAGGGATTGATACGACGAGGCCTCCTGCCGTTGTGACAAGAGCCTTCGCGACACCGGGTGCGAGCTCCATGTGCTGCACGCCGGAGGAATCACCCATGGACTGGAAAGCTTCGATCATTCCGATCACAGTTCCGAAAAGTCCGACCATCGGAGCGACGCGGCTGATGTCGTTCAGGTAACTGATTCGGTTGTTGAGAATACTGGCTTGCCTGGTGCCCTCGGCCTCGGTCACTTCGCGCACTTCATCAAAGCTCGCGGTGGGGTTTTTCGTGGCGAAATCCAAGGTTTTGTAAACAATGCGTGCAATGCATTCGTTTTCACGGTTGCAGACAGCGATCAGGCCGAGGTAGTCCTGTTTGCGGATCAGGGCGTCGGCTGCGTTCATGAATTTATCACTGACGACTGTTCCCTGGCGAATTGTGAAGGTGTAGAAAATGATGAGCAGCACGGCGATAAAGGAAAGGACCGCCAGTGGGCCCATCAGCCAGGGGCCGCCTTCCAGTAAATAGTCGAGCAAGGATTGAGCATTGGAATCGGTGGACTCCACAGCTGTTGGTGCGGCCGGTGCAGCGGGTGCGTCCTGTGCGAAAGCGGGTCCGCAGAGAAGCAGCAGGGCTACAGTTAGAAGAGGGGCAAGATGGAGTTTCATCCGAATCGGAGAGGCGAGGGGGAAATGCCGGAGCATAGCGGGAAGGGCAACGAAGTGTAGCCCCCGTTGTATTGAGGCAACCAAAGCTTACTCCCTCTGAAATACCTTGCAAACGCTGGCTCAAGCATTTCCTGCGATTTCCCATTTTATAGATATCCAGACTATCGCTAATTATTCGGTATTGTAATTATTATAATTAGATTATTTCCCTTGAAATTAGCTTTTCTTGATCGTAAATTTAGAAATATCATAATTTTCCGATTTAATGGGGGCGAAATGTCTTCGTCTGGAATGGAGAAACGATGAATCAATTTGGCGCAGGCCCCTCTCAGCCGACCTCTACGGAATCCCTGTCCTCAGGGCTTTCTTCGTTCCATATTGGTCGGTTACTTCGAGTCATTCGAAAACGCTTCTGGCTCGCAGCTGTAGTCGCAGCTGTTTTTGTAGTCCTTTCCATCGCCTACGTTTTGACGGCAACGAAGATCTACCAATCTAGCGCCGTAATTTATGTGGATCCGAAAAACGAAGGTGCCGCTTTCAATGGATTGAAGGGTGCCAACCAGGCGAGTTGGCAAACGCCCGATGCTCTCAAGTCTGTGGCCGCAGGGATTCGAAACGGCTCCGTGATTCTGCGGGTCGTCGATACATTGGATTTGCGCAACAACCCGGAATTTCTCAGTCCGAAAGAAGGCGGCTACACCGACTTCGAGATCGTGATTTTGGTGAGCCAGAACGTGAAAGCAGAGCTTCGCCGAGGTACGCGACTCATCGACATCAGCGTGAAAGACAAGTCGCCAGTCCGTGCTCAGCAGATGACGGCCTCCTTTATCGAAGAGTTTCAGGCTATGATCCGTGAGCAAAACCTGGCTTCGGCTGACAAGTTGAAGGAGGAATTGCAGGAAAAGGCAAAAAACCAACTTGTCCGTGTCCTCGAAGCGGAAGACGCACTTCAGGCATTTCGATTGAAGCACGCTGATATCGCGTTCGATGAGGATAAATATTTGATCGGCAAAAAGCTTGCTGATCTGGATAAGCAGCTCAGTTCTGCTGCGAACGAGACGCTGATAAAGAAGGTGGAATACGATCAGTATATGAAAGTCGCGGAGGCCGATGTGGAAGGGATTGTCGCGATCGGCCAATTCGGGAATCAGGATCAAATTCAGAAATTGCTTCTTCAGAGAAACCAGAAGCGGGCCGAATTCTCGAGAGTGAAAAATCAGTTTCGTCCTGGCTACCAGACCTACGATACGATAAAACGGGACCTCGATGAGTTGGAACTGCAGGTCCAACTTGCCGCAAAGAAAGTCGGGAACTCGATCGAAAAAGCCTACTACCGGGCGAAAGAGCACGAGGATCAGCTGCGCATCTCGGTGGACGAGCAAAAGCAGCGCCTTTTGACTGCCGATGACGTGGGCAATGAGTTTCGCACTCTGAAAGGCAAAGTTGCCGCTGCCTCCGCGATTTACCAGACTTTGCTCGATCGCATCGATGATACCGATGCGACAAAAGGCGTCGATGAAACGGTGATTCGCGTTTTCAGCAAACCTCTCGTGCCTTCCAAGCCCGTATCACCCAAGAAAAAGCTCACCGTAGCAATAGCCGGTGTTTTAGGTTCCGTTGTAGGGATGGGATTAGTGATTCTGTTGGGCCTGTTGGACAGGACTTTGAATACCCGTAAGCAAGTCGAAGCGACATTGGGTCTTTCTGTTCTCGCTGAAATTCCGAAGGCCTTTGATCGAGAATTGGACCTGAAAGACTCCGTTTTCGTTACGCGGGATCCGAGCTCGATGGTGAGTAGGGGCTTCCGTTCTTTTCGGACTTCTCTTTCTGCTCGTATGGCGCGTAGTGTCATGGTCACGAGCGCGTCGCCGGGCGAAGGAAAGAGTTTTTGCTCGGCTAATCTGGCGGTCCTTCAGGCGAACAAGGGCTACCGCACCTTGCTGGTTGATGCGGATTTCTGTGAACCTCGCATGGCTGAGATTTTCGTCGATCCGTTGCGTGGACAAGCCGACCAGGGATCCTCGGTGACGCAGAATCTTTGCCAGGAAACGATCTTCAAGGACCTCTTCTTGATGTCCTGTGAACGCTACACTTCCAAAACAGGCGAGCCAATGAAAGGAGAGATTTTCGCGAAGATGCTTCAGGACGCCTATCAGGCCTTCGACTGCGTTATCGTCGACACCTCCCCGCTGAATGTTATCAGTGATGGCCTGGATTATTCTCGCCATGCGGACGCAGTTGTCCTCGTTGTGAAGTCCGGTGAAACGAAAGTGGACGCGGCGCAGCGATCGATGCGAGAACTTCAGCGCATCAGGGCCAATCTTGTTGGCTGCGTTCTGAACAGTTGCGATGAGATCAATAAGGATCAACTCGACTAGGTCAAAGAGACAACCCGGTCGCTACCGTTGAATCATAAGTGAATGCCGGCTCCCGCGCATCGAGCCTGAGCTCCCCCTCCTCTAATCCAATGCAGCAACTTCCAAATCCAATTACAATAGTCTCGTCATCGGGGCGTTCGTATTAGATATGGTTCTGGTTACGTTTTCGCTGATGTTTGCTAAGTGGCTTCGCTTCAAGACATTTTTGTCCGAGTTCGGAGTGCAGGCGGAGGAGACCATGTTGATGTCTAATTACTTCGAACACATCACGGTAGGGGTGGCGCTCATTATTGGCGCGTTTCTCTTTTCCTCTGTATTGGATTACAAAGCTCCTGACATTACATTCGGCGTGGCAGGCATGGGAGGTTCTCTTTTCCCGAGCTGCAGTATGCGACGGAAGAAGAGGCTGTTGCGAAAATTAGAACGCTGCTATCCAAGCCGGAAAAAGCCGCGGAATACCGCAACCGACTCGACGTCTTTATCAAGGAACTTCGCGAACATGTGCTACGCTTTACCGGTCGTGATTCTGGATTGA